>Ga0105048_10008966_pt1 | contig 15968 bp, 15 predicted proteins | sample MAT05_FD_78382 | JGI IMG/M metagenome (GOLD analysis project Ga0105048, IMG submission 78382) | Freshwater microbial communities from Lake Fryxell liftoff mats and glacier meltwater in Antarctica - MAT-05 | ecosystem: Environmental > Aquatic > Freshwater > Ice > Liftoff microbial mat | place...
AGGAGCGTTGAACTCGTGTCCCGGTGTTGTTTACTTTTGTTTCCCGCGTCTCATTCGATTTGGGAGTGCAAAGGTAATTGATTGTGTTGGTTTGTCAAGTAAACCGCTGAAAATATTTTTTGGTATTGATGCTCAGCTATTTACCTGTAATTCACTGACTATGAGCATATTGTCCGTTATCAGCGCCCCGTGTCTTTCGATTTGGGAGTGCAAAGGTAGGCAGACGAAATACCTTTGTCAAGTGAATATTTGAAAATAGTTTACGGGTATGCATGAGTAAGTTAGCTAAGTGGCCACATAACAGCTACTTAGCCAACAAAAGATAAATCAAACTTTTTTCAGCAGATGATTCTTCTTTCCCTTCGAGATTAACAAATAACGATTTTGAAGCCAGTCTGTTGGAACCGCAGCACCGGAATCAGCGACCTTTGATTTATTTATGCTGACCGCATTTTGTGCGACAGCACGGCGGGCTTCGCCTTTGGATGCATATACCTCGCCCCTACTTGCTACCGACAGCAAGTCGGTTATATCGTTAGCCGCTGCCAGCTCATCACCCGTGATCTCAGTTTGGGGTACTCCTTCAAAAATTACTGCGAACTCATGGGCTTCGATAGACTGTAGCGTTTCGAGCGTGGCTTTGCCGAACAATACTTCCGATGCCTTTACGGCCAGGTCATAGCCTTTCGTTCCGTGTACACGTGTGGTTACGTCCTGTGCAATGGCACGTTGAAGAATGCGCAGGTGGGGAGCTTCGGCATGTTGCTGCTCCAGGGTTTCGATTTCGTCTTTTGGCAATAGCGTAAATACCCGAATCAGGCGGGGACAGTCGGCATCGGTTGTGTTGAGCCAGAACTGGTAAAACTGGTACGGTGAGGTCATGGCCGGGTCGAGCCAGACGTTGCCGCTTTCCGACTTCCCAAATTTAGTACCGTCGGCTTTAGTAACGAGTGGTGTTGTCAGCGCAAACGCTTCCCGCCCGGTCTTTTCGTCTATATCTGCTTTTACGTCAGTTCCGGTTTCTCCTGCTTCCTTACGACGTATCAGCTCGGTGCCGGTGGTGATATTGCCCCATTGATCGGAACCGCCCATCTGCAATCGAACATTCCGATTCTTGTACAGCCAGTAAAAGTCGTACCCCTGCAACAACTGGTACGAGAACTCGGTGAAGGAAATGCCGGTTTCAAGTCGTTTCTTCACCGAATCCTTCGCCATCATGTAGTTGACGGTGAGGTATTTTCCGGCTTCGCGCAGAAAATCCAGAAATGAGATACCGCTGAACCAGTCGTAGTTGTTGACCATCTCGGCGGAGTTCTCGCCACTATCGAAATCAAGAAACCGCTCCAGCTGCGCCCGAATGCCTTCCTGATTGCGACGCAGTATTTCTTCCGACAGAAACTCCCGTTCGGCGGCTTTGCCCGACGGGTCGCCTATCATTCCGGTTGCTCCGCCTACCAGGGCAAATGGTTTATGGCCCGCTCGTTGCAAATGGACCAGCAACATAACGGTGGCCAGATTCCCAATGTGTAGCGATGCAGCTGTGGGGTCAAAACCAATGTAGCCCGCCGTCATTTCGCGCTGAAGCTGTTCTTCAGTACCGGGCATTATATCGTGGAGCATACCGCGCCAGCTTAGTTCGTCAATAAAATTCATAGTGCAAAAATAGCGGTTTACGGCAAGAGCAGCGATGAGTCGCCGTAGCTGAGAAATCGGTAATCGTTTTGCAGGGCTTCGGTATATATGTTACGCCAGTCGTTGCCGATGAGCGCGGCAATCAGTAAAATAAGCGTAGAGCCGGGCTGGTGAAAATTGGTAACGATGCCTTTGCAGATTTTCATGGGATAGCCGGGCGTAATGTAGATGCCGGTATGCGCCACTATTGAGTCCTGATTCGTCTGCTTCATATAGGACAGAACAGCTTCCAGCGATTGTTGTACACCAGGCTGTTGATCTATAAGGAGTTGATACGCATATTCCTGATCGAGCAAAAACGGGTTCGTATCGTGGCGCAACAGCCGCACACCCATCCAGTACAAACTCTCCAGTGCCCGCATCGACGTAGTGCCAACGGCAATAATACGATCAAGGTTATTCAGCAGGTTTTCGATGTTCTCTCTCGAATACACGACCTGTTCAGTGTGCATCTGATGCTGTCGGACATCGTCGGTTTTGATCGGCTGGAACGTACCGGCTCCTACGTGCAGCGTCAGATAGTCGTGCCGAATACCGCGCTTAGTCAGGTTTCTAAATACCTCATTTGTAAAATGCAGCCCAGCGGTGGGCGCGGCAACGGCTCCTTCCTTTTCAGAGTAAACGGTTTGGTACGTATCGCGGTCAGCGTCGGTGACGTCGCGTTTGAGGTAGGGCGGAAGAGGGATTTGCCCCGCCTGCTGAATCACTTCGGCAAAGGTCAGGTGAGCAGGTTGCCAGCTCAATTGCACCGCCGACTGCGCCGGGTCGTGCCAGGCAGCGGTCAGCGTTACAGTACCCGACGGTGTGGGAATCTGCGTTTCGAGCGTTTCGTTTGGTTTCCAGCGTTTGCGGTTGCCAATCATGCCCTGCCAGATGGATGTACCGGTGGCTTCCATTGCCAGCGACATTGGCTGCATTCCGTTGGCCACGGCAGAAAACGGATTTAGCAAAAACAGTTCGATAACAGCCCCCGTAGCGCGGGTAAAGTGTAAACGCGCCGGAATGACCTTTGTATTGTTGAAGACCAGAAAGCTGTTTTCCGGCAACAAATCCGGTAAGTCACGAAAATGGGCGTGGCTGATTTGCCCGGCACGGTACACGAGCAGTTTAGACGAGTCGCGGGGGGCAAGCGGAAAGCGGGCAATGCGGTAGTCGGGCAAATCGTACTGAAATTCACTCAGCAATAACGTATCATCGTTCATTATCAACTGCGGGTTTCATAGCTGTGCGGATGGGCAGGGCTATCAGTACCGAAATCAGGATAAATGCGCTCATGGGCAGTAGCCAGGCATAATCGATAGATTGTAATCCCCGTTCAGAGCGGTTCAGGAACGAAATAACGAGCAACGAAAGACTTAAGATAGTGTTGATGGCGGCCTGAAGCGCGGAGAACCAGTTGGTTACGATCTCATTCAACTGCCCCCGGTGTGCGGCCCATAACAACTGGTTTGGCACGGGAACGTTGCCGGACGGAATCCGCAGAAAGAGTTTACCCACCACCCGGATCAGCGTAATATTGACCAGAAAAATAGCAACAGCTCCGTAAAACAACCGTTCGCGCTGGATGTATTGAATGGGCGTACCCAGATCATCGAAGCGGATAGCAACCTCGCCGGGATACGATATGTAACTGCTAAATAGAGCGAATAGCAGCCCGACAATAGATAGTGTCCGCCAGACGCGGACGAAAAAAGTACCAGTTTTCATTCCTTAAATTTCAGGGTGCAAAAATACGCTAACGGCATTTGCCTAAAACCAGTCAACGCATATTTCCTTAAAAGAAGTCCATAAAACTCAAGGTGTCAATGAGCCATTCAGTGAAAAAATTGGTTTGTCAGTCACGATGAAGATTTACACAAAAACAGGCGATAAGGGCCAAACCGCACTTATTGGGGGCCGGCGGGTGAGCAAAGCTGACTTGCGTATCGACACATACGGTACAGTCGATGAACTCAATTCATGGATCGGACTGGTACGTGATCAGGCCGTTAATGAATTACGAAAAGAATTGCTGAAGGAAATTCAGGACCGACTCTTCACTGTAGGTGCCGAACTGGCCACCGATCCTGGTAAGGCTCCGCGTCAGGCTATGCCCGCCATTATGCCCGACGATGTAACGCGGCTTGAACAGGCAATGGACACAATGGACGACGACCTGCCCGAACTGCGGGCCTTTGTGCTGCCCGGTGGCCATCAGGCGGTATCGTTCTGTCACCTGGCCCGCACCGTTTGCCGCCGTGCCGAACGACTGACCATTGCACTGGACATAACCCACCCGGGCGATCCGCTTGTGATTCAGTACCTCAACCGGCTGTCTGACTATCTTTTTGTCCTGAGTCGCAAAATGGCACAGGAATTGAACGCCGAAGAAGTTGAGTGGAAACCGCGTGTGTAAAATATTGTTGTCTTAACAATCATCTTTCCTCAGCCTATTTTTTTAGCTTTGTTGCGGGCGGTACGTTGCCGTTCAACTCGTTAACCAATACCCTGATTATGACGACGGACGTCTTACAAATTGAACTGCGCCGGGCAGACCGCTCGCGCATTCAGGAGGTCGATTTCGACAATCTGCCTTTCGGCAAACACTTCTCGGACCACATGTTTGTGGCCGACTTCATAGACGGCGAATGGCAGAATCAGATGGTGGTGCCGTTCGACAATTTTTCGCTTAGTCCATCACTCACATCGTTGCACTACGGGCAGTCGATTTTTGAGGGCATGAAAGCCTACAAGAACGAAGCGGGCGAGGTGCAGATGTTCCGGCCTTTGGCCAACTTCGAACGCATTAACGAGTCGGCCCGGCGTATGTGCATGGCTACACTGCCCGAAGAGGTATTCATGGGCGGTTTGGAAATGCTGCTTCATGTGGATGCTGATTGGGTACCAACGCAGCCCGACAGTTCGCTGTATATACGTCCGTATATGTTTGCGCTGGATGCATCGCTGGGTGTGGCTCCGGCCAAAACGTACCGTTTCTGCATTTTCACATGCCCGGTGGGTGCCTATTATGCCAAACCGCCCAAATTAAAAGTAGAGACCGAGTACATCCGGTCAGCACCGGGGGGCGTAGGTTACGCCAAATGCGCTGGTAACTATGCCGCGTCAATGTACCCCACGCTGCTGGCACAGCAGGAAGGCTACGATCAATTGATCTGGACCGACGCCCGCGAACACAAATACATTGAAGAGTCGGGAACGATGAACATTATGTTTGTCATCGATGGTACGCTCGTTACGCCTGCCACATCAGACACGATCCTGCGCGGAATTACGCGCGATTCCATCCTGAAGGTTGCCCGTTCGTGGGGTATGCCGGTAGAGGAACGGCTGGTATCTGTTGAGGAGGTTATCAACGGTATCGAAACTGGTCGGCTGACAGAGGCTTTTGGAGCGGGTACGGCGGTGGTAGTATCACCCTACGCGCTGATTGGCTTTAACGGTCACGATTATATGCTGCCCGAAAACGCACCGGACGATTCCTTTGCCATGCGCATCAGGAATTACCTGACTGACGTGCGCACCGGTAAAATCGCCGACGAGTTCGGCTGGATGCATACGGTGTAGTTGGTTTCAGCTTATAGCTTCATATAACAAAGAGCAAAGTTTTTGTCATTCCAACGCAGGAGGAATCTCATAGTAGAGCAAATCATTGCTACAAAGAGATTCCTCCTGCGTCGGAATGACAAAGCATTCGGTGTTGCTTGCGTCACTTTGCTGAGGCCGCCGTCTCCACCACCGAGGTGATACTGACCTTCAGGCCGTAATCTTTCCCTTTTGAGACATCGGTCAGTATAATCTGCTCATTGACCGGCCCTTTCCAAACGGAACTGCCGTTTACTGTATTCGGACTGCCATATCGGACAGTAAAATAATCTGACAACTCTTTCTGATACGCATTAACGGCGGGGCGGTTGTTGAGATACAGATCGGCGGTGATGGCCGAGACTTTTCCGTTCTGCTGCTCGTACAGTACGTCCATACTTTCCAAATTCGGAAAGTCTATGGCGTAGCCTATATGCAGGGCGTCCTGCTCGAAAGGTTCGTTTTTCTCCGTTGTTTTCACCAAATTAAAATCATTTCCAAGGCTCAGGCCGCGCCAATGGCTATCAGCTGTAAGGCCAAGTCGTATCAGGCGGTCCGACATCAACTGGGCCGGGTCGGTTAGGGCAGCATTGGCCGGAGCCGTTGAATCGGTGTTTTGAGCCGTTTTCTTTTGCTTTGTAGTACAGGCTGTGGCTACAAGTAGTATGAGAAAAATGTAATAAACGCGTTTCATTTCGTGGTCAATTAGGGCGGCAAAAGTAAGGCGGAGCGTGTTATTTCGGGGTATTCAGGAGATCGAAAACCAACTTTTGACATTCACTTTTTCAAATTTTCTCCTAAACTTGCTGAACTGTAAAAATGAACAAACGTTACTAAAAGGAATCAAACGCCTTTCTAATCATCTCACGTTATGCTGAATCCCTTGTTTGGAGCCGATCCAATCTCCCTCGACAGAATTGATCTGCTGGAGAAGCAGATTCCCGACATTATTGTCTGGGCCGTGCCGGTAATGCTGTTTTTTACCACCCTCGAAATGATCATTACCTACGTTCAGGAAAATGACCACTACGAGAAGAAAGAAACTATCGGCTCGGTGCTGGTGGGCTTTGGCAATCTGCTTGTTGGGGCTACTCTGAAAGTGGGGTTGATTTACATCTGTATCTGGGTCTATAACCAGCTTCCCTGGCGTATGGAACTCAACTGGTGGATGCTCATTCCCTGCTATATACTGCTGGATTTTTGCAGCTACTGTGCGCACCGCGTTTCTCACGGACAACGGTTCTGGTGGGCAACCCACGTAGTACATCACACCGGCGAACGCTACAATCTGACGGTCTCGTACCGCCTGAGTTGGATTCAGCACCTGAAAATTGTTTTTTTCCTGCCAGTAGCTTTGATGGGTTTTCATCCTGTAATTTTCTTCGTGACCAATCAGCTGGCCGTTCTATTCCAGTTCTGGGTACACACCGAATACATCCGCAAAATGCCCCGCTGGGTAGAGTATATCTTTGCGACGCCTTCGAACCACCGCGTACACCACGGTTCGCAGGAGAAATACATCGACAAGAATTTCGGAGCCACATTCATTTTCTGGGATCGAATTTTTGGCACGTATCAACCTGAAGAAGAGCAGGTCATTTATGGTATTACCACAAACCTGGCAGGTAATAAGGCTAACCCGTTCTTTATCAACTTCCACGAAATAGCGGAGATTATACAGGACGTTCGGCAGGCCAAAGGCATCCGTCAAAAACTGTTTTATATCTTTGGAAGTCCGACACAGATTGCCATGCAGAAGAAAGCTATAGAAGAACAGGAAAACCGATCTGTTGAGAGCAAGCAGATGGTCACTGCTTAAACCATTGAGTACTTCAAACACTCTAATACCCGAAGATAGCATTCCGGAATAGGGCAAAAAAAGACCGGAGTCATGCTATGACCCGGTCTTTTTTTGTTTACTGCCCGTAGTACGTTAACTACTTCTCACGTATCCATGACCACCTGTTTTAATCCCTGTTTTCTGCTGGTAATGCTGATACCCTTTCTTTCCTTTACTGGTAATACTTCCAATCCTGACGCGCTCAACGGCCGTTGGCTGAGTCAGAAAAAACGTAATCAGGTGCAAATTTACCAGCATGGAAACCACTATTACGGCAAAATCATCTGGATGCTCGAACCAAACGAATTCGTCACCAATCAGCCCAAATACGATAAATTCAACCCCGATATTTTGATGCGAAGCCGCCCGCTGATAGGCATGAACATCATGAGTAATTTGCAGTACATCGGCGATAACATCTGGACGGGCGGGCAGATTTACAACCCCGAAGACGGCAAAACCTATGGTTGCGAACTCACGCTGCGCGATGCCAACACAATGGACGTTCGCGCCTACGTGCTCGGCATGAAAATGATTGGCAAAACCATTACCTGGACGCGGGTACCTTAGATTCCCCGCAACAGCCTGTGAATTCGTCCGGCCTGTCTGCTCACTTCAATAAAAGCAAGACATCATGTACGCCTACAATTCCTGCGCCAGATTGAAAAAAAAGCCGGTCTTGCCCTGTGCGTTTATTGTGCCGCTGAACCGAAACACCATGTTGTAGTACGTTACGAGGTCCAGACTAACGCCCGTGCCAAACAGCATACGATTGGCCAGATTGCTCTGATACTGCCCGGCCACCGTGCTGCTCACATAACCCGCGTCGGCAAAGGCGGTGATATACGCCGAAACAGGTATGGTACTGAACTGCTTTAGGGGTACCCACTCCCATTGCTTTACGGTATCGAAAAGCTGATAACGCAGACTGTTGCGCCAGATACCGGTCCGCTGCCCGTCAATGACAAAGAGTTCGTAGCCGCGTAAAATGTCGGTACCCCGGCCCAGGCCGCGCAACAGGAAGTATGGTTGTTGGTCGGGCAGCGTGACGCGACCATACAGGTTGGCAGCTGCGTAGAATCGCCCCCCCAGCGGCCAGAAGCGCGTGGCCGATCCGCTCATTTCAACAAACCGGAGGTCGTCGTTTGGCAACACACCGTTTGCACCCACATTACCTACCAGCACCGTACCCCGCAATGGATAGGGCGCGTTGTCTCGCCGGTCGTAGCGATAGCTATAACTCAGGCTCAGGTAATGCTGCTGCGTTCGACCACCCAGAAAATAATCGGGGTTGAGTTCGGCAATGGTGTCGCCAATGGTATTGTGGTCGTAGCGGGCATTGACAGAATGATACTGGTACAACCCACGCCGGTAGGTGGTCGTCAGCGATCCGTAAATTCGTTTGCGGAGTATGTTTTCCGATTTGGCGTAAATCCACTTATCGAACTGAGTACGGTAGGGAATTTCTTTGTTGGTCAGATAAACAAAATCGGCCCGCAGACCAATCCGCTGCGCCCGGTCAATGTACGGTATGGCGTAGGAGACAACCATGCGCGACAGAAAGCCACGTTCGATGGCCAGCTGGAGTTTGTCATTGTTGCCCGTTACATTTCGATAGCTAAGCCGCCCGCCATAGATAACCCGCCGGAGGTCACGGCCCCGGTCGTACCACCACTCATTCAGATTGCGGTCGGCAGGGTCAAAAACGGGGTAGGCAATCAGGTACCAGCGTTCTTTCATCACCACCGTCAGGTCGTACCTGAGCCGCTGGGTACTGTCAACAACAGGGCCTGTTTCTGTCAGTATTTCAACGGCAATAAACAGATTGGTGTTGCTAATATTGCGCCGGTCCCAGGCCAGTTTACCGGGCAAATCGGCCAGCCGGACAGTATCGCCGGGGTGCAGGGTCATTTCACGCAGCACAATGCGATCGCGGGTGCGGTTGTTACCGGTTAGAGTAATTGAGCCAATAATGATCGACTGCGTGGAGTCAATAGTAGCGTGAGCAAATTCAGGCCGAAAGAATCCCGTAAACGCCAGCAAGAGTAAGACTGTCCATGAGGGCGTTTTCGGGATCATTCGGTAAAAATACGACTCACCAAAAAAATAAGCCAAAATTATCTGTCTATCCTGCAAACCAGCGTGTATTATTGTTGTCTGTTCGTTACTCTGTCAATAACGTAACGCTCATAGTTAACGCAACTGTTTATATGCAAACCGAACAAGTCAAACAGCCAGACGTCACAACAAAGTCTAACCTGAGTTTCTGGCAAATCTGGAACATGAGTTTTGGCTTTCTGGGCATTCAATACGGTTTTGGCCTTCAACAGGCCAATATGAGTCCTATTTACCGCTATTTGGGTGCCGATGAAGCCTCTATTCCGGGCCTTTGGCTGGCTGGGCCACTAACCGGGCTGTTGCTCCAGCCAATTATTGGAGCCGTTTCAGACAAAAGCTGGTCGCCACGCTGGGGCCGCCGAAAGCCGTTTATCCTGGCGGGTGCTCTGCTGGGTAGTGTTGCTATGATAATGATGCCAAATTCATCCTATATCTGGATGGCAGCAGGGCTGATGTGGATGCTCGATGCGGGTCTCAACTCCGCGATGGAACCCTTCCGGGCGTTTGTAGGCGATATGCTCAACGAGAAGCAACGCCCCACCGGTTTTGCCGTACAGTCGTTTATGGTTGGATTTGGACAGACCCTGGCCAACCTGATGCCGTATATCTTGCCTATTCTGGGCATATCGATGGTAATGTCGAGCGGGCAAATGGAAAATGGAATTCCAAACTCGGTCCGTTACCCATTTTATATTGGGGCCGCTGCCATCCTGATTTCGGTACTCTGGACAATCCGTACGACTAAAGAGCATCCGCCCGTCAGTGATCAGCACAAAAAACCAGAGGTTTTTACGGACGAAGAAAAAAAGTCGATTTCGTTCTGGCATCTGGCTCTAACTGTGGGGGCGGGTATTATGGCGTTCTTTTTTGCCGTGCGCATGGGCGGTTTTGTAACGGGTTTGCTGTGGGGGGCAGGCGTGGGCGCTGGCAGTTACCTGTTTCTGATGCTTCCTGTTTTCAAAGAAATACTGGCCTCGCTGTCAGCCATGCCAACTGTAATGAAACAGCTCTGGTGGGTCAAATTTTTTACCTGGTACGGCCTGCCACTTATGTGGCAGTATTTATCACTGGCAACGGCTAAATACGCGTTTAACGCACCTGACACGATCTCGAACAGAGTTGGCTTTGAAGAAGGCACCAAGTGGGGCGGGCTTTGCTTTGCCATGTTCAGCATCTCCTGCGCCGTAGTCTCAATCTTCATTCCGCGCATTGCCAGGGCTATCGGCAGTGCCCGTGCCACTCATGCGATGTTCCTCACGATTGGTGCTATGGGTTTCTTCCTGACCCTCACCTCCAATGACAAAATGATTTACCTTGTGGGCATGAGTATTATTGGTCTAGCGTGGGGGTCTATTATGTCGATGCCCTATCTGATGCTGGCGGGTTCGGTGCCTAAAGAGCGTATGGGCGTTTACATGGGCATTTTCAATGGTTTTATTTGTGTGCCTCAATTCATTGGTATGCTTACGGTACCGCTTTTTTATAAACCGCTGCTGGGCAACGATCCCCGCAACGCGCTGGTACTGGCCGGTATCTGCCTGCTGCTGGCAGCCGCTGCCTGCTTTCTGGTTAAAACCCCACCAACTACGGACGACGTAGTGGTGCCAGTGGGTGCGGGTGGACACTGATAATCCCGCTGGTTTTTTACATTTGCTGTTGCGGTCAGGACTGGTTCTGGCCGCAACTTTTTTTTTGATATGACAACTCCCCCCCGCCCCTACGCGCTGCTTTCCGTAGGCGAATTATTAGCTGATTTCATTGGTCACCACGTCTCCGGCAGTTTGCTTGATGCACAGGATTTCAGACGGTATCAGGGCGGCAGCCCGGCCAATATGGCGGCCAACATGGCCCGGCTGGGTAATAGAGTGGCATTGGTAGCTTGTGTCGGTGATGATAACATCGGCAAATACCTTGTTCGTCAGGTCGAAGAAACGGGCGTCGATGTATCGAATGTAGCTGTTGACCGATACGAACCAACGAGTTTAGTGGTGGTATCGCGTACAGCCAGAACGCCCGATTTTGTGGCTTACCGTATGGCCGACCGCTGTCTGCATCCCAGTCAACTACCCGATTCGCTGCTGGCACAGGCCGACATTTTCCATACCACCTGCTTTGCCCTGAGCAAACAACCCGCCCAGGATACCATTATTGATGCAGCCCAACGGGCCAAAGCCGCTGGTTGCCGAATCAGTATTGACGCGAACTACGCCCCCAGCATCTGGCCCGACCGCGAACAGGCCTGGCGCGTACTGACCGATTATTTTGCGGGCGGTGCCTTAGTCAAAGTGAGTATGGATGATGTGGAGCGGCTCTACGCCGAACCGCGAGAGCCGGAAACGGTCTTCGCCGATTTTCACCGGATGGGCGCGTCGCTGATTTGCCTCACGCTGGGTGCCGATGGCAGCGTAGTGTCGTATGAAAACGGAGCTAAACAGGCGCGGATTCCCGGCAGGAAAGTAGATGTGATTGACGCAACCGGCGCAGGCGATGCCTACTGGGCCGGATTCCTAACCGCATATCTGGATGGTTACGCCCCCGCTAACTGCGCTCGGGCTGGAGCTATACTGGCCAAAATGAAGCTAACCCATCAAGGTACACTTCCCACCACTGTAGATCGGACAGAGCTGTATCAACTGTAACGAGGGTGGAAACCCGCCCTAAGCGTCAGCAGTACACTTGCTGACGCTTAGGGCGGGTTTCCACCCGCAATACTTACTTCAGCGACGCCAGTTTATCCAGATCAATGTCATTGAGAGCAGCTTTAATTTTGTCTATCGACACACCCTGGCCTTTGGCCGACACCACGAACCGTTTGCTGATCAGCACGTTTACCTCACCTGACTTGTCAGCGTTATCATACTTTTCGTAGGCTTTGTTATCGCCCATTTTGGTGGTCTTCTCATAGCCGTTATCTGACTCTTTATCTACCTCCATCATCGACCAGGCAGCCAGGCCCATCATCATGGGTGAGCCACCCCCGTCAATGATCGTCAACTCGATGGTTTCGCTCTGATCGTCATTGGCGTAGTCGCCTTTTGCGGTTGAGTAGGTGAATCCAGCCGTTCCGTTCTTCTCACCTGAGGCTTCTTTGCGGGGCAGACCGTCGGCATCGGCGGGGAGCAGTTCTTTCAGCGATCGAAAATCGACGGTTTCAACAGGACCGTTTTTTTCCATTTCTTCGGCCTGGGCGGCCATTTCGCGCATAGCACTGGCAGCCCCGGTCATGGAGACGGACTCTTCATTTTTTTCTTCTTTTTCTTTACTCCCGCAGGCGGTCAGCAGTGTTGTCAGGGCAAGAGCGGTCAGGTACAAAAGTGGTTTCGTAAACATTGGATTGTGGTTTGGAGTATTGAAACACGTAACTATCAGCAATATACGACCTTATGGGTTCCACTATTCCAACTTTTGAGCAAGCGTACCGTTCTGCAAGGTCAAGGCACAAAAAAAGGACCTTATGGTCCTTTTTTTGTCGGAATTAAACTCTATCGGACCCTTTTCACCTCGTCTGTATCATCTTCAATTAGCGGGGGTAGTGCGGCCAGGTTCTGATAGCTCCGGTACACAAGAAAAACCCCCAGCAGCACCGCCGGTATGCTTAATATCTGCCCCATGTTCAGGGCAAGATTATTCTCGAAAGCAACCTGATTTTCTTTCAGGTATTCGTATAAAAACCGCAGGCCAAAGGTACAGATCAGCCAGAAGCCGAGCGAACTACCGCGTGGCAGCTGGCTTTTATAGCGATTCCAGAACCAGTACAGAATAAAAAACAAAATTAGGTACGACAGTGACTCGTATAACTGCGCCGGATGACGCGGAATTTTGGCGTACTCGGCATTGCGCATGAACACAAACGCCCAGGGTACGTCGGTAGGGCGACCTACGATTTCGGAGTTCATCAGGTTGCCCAGCCGGATGCAGAATCCACCGAAGGCAACGGGAATGGCAACACGATCCGTGACCCACAAAAACGTTTGCCCTGTAGCGCGGCTTGACTTCCGGCGAGAATACAGCCATAAACCCAGCAAAATACCAACTAACGCGCCATGACTGGCCAACCCCGAATACGGCGGGATAATAACTTCGAGCGGATTCTTGAACAATACCGATGGCTCGTAGAAGAGAAAATGGCCGATGCGGGCACCCAAAATGGTGGATACAACCATATAAATCAGCAACGAATCAGTATCAGAAACGGGCTTTTTCTCGACTTTAAAAATGTGGGTCATGATCTGAACGCCAATTAGAAAACCCAGCGCGAATAGCAACCCATACCAGCGAACGGAGAACGAACCGACGTGGAAAATCTCGGAATCAACGTCCCAGATAATATATTGAAGCATAAAGAATGAAAGAATGAAAACCAGTTAATTACCCGGCCCGACGAACAAAGATACAGTTTGCCGGAAAGTTTTTGGCCGTTTCGGTGTTTATCCATTCATGACAAAGACCCTGTTGATTGGATTCGTGCGAATATACCAGGCCGTCCTGTCGCCGTACCTGCCGAATGCCTGCCGTTATACGCCTACCTGCTCGCAGTACATGATTGAGGCCGTTGGTAAACACGGAGCCGCGCGGGGCGGGTGGCTGGGTCTCAAACGCGTATCTCGCTGCCATCCCTGGGGCGGTCATGGCTACGACCCAGTCCCGTAGTCTGTCTATCTTTACCCCATGATTACGTTTTACCCCGGCCCTTCCAAGGTCTATCCGCAGGTGGTCAACTATGCTGCCGAAGCGGTGCAGTCTGGCGTGGTGAGTTTGAATCACCGAAGCGCAGGTTTTATGGATATTATCCGGGAAACGATGTGGCTGCTGCATGAGAAACTCGCTATTCCCAGCGATTACCATATTGCCTTCGTCTCTTCAGCCACCGAGTGCTGGGAAATCGTGGCGCAGTCGCTCACCGCCGAAGCGAGCCTGCATCCCTACGGCGGTGCATTTGGCCAGAAATGGGCCGAGTATGCGTACCGAATCAGACCGCCTGTCAACCTCGCCGATGCCGATGTATTGTGTATCATACAAAACGAAACCTCGAACGGGACGCAGGTCAGCATGAACGCGCTGGCCAATTTTCGAAATGACTTTTCGGGCCTGATTGCCGTAGATGCGGTATCGAGCATGGCGGGCGTGGCCTTTGACTGGACGCTGGCTGATGTTTGGTTTGCGTCGGTGCAGAAGTGTTTCGGGCTTCCGGCTGGGTTGGCCGTGCTGGTGTATTCGCCCGCTGCGCTGGCCAAAGCCGAAGCCATCGGCGAGCGCGACCATTATAACAGTTTGCTGTTTATCCACGAAAACTTCTCGAAGTTCCAGACGCCCTACACGCCCAATGGTATGGGCATTTACTGCCTGATGCGCGTTTTGCAGCAGGTGCCGCCCATTACCGATATCAACGCCATTACCAAGCGCCGTGCTGCCGACTGGTACAATTTTTTCGAGCAGGACGTGGTTAACTCGCCGTTTCGGTTGTTGATTGACGACATGGCAACACGTTCTGACACGGTTATTGCAGTGAGTGGTTTAGAAGCTGACATCCAGGCCGTGAAACTGGCCGCGCAACAGGTGGGTATTACCCTCGGCAACGGCTACGGCGACTGGAAAAACACGACGTTTCGGATTGCCAACTTTCCGGCTATTTTGGAGGAGGAGATTGGGAGGTTACGAGAATTTTTAAGTTCATATTCCTGATAGTTGTTCCGCGGAGATTCGCAGAAAGTTCTTTTTTCTCTGCGAATCTCTCCTGTCATCTGTGCATCTCTGCGTAACAACTTGACAACTCATGTTCAATTTCAAAGAGATTATTTCGGTTACGCTGATTCTGTTTTCGGTCATCGACATCGTTGGTTCACTGCCGGTTATCATCGACCTGCGCCGGAAGTTGGGAAAGATCGAATCAGAGCGGGCAACGGTGGTGTCGGGTGTGCTGATGGTGTCGTTTCTGTTCGTAGGCGAACGGATTTTACGCCTGTTTGGCGTAGATGTAACGTCGTTTGCCGTAGCCGGCGGGTTGATTATCTTTCTGCTGGGACTGGAGATGATTCTGGGCCGCAACATTTTCAAGGCTGAGATCGAAACAGACACGGCTGCGCACATTGTACCGATTGCGTTTCCGCTCATTGCCGGGGCCGGTACGCTCACCACTATTATTTCGTTGCGGGCCGAGTATCAGACGGTCAATATCATTGTCGGCATTACCATTAATCTGGTGCTGATTTACGCCGTGCTGAAATCGTCGGAGTGGCTCGAGGTTAAGCTTGGTCCGGGTGGGCTATCCGTAATTCGTAAGATTTTCGGCATTATTCTACTGGCCATCGCCATCAAACTTATCAAAACCAACCTGTTGGCAGGTATCTGATTTCACAATATGCACCTATTCTATCAGCCGGGCGAGTTCACACCGGGCGTGGCCCTGCCCGATGCCGTTCTGCACCTGACCGAAGACGATTCGCGCCATGCCATGAAAACGCTGCGGCTTAAACCCGGCGATGCCATTGCGGTAACGGACGGGCGCGGCAACCGGCATTCGGCTATCATAACACCCTCTACAGGCAAACTAACCACGTTTCGGATCACCAACACGCGAACCACCCCGCCCCGTCCGTTCTCCATACGTATCTGCGTAGCCCCAACCAAAAGTCTGGACAGAATCGAGTGGTTTGTGGAAAAAGCGGTGGAGGTTGGGGTAGAGCGTGTCAGTTTTTTCTTCGGTAAACATTCCGAACGACGGGTGCTGAAGCTGGAA
>Ga0105048_10008968_pt1 | contig 15968 bp, 9 predicted proteins | sample MAT05_FD_78382 | JGI IMG/M metagenome (GOLD analysis project Ga0105048, IMG submission 78382) | Freshwater microbial communities from Lake Fryxell liftoff mats and glacier meltwater in Antarctica - MAT-05 | ecosystem: Environmental > Aquatic > Freshwater > Ice > Liftoff microbial mat | place...
CGGAGGAGTCGAGCGCGAGCGACGGGGGTCGAGCGCAAGTCGAAGCCGAAAAGTTCGAGGAATTCGTCTGCGAGGTGGGTGAGCAAAAGTTCGTCGAAGTCGTCGCCGCCGAGTTGGGTGTCGCCGTGGCTGGCGAGGACTTCGAAGACGCCGGCCTCGGCCTGGACGATGGAAACGTCGAACGTGCCGCCGCCGAGGTCGTAGACGAGGAAGCGTTCGGAGCCGGTGGGCGAGGGCGTGTACGTGAGGGCCGCGGCTGTCGGTTCGTTCAAGATGCGAACGATTTCCAACCCCGCGAGCGAGCCTGCTTCGCGGGTCGCCTGCCGCTGGGAATCGTTGAAGTACGCGGGAACGGTGACGACTGCCTTGTTAACGGGCACGCCGAGTTCGCGCTCGGCCGCTTCCTTCAACTTCCGCAGGATCATCGCGGAGATTTCCTGCGGCCGGAGGGTTTGGTCCCCGAGCGGCACGGTCACGTCCTGGCCCATCTTCCGCTTGATGGAGCGGACGGTGCGCTCCGGGGCGAGCACCCACTGGTTCCGCGCGGCTTGCCCGACGAGCAGTCGCCCGTCGTCCGCGAGGCCGACGACCGAGGGGAGGATCGGATCGCCGTCCACGAGTAGGACGCGAGCCTTGCCGTCCTGCACGACCGCGACCTCGCTGTTCGTGGTTCCTAGATCGATCCCGACGATGATGTCCGCCATAGTGATGCGATTCCTGGGTGCGTTAGCGGGCGACGCTGACTTGAGCGCAGCGGAAGACCCGACCGTTCCAATTATAGCCGCGGCGGATTTCGTCCACGACTTGCCCCGAAGAGTGTTCTTCGGAAGCGACGACTTCGACGGCTTCCATCGTCTCGGGATCGAAGGACTGCCCCACCACGGCCATCGCATCCAATCCGAAGGCGGGCAACGCGCGTTCGATTCGTCGAAGGCTCAGCGCGTACCCGTCGGCGAGCCCGGCGAGCAGAGGCCGGACTCGTTCGTCCGAGGCATTCGATTCCTGGATTCGGTCGTTCGCGGCGTCGGCCCACTCGCCGAGTTCGCGGTTCGTCGGGGCGCCCAAGATTCGAGCGAACAGGCCGGGGCTCGGCGACTCCGGCATCGCCGGAATCGGTTCGGCTGCAAGTTCGAATTGGGTTTCCAGGGAATCGCGGAGCTTTTCGACATTCTTGAGCCCGAGGGCCAAGGCGTCCGCGGCGTCGATCATCGCTTTGACTAGCGGTCGAAGCCCTTCGTCGTGCTCCAGTCCGCTCGGAGCTTTTCGGTCCTCGGCGACTTGATCGATCAAACCCCGAGTGGCTTTGGTCTGAAGGTTGACCTCGTGCCGAAGGGCCGTGAACTGGCCGACGAGCGTGAACAAGTCCACCGGGACCGGTGCGGAGATTTCTGGGGATCGATTCGAGCCGAGTTCGGTGAGCCAACGGCGGAAGTCGCTCAGCGTGCGTTCGATCTGCTCGGGCGTCAGCGACCGGGCTTCGGCAGGCTGTTCAACAGTTGAGCCAAAGTCGGGCGACGGCGGGGCGTCCGGCATTCAAGGTCCTCGATGAGTTTGTCGATGCTGTCGTCGTCGCCGATGTGGAAGAGTTTGTACTTCACGCGGGCGTCGAGATCCTTGATCGCGTCGTAGGCCGTGCGCACGGCCGCGAAACGTTCGGGGTTCTGCTCCGGCGGATACTGCCGAGTCAGAGCGAGGTACTGGCGTCGGATGACATCATCCGTCGCATTTCGATCGACTTCGAGTGTTGCATAAGGATCGGGCACGATTCACCTCGAGTGAGCGACAGTCTAGAAGAAGTCGTCGAAGATCGGAAGGTCGCCCCCGAGCAATTCCAGATCCTCCTTCAACTTCTGATGGCGCGGGTCGCTGCTGCGGTCGAGGTTCAACTTTGCCAAGCGAATCCAGCGCATCACCTGATAGGGTCGCGCCCGACCCTTCGACTTTTCGACGATCGCCATCGCGATCATCAATGGGAATACGGGGCTGTCCGGGAAGCGGGAATAGCAAGCTGTGGCGAGTTTTTGCAAGGGTGCCCATTCCTTGAGAAGTTGCAGCGCTTCGACGAGTTTTTCGAAGTCCGCCAACGGAGCGTCCGCTTTCGCCGTTGCCAACGCTCGGGCCACGAGCTTCTTTTGGTGCGTCGCCAGACCGCGATAATCGACCCCGTAGGCAATGTGGTGTGAGAGCGATTGCAGGGCATACCCGACTTCAATGGGCGAAACCGATCCGGCAACTGCCTCAGCGAACGCGGCGTCCACCGGCTTCTTCAGCTTCGGTTTCCACTTGGCCAGGATCGCCCCGACGGCGAGGAGATACTTCGCCGCCAGGCGAAAGCTAGGCAGCGCTTCCAACTTGGCTTGCAACTCGTCGGCGATCTCGAATTGGCCGTTCGACCTCGCCAAGACGACGCTGAGCGCGGCGGTCGCGTTAGGCTGAAACTCGCGGAGCAGCGTCGAACCCCGCTCCAAGAATGCTTCGGCTTCCTCCAGGTTCCCGTCCGCGAGTTCGGTTCGGGCCGACGCCAAGTAAAGCGATGCCGCGACCATCTGGTCGCCTTTGTCGAGCGGATTCAACCGCAGTGCTTCCAAACGGGGCGTGAGGGCTTCCTTCGGCCGACCCGTTTCGATGTAGAGGTCCGAAAGGCCCACCGCTGCCCAGTGCGAATCGGGATCGGCTCGGCGAAATCGTTCGACGACTTGCTTGGCGCGCTCGAATTGACTCTCGTCCAACAAGTGCTCGAAGAGGGCGCTGGCCGGCGGTTCCCACCCCGGAGCGAGTTCGCACGCCTTTTCCCAAAGCACCGTGGGATCGTGGGGGGAAACTTCCGCCGAGCGCCTGACTGATGCCCGCTCCCCGCCGAAAAGCGATTCGATTACATCCTCGTAGCCGGGCTCGATGCGCGAGATGTTCGCAGCGACGCGGTGCAAGATCGAAGCGCGAGCGCGCCGCAGGACTTCGTCGGCCCAACCGAGCGGGTTTCCACTCAGCCAATTTTCGTACCCGATCCAGTGCCGATTCGACTCGGCATAGTGCTGCATCTGCTCGTACTTCAGCGCCTGCAGTTTGCGGAATTCCGGGTCTTCCGCGGGCTGTCCGAAGACCTTACGGTACTTTCCCATGTCCGGCGGTTCGCCGTGTTCGAGGATCGACCGATAGAAGAGGCGGCCGATCCGCTGCAGGAGTGCGGGGTCGTCGTGGCGGGCGCGGTGGGCGAAGGTTTCGATCCGGCGAAAGGCCTCGGCGAGCGATCGGCCGCGGCCGAGTTCGCCTTTCAGCGAAGCGATCGCTGCGAGCGAGGGCGTATCGAGGAGCAATTCCGCTCGCTTGGACAATTTGCCGCGTTGGACCTCGCTCAACCCGGCGCGGAACGGAGCATCGATCTTCAGCCGAATCGGTTCTGCGAGGCAGGCGGGAAGTCGCTCTCCGTTCAGCCGCGACCAGTTTTCGACCGCCCTTACATCGTCGCCGTTCGAGTAGGCGATCAGTCCCCGCAGGAGCACCTTCCACTCGAGGAACGGCGAACTGAGTGCGATGGACTGAAGGGTATTCCGGGCCGCTTCATCCTCGCCGGATTCGTAGGCTTTGAAGGCGGAGAGCACCGCTTCGCAATCGGGCTTTAAGTCCTCGGGGAGCGTAAGCGAGGATCGCCGCTCCATCGCCGCGTCGGCGGGGTGCAACGGGGGCGCGGTCGGGATCGGCAGCGTCGGCGATGGGGTGCGAGGCAAGGTGCAGCCCTCGGGCAGCAAGTGCAAAACGGCCGCGGCGAAGAGCCGCGACCGTGGCAGTTTAGCCAACCGGAGCGATGCGAGAAAGGTCCGCGGCCGAATCAGGACGCTTTTCGGAATGACCCGTTGGACGACTCGACGGACCCAAGAGTGGGAAGGCTCGGAATGCGGCGTTCGGCGGCATCGGACTTTTGGGCGAGCGACTGGAGCAACAGCTCTTCCAAATGGGCCGCGCGGCGCATGAGGGCGAGGTGGTCTAATTCGAGCGCCTTGTGCTCGCTGGTTACCTTAGCAGTCTGCGCTTCGAGGAAGTTGAGGCGCCCCTGCAAGCACGCGACCACGTCGGCCGTTTCCGACTGCTTTTGCGAAATCAGCGTGAGGAGGTCCCGGAGGCGGTGTAGCATCGGCCGCAGGACGCGGCGGGCCATCCGCTGGAACGGAATGAGCGCGCGCTTCATGCCGGAAGGCGGAGACGTGACGTTGTAAAATTCAAAGTCCATGAGCGGCCTCGCGGGGAACTCAGGCGGCGAGAGAATCTTGAACCATTGCATACGCCATGCGTTCGGCCAGGAGCGCCAGGCGATAAGCATCTTCGGGACTGCCGGCGGCTTCGCGGGGAGAGTTCGCGGCGGTTGCAAGGGCCTTGCGGATCTGCGGGTAGATCGCACTCAGGTGAAACGTCCGCAGTACCGTCTGCATCCCTCGGCGAGCCAATTCGTGAAACCGGACCTTATTCTGCATGATATCACCAAAAGCTGCGGCGAAACCTTCCGCCGTGCGTTCGGCTTTGATGCAGTCCATCCCGTCCACCAGCCACTCGGAGAGCCCGCACACTCGGGAGATGACCGGCAAGCAGCCGTGGGCGAGGGCTTCGAGCGGGGCAAATCCGAACGGTTCTCGCTCCCAGGTGGGGAATGCGAAGGCGTCGTAGGTGGAGTACATTTCGGCCAGTTCGGACTGCGTGCGCAGGCCGCGAAGGCGGACGTGGTCGTCCAGTCCGAGCTCCCGGATCAGGTTGGGAAACTGCGGATCGTTCCCCGGACCGTAGATATCGACGCTGAAATCGGCGAGCCCCCGATCTCTCAGCAAACCGGCGGCGCGGATCAGAACGTCCACGCCTTTGTTGGTCGAAATCGACCCCGCATTCACGATCCGGAGGTGGCCCTCGGCCATCCATTCCGTGCGGTCCGGAGTGCCCGGCGCGGTCACCCAATTGGGGATGATTTCGGCTTGGGGAGCGATCGGGAATCCCGCTGCGACGATTTCGCGCAGGACCGTTCGGCTGCAGCAGAGGTAGCGACCCCGCAACACGCGGGCGAACGCGGCGGCCATCTCGGGCCGGACGCGGAACGGCAGGCTGCACAGCGCTCGGGGCACGTCGTCCATGACGTGCATGACCCAGGGATAGCCGAGGTGCTGCACCGTCGCCATGAGGCCGACGCCGCCGAGGCCCACCGTATTCCAGATGTAAACCACGTCCGGATCGACTTCGCGCAGCGTTTCGATCAGGACGTAGACGTTGGACGCCTGGATGCCGTTGGCCTCGACGTAGCGGCCCGCGTGGATCGTCGTGCTCGTGATGGCCTGTAAGTACGGTTCGTAAATATCCGCGAGGCGCAGCCGACGAAGTACGTTCGGTTCCGCGGGCGTGGGCTGGCGAGGATTGCCCGTGAGCACGGTGACGGCGTGCCCGTCGTCGCGCAGCGCCTCCACGACTTGCCGGCACCCGAGTTCGTAACCGCCGAGGAAATCGGGCGGATAGAGGTTGGAGAGCACGAGCACGTTCATGCAGCAGCCCTCCCGACGGCCGCCGATTCGGCGAGGAGTTCGTCGTACACGGCCACGAGCTTCGACCCGCAGACTTTCAAATCGTACTCCTGATCCACGGCTCGGCGGGCGGCTCGGCCCATTCGTTCGACCAGGACCGAATCGCTCGAAACGGCCTTCAAGTGCTGCGTGAGTTCTTCGAGTTCGTCGTAGACGTAGCCGGTCTCGCCGTGCCGCACGAACTCAGGCATCCCGCCCACGCGCGAGCAGATCACCGGCGTCCCGCAGGCCATGCCTTCGAGCAGAGTGAACCCCATCAGTTCCGGCTGCATGTGCGTCACGCCGTAGTAATCGCGGTAGACCGAGGGTAGTACGTTCGCCCAGGCCCGCGAATAGTAATCGCGAATCCGCTCGTCCGTCGCGTCGGTCACGAATTCGACGGACTTCCCCTCGGCGAGTTTTTGGAGCGCTCGGAAATAGTCCGCATCATAAGGCCGGCCGCAGCAGGTGAGCGGCAGGCCCGAGGGCAACGCTTTAATGAGTCGGTCGATCCCTTTGTGGGGAAGGAACCGACCGACGAACAGCACGCGGTCGCGGGTGGGTCGTTCCACCGGCGGGCGGAAGAGGTCGCCGTCGACGCCGCCTTTGATCAGGACCGTCTCCGCGGTGGTCTTCAGCGAGCGGGCGGCAAAATCGGATTGGCATACGAACCGATCGACGAGATCGACGACGTTCAACCCCATGCCGACTTTTGAACCGGCCCCGCCGTGGTCGGTCACGCAGATGGGAATGCGGTGGAGTTTGGCCGTGAGGTAGCCGGCCTCGCTCGAACGCGTGTAGGCCTGGTGGACGTGGAGGAGATCGGCGCTGCCGATGGCGTCCAAGCACTCCCACGAGACCGCATCCAGCACGTGTCTGGGCGGATCGGTCGGCATTACCCGGAGGGTGACGTTGGGATGCAGTTCTTTGCGGAGGGCTTCCGGGCCGTGGGAGAGGATCTCGATTTTGTAGCGGCCCCGCGATGCCAGGGCGACACCCAGCGCGAGGTTCTGCGGGTAGCGCTCGCCGCCGCCGACGCAACTCTTATCGTCGAAATATAAGGGAGTGAGATACGCGACGGTCGGCACGATTCCCTCCCCGATGGCCCACGCCCGCACAAGCGGGGATACCGGTCCCCTCGACACTCCAGAGTATCGGTTCTCCGGCGGCGCAGTATGACGAATTCCGGGGATAAGGGAGGGTTGGATGGAATGCGCGGCGAGCGTCGGCCGCGCCGCGGGGCTGTTGATCCTCCGGTCGATAGATAGAACGGACTCCCTGATCCCCCGCGACGAGTGGCTTTCGCCATGATGCCCGATGCCTTCTTGCTTTCGCCCTACCGCCCGCCGACATCCTACCCCGTGAGCTTGAACTCGGACGAGGCTTCGGCGTGGCTCAACGGCTACTTCGCGCTCTGGCACCCCGCGGTCGTCGTGCGCATCGGCAAGCCCCCGTCCTCGGCGTCCAGCTACGATCACGACCAGCCGTCCGAAAATGCGATTTACGCCCTCGCGGAAGGTCCGCACCTCTACCAGCCGGACGATTGGCCCCAGCGGATCCTCAACGCGAATGCGGTGAGCTTTCGGGCGACCGCGGACCGCACCGCGACGCTCGCCGAGTTCGCACGAGCCATGCCGACGACCGAGGAAACGGCAGCGTTGTTGAACGCCCCGGACGACATCGTCCGTGCGTTCGCCGGGGTCGGGTTCGGCTACGTCGCGATCGACACGCTGTTCGAGGCGATGGAGCACGACAAGCTGTTGGACGTGACCGGGTTCTGGTCGGACGTGACTGCCGCGGCGAAAGCCGTGGGAACGCCCGAGGCTCCGGCCGCGGTGTTCGCCCACCTGAAATCCGCCGCGGAAAAGTTGCGGTCGGCTCGCGAGTCGCTGAACTCGAACCCCGTTCACCTGCTCGATTGGGCGGTCCTCGACGCGGCGAAGCTCGACGCAGCATGGCCCGCGAGTTTGGGCCGCGGGTTGCCGATGACGGTCCTCGCTTCGGCGGAACTCTTGGCCCGGCAGGCCGCGGATTTCCCTGAGCGGTTCGCGGAGTTGAAGGGGAAGTTCCTGCCCGATTTGCCGTCGTCGGTCGATCTTTGCTGCGGTTCGTTCCGCGAACGCGAAGACGCTCTGATGCCGGTGGAATCGCAGTTGTGGAACCTCTCGGCGGCGCGGAAATTCGTCCGCGAGCAGTTCAAGGTTGAGGCCGAAGTCTACGGTCGGAAGCGATCCGCGTACCACCCGCAGTTGCCGGCGTGGCTGCAGCACCTCGGCTTCCGCAAGGCGTTGCTCGTCAGCACGGATGGCGCGCTGATCCCGTCGCGGAGCGCGGCGGTCGTCACTTGGTCGAGCCCGGACGGGAAGTCGGTCGAGGCGTTCGGCCGCGAACCGCTCGCAGCTTCGGATCCGCTCACGTTCTTCAACCTGGGGTACACGCTCAATAAAGCCCTGACGGGCGATTCGATGCCCTGCCTTGCGATCGCCCACAAGGGCGAGCCCGCGGCCGCGGGGTATGCGGAGATGCTCGCGGTCTCCGAACTCGCCCCGGTGTTCGGAGACTTCACCGGACTCGGACGCTACCTGGCAGACAACCACTACGGCGAATACCTCGGCTCGCCCACGGCGGACGACTACTTCACCGATTACCTCGACGACCGCGTGACCGTGCTCCGCCGCCCCGACGCTGTTTCGGGGTTCGCGAAGCACTATCGATTGCGGCGGCGGCTGGATTCCGCGTTCGCTCTCGCCGCGCTGCACCGCTCGCTGACCCCGGCGACGGACGAGGAACTTGCCGAGTTGAAACGGCTCGAAGTGCTCGAAGACATCGTGGAAACGCAAGGGGCGGACATCGCGGAGGATCACGAGCCTGCCTTGGTCGCGCTCGAATCCTCATTCGCCAAGCGGCTTGCGGAGCGGGTTCAGGCGCGAGCCGAAGCGGGCAAACCGGGTTTAATGGTGTTCAATCCGTGCGGATTCGCGCGCCGCGTTGCCCTGGAGTTGCCCGATTTCCCCGGTCCGATTCCGGTCGTCGATCCCGTCAAGGCGGCGCAGTTCGATGGCAAGCTAGCACGCCTCGTCGTCGAGGTGCCGGCCCTCGGGTTCGCCTGGATTCCGCGGACAAGCCCTCCAGGTACGGTCGCTCCCAAAGCCCGGATCAAGACGGCCGACGGCACCACCGTCCGCAACGAGTTTTTCGAAGCCGAACTCGACCCCGTCACGGGCGGACTGCGGTCGTTCCGCGATATGCGCACGCGGATCAACCGCTTCGGCATGTTCCCCATCTACAACCCGGGCAGCAAGTCGGTCGCCAAGTCCATCACCGTCACGGCCAGCGGTTCTGCTCTCGGCGAAGTCACGGCCGAAGGGCAGATTCTCGACGAGCACAACGCGGTCCTCGCGAACTTCAAGCACCGAATCCGGGCATGGGTCGGCCGGCCCGCATTGGAAATGTCGTTCGAGTGCGACGTGGTCCACAAGCCGACGGGCTACCCTTGGCACGCGTACTACGGCCTGCGGTTCGGTTGGCGGGACGAACGCTCCGCGATCTACCGCGGCGTGAACGGCTCGAACGCCTCGACGACTTACACCCGGCCCGTTTCCGCGGATTACCTCGAACTGCGGTTCGGAAAAGAACGCACGTTCCTATTCACCGGCGGTTTGCCTTTCCTGCAAAAACACGGCACGCGGATGGCGGACCTCATCCTCATTCCGGAGGGCGAAGAAGCGAAGAAGTTCGAAATGCTCCTCGCCTTCGACCGCGATTTCCCGATGCCGACCGCCACGGGCTGGGCTGCACCCACGCCCGTCGTGTCCACGGAAAAAGGCCCCCCGCCGATGGGCACGAGCGGTTGGCTGGGCCACCTCGACTTGCCGAGTTTACTGCTCACTTCGCTGCGCCCGTGCTCGCCCGGCGAGGGTATGGGTCGAGCCGTGGCCGCGCGGTTCATCGAGTGCGCGGGCTTCGGCGGCAACGCGGAGTTCCGATTCGCCAAGGACGCTGCTCGTGCGAGCACGATCGACGGCGAAGGCAACGAATTGAGCACGCTCACGGTGGCCGAAGGCGGGCTACCGCTTGAGTTCTCCGCTTCGGAGACGTTCCGCGTGAAGGCGGAGTGGCTGTAAATGCTTGCTTTTCTATCTGAGTAGAGTCGGGGAGTGACTCGTCACTCCTCGACTCTACTCAGACGATTTTGCGACTTCGATCAGCGTCGCTCGAAATACTTCCGATTCCATTCCTCGGCCGAAAGTGCCCGGATCGCGCCGTCCTCCTCCAGAGCGAAACCCGTCGCCTTCTCCGCGCGGCGCTGCAACTCCTCGGGGGAACCCCGCACGTTCGTTCGCCGTCGCCACAACCTCGCGATGCCGTCCTGGCAACCGGTGAGCACGCCGGTGCCGTCGGGCGTGACCGCGGCCGCGAAGACTCCGTCGGGGTGGAGGAACGGGGCGGCGACCGCGGACCCCGTTTCCAGATCCCACTGGCGGACGCTGCCGTCTTCGGACGCGGTGAGCAAACGGTTGGAATCGGTTGGGAACAGTCCCGCTTTCACGCCGTGGGTATGGCCCCGACCGCGGAGGACGATGCGACCCGTGGCGACTTCGTAGACTCCGTAAGCACCGTCGGCCGAGCCTGCGAAGAGGAAATGGCCGTCCGCGGTTGCCGAGATGGCTGCCACGGGATCGGCGAACGCACCGGTCACGGTTCGCCCGGTCTTCGATTCGCGGTCCCAGACGAGCACGCCTCCTTCGGGTGCGGGGGCCGCGATCCACTGGCCGGACGCGGCGACGACGACCTCGCCGATCAGGATGTTCGAGCGGAATCCTACTGCCGAGTAGGGGCCGGTCGCCTGACCGGTCGCGGCATCCCATTCGCCGATGGCGAAGCCTTCGCCTTTCGTTCGGCGGATCAGCACGAGCAGTCGCGAGCCGGACGCCGCGAAGCCGGCGGCTTGGACGAACCCCGGTTCGGTCGCGATGCTCGGGCCGACGGACTGCCCCGATTGCGCATCCCAGAGTTGCACGCGGACGAAGTATAGCGGTGGGGTCGAGACGTTGGCTGCGGTGAGGAACTGCCGGCCGTTCGGTGCAAAGCGGATCGCCGGGATGTAGCCTCCGAGGTCGATGGGCGAAGCGAGCGGAGTTCCGTCCTCGGTTCGCCATAGATAGAGGAAGCGGGCTCCGGTTCCCGCGCAGCCGACGAGGCGGGAACCATCGGACGAAAATGCCGCGCTGCGCAGTGCTCCGACGTGGTCCAGCGGACGAGTCGTGGGTGGGTCGGTCGCCAAGTTCCAGAGCACCGCGGCGCCGGCGTCCGCGGCGGACAGAGCGAACCGACCGTCGGGGCTGGCAGCGACGAACTTGACCGGGCCGTCGTGGCGAACGCTGGGGACGGGGGACTGGCCCCAGATGCGGGCCGTGCGGTCCTGGGCCGCTGTGACGAGGACGCTTCCGCCATCGGTAGCAATCGAGGCGATCGTCCCGCCGTGCCGTAGCTTCGGACCGTTCGACCGGCCGCTGATCGCTGAGCGCTGCTGGGCCGCGGAACCCTCGACGACCCAAAACCCGGGGCCGTCGGATCGAAGCGCGATTGCGGGCGTCGGCTGAGAAAGCGGAAATCCGTCGAGCAGCGCGCCGTTGCTCAAATCCCACTTGCGAGCGCGGTACCCGTTCACCGTCCATGCGGCTCGCCCGTCGTCGGTCATCGTCAGCGCGTGCGGGACAGCCATTCCCGGACCGCGGGGCGGTACGGTGATCGATTTGCCGACGAATTTGCCGGTTCGGAAATCGATCTCCAGAAGTCGTCCGCCGCCGAAGCCGTTCTCGACGTTCTCGAATGCGTGGACGCGAGTCGAGTCCGGGGAGAATCGGATCGAAGCGAAATCTCCATCGATGACGCAAGGCGGCCCGAGAACATCTCCGTTTGCGACGTTCCACGCGACGAGCTTCCGCTCGCCGCCCACGGGGTCCAGGAGGCCCGCGGCGATGACCTGGCCGTTCGGGCTCCAGTCGAGGGCAGCCACCCGACCGAAGGGGTCCGTGCCCACTCCAGGTAGCCGCTCGCCGGTCCTCGCGTCCCAAAAGGAAACCAGTGCGTTCCCGCCGGAATCGCCGGCGAGGGCAACGCGCGATCCGTCGGGCGAGAGTTTCGCGTCGTAAATCACCGGACCGTGGACCAGGGGTTCGCCGATGGGCGCGAGAGCCTCCAGATTCCAGAGGCGGGCGGACTTTGAACTCACCACCAGGCACCGCCGCGATTGCGGGTTCGCGAGCACGACGAAGGGGTCTTCTTCGTGATTCAGAATCGCCCGCAGCGGTCGGTGGTTTTGCTCCCAGCCGCCGTACTCCTCGCGGAACTTCGCATCGAGGTCGGCATGGTCGGGGGGCAGGGCTCGAATCGCCCTTGCGAACCAGAGCAATCCGAGATCGACATCGCCGCCTTCGGCGAGGCTCCGGCCGCGGGCAGCGTGGCTTTCCGCGAGCCGGACCCGCGATTCGTCGAGCGCCTCGCGCAGTCGCTCGGCGTCCCGCGAGGACTGGACTGCGAATGCCGTCGAGACCGTTGCCGTGGCCAGTAAGCCGAGGGTCGCCGTGGCCGCCAGCGTCGCGACGGTCGGGTTCCGCTTCGTCCAGCGGGCGAGTTTGCCGAGCCGCCCGATTGGCCGGGCGAGCACGGGTTCGCCCCGCCGGTAACGGCCGAGGTCGTCCGCGAGGGCGGCCGCGGAGGAGTAGCGCTTCGCGGGCTCTTTCTCCAGGCACTTCAAGCAGATCGTTTCGAGATCGCGGGGCGTCGTCCCGAGCAGTGCCCGCGGCGAGATCGGCTCGCGGATGGTGACTTGCGAAAGGATGTCGATGAGATTTTCGCCCTCGAACGGCGGCCGACCGGTGAGGCATTCGTACAGGATGGCTCCGAGGGCGTACGTGTCGCTCACGGGGCCGACGGCGTGCGAATCGCCGCGGGCCTGTTCGGGGGACATGTACCCAGGCGTGCCGAACACGTCGCCGCTCCCGGTTTGATTGCCGCCGCTGCCGTCCAGGAGTTTCGCCAATCCGAAGTCCGAAATTTTGGGCGAATCGAGCGTGCGGTCGTCCGCGAGGAGTACGTTGCCCGGTTTCAAGTCGCGGTGGACGACGCCGTGTTCGTGAGCTTGCTGGACGGCTCGCGCGAGGGTTTCGACGAGAGCCGCGGCATCCGCCGGAGGAATCGGCCGGCGATTGAGCCGCTTCGCGAGCGTTCCCCCGCCGACGAATTCGAGGGCCGCATACGGCAACCCGTCGGCCGTGCCGAATTCGTGGACCTGAACGATGTTCGGGTGTTGGAGACGGGCAATCGCCTCGGCTTCGCGGTGGAACCGCTCGCGGGCCGCGGAGCCGGCGAAATCTCCACCGAGGATCATCTTGATGGCGACGATACGATTGAGGGCGATCTGCCGGGCTCGGTAGACCACCCCCATGCCGCCGCGGCCGAGTTCGTCGAACAGTTCGTACCCCGCCACGCTCGGCAGTCGATTCGTCGGCGGCTCGAACGCTCCCGGATGCGTCGATTCGCCGCGGGTCGACTGCACGAACGAATCGAACGCGCTGAGTGCTTCGATCTTCCGACGCAGGATCGCAAGTAGGTGGGGCGTGTCGCGGCAAAGTTCTTCGGGCGTGCGCTCGATCCCGGCCTCGCGGGCGGTCTCCCACTCGTCGAGGAGCGAATCGATCAATCGGTCCGTCGCATCCGCGGCAATGTTCACGGCGGTTCCTACCGTTCGTATAGAGGCCTCCGCTCGAGCTAGCGGATGGGGAGCCGCGAACGGGAAAGAATTTTCACTCTGGAGGCAACGAGCCGAGCTTTTCGACGAGGAGCAGTCGAGCGCTTCGCCAGCGGCTCTTGACGGTGCGGGTCGAGACCCCGAGCACCTCGGCGACTTCGCCTTGCTTGAGTTGCTGGTACCACACCAGGTCGAAAACGTCCCGTTCGTCGTCTGGCAGCGCGCCGGCTTGCGTGTGGAACTCGGTCCATTGCGCGATCCGCGCGGGGTCGTCGTCCCTCGGCGTCGGCGCCGCGTCCGCCCCCGCCGAAGCGTGGTTCGCGCCCCCGCCGAGCGGGCCGTAGTGGTGCCGGGCGAGGTCCACGAGCTCCCGGCGGATTTGCACGGAGGCGAGCTTGAAGAAATCCAGCGGCGTCGCCGGAACGACGGCTTCCAGCGCCCGGCAGAGGCGGATCATCGCATTCTGGCAAACGTCGTCGGTCTGCTCCCACCGCTTCACGCCGCGGTAGCGCTTGAGCATTTGCCGAGTGTGCAGCAGTAAGCGATCCGACGCGGTGCGAATGAGTTCGTCCCGAGCGGAGCGGTCGCCCGTACGAATGCGATTCAAGCAGTTTTGAATCTGGAAGGTCGAGTTATTCAGCATGGCTGTCGGTGGGGAAGCGGTCGCGGATTGGAAGCCTACCGCAAATCGCGAGCGTTCTCCAGCGCTTTCGCGAGAACCGATAGCTTCGTGTGGAGTCGGAGGAATCGTTGCGTTAAGATGTCGGCGGAGGGAAACCCATGCCGCTTCGCGATCACTTTCGTCCGCCCGCGAACGCTGTGCTCGCTTGGGATGCACTCCACGGAATGTGGCCGGCGATGATCGTCCGCGCGCTGTACGACATTTTGCCTCCGGGTTACGTCGCAGCCCCGAAGGTCTTCCTGGGATCCGGGCATGAAATCGACATAGCTGCCCTCGAAATCGATAGCGCTGTTTACTCTCCGAATCAGTCGCACTCGAATGGTACCGCACCCTGGTCTCCCCCGTCGCCCACGCTCACGCTCGAAGCGGACCTTGCCGAACAGGACGAATACGAAGTCCGGATTTACGACGACCGCTACGAGCGGCGCCTCGTGGCAGCCATCGAACTCGTCAGCCCGGGCAACAAAGACCGCGACCAGAATCGAAAAGAATTCGTCGGCAAGGTCGTCGGTTTGCTCAATAAGGGCGTGTGCGTCTCGATCGTGGATGTCGTTTCGATTCGCCAGTTCAACTTTTACGCCGACTTGTTGGAATTGATCGGACATTCCGATCCCGCCCTCGGAGATGACCCGCCGTTTCTCTACGCGGTCACACTCCGCAACCGTCGGCAGAAACGTCGGCGGTCGTATGTGGATACGTGGTTTTACACACTGGCAATTGGCCAACCGCTCCCCCAACTGCCCATCTGGTTGGATACAGACCTCAGCATCTCGCTCGAACTCGAATCGAGTTACGAGGAGACGTGCCGGTTGTTGCATATTGTGTGAGCGAAACCTTCGCTCACACTTCGAGTTATTGCTTGATGCAGAACAGGTGCTTATCCCCGCGGAGGTAGAGTTCGTTCCCTACCACGACGGGCGAGGCATCCACCGGTTCGCCGAGTTTGTTCGTGTCGATCACCTCGAGCGAATCGGCGGCTTTGATAACCAGCGTCGTGCCGAGGCGATCCGTGAAGTAGATCCGGCCCGCGGCGGCGACGGGGGACGCGTAGAACTGCGACACTCCGGGGAGGCGTTCGCGCTCGAGGACCGCTTTGCCGGTCTTCGCATCGAGGATCGTGAGGAAGTTCACGTTGGCTTCGGTAAAGTACAGCCGATTGCCGACGAGGACGGGGGAGGGGACGTAGGGCGTGCCTTTTGCGTACCGCCAGGTTCCGCCGCTCGTTCCCAAATCGCCCTTTGAATCCAGCGGCACGGAGACCACCGCGGCTCCCTTGTAACCGCTCATCGCGATCAGCGAATCTTCGGACTTCACCACGCACGGGATCGGGTTCGTCGTCATCCCCGCACAACTCCAGATCACTTCGCCGGTGGCCAAATCGTGGCTGCGGATCCGCGTGGCACCGTTGACGATTACCTGCGTCCGCCCCGCCGCGGTTACGACCATCGGAGTCGTCCAGGTCGTCTTATCGTCACGCTTTGCGGTCCATTTGGTGGCGCCAGTCTTGGCATCGAGGCAGACGAGGGTCGAATCGGCTTCTTGGTCGAGGTTCAGCAACAGCGAGTCGCCGTGGACGACGGGAGTGACCGCTTCGCCCCAGCCGAGACGGGTGTGCAGGCGGCCGAGTTCGCGGGACCAGAGGAGCTTACCACCGAGGTCGTAGCAGTAGTAGCCGAACGAGCCGAAGGAGACGTAGAGCCGTTCGCCGTCGGTCGTGGGTGAACCCGCCGCATAGGAGTGCGTAACGTGGTGCCCCTCGTGCGGCACTTTCTCCGCGGCGACGCGCTCCCAGAGCACCTTACCCGTCGAGCGATCGAGGCAAAGGGTCGTGAACTTGTAGAAGTTCTTTGGCGGGTCGGTTTTGGTCTCGAACTTCGGATCGGGCTTGGGCATCTCTTCGGGCTTCGCTTCGCGGTCGGTCTTGATCGAAGTGACGACGAAGATGCGGTTGCCCCAAACGATGGGCGTCGCGCTGCCGCGGCCGGGAATCGGGGTCTTCCAG
>Ga0105048_10008972_pt1 | contig 15963 bp, 12 predicted proteins | sample MAT05_FD_78382 | JGI IMG/M metagenome (GOLD analysis project Ga0105048, IMG submission 78382) | Freshwater microbial communities from Lake Fryxell liftoff mats and glacier meltwater in Antarctica - MAT-05 | ecosystem: Environmental > Aquatic > Freshwater > Ice > Liftoff microbial mat | place...
TGTGCATCCAAATGCTTCTGATAAATTCACGGTTCGTTCGGTTGTTATTATTGGGCCAGATAAAAAAGTAAAATTATTAATTATTTATCCAGCATCAACAGGAAGAAATTTTACTGAAATTTTACGTGTGATAGATTCCTTACAATTAACCGCTAATTACAGTGTAGCAACTCCTGCTAACTGGAAAAATGGGGAAGACGTGGTTGTTAGTCCAACTATTAAAACAGAAGATATTGCAGCAAAATTCCCAAAAGGCTTTACTGAAATTAAACCTTATTTGAGAACAACGCCTCAGCCGAATTTATAAAAAATAATAATTGCAATTAAAAAGCTAGTTTAAATTTTTAAACTAGCTTTTTTAATTCTATGAATACATCGAAATTTATCTGAAATCAATGGTCTAAAATTTACTAAAGGTCTGTAATTTGAATCGATTTTATGGAAGAGATATGCGGATTATATACAATGCAATTAAATTAAGGGCAGCTTCCACTAATTGTTTATTATTGTTCATTTTTATGCCAAACTAATAGCCTTATCTCATTCAGAATTAAAAAAACAATCCCATACAAACCTCGTCGTTCATACATTTAAGGACATAAAATTTCCCTCCTGTTTCTTCACTAATATTTTAGTTTCGCCACTTATTTGAAACGTTACTAATTGATAATGGAATCTTGCCTTTGTAAACAGATATTTCGCTCATTTCTGTTAAATCATTAAGCTGTTATTATTATAATTGTATTAGGAAATTTTTAAAATAGTATTCCCTGAATTTACCATCATTAAACTTATATCTAAAAAAAACATTAAAATGAAAAAACACATCCTAAGTTATTTCCTATTGATAACTACAATCGCCTGGGCACAACAAGCTCCAAAAGTTAATTTGGTACAATTTGCAAACCTATCTGGTGTAAAAATTACCGACATAAAAAATGCAGGAGATAGCAGATTATTTATTGTGGATGCAAAAGGCATCATCAGAATTTTGGATAGTAACGGAGTACTTAAAAGAGTTTTTCTTAATATCCAATCTAAGGTATTAAGTGCAGGAGGCGAACAAGGATTACTTGGTCTTGCATTTCATCCCAAGTACAAGCAAAATGGGTTTTTATATGTAAACTATACTGCTGGAACAGGAAACGGATCTACTGTAATATCCCGTTTTAAAGTAAGCAGTAATCCCGATTCAGCGGATGTAAGTTCTGAAAAAATAATCTTAACATTTGTTCAGCCCTACACTAATCATAACGGGGGTAATTTAATGTTTGGCGCCGATGGATATTTGTATATAGGTACAGGCGATGGAGGAAGCGCAGGCGATCCTCAAAACCGCTCACAAAATAAAAAATCAATTCTTGGAAAAATGTTACGAATTGATGTGGACAATGGTGTGAAATATGCCATTCCTCCATCCAATCCTTATGTAAATGATCCAACTAACTATTTACCCGAAATTTGGGCAATGGGATTGCGTAATCCGTGGAAATACAGTTTTGATAGACTTACAAACGATTTATGGATTGGAGATGTTGGTCAAAATAATTGGGAAGAAATTGATTATCAGCCTGCTAACACCAGTGGCTATAATTATGGATGGAGATGCTATGAGGGTACAGCTACCTTTAATACTTCGGGTTGCTTACCTTCATCTAATTATAAATTTCCGGTCTATGAATATAATCACTCCTCTGGATGTTCGGTAACTGGAGGATATGTGTATAGAGGTGCGCAATATGAAGGAATGTTTGGTTGGTATTTTCATACTGATTTTTGTAGCGGTATAATGTACGCCACCATTAAAAATTCTTCTGGAGCATGGATAACTAAAACGCTTTCCAAATTCAGCACCAATGTGTTCAGCACCTTTGGCGAAGATCAATACGGAGAATTGTATTTGGGCGGAACGTCTGGTAAAGTGTGGAAAATGGTGGACAGCACCTGCAAACCCGTAGCTTTTTTTAATACTACCGACACCTTACAAGCATGCGGAACGTCGAAAGTATTGACACCAGTTTATGGGAAAAATTTATCTTACCAATGGAAACTAAACGGAAGCAATATTTTAAATGCTACTGCATCTACTTATACTGCTACCACCAATGGCAAATATTCGGTTGAAGTAATAAAAACAGCAACTTGCACAAACACCTCCAAAGAAGTAACCGTTATTTTTAATCCTATACCAACCGTAAATTTTAACGGATTAAATTCTACCTATTGTACTAGTTCTCCCACAGTAACATTACAGGGTAATCCATTGGGTGGAATTTATACAGGCAAAGGAATAACGGGGACTACCTACAACCCCTCAAAAGCGGGTGCAGGCGTGGATACCGTTGTGTATACTTATTCCGATACAAACGGATGTATCAATTCCATAGCTAAAACCACTACGGTAAGTTTGTGTACTGGAATGAATGAAACGAGTATTTTATCTGAATTACAGATCTATCCAAATCCTGCCAACACAGTATGCACAATAGCATTTTTTCTCACAAAAAAAGAAATGGTGAATGTAAAAATTTATACTACGCAAGGTCAAATTTATTTTGAAAAAAAGAGCGAAGGTGTTGTAGGAAATAATAATTTAAAAATTGATATAGATAAAGCGGCAGAAGGAATTTATTTTATTGAAGTAAAAACTTCCGAAAAAATAAGCACAAAAAAGATAGTTATAACACATTAGACATATGCAAAACTATTTAAAAACATACTTTGTTTTTGTCTTTTTAATTTTTTTATTCTTCTCGAACTTAAAAGCTCAAGAACCATTTTCTATAGAAATAAAACAAGTCTCGTTAACAGAAATGCCTGGCGTACATTCTGGTGCTTTTGCGCAATACGAAGGAAAATGGATTTTTATTGGCGGCAGAAAAAATGGACTGCACGGTTTCCAACCTCCCTTTGCCTTTCCATTTTCTGGAATAAACGATAGTATTTTTATTGTGGATCCTGTTTTAAAACAACAGTGGAAAGCCGCTGTAGATACACTGGCGCTGCCCGATAATATTCGAGAAGCTATTACCTCTACTAATATGCAATTTTATCAGCAAGATTCTATACTTTATATGATAGGTGGTTATGGATGGAAAGACAGTATACAAAATTTTCAAACCTTTGCCACGCTTACTGCCATTAATATTCCTCAACTTATAAAATCAATCACGCAAGGGAAATCGTTTGCTCACTGTTTCCGCCAAATAAGTGATGCCCGAATGGCAATTACAGGAGGTAATGTAGAAAAATTAGACTCAACCTATTATCTTATTTTTGGACACACTTATAATGGATATTACAGCAATAGTGTTGTTATAAATGGGTCGATTCAAAAATACAGCTATCAAATCCGAAAGTTTCAGATAAAAGATGATGGAGCAAATTTGCAAATAAAAAATTACCAAGCCATCACCGACTCCTCTAACTTTCGCAGGCGAGATTTTAATTTAGTTCCCCAGATATTTCCAGATAAAAAACTGGGATTTACCGCATTCACAGGCGTGTTCAGGCCAACCATAAATCTCCCGTACTTAAATACCATTGACATTCATTCTTCTTCTCATAATATCAATAACAACTTCAACCAATATTTAAGTCATTACCAATCTGCTTTTGTACCCATACACGACTCTATTTCAAATACTATGCATACAGTATTTTTTGGAGGAATTAGTATGTATTATTTTGATACAATCACACAAAAAGTAACAGTAGATTCTTTAGTGCCATTTGTAAACACCATTAGCCATGTAACTCGCAAGGCAGATGGAAGTATGGAAGAATTTCGTTTGCCCATCACCATGCCTGCCTTGTTGGGATGCAACGCTATGTTTATGCTTGACCCTAACATTAAAAATCATCACAACAGCATTGTTGAATTAAATACGTTGAATGGAAAAACCAAAATTGGATACATTGTTGGAGGTATCGAAACACCTGAACCCAATATCTCGTATTCGGATGCTTCTTTAACTAAAGCGAGCAGATATATTTTTGAAGTATATATTGATAAAACAATTACATCGGCTAACCAACTTAAAACAGGTAACACTATTTTTAATGTATTGATATTTCCTAATCCAATAAACGGATTAGCAACCATTGAATTCTCAGTTGCTAAAAGTGAATGGATAGACATACATATTTTTGACAGCAAAGGCGTTCTTATAGAAACTTTACTTCATAAGAAAACGGACAAAGGCACTTATCTGTTAAAATGGGAATCGGCAAAACACCCCGCAGGTGTTTATTTCTGCCAAATGAGATCTGAAAACCAAATAAAATCCATTTCAATAATTAAGCAGTAGCATTACTACAGGAACCTGCACTTGCACTGCCAAGCCACAAATAACTACAAATGGAAATATTTTATCTTCAACAGGAATAAAAAATTCCGTTTCGCACCAATGGTACTTTAATGGCGATGCAATTTTAGGTGCAACCGCATCTATTTATACCGCAACACAACAGGGAGATGTGGATTCACAAAAAATACAAACAACCTTACATTGGTATTGTAGAAGGAACACAGTTTGATGAACGGTTGTTAATTCAAGAAAACCGTTCACGCATGAAAATAATCTTATTTGAGCAAATGAAGATTTACCTTTGAAAACAATAGAAAACATTTTAAAAAAGCAATACATTTTTCAAATAACAAAGTTATCTTTAGAAGAAGAGATAATTCTTAAAATAACACAAACAAAATAAATATGATAACACATCCATTTAAGCCAATGGGCTATAGTTCTGTTTCTGCTTACTTTTTTTGTGAATGGAGCTCAAAAACTCATTGATTTATTAAAACACATTTTTAATGCAACAGAATTAAGACGTTATGGTGTGCCAGACGGTACAATTATGCACGCTGAAATTTTAATTGACGATTCAGTGATTATGCTTGGAGATTCGTCTGAAAAATTTCCACCAGTTCCAATAGTAATACACGTTTATGTAGCTGATGTAGAAAAAACTTTTAAAAGAGTAATAGAAGTAGGTTGCGAAATTATAGAAGAACCAAAACAAAGAGAAGGTGATCCTGATAAACGGGCAACATTTAAAGACTTTGCTGGCAATATCTGGTCTATAGGAACACAACTTTAATTTGAAAAACACAGCAAAAAGACGGACAATAGAAAATATTGTTTTGTTTAAATGATACTACTAAAAATATAAATTATATGGTATTAGAAGAAATGAGACATAAAATTAAACTTCAAAAAACAAACAAGATGAAAAAAGTGCTTTGTATGGGATGGCTTATGTTCATAATAATAACAGGTTGCGATAAAAACAAAAAAACAGAAGCAGACGCTATTGCATCGACAAGCTCTCCATCTGATGCTGAGAACACACTAGGCTTTGGCATTCTTTCCAAACTCAAAGGAATTTGGAACAGCCCTGTTACATCCACCACTCCCTTAGGCGGATACCCAGAATGGATAGTTGATTTTAGACCCATTTCAGAAAATCAAATTTCGGCAAAGAACGAGCTTGATACATTAAATAATATTCATCTATCTTTTTTCGTTGCTAAATACAATAACACATTTAAGGTTGCATTTAGAAACGGAAGTTCATTTAACGGAATGAAACGTGTGTCGTATTTTTTAGCAGATAGTGTTTCTGAAAATACATCACAATCTTTTTACCGTTTTTCAGAAATAATCAAAGGAAAAAGCAGGGCTTATACAACAGTACTCCTTAAGCAGGATAGCCTCATTATAAAATCGTTTACTAATAAATATAACACCCAAACCAATGCAACGGCACACATGACTTGGAGTGCCAAACTTCAGGATACAACTTCTTGCAAACCAGCAGTTTCCAATTTTAAATTCCCTAAAAAAACAATCACAAAAGATTTTTCATTCACCTTTGAAGGAAGACCTGAAGCTATATTTTATTCATTAACAGGAGATCCCTATTCAGAAGAAATACAACCGTACTTAGGAAAAACAATTATAAATTATTCTTTTGCTATTTCCTTTACTCCCAGCCCTTCAAAAAAAGTTTTTCTCCTATAACTACACAGCCATTAATTAGTGGTTTTAAGTTTAATATGGCAAATTTTAAAACCCGCTCCCGATATGTAATTCTGACTTCAAACGACAATAGTTATACATTCAATTATATGCACCCTGGAACTTATTATGTATATGCCTTGTATGATAACGATGGTAATAATACGTTTAGCAGCGGTGATTGGATTAGCTCGGCAAATACAACATTTTCCTTACAAGATAAAGGAGTAATAAATGCTACAACGCAAATTAATTTTGTGATGCCGTGATTATTCAAATTTTGTAGCTACAAAATCTCTGACACTATAGATCATCTAATTACGTTCCACAAAGAACAGGAGAAACTAAAGTTTCGTAAAAACAGTCGCAAAGCGAAAGACAATTATTTTCGCTTTGCAAAAGTTTGGGAACATAGTATCTTTGTTAATAGCATGTCCGTAGACAACGGTTTCAAACCGCCCTTCAGATAGCTAGTAACCGTTATATAACATTCAAATCTAAAACATGAGCATTTATTTCGCAGCCTATTAAACTTTTTAAGTATATTCAAGTCCAATAGCGTATGCAGGATTATTCCGACGAAGAAATATTAGCCTTATATCGTGATGAAGCATCGCAGAATATGGCCTTGCATTACCTTATTCAAAAATATCAGAAAAAACTATATTGGCATATTCGTAAAATAGTTATTAGCCACGATGATACCGATGATGTATTGCAAAACACCTTTATTAAAATTTGGAAAGGATTAGCAGGATTTAAAGAAGAGTCGCAGCTATATACCTGGTTGTACCGAATAGCGACTAACGAATCTTTAACATTTGTAAAACAAAAAGCTAAAGCCAATACCACTTCTATTCATCCTTTGGAATATCAATTATCAAAGTCGCTTGAAAGTGATACCTTTTTTAGTGGAGATGAAATTCAATTAAAATTACAAAAAGCTATTTTAACTTTGCCCGAAAAACAGCGTATTGTATTTAATATGCGCTATTATGATGAAATGCCTTATGAAAAGATGTCTGGTATATTAGACACATCGGTTGGTGCTTTGAAAGCCTCATATCATATAGCAGCAAAAAAGATCGAAGATTTTTTAGTGACTCATTAAACTATACTTAAAATTAACAGTCAAATACGACGAATGAAAGACAAAGATTATAATTTAAATGGTCAGCATAATTTGCCAAACGATAATAAGGATAAAAATTCGTTTGATTTGCCCTTGAATTATTTTTCTGAATTTGAAAATAACCTGAGAAAAAAGCTCGAAGTAGGGGAGGAGTTAAAAGAATTTTCCATCTTATCTTCCATTAAAAAAAACAATGTATTTGAAGTTCCTTCTAATTACTTTCAAGTATCAGAACAACAATTGGAATTAAAATCGGAATTAGTTGGTTGCTCCATTTTACAAAACATAAAGCCACTTACTTTTCCTGCACTGGATAACGATTATGTAAAGGCTTTTCAATCAAGCATTCATCATAAAATTGAATTGTCGGATGAATTAAAAAATTACACGACCTTATATTCGTTAGATAAAGAAAATGGCTTTGCAGTTTCTGAAACGTATTTTGAAACCTTTGCTGAACGGGTTAAAGAAAAAATACATCAAAAACCAGAACAACCTATTTCTGTTATTGATACCATTTTAGATGTTATTTTCGGAAAAAAAATTGCCTTTGCATTTGGATTAGTTACCATCATTTCCTTGTCTTTTTATTTTTACAGTTCTTCTGAAGCGGTTATTGAATCTGGAAATTGTAAAACATTGGCTTGTTTAGAAAGGCAAGATATTTTAAATAATAACAATACCATTTTAAATTTTGATGAGGATCAATTAATAGACATGGTAGACATGAATACCTTGAATAAGCAAGTGGATTCAGAAATTAATAATACAAAAAATCAAATAGATAAATCACTCATCGATAGTATTACGGAAGAGGATTTAGTGGATGAATTATAATGAAACACGTCAATAAATATATATACGTCATCGTGTTGAGTCTGTTTGGGCTTGTTGTTTATGGACAACAGGAAACCAAGCGCGACAAAATAGAAGCCTTGCGCATATCGTATATTACTTCAAAAGTGAGTTTGACTCCTCAAGAAGCACAATTGTTTTGGCCTTTGTATAATGAATATCACGATAAAGCCGATAATTTAAAGAAATCTTTTAGACAGCAATTCATTAAAAAAGTTGATTTTAATACGATTTCGGATAAAGAAGCCGAAGAATATTTAACTGCAGAAATAATTTTGAAACAAAAAGAATATGAGTTGTCAAAAGAATATTTTGAGAAATTTAAAAAAGTGTTACCCATTAAAAAACTGGCTTTAATTAGGCGAGCCGAAGAAGCAATTAAGAAAGAGTTAATAAAAAATATTAAAGGGAATGCTTCTGAATAATGAATAGGGTTTTTAGATTAACTATCGTTATTAATTTTGTACTTTTTAGTACCAAGTTTTTGGCATTATCTGTTGACGATAGTTTAAAGACAGTAAAGCCAGCGAAACATTATTTTAAAACGATTATTTATACCGACTTTTATAAAGCAGGAAAAAGAGATTTGGATCTAAAAGATTTTTATTCTAAAAGATTACAATCATATGAACTTAGCCAATTTTCATTAGGCTTTAATATACCGTTACTTACTAGAGATTATTACAATAAGGATAGTACCGTGATTTCTAATTTTCATTTATTATTAACTGGACAGTTGGTTTCATTAAGACCAGTGTTTGATGGCTTAAGTACGAATCATAAGTTGATTAAGACAACTATTGGCTTGAGAGGTATATATAATAATGGAAAAAGAAGTTTATTTTATGGCGAAATAGCTCCGTTTTCAACAAGAGATAGAGGCTTTAACTACACAAGAGTTCGTCGTTTTTCTACGATGTTTTTATATAATTTTATAGTAAATAAAAATTTCACTTTGCGATTGGGATATGTTCGTTCTTTTGCATTTGGCAGCAGATATCATTTACCTTTCGTGGGCATTAGAGTTGGGAGATTGGATGGTGTTAATCTAAGTATACAGTTCCCAAGAAATATAACAATTAATGTACCCATTGGAAATTATTTTAGAGCGAGCGCATTTACAAAACCTCAAGGTGGCTTATATACTATGGCTAACACGGACTCCATCTATTATTTATATAATGACAAGCGACTATACTTTGGTAGATTTGAATTTTTATCGGGCTTGAGGCTTGATGTGTTTCCATTAAAACAATTTAGTTTTTATTTAAGTGGGGGAATAACCACAAATAATCAAATTGCGTTGTTCTCCGATTCTTACAATAAAAAAGCAGGAAATATTTACAAGCCTTTTTATAAAGAAAAAATACAAAACGCCTTATTTGTTAATTTTGGTTTAGCTATTAAGTTTGGAAAAGTAAAATCTATTTATAATAACTATAATTTATACGACGCCCAAGATTTAAATAACCAAAATTCAGAGGGTATTAATCAAGGCAATTCTCAAATCCCTTCTCAGCGAAAAAAAATAAAAAACATCAATCTAAAAGATATAGATGATTTATTAGAAGTTCAAGATTTTTATTAGAATTTAAATTTCAAAAGGCAAATGACATTACTATTTTTTGAGTCTAGTTTTCAAAACGTTTTAATTCAAGCGTAGTTCCATCAAATACAGCATAAGAGCAATAGTTTATCCACTCTCCAAGGTTTATGTATCTCGAATTTTCAGAGGGTTTTAAATCTAAGGGCAAATGTCGGTGACCAAAAATAAAAAAATCAGTATGTTCTTTTTTTAATTCTTCTTTACAATAGCTCATTAACCATTCATTATCATTTCCTAAAAAATGTTTATCAGAATCGCCTGTATTCATGCTACTGCGCCTGCTAGAACGACGAGCTATCCAAAATCCTAAATTTGGATGCAAGGTTTTAAAACACCAAATTAAGAATGGATTGGTGAAACATTTTTTTAAGAATTTATACCAAGCGTCACCTGGTCCCAATCCATCTCCATGCCCAATTAAAAACGTTTTGTTGTTGTAGGTTTTTTTGATAGGTTTATGATTAACGGTTACACCAAGTTCTTGAATAAAATAATCGCGCATCCATAAATCATGATTGCCTGTAAAAAAATGAACAGGAATGCCACTATCTGTAATTTCAGCAATTTTGCCTAATAAACGGGTTTGTCCTTTGGGGATAGTGTACTTATACTCCCACCAAAAATCAAAAATATCGCCTACTAAATAAATTTCGGAAGCGGTATCTTTAATAGAGTCTAACCATCTAACGATTTTTTTCTCTCTAATTAAGCTTATTTCAAATGATGGAACTCCAAGATGAAAATCAGAAGCAAAATATATTTTTTTAGTCACTATTAAAAAAGGTTATTAGTAATAATCGTTTTGGGTTTTATGTTGTGCAAATTTAATGTAAATCGTATTGTATTCCCAAAACTTGCTCTATTATTTGCAGCTAAATTAGTTTTAATATCTTTGCTATAAACTAATGGTATATAAATATCAAGTATATTCTTAAATATACAAATATCTATCCCTGCATTGTATAAAAATTTTTCGTGAAATAAACTTTCATTAAATTCACTAGTGCCAATATCTGCATATAATTTTAATGGTAAAATACCAATTTTTGGAGTTTTTATATTTAAGGCTAATATCCATTTAGAGGTTTCGCCTAAACTATAAGTGATTTTACCAGGTTGACCTATACTAATAGGAACTTTAAACGCCCCATCGTTTTCTACAAACTGAGCCCCCGGTAATCCGCTTGTTTCGTTTCTCCCAATAAAATTATAGTCATATAAATAATCATGATTACTGACATTATTTGCACTAAATCCACTCATTCTAAATCTATAATCTTCTGTTGCGTTTTTTGTCTGATAAACAAATGTTCCAGCAAATAATCTTATATCAAAACTTTTTTGTTTTTTAATTGATATGGAATAATTGAATTCCCCACTTAATTTTCCGAATTGATTATTATGTTGAAAATTAAAAGACATCGAATAGGGGTTAATGATTTGTGTATTTTGAAAGGTATAGTATAAGTTATTAATATAGGATTGGATATTTACTTTGCTAAGTTTCGATTGCGAAAGATCAGTTGATTCAATAACATATTTTTCTTTATCAACAAACAAGTTTGTATTTGTATAGCCAATATGTTGCGCTATTTTACTTCTAGGGTTTTTCTTTTTAATTTCAAAATCAAGTGTCTCAGAAATTTTATAGTAGTTTAAATAAAATGATTCATTGCTGGCGCCGAATCTATCGTTAAAGGCTTTTGTATCAATGTAATTTTGCGAGAAAGATTTGGCTTTGGCAGTAAAGGTTATTTGCTGAAAGAACTGGTTGTTTTGAATAAAATTTCTGGTTAAATCAGCATAACCAACCACTGTTTTGCTGCCAAAGGCAAACATAGGAGCAATGGTATATTCTATTTTTTTTTGTAAAAAGGCATAATTATAAACCGCACATCCTAACATAAATTTATTGTATTGATTATAGCCCATAATAGGCAAATAATTTATTTGTGTAAAATGGGGATCATCTATTTTACCAAATAAATTTAATTGAAAGCGATCCGATTTTTTGAATAAACCGTGCGTCTTGTAATTGTTATTCTTCCTGTTAATTTCTGGTACATTGCCTTCACCATCAATTTTAAATTCATCGATGATGGCAGGTGGAAATTCAAAAATTTTCTCACCTTTAAATCCATTGTACCAAACTGTGCCAACCAACTGTCCTTTATGATATCCAGATACAGATATGGGACCTGTTAATGTATTATTGTTCTTAACCGTTATAGCATGGCTTTTATCAAACAATTGTTTATGACCAGTGATTTTATAATCTAGTTTTTTGTTGGTGGATAATAGTTGTTCCGTAAACCATTTTAAGTCTGTATTTAAATGGTATTGTAACGTTTTTATTAAATCGTCAGGATTTGGATGTTTGAATTTCCATTGCTCAAAATAAAATTGCATAGCTGCATCAATTTTTTCATCTCCTAAATACTTCATCAAATAATCAAATGCTAATGCTGTTTTACTATAAACAATAGCACCATAATTATGCAAGGTGTATTTTTCGGATGGTAATGAAATAGCTTGATCGGTATTTTTTCGAGCGGGTAGTAAATACGAAAATTCATATTGGGCTTTGTGTTTAAACTTATTTAAACCAAAAAAACGAAACGTACTATCCTTGCCTAATAGACTAGTGAGTCTTTTGTTTGGATATTTTGATTGTATATATCGCATTTCGTAATAAGAGTTTATACCTTCATCTAAAAACGGATACGCTCGTTCATTACTGCCTAACAAGCCATAGAACCAATTATGACCAACTTCATGTAAGATGGTGGTTTCTAAATTAAAATCGTTTTCACTTTCTCCAATAATGGTAATGTTTGGATATTCCATACCTCCACCAGCACTTATGGTTCCGTCAATAGCAGTGACATGGTTATAAGGATATTCTCCAACTAATTGAGAATAATATAGCGTGGCATTATTGATATATTGAATGGATTTACTCCATAAATTGGATTCATTATTTGTAAAAAAAGCCCAGGTAGTTACTTTGTTTAAGGTTTTTGGCAAAGTAATTTCTCCTTTCAATACATTAAACCGTTTGTCGGCAAACCAAGCAAAGTCATGAACTCTGTATTGTTTAAATTCGATGGTTTTATATTCTTTACTGGATTCTGGAAAATTAGTTGTTTCGCTAAATGATTTCTCAGAAATCTTTTTTTTTGTTTCTGCTACTTTTTCATTCAGCCATTCTTCTTCTTCTAGCTCATCTATCCTATCTCCCGTAGCAGCCAGTAAATAGTTTTTAGGTAGAGTAATTTTAACATCAAAGGAACCAAATTCACTAAAAAATTCACCTTGATTGAGGTAGGGCATTTGATGCCAACCTTGATTATCAAATACTGCGGGTTTTGGATACCATTGTGTAATGGCGTATGCTTGATCTATATGTCCGAGGCGAGAAAGTTTACCAGAGGGTATTTTTACATGAAAGGGAGTTGTAATTGTGATGGTGTCGTGCGGTTTTAGTGGTTTATTTAAAAATAGTTTACAGATATCAATATGCGTTTTATCTAGTTCCCATTTTACTGCCTCTCCATTGACATTGAAATTTAATTTATCAATAAAACCTAAATCTTCTTTTTTTGCAAAGTACATTTGGGTTTCATCATTTTCTAATAATTGTTTTGCTAAAGCCGTTTCATTATTTTTATAAGCGTTTGGCCACAAATGAAAATAGATAAACTCTAAAGTAGTATTAGAGTTATTAACGTACTCTATTTTTTCAAAGGCATCTAATTCATGTGAAACGTCGTTAAGCGTAACATCAATGTTATAATTTACTTCTTGTTGAAAATAATTGTCTTGCGAATGCCCATTATTAAAAGCACATAGAATTATGACAATTATATAAAACTTCAACATGGCTAAGAAAAAAAATGATTAATGTTCTATTTAATTTCTATTTTATGTAAAAAAAATGAAAGGCGTTTATTTAAAAACTTCTTCTAATTTTTTTACAAGGTCTGCACCTCTTAAATCAGTAGCAATAATTCTGCCATCTTTATCAATCAATACTGTATAAGGTATTGTTTGTACTGCATAAATTTGACAAGCTTCACTTTGCCAAAATTTCAAATCGCTTACCTGAGGCCACGTTAAGCCTTCTTTAGAAATAGCGTCCAGCCAAGCATCTCTATCTTTATCTAAAGAAACTCCTAATATTTCAAATCCTTTATTTTTATATTTGTTATACATTTGCTTCACGTTCGGTAACTCTTTGCGACATGGAGCACACCAACTTGCCCAAAAATCAATAAGTACCACTTTGCCTCTTAAAGAACTTAATGCAAAATCTTTATTATTGGGTGTTGGTAAAATAAGTTCAGGAGCTTCATTTCCAATCTTCAATCCCTCCGCCTTAATAGCCATCATTTGAGCTTGCTGAACCATGCCATGAAAGGATTTAATATCTTCATTATTTGGGTATTTATTAGATAAGCCTTTATCTAACAGTTTATAAACCTCAATATATTTATTTGGATCTAATTGTTGTATTGCCATAATAGAAGCAAAAGAGTTCGTGTTTTCTTTTACTTTTTTAGCAACGATTTCACTATAGACAGAAACCATTTGTTCATATGGTATTTGTAATTTTTTTGAAAGAGAATCGGCACGAATAGAATCTAGCTTTAAGGTAACCATCGCAGTTCTAAAAATATTTCCTAAGGAGTCTGTTCTCACTTTTTGTCCTTGAGCTAATTTATTATATTCTAAAAACAACTTTGTATCTGGTGAACCATCCGCTTTAAATGTATTTCCCAAGTCACGAGCATCTCCAGTCACACTAATTTTTTGTCCAGAATCTAAAACTAACATAGCGAAATTAGAATTGTTAATTCTTAATCTGTAAAAACCGACGGATGGGGAGCTTTTATCCAATTTAAAGTTCCCTTTATCGTCTATAGTTGAACTATCAAGAATGGCTTCTCCTTTTTGCGAAAGTTTTTCTAGGTAAATGGATTCTCCCTTTGAGTTTGATAAAGTGCCAGATAATTCGAAGCTCGTTTTTTTATTTGAATCTGAACAAGAATTTAAGGTAATAGCTGCTAAAGCAAGAAGGATGATGTTTTTCATTAATTAATTATTTATCATTTAGTATCTTCAAATATCTCATTTATTTTCAATAAATCAATGCTTCACTTGTTAACTTTATCAAAGATTATATCAATTCTTTTATTTAAATTCGAGAACAAACCACATAAGCTTTCCTTCAGATTAAGTGTGACTTAGCTCTCCTTCCCCAACCTAAAAAGTAATTTCTTTTCCTTGATAATAGTCAAGCACCTTTAGCTTAAAAATACAATCAAATTTTGCTTGTATGAGGTTGCTTTGTATTATTTGTAGACGTGTTTTAGCACTGTTATAATCAAATGTGCTTAATGCACCAACATTAAATTTTTGTTGCGTTGCATTAAATGATAATTGATTAGCGTTTAGCGATAATTCAGTGGCTTTATATTTTTTGAAAGCGGCTTTTGCATTTGTATAAGCGAGAGCAATGTTTTTATACAAATTTTGTTCTAATAAATCTTGCGAGTATTTTACATTTAATGTGTTAAGTTGGGCATTTTTATAACCCGTGTATGTTTGTAAGCCATTGAAAATAGGAATGGATAACGTAAATCCAAAACTTTTATTAACATTATCTTTAAACTGATCCGCAAATGGCTTTTTTTCGGTTATCACGTCTATACGAGGTTGATACACTGTAATAGAACCATCTAAGGTAGAAGCCACGGGATTGAAACCGCCGAAGGATTGACTAACCAACCTTCTGTTTAATGCCGATGTTCCTGTTCCTAAACTACCAGTTGCACTGAGTGTTGGACTAAATTTTCCAGAAGCAATCTTTAAATTTTTGTTAGCAGCTTGTAAATTATATTGGGCAGCTTTAATGGAATGTTGATTTTTTAAAGCAGCATTGTATATGCTTTGAATAGATGGCATGGATTCATCTTCCATCATCATTTCTAGTTGTGGCGTTTCGATGGCAAAATTAGATACCGTATCTAAATTAATAAGTTGCTTTAATCCCAACATGGCAATTTGATAATTATTATCGCTCGTAATAATAGTGACCTCTTCGGTAGCTAATTGTGCATTCAAATCGTAAATGCTTGTATTTGAAAGCACGCCCGCATCCACTAATTTTTGTGTACGCGCTAATTGTTCTTGTGTAATTTGATATTGATACTTAGAATTTTTAAAAATTTCATCACTAAAGATAACATTGATATAGGCTGTTGCTATATTTAAAGCCAAATCATTTTTTTGTTGCATCACATTTTCGATACTCGCCAAATATTGATATTGCGTTGCTTTAA
>Ga0105048_10008975_pt1 | contig 15961 bp, 15 predicted proteins | sample MAT05_FD_78382 | JGI IMG/M metagenome (GOLD analysis project Ga0105048, IMG submission 78382) | Freshwater microbial communities from Lake Fryxell liftoff mats and glacier meltwater in Antarctica - MAT-05 | ecosystem: Environmental > Aquatic > Freshwater > Ice > Liftoff microbial mat | place...
CCACGCCCAACTTTCCTGCGTGGCAGCGGCCACAGCGCAACTCGGTACTCAGCACTTGCCCCGCTTGCAGCTGGTGTTCAGCAGAAGACAAAAGCCGCGCGGCACCTGGGAAAGATGGTTCTGCCTGCACATCGGAAGCCACCAACGCGAAGCAAATGGAAACAGCCGCGCACAACTTCAACATCTGATTCCTGTCTAGACTATCCACGTAAATATTTCCAGCACCACTATAACGCACAGACTTGTCTTGAACTTTTGCGAAGCGCATTGTCCCAGGGCGACCGTGAGCAACCGCACGGGGTAGTGCTTATTCACTAGGACAAGGCACGAACCACGTCCCGCAATGTCTCGCCCGCGTCAGCATCCATGCGCAGCGTGGCTAGATCATCCGCCCTCGTAGGCCCAAAGTTCACGATGGCAATCGGCATTCCTTGTTCTGCCGCCTTCTTAACGAAGCGAAATCCGGAAAATACGGTTAGGGAAGAGCCCACCACCAACAGGCCTTCGGCTTGATGAAACAAGTCCCATGCAGATTGCAAAACGTCGGGATTTACGTTTCCGCCGAAAAACACAACGTTCGGCATTAGATCACCTCCGCACGCGCACCGAGGACCTACGAAGGCTTCAACCAAGTGCTCCGGCAAATCAACGTCGCCATCGGGCGCTGTGGCCGCCACTAGTTGCAACCAGGTTGGGTTGTCGCGCACCAACTTGGTTTGCAGTTGTGTACGTGAGATCACTTTGGGGCAAGCAAGACAACTAACACGCGCCAACGAACCGTGCAGTTCAACAACGCCGCGGCTGCCTGCCGCTTGGTGCAGCCCATCGACATTTTGTGAAACAAGACCAACCGCGCGTCCCAAACTTTCAAGTTCCGCACACGCACGGTGCGCGTCGTTTGGATTGGCAGCAGCAAACCGCGGCCACCCCAAGCAGCTACGCGCCCAATACCGTTTGCGCACCTGTGCGCTGCGTAGGAAAGCCGTGTGTTGAATTGGATTTCTCGGAGCTCTTCCGGTAGTCGCGCCTCGATAGTCTGGAATGCCGGATTTCGTGCTGCAGCCCGCACCCGTCAGCAACAACACCCGGTGTTTTTCAACGAATGAAAGTAGCGACGTCATCGCCGCCAAGCATACCCTACCGGGTGACCGCAGGTTTCGACGAACGTGCGCGAAGATCAGGGCGTAACCCCAGCGCGTTGCCATACTTGAACGCCATCGACATGGGAACAGAGCCAGGATCAACCTCGCTGCGTGGCGCCAAGTTCCACTGCGCACGCGTTAGCAGCCGCAGCGACATACGGCCATCCGGATGCCACCGGGAAAGTCCCCCTGATAACAATGGCGCCACGATGGCCATAACAACCAAGGCAATGGTTGCGGGCAGTTTGGCGCGGCCAAGTTTGCTTGCGAAATGAAGGATCCCCGCAGCCAATGGAACCGCGGCGATGGAGATCCAAGCGCACAGGGCCCAACCATCGGACTTAAGTTGATCAGGCGAGCCGGATCCAGCCACCAACATCATTGTGGCCCACAGCGTGTATAGGACAAAGGCCGCGACACCTGGTCGAGCGAGCGCCAAAGAAGCAAAACCAACCACAACCAGCAAGCCTCCCACAACACCCACGTGATCAGCCAACGCGGTCGCGGCGCTCCACCACGCGCGAGCATCAACTCGATCCATTGCATCACGCAAAGGTCCCAAAGTCAGCGTATGCCACCATCCCTCAAAAGTTGATAGGGAGCCTTGACGGTGTGCCGCGAAGGCCACAAGCACCGTCGATCCAATCACAAGCGAAAGTGGCATCAACAAAGCCCACCGCGCCTGTCTCCTTACCCCCCACGCCCAGATGAGTATTGTGGGGGGCAACAGCAACGAGCCTATGGTTGGCGTTGTTGCCGCCACCAATCCCGCAATGGCGGCCAAGCTCAAAGGAGCTCGAAATCCCAACGGCTCTCGCAAAAGTACAAGTGCACTCCATGTCCAAGCCGCTACGAGGCAAAGCATTGCGTTGCCACCGCCTGGGGAGGTCGAAAGGGAAAACAAGGGCGCAGCCATCGCCACTGCGGAAACGGCGCCTACAATAGCGATAGGCTCATGGACTTTGTCGTTCGCAACACCACGAGCCAAAGGCTTTCGATAAAGCAGTTGTGCCAACTCAAGACCAACCCGTATCCAAAGCCCAACCCCTACGGCGGCCAACCCGGCTGAGATAAGTCCTAAGCGGGTTGCCAGGTCAGACAAGGGCATGACCAAAGCAAGTCGCCCCAAAAGGTAAGTCCAAGCATCAAACGGTTCGGCGCCTGTCCCCCACCCGCACAAAGAGTTGCCAGCCACGACCGTGCAAACAAGGCCCGCGTGGCCTAAATGCAACAACCCCAGGGGCACCGCTGCAAAAAACACGGAAAGGGAGCACGCTGCCACGCGCACTGCCAACCGAGGGGCCTCGACACGGCCAGCTGCAACGACATCCATATTCCCGATGGAACGACAAACAGAGCTCTATGTCGAAATATCCAACGTTTGACCTAAGGCACGGGGCCGATCCTCGCGCCATACTACTGAAATTGTTGGAAACACAGCTTTGACTTCCATTTCCCTACATGACCGCCTATGCTGCAGCGGCTACTTCAATAATAATTTAAGCTTCCCGGGTTCTAACGCCCCCATCTAAGTGCTTTTGGTCTCCTCTTAGCTATGCAACACGGCCGCTACACCGTGAACCGGAAACTCGCCGAAGGCGGGATGGCTGAGATTTTCTTGGCCAAACAGCACGGGTCTCAAGGCTTTGAAAAGCCTGTGGTGCTCAAGCGTATTCACGCAGCGCTTTACGCGGACGAACAGTTCCGCAATATGTTGATCGACGAAGCCCACATCTCGATGGGCCTTATGCACAACAACATTGTGCAAATCCTCGATCTGGGACAAGCGGGAGGTCGCTACTTCCTGGTTCTTGAACTCATTGAAGGGTGGGATCTCGGGCGACTTATTCGTCGCGCAAGCGACCTGAACGTCACGATTCCGCCAGAGCTAGGACTTTACGTGGTGGCGCAAGTCTGCCGTGCCTTGGGTTATGCGCACAGCAAACTCAACGCAGAAGGTCGACCTTTAGGAATCGTTCACCGCGACGTCAGCCCACAAAACGTATTGCTAAGCGAGCAAGGCGACGTGAAGTTGGCGGACTTCGGCATCGCTAAGGCCCGACGGAAACGCGAGAGCACAGACACGGGTGTGGTGAAAGGCAAGATTGCTTTCATGTCTCCTGAACAGGCACTGGGCCAGGAGCTAGACGCGCGCTCGGACCTTTATTCGCTGGGGACTTTGCTTTACCTCTTGGTGCTTGGCAGACGCCCCTTCGAGGGTGCAACTGATCTTGAGGTCCTGCTGCGTGTGCAAAAGGGAGAACTAACTCCGCCTGCACAGCTCAAACCTGATTTGCACCCAGCAGTCGTAGCCGTCATCGAGCGCGCGATGCAGTTTGATCGAAACCAAAGATACGGATCGGCTGATGAGATGCTTGCGGACATCGAAGGCGCACTTCGTTCTGCATTTTCTGGGGCGGGTCAAACCGAACTAAAGCATTGGTTGGCCGAACTCGCGCGGCTTGATGGAGAGCTACCGATCGGTAGACATGTGCCAGGATCGACCGCAGAATCTTTAGACGGTGCAGAGGTAATCGAGTCAGGGGACGATCTTGTGTTGGTGGAAGACGTTGAACCCACTTTGCTGCACGAGCCTCCTTCGCGGAAAGAACGCGTGGCGCGCCTGACAGGAGCAGAAGCAACGGTGGCGGATCTTCGCATCAGTCCGAAATGGATTGATCAAGAAACGCCTATCGCGATTCGATCCACCGCACCGTCACGCCTGTGGAGCTTGGGCGTGATGCTGGTCATCGCAGCTGCGTTGGCGGCGTCTGCGGCGGGCATTTGGCGAGCTACGAAAAAGCGAGACGCCCTGCTCTCAGCTCAAGCTGCACCCGTATCCGAAAAAGCAACGGTGGCGGAGCAAAAAAAAGATTTGGCGCCCAAGCCCCCTGCAGTAGCCGCAACGCCAGAAGCGAAAAGCGAGCCCCCAAAAGCAGAGGTTCCTAAGATCGAAGAAATGCGACCTGAGCCTGCAAAAACAGAGACTCCCAAGCCTGCGCGAAAGCAACCCAGGCCTGTTGCTGGTGATGAAGAACCACCCTTGCCCGAACGCGCGAGGGTACCAGCGGTCACACCACCTACCGCCATACCAGCAGAGCCCGTTCCTGTACCCTCTGAACCCGTGGCGCCTTCACCTTCAGACCTAGCCCCACCTGTGCCGACGCCTTCTCCTGAGCACGTGCCACCCGTTGAAACGGCGCCACCTTCACAACCAATAACAGAGCCTGGCACCGATCTATAGATGCGCCCCATTCGCATGATCCTGGCACTTGCTGCTGGCGCGTACGCACTTAGCCAATATTGGCAGGAGCGAAAGCGGTTCGCTAAATTGCGTACCCTGCCAGTACGAGATGCGTTGGCTCGACACGAACGTACGCGAAAAGGCGCAGAACGAACGATCACCTTGGCGGCAGGCGTGGTGTGCGTCTTCGCAGCCGCATTGGCGGTTTATGCGTTTGCAGTGCTGCCGACGCCATCAACCAGAACTTCGGCAAACACAGAACGAAATCGCTGAATCATGTTCGGCTCGGTCTTGATTGTTGTCTTGGTTTTGGCGTTGGGCAATGAGCTCACGGAACGACTGCGCGTAAAACAAGAAGAGTTGATTTTACAGAAGCTCCCCCAAAGCGAAGCTATCGCCTACTACGAGTTGCTCAAGCGCCGCGTGTTCAAGGTCCGCCTCTTAAGAGGTGCGGTTCTCGTTGCGCTGGTGGTCATCGCGATGGCCATCAAACGTATCGTGTTGGCGCGCACCGGCGTCTCAATTGGTGATTAGCCAGGACGATTGACGATGTCACGCTCTAACGATATTTCAAGCAACATGGACATCATCCGGGGCAAACAGGGGTTACTTGCCAACCCGGAACGGCTCAAAGGCGCCGTGATGGCGATGGGCAATTTCGATGGCGTTCACAAAGGGCACCAAACCCTTCTAAACACGGCAAAACGCATTGCCAACGATCGCAGCTGCGGTGTGTTGACCTTCGATCCACACCCGGCTTGTTTCTTTGCGCCTTCGCTGGCGCCGCCCATGATCATGCCTTTGGAAGTAAGGCTGCAAACGCTCGCCTCATTGGGGATGAATTTCACCTTTGTTGAGCATTTCGACGCGGCCTTGGCTTCCTTAACACCGGAACAATTTGTAAAGGAATATCTGCACACGCGGTTGGGCGTGGCTCACGTCGTGGTTGGATACGACTTTGCGTTCGGGAAAGGCCGAAAAGGCACCACACTCGATCTCGTTCGCCTTTGCACGGAGATCGGAATGGGCGTTGAAATCGTGCCACCGGTTGCCGTTGAAGGTCTGGTTTGCTCCTCCACAAAGATTCGAGAGTTCATATTGGAAGGCCGCGTTGACGGAGCTGAACTTTTGTTGGGCCGCCCGTTCGCCGTACAAGGCGAGGTCGTCAAAGGTGCCCAACGCGGTCGCCTGCTTGGCTATCCCACAGCCAACATCGCAGCGGAAACTGAACTACTCCCTCGCCCAGCGATTTACGCAGCTTTCGCACAAGTTCCGCAGATTGGGAAGTTAACCCAGGTGGCCGCCGCTGTGAGCGTTGGAACGAACCCAACCTTTCAAACCAACGGCACTGTCTCGATTGAAGCCCACCTGCTCGATTTTCAAGGGGATCTATACGGACAGCGCCTGCGCATCGATTTCATCGCAAGGCTTCGCGACGAACAACGCTTCGAGAACTTTGAAGCTCTGATCGCAGCCATCGCAAATGATGTGAGCCAAACGCGCGACATACTTTCAAAGCATCCCGCAAAGCGGTAACGTTTGCGTGGAACCTCACCATGACCACGAACACAGCCGAGCCCTTCGAGACCGAGACCATGGCCGAGTTGTGCGCCCGCCAGGGCCGCTTCGGCGCCGCCATCTCGATTTACCGCAACCTGCTGCAAGCTCATCCTCGACACCCTTCGGCGCCGCGGTGGAACGCAACGCTCGCTGAACTTCAGGCTTCATGGGACGAAGACGGCCAAGGACCGGCTTTGCCGCATGAAGTTCCTATACCTGGTGCCCCCGGGGTTATTGCCGTGACCGGACAAGACGCACAAGGCGAAAGTGCAGCGATTGTGGCCTGGGCTTTGCCACCCACCCCTTCCCCACCGGTGCTAGAAGTGATGCTGGTCGTCAAAGGACCCGATGGCATTGAAACGTCCACGCGCCGTATAAGCGTAACGTCGTCATCCGGACGCATTACCGTTAGCGTCCCCGGACTGCACTCGGCCATCGCTGCGGTGGGAATTTTGCGCGGGGATTCCTTCGTTCCTATGGCCCGTTCCTCGCTTCCTAGCGCTTAGTTCACAAACCCCGAAAACGTCCTTATGACTTGGGTGGGATTGAGCCACCAAACGTGGTAGGGTCCCCGCCCTATGTTTTCCGGAGTCATCACCGCACTGGTAACGCCGTTTCGCAACGATCGCGTCGACGAAGAGGCCTTGCGCCGCTTGGTTAACGACCAGATCGCCAACGGCATTGACGGGCTTGTTCCCTGTGGCACCACAGGCGAATCAGCCACCCTTGATGTTGACGAGCATCTGCGCGTCATAAAGATCGTGGTTGAGGAAACCGCGCAACGTGTTCCTGTCATTGCAGGCACGGGAGCGAACTCAACCAAGGAGGCGATCGAGCTTTCCAAGGCTGCGAAATCCGCAGGTGCGGACGGCATGTTGCAAGTCACGCCGTACTACAACAAGCCAACGCAAGATGGATTGTTCAACCATTTCAAAGCCATCATTGAAGCGGTCCCGCTGCCAACCATCCTTTACAACGTACCAGGCCGCACCGCGTGCGATCTGTTGCCAGAAACACTTGAACGCCTTTGTGTGATCAAGCAAGTGGTCGCTGTCAAGGAAGCCACTGCCTCGGCAACGCGCGCTGCGGAGATCATCGCTCGTATTGGTGATCGATTGAGCGTTTTTTCCGGCGACGACGCCACATCCTTTGCTCTGTACGCACTCGGCGCCAAGGGCTGCATCTCTGTTGTCTCAAACGTGGCGCCACGGTTGATGGCAGCCATGTGGGATGCCGCCGCCATGGGCGAATGGAACACGGCGCGCGATCTACACTACAAATTGTTTCCTATTTCGCAGGGGCTGTTCGTGGAATCAAACCCGATTCCTGTCAAAGCCGCATTGGCAATGATGGGGCGCATCTCGGAAGAAATTCGTCCGCCGTTGTACCCGCTTTCGCAAAAACACCGCGACACGCTGAAGCATCTGTTGGCCGATCTCGAATTGCTCTAGCACCGTCTCGTTCAGCTACGACCTACAACATGACGACAAGAATTGCAGTTTTGGGCGCTTCCGGCCGCATGGGCCGGGCCATCATCCGCGTGATCAGCGAAACCGCAGGCGCCACGTTGGCGGCAGCGGTGGAACGTCCTGGCTCGCCCGAAGCGGGCAAGGACGCGGGCGTACTGGCAGGGTTAGCCGAAATGGCAGTGGCCGTTAGTACCTCACTTCCGGAAGCAGGCACAACGGACGTGTGGATCGATTTCACCTCGACCACAGCAACGATCGCCAACGTCAAGGCAGCTGCAGCGGCAGGCGCTGGCATTGTCATCGGTACGACGGGGCTTTCTGACGCACAAAAAGAAGAAATAGCTGGGTTGGCCAAGTCCAGCCCTGTGGTTCTGGCCCCAAACATGTCTGTTGGCGTGAACGTACTGTTAAAGCTCGTTGCTGACGCAACACGATCTTTGGGAGAGGCCTTCGACATCGATATCGTTGAAGCGCATCACAAAATGAAGCGCGACGCTCCCTCAGGCACGGCTTTGCGTTTGGCTGAAGCTGCCGCTGAAGGCAGAGGCGTTCCGTTGTCATCTGTTGCTTGTTACGAGCGACACGGTGACATCGGCCCACGGCCCGCAGGCGAAATAGGCATTCAGACACTTCGCGGAGGCGACGTGGTTGGGGATCACACCGTGTTTTTCTTCGGACCCGAAGAACGCATCGAAATAACCCACCGAGCTTCATCTCGCGACGCCTTCGCTCGTGGCGCCGTGCGTGCTTCGATGTGGTTGTCTGGCCGTACCGCTGCGCTTTACGATATGCGCGACGTCTTGGGACTCAAGTAAAGCTCGATTCCTTTTTGCGACCACAAGATCATGGCCGGACGTCGCAAAGAACCCAAAACCGATTTCGCGGCCTTGCCTACTGAAGCCGATAACCCGCGCTCGGAATTTCTCGACACCCTTCCTGCGGACGAGGTTGTTAAACTTCTCGTCGATGAAGAAGCCAATGCCGTAAAAGCGGTGAAAGCCTGCGCGGATCGCATTTCCAAAGGCGCTCAACTTATTGCCGACACCCTAACCAAGGGCGGACGCATGATCTACGTTGGCGCTGGTACGTCAGGGCGATTGGGAAACCTAGACGCCGCAGAATGTGTTCCTACCTTTGGCGTACCGCCTTCTTTGTTCGAGGCCATCGTGGCTGGTGGAAGCCGCGCGCTGGTCAAAGCTGTTGAAGGGGCCGAAGACGACACGCGCGAAGCCGAACAACGTATGCGTCGGATCAGCACCGGCCCTAAGGACGTCGTCATTTGCATCGCGGCATCGGGCGTGACGCCGTTCGTGCGCGCCGCGCTTGAATACGCGCACAGCCGCAAAGCTGCCACCATATTCATCACCTGCGGCCGCACCGTCACGTATGACGATGGAACGCCCATCGCCGACGTCGTGATTGAACTGGCAACCGGGCCAGAGGTCATTTCCGGTTCAACGCGTTTGAAAGCTGGAACAGCCACAAAAGTCACCCTCAACGCGCTTTCAACCACAGCGTTTGTATTGCTTGGCAAAACTTACGGCGGCTTGATGGTCGACGTTCGGCCAACCAATATAAAGCTTTGGGCCCGAGCCACCCGCATCGTGCAACGACTCACAGGGCTACAAGAAGCAGAAGCCCTGGCATTGATAAAGAAGGCCGGCGGACGCGCAAAAGTGGCCCTCGTCATGCACCACGCACACGTCAACCCGGTTCGTGCCAAGGAACTCTTGGTGCAACACCGCGGATCGCTGCGTGCGATCGTCGGCGATCTGCAAGCGCAGCCTCGGGGTTAGCCGGGGCTAAGTGGTGCCACGAAGAACATGATTTCGTCCCACAACAAATGCGCGACAAACGGAGCCCAAAGTCCCGCTGTAAACGAACGAAGTAGCCCCCAGCCCAAGCCGCACGCGAAGGCAATTAATCCCAAAGAAGGCACACCTACAGGCATGTGCACGAGTGCGTACAAGACAGCCATGATTGGCACGGAAGCGATGCCACTGAATCGCCGCATGACCGCTCCTTGAACGGCGCCGCGCCACACAATTTCTTCACCCAGCGCGATGGGCACAATCAACATCGCGTACAGAATTGAGGACTTGCCCTCTAGGGCCGCGTAAAGCGTGGCCGCATCGACTTTGACAAAAGGGTAAGCGTTCGAAACAGGAGTAAACAGCGCGCGCGATGCCAAGACCATAACGAAGCCGCCGCAAACGCCAACAACAAGATCGATGATACGAAACCGAAAGCAGGTCACCAACGATCGGTGTTGCAGTGCCAACACAAGTGCCCCTACCAAAATCGCCGTTGAGCCTAATGCCAACCAAAGCCCATAAACGGCACCCAAGGCAGCGCCAACCAGCCAGAGCGACACAGCGCCTAGGGCAACAAAATCACTTGAGGTTAATCGATTAGGATGTTTCACGTTGGCTTGCCGCCTTTGCTCGTAAGCGCTCAAAGGTTCCCCAGGCGCCTTCCAGTTTCCCTTCAGCTAACTCGGCACCAATCGCTATTCGCGCGGCCTCGGCAAAAGTCTGAAGCGATGAATGATCGATGAGTTTCCAATACGATTCATCGCGCGCCAATAAATCAGTGGTTAAACCCGATACAAGTTCTTTGGCCACCGTCCAATCGGCTCGGGTTACGAAGCGCAGCCAGTGTGCAGACATGCGCGAGCTGAGAAACGGAACTTCGATTGTGCGCGGCTTCGGCAGATTCAGTGCAGCCGCTGTGGCGTCCAAGATCTCGTGCGCAGTCATAACTTGAGGGCCAGGTAGATCGAACCAAGCGTTCTGCGGCAGGGGAATCTCAAACGCTTTGCACAAAGCAATCGCCACGTCTGCAATAGCGACAGGTTGGGTTCTTGAGCGTAACCAAGCAGGCAAGACCATCACCGGCAAACGCGCGGCAAGATCTCGCACCATCAACCAACTTAGGCTTCCGTGTCCAATGATCATGCTGGCACGCAATTCGAGGGTTGACACGGAGCCCGCCCGTAATGCTTCGCCTACGGCCAACCGGCTTGCCAAGTGTGTCGAAGGAATACCTGCAGGAGCCACGCCGCCCAAGTACACAACGCGACTTACAGCGGCTTTTGCTGCATTTTCAGCAAAACGCTTCGCCGTGTTCACTTCGTGCTGAGCAAAGTCATCGCCTTGTCCTATCGAATGAACCATATACAGTGCGGCTTGACAGCCCTGTAGGGCTCGTGAGCAATCGCCTTCGTCACTCAGATCTCCCTGCACCCAATCTCTGTCGCCGTACAACCTCTGCGCGCGAAGCTGGTTGCGGGTCAAACAACGTACGTCCCAACCATTGCCCACCAGTAAAGGCCACATGGTACGTCCGACAAAGCCAGACGCGCCGGTAAGCAATAGGGTTCTCGAAGGCATCGATTAGCTTGCGGCCTTCCGGCGAGACCACACAATAAACAACGACGGCAGTGCCACAATCGCAGCAAGCAAACACGACACCTCGCCCAATATAGCCATCGCTCCGAAGCCCTGCAGCGCTTCGTTACGTGCAGCCAACAACGATCCGTAACCAACGATTGTCGTCCACGAGCACAACGCAACGGCACCACCGGTAGAGACTACAGCCGCTACAACATCCCGATCATCTCGGTAGCGGGCCACAACGTTCAACGCGTATTCCGCTCCGATGCCAAAGGTGATCGGCAATGCAATGAAGTTCAAAAAGGTAATAGCCACGCCGCCCCAACCCGCAGCGCCCAACATCCACACGACGCCCAACAACAAAGACGCAACCGAGGCCAAAGACGCCCACCATGGCCTCATGATGAGCAGCGCCAGCACGATCACAGAAAGCAAAGACACCACCGTTGCAACCGGACCATCTTTGATAATCGCACGGATCATCGCGCCAAACACAACAGCGTGCCCGGCCGTTTCAATGACCTTGGTGCTGCCATCTGGCTTTTTCACGTTGATACGCTGGGTGATCGCAGCCATTTCCAAAAGGTGGCGCCCATTCCACACGGAAAATCCCTTTTCCACTGCGTAAAACAACACCACTTTACCTACGCTGCCGTCAGCCTCGCGAAAGGGTCGTTGTGCCAACGGGGGCAAGTCAGTCGGAGAAAGAACCTTCAAGCCCTCTGGAGGATCGACGGCCACCAGCTTCTCGCGTTCCTCTTTCGTCAACACTTCCAACGCCGGGTCGTGGGCCAACTTTCGGATCTGGGAAATTAGCGCCAGCTTTTCGGTCTGCAGTTCAGGCGTTCCAGGTAACATGTCGTAAATCGTTGCAACTTGGCCTATCAACGGAGACTTGGCGCCGCGCGACTTGTCTTGGCGCCAAATCGCATCTCGAATGCTTTCGACTTCGTTTAGATCGTCAGCCAAGACGATTGTTGGCTGGGGCCATCGCCCAAACAAACCGTCAAGGCTGTCAGAAAACTCAACTTGTTTTTCGGTGCGATCGACGTTTGCCGCCAATTTCCTGAAGTTGTATTCAAAGGGGGCGTCGAGAAAATGTGTCGCACCTACGACTGCGACGATCGTCACCACCACCGAGCCAACCAGAAGCGGTGTGGCCCACTTACTCAGAAGAATCCCTATTGGTTTCAATGACCGAGGCGCAACATGCACATTGGCACCACGAAAGTGCCGATCAACAATAACCAAGAAAGCCGGCAACATCAGGAAGGTGGCCGACCAACAAAAAATAACGCCTGCGGCGCCCATAACGCCAAACTGCGAGAAGCCTCGAAAGCTTGTCAGTGTCAGGCTCAAATACGCAGCTGACGCACAAACAGCGGCTGTCAAAGTGCCTTTAAGAACGCCCCCCAAACTGGCAGCCAGCGCATCGACGTGTAAATGTCCTGCCGATCGTTCTTCTTCGTAACGAGACAGCAAGATGATGCCGTAGTTGATGCCGTTGCCCAAAATGATCGAACCCAAAAACGCTGTTGAAGCGTTCAAATATCCAAACGCAAGTTGGGCCACGCCAAACGCCATCACTGTGCCCACAACCGCCGGAGTGCCTATCAGTGGAATGCTGCGCAGCCGACGGAAGTACAAGCCAATGGATATTGCGACCACAACCAAACACGTTGCCGTTACCCAGACAATATCCCGTTCTACTGCTTGCCGGCTTGCTATCGAAGTCACGATCGGACCGCTTGGCTCAACGGTCATGTCAGGGTGGAACAGCTTTGGATCCATGCGCGCGATAATGGCGTTCGTGGACGCGAGCAACGATTCGCCTGCATGCTCGACGAACATTCCCCCTGGCGGCAACGCGACAACCCACACATATTTTCCGTCTTCGCTGGTGAAATATCCCCCGGGGAAGCGGTTTGAAAGTGAATCGCGCCGGCCTTCAATGCGCCCCTTGAGCTCTTTTTCTTCGTTAGCCTCGTCGTCCGCGTCGCCAAGATCAATCAGGAGGGGATTCTTGCGTTTCGTGATCTCGTGCCGCAAGCGATCGCGAATGCCTTCTAGATCCTCGGCACCAAGGTAAAGCCACTGGTTGCGTTCGAAGAACGCTTTCAGATCCAGAACGTTGTACGCCGCCAGCTCCGAAACACTGGCTGGCAACTTTCGCAATTCATTGGTCAGCTGTTCGGCGTATTTCAAATTCGCCGCTTTATCGGGAGACCGAATCCCCACCGCTAACAAACTCAAATCTCCCATGCGCTGTTGCGACCGAAGCAACGCCTGGACACCCGGATCTTTGCTTGGCAACAGCTCGTGGAAAGCCGTTTTGAGCTGAAGTCTGGAGGTAAGAACGGCACCAATCACAAAAGCGAGGGCCGCCACCCCAAGAATGACAAAAGGGTATCTGGTAACCCAAGCGGCGTAACGCCTGGCGGTTGGATGTATGTCAGGCGGTTTGGTCACGCGGGCGGGCCGAGGGTAGCAGACATTCGAGAAGCGACGAAATCGCTGCGTGTCAATGACCAACCCGGCGTAAGTGGTGAATTTTCACCAGGTGCCGAACCACGAAGCTTGCTAACCTTAGATATGGCCAGCATCGGGCACGTTGCGGTAGGAATGTTGGCTGGACGCCTACATGGAGCCCGCGACGGAAAGGATCTGTGCAAGACCATGGCGGCCTATTCTGGATTGTCGCTGCTGCCAGATCTCGATATTCTACCGCTGGCGTTTGGTGTCCACGACTCCGGGCTCTCTGGGCACCGCGGCATCACACACACTTGGCTATTTGCAGCAATCGTGGCCGCGGTGGCCTGGTTCATCTTCCGCAAGGGTCGTAACCCCTCCCGAGTTGCAGTGCTCACTTTCATAACAGTGGCCAGCCATGGCCTCTTGGATGCTTCGACCACTGACAGCCGCGGGATCCATTTGTTGTGGCCGCTCGTCAGTGAGCGCATGGTTATGCCCATCAGGCCAATCCCTGTGGCACCGTCTGGAATTGAATTCCTATCGTGGCGTGGCATTCAAGTGTCGTTGGTGGAATCCGTGTACTTCCTACCACTGGCTATTTTGGCACTTTGGAAGGCACCTATCCGACAGTTCCTGAAAAGCCGCCACCCGACCTTTGCCCGCGTGCAGATCCTGTTTATAGCCACCACATTTTGCGTTTTGGCGGGCCAGATCATGCTGGCCCACTCCGACATGGTTGCCCGCACCTGGGATCCTACACACCAAGAGTCAGACCGACCCAAGCAGCCTTAGCCTTTGGTCCCCGAAACAATCTCAACCATTTCGGCGGGCAGCATCCGCAACGGGATCCGTAGTTGCTCGACCACAAGCTTGCATTGGCGGACTTCCTCGTCCGTGACGATACCGTCAGCCAAGACGTTGGTCTGTAAAGCACCTACGCAGCTGAGGTAGACGGATTTTACATCGGACACGCTCAAAAGCGCGTCTTTGAAAAAAGTTTGAAGAGACTCGCGTTCACCCGCGTCAATTACGCCATCTTCAAGAACTTTCGCAATCAACTCGCCTAGTTTCGCTTTCGCCTGTTCATTGCCCGTTTGTTCCATGAGGAGCCTATCGGCGTTCGCTTTCCAACACTTTAGATGGTGAAAATTAACCACCTGTCATCAAATCTGCCACCCGGCAGGGCCTATCTTCCAGTATTTTTAAACACTTACGTGACATTCGCAGATGTGGATCGGGGTTTGCTTCCCTACCCCTTCACAATGGATTTCCAGGCACCTGTCGCCCACGTCCCATCGTCCCACCGCCACCATAACCGGGTGTTGTCCTCACGTTTGGCACCACCCAAGGTCATTCTTTGCGACTTGGATGGCACCTTGATCGACACGATGCCGATCCTGGCCGACTTGGCGACCGACGTCTTGGAAGTGATGTACGGCATGGAACGGGGCCTCGCCCGCGACATGTACCTCACAACCTGCGGCCTGCCCTTCATTCAGCAGCTGGAAGCGATCTGCCCAGGTGACGCGCGCAACCAGGCGGCATCCGATCGCTTTGAAGCGGCAAAACCAGCCCGCTGCAACAGCGCGAAGCTCTCGCTAGATACACGAATGGCGCTGCAAGAAATGCGCGACCACGGCGTACGCATCGTGGTGTCGTCGAACAATGGCACCGAGAACGTCCACACGTTCATCAAGCACAACAACTTCCCTTTCGACCTCGCGTTGGGCTTCGGAAACGGTTTGGCCAAGGGCAAGGCCCACGTTGAACTTGCCATGAAGCACTTCGCAGTAGCCCGTGAAGATCTGATGTTCGTCGGCGATTCACTCCACGACGGTGTGATAGCGGATCAAGAACGCCTGCGCTTTATCGGCGTCGCCGGAACATTTTCGCGTGAACGTTTCAGCTTGAAGTTCCCAAAGCACACGGTGGTGGATAGGTTCGGCGATATTTCTTCGCTGTTTTGGAACCTTGCCGCAGCGAACGGTTAAGAAACGTCGTGGCTGAACTTGATGTGGTTCTGATGGCTGCCGGCTTGGGTAGCCGCTTAGGAGTTCTGACCCGAAGTCTACCCAAGGCACTCATTTCGGTGGCCAACAAGCCCTTGCTTGCCTACGGGTTGGCTTTTGCGCGGCTGTTGAATCCCCGAAACATCTTTGTGGTTGGCGGCTTCGAGTTCGATCAAGTCAAAACGACCTTAGACAATTTGAAAGCGGGAGCAGCCTCAGATTTGCCAATTCAGCTCGTGCAAAACAACGAGTTCCGGCGCGGCAACATCCTTTCCTTCCAGGCCGCGCGCCCGCATCTGCAAGGCGAATTCTTATTGCTCAATGTAGACCACATCTACAGGCCCGCCATTGCGCAAATCGTCGCCCAACCTGCCAGCGACGTCACGGGCTTCATTGATACCGATCGCAACCTAGGCAACGACGACATGAAAGTGTTGCGCAACCCTAGTGGCCAGATTCAAGAGATAGCCAAGACCCTCACGAAGTGGGATTGCGGGTATGTAGGAATGACACGCGTGCCGGCCAGCGCACGAAACCGTTACCTTTCCGAAGTTGACGCTGCCATGGCGCAAGATGGCTTAGACATTCACGTTGAACGGGTGTTGGCCCGCCTGGCTCGCACGTCATCTGCACCCCTTTGCCGCGACATCAGCGGACATGGTTGGCTCGA
>Ga0105048_10008978_pt1 | contig 15959 bp, 11 predicted proteins | sample MAT05_FD_78382 | JGI IMG/M metagenome (GOLD analysis project Ga0105048, IMG submission 78382) | Freshwater microbial communities from Lake Fryxell liftoff mats and glacier meltwater in Antarctica - MAT-05 | ecosystem: Environmental > Aquatic > Freshwater > Ice > Liftoff microbial mat | place...
CTGAGCCGCGCTGAGCCGCGCTGAGCCGCGCTGAGCCGCGCTGAGCCGCGCTGAGCCGCGCTGAGCCGCGCTGAGCCGCGCTGAGCCGCGCCGGACGCGGCCCCGGGAGCGCCACCGCGCCCGCCAGCCAATGGCTCTCTGAGCCCGAATGGCAGGCGCTCTGGTGCCACACCCACCGCAGCGCGACCCCGCCCGCCCAGCCGCCGAGCACGCGCGCAGCCGTGCGGATGATCGCGCTTGGGCGGCTTCCTCGGCCGCAAACACGACGGCAAACCCGGCATGATCGTCCTGTGGCGCGGCCTGCAGCGTCTCCACGACATCGCCACCGCCTGGGAAATCTTCACCCAAGCCCGGAAAGTTGTGGGTAATGCTTGGGTCCAGCCCCCGCCGTCCAAAGCCTCGCGGCACTCACGCGCCGCACCGACACAGTCGGCAACCAGCCTTTGGACTCATATGGAATCACGCCCCGGAGGCACATCCGCGCTCGCCATCGGCGGTGTTGCCGCTTAAACGCCGCGCCATGCTTTCGCTGATCATCCCGCTCTATAACGAGGAGGATAACGTCGCCCCTCTGCAGGATGAACTGGCGGCGGCGCTCCGGGGTCGCGACTACGAACTGATCCTCGTGGACGACTGTTCCTCGGACCGCACGCTGGAGCGCATCCAGCGCGGACCGGGAGTGCGGGTGATTGAGTTTTCCAAGAACACCGGCCAGAGCGCGGCGATGTATGCGGGCATCATGGCTGCGAGTAGTGACGTGCTGGTGACGATGGATGGCGACCGTCAGAACGATCCCGCCGACATTGCGCGGATGCTGGAGAAGCTGGAAGAAGGTTACGACTTCGTCGTCGGCTGGCGCGTGCAGCGGCAGGATGGCGTCACGAAAAAAATCAGCAGCCGCATTGCGAACTTCGTCCGGAGCCGCTTCACCCGCGATGGCGTCCACGACACGGGCTGCTCGCTTAAAGTCATGCGACGCGAATGCCGCGACGCGCTGTTCCTCTTCCGCGGCATGCACCGCTTCATCCCCGCGCTGGTGAAGGGCCTGGGTTACCGCATCACCGAGATGCCCGTGAACCATCGGCCGCGCGCGGCGGGCGTCAGCAAATACGGCTTCGGCAGCCGTGCGTGGAAGGCGACTTGCGACATGCTCGCCGTCCGCTGGTTTCTTTCCCGGCAACTGAAGCTGCACGTGCGCCGCGAGTCGTAGCGGAGCTTTCCAGAGCCGCGCTTCCTCTACTTGGCCGGCGCCGGTTCCGCCGCCTGCGATTTCTCCTCCTTGGAAAAATCGACGCCATCGAGCAACTGCCGGATCGTCTCGCTCGGAATCACCATCGTGTCCACGCGCCCCGAACGCGCGATGACCAGGCCGACGACGTTGCCGTCGAGATCCGTCACCGGGCCGCCGCATTGGGTGGCCTGGAGCGGAAGATCCGTTTGCAGCACGGAGGGAAAATCACCCTTCCTCTTGCTGACCGTGCTGCCCATGCCGTTCATCTTGTCGAAGCCGGATCGACCCGCACCTGGCAACGAGCCGCGATCGCCGAGAGCGATCTCCTTTTCCATCACGGCATCGCCGCGTTGCAGTTTCAGGCGCACCTTGTCGCCGGCTTTGCGGTCGGAGACGCTCTTCGTGAAAGTGAAAACGGAATCCGGCTTCTGCCCGTCCAGTTCCAGGATGCGATCTTCCCGTTGCAGGCCGGAGGCTTTTGCCGGGCCGCCAGCCACCACCTCGCGAACCTTCAGCCCCTTCTCGTCGCTGGTGAGCGATACGCCGAGGAACCCGCGCCCTTTGCTCTGCTCATTGCGCACCGCCACGCTGATGACGCCGATCGCCACCGGATCGCGGCCCTCGGGCGCGACCGCGGTGATGAAACTCCCGAGCGCCAGCGCAACCCCCGTCGCCCATTTCACTGCCGGCATGTCCTTCGCGGCCACCTTTGCGAGTGCGAGATCGTGGTCGGCCCACACGCGCACGATCTTCGCGTCCAGCCACTCGTCCTTGATCTGACACTGCAACGCAGCAGCGCCTTTCACCTCGCTCGCCTTGGTGAGGAACCAGCCGCCAGCGTTCACGCCTGTTCCGAATGCGAGGGGTTCCGCCGGTTTCTTGCCGTCGCGCAGGGCGAAGGCCGCCGGTGCCGCGCCCACGGCCCCGGGCTTGTGACCCTCGATCAGTTGGTTAAAATGATCCGTCAGCTTCTTCTCGAGCTGCTTGCTGAATGGCGGAGTTCCCATTCCCGGCTGCCCGCGGAGCTGCATGCCCTTGAAGACATCCGGATAACTTTCCTGCACCAGCTTCAAGAGGTCGGGGAGCTTGGCGCTCTTCAGCTTCTCCGCCGGCACTCCCTTCTTCGCGAGAGCCGTGCGCAGCAGGTCGAGGAACTCCTTCCCATCCATCTTCAGTTGTCCGCCATCCTTCTGCGCACGTTTGCGCAATTCCCCCATTAGCCAGTTGTCGTCGCCTTTGTCGGCGGGCTTCTCCGCGGTTTTCGCGGGAGGTTTCGCAGCCGCTGGCGGAGATGGCTTCAGGTCTTCGGCCTTTTTGATTGCGCCGTGCAATCCGCAGGAGGCGAAGAGAGCGAGGAGAGTCAGTTTTCGAGTCATGGTGGGCAGGGAGATTTCCAAGTTACGGTTTTTCTTTTCCGGGTGGTGGCGACGCCATCCGTTTGAGCATTTCGGTCTGCGAGACGAGAATGACCTGCGCCGTGCGTTCCTCGCCATTCCGGCGATAGGCGACGTCGAGTTTGTCGCCAGGCTTTGATATCCCAATCTTCGCCGCGACCGCTGCACCGTCCTTCACGTCTTCGCCGCCGAGCCGCACGATGATGTCGCCGGCCTTCAGGCCCGCCGCGGCGAGGGGGGATCGCTCCTGCACTTCCTTCAGCGCCGCACCGTCGGAATCCGCCGGATCGAAGACCGCGCCCAGCACCGCCTTCTTGTCATCCACCCCGCCGGGCCGGCCCGAACGCGTGCCCGGCAATGTGCCCCAGCGTTTGCCTTCGAGCATCTTGTCCCAATCGGCCTTCGCGGCATTCACCGGCGCATCGCGATTGAAGCTGAGACTTTCGGAGATGGACGAGTGGATGCCGACGACCTTGCCTTCGAGATCGAACATCGGCCCGCCCGAGTCGCCGCTGATCAAAGTGCAATCGCTCACGAGGAAGCCGCCCATGTTCTTCATGCTGATGCGCCCGATGCGCACCGGCGGCGTGCGCCGGATGTCGTAGCCTCCCGGGTGGCCCAGGCCGATCACGATGGTGGTGGGCTCGAGTTTGTCCGAGTCGCCGAGTTCGACGAACGGATACGTCCCCTTCTCATTGATCTTCGCGAGGCCGACGTCGCGTTCGTAATCCGCGCCGAGCACCTTGCACCGCGTCTGCTTGCCATCGGGGAAAACGACGATCATCTCCTCGTTCCCGTGCGTGACATGGGCCGCGGTGAGAATCAGCCCATCCGCCGAAACGACGACGCCCGAACCGGCGCCGGAAGTCTTCTCACCGATCAGGGAAACCACAGCGGGCAGGTTTTTCGCCACGAGAGCCTTCACCTTCGTCTCCATCGCCTTCATCTCCTGCACGGAGAATGCGTGGAGCGGCGCCGAGGCGGCCAACGTGAAAAGCAGCAGCGCGCTGAGGGAGCGGAGAAGTGCGGTCATGCGAGATGGGTCTGTGGAGGGAAGGCGGAGCACGGTTGTTTCTTTGTCTATTTAATGCGCGAGACGGTGGGACGCAAGGGACCCGGGAGCTGGGACGCTCGCGGCAATATTCACGGGGAAGCGTTGAAGGGATCAACGTCCAACGCCCAACATTTAGAGCGGCTCCACGGAATCAGTTTTCGCCGTTGTGCGTTGGGCGTTGGGCGTTGAAATCACCCGGCCTTCCTCCCTCCTTCCCCGCTTTCCCGATACGATTGCCCCTTTCGTCCGTCGCTTCAGCCGATCGCAGCCGTTCACGCTTTCGCCTGCGCCGCGGCTGTCGGGTCGTCGGACTGTGCGAGGAGGACGCGGCGGGCCATGGCCTTGCGAGTCGCCCACAGGCGAACGATCAGCCAAAGCGTCACCAAGCTCCAGACCAGCAACCAAAAATAGAATGCGCGAGGGACGGCGCGGGCGGCTGTCGGCGGGAGGTCCGTGAGTGAGATCAATGTCGCCGAGGCATAGAAAGGCGTGCTGAGCCGCGAAATCCCGATCAGCCACGCGGCGGCAGGAATCATGCGGTCACTGAGCGTACCGAGCACTGCGCCAGCCAGGACCGGGACCGCGCCCGCGAGGATCGAGACGAGGTTGGCAAAGCGGGCGCCCTTCGCCTCCAGCAGCGCCTGATACCCGACGCCGCCCGCGAACATGACCGCGGCAAAGACCCCGAATGTTTGCAACGGGACTGTGAGACCGGGAAACCACCGGGACTCCACGAGGGCGCGGGTGAACACAAACCATCCCGCGGCGCCGACGATTGCCATGATGAGGACAAACCAAAATCCAGTGGCCGAATCGGCCAACGGCGGGAGGGATGAGACGCCCTGCTTGCGCGCACGCCGCCAGCCGCGGAGCTGATTTTCCGAGGACGGCGTGATGATGCCCGCGAGCACGAAGATCAGCGCCAGAGTGGCGAGCCCGTAGATCCCGGACATCAGCGCGGCCTCCGCCTGTGAGGGAGGGCGCTCGGGGAATATGCGGATCATGCGAATGAATGCGCGCGACGGAAAAAGACTCCCTGGCTCGATCAGCGGGAGCGCATTTCCCAGCAGAAGGATCTGGATCCAGACGAAGAATCCCGTGGCCCACAGCTTGCCCAGCAAGTGCGATTCGTTGCGCCGCCATTTCCGGCAGAGCATGATGATGAAGGTGAGGATGAGCCCGCCTTGGGAAAACACGCTGAAGACCGCCTCGGAGAAATCGAGATTGAAGAACTTCACGGTCGGGACGAGTTGCTGGCCGATTTTCACGACCGCGCCCGCTTGTTTTGGCAGCAGTCCCGCCAGGCTTTCCTCGAAGACCGGCGTGATGGTGAGATACTTGAAGAAGACGAGGCCGAACTTCGCCATCTGCGGAATGACGGTGTAGAGACAGAACACGAGGCCGATGGACACGAGGAACGCCCAGCGCCGGTTCCGCGCCACGGTGCCGGTGAGCAAGCCGGTGAAGTGATAGAGCAGCGTGGAGGTGAAGACGATCCCATAGAGCGGCAGCCACACTTTCCACGCCACGTCTCCGCGCCAGAGCGCCCAGGCCGTGAATGGCAGCGTGATCAGGAACATCGTGTATTCGCGGACCGGCAGGCCGAAGAGATAGCCGGCGACCTTTGCCAGCGGAGTCATGGGAATCAGCCGCTGATAGTCGATCACGCCTTCGTCCCGCTCCGCAGTCATGCCACCGGCGACTTGCGCGGTGCCGAGCACGAAAAGGATGACGCCTTGCAAGACCAGCAGCGGAATGACGGCCATGCGCGCGGCATCGGCGGGATCCATCCCGGTCCGGATGCCGATGGAATTCGCCATGGCCACGATGAACCCGGCGATGATCAGCGGGATCAGCAGGGCGACCCCGAGTCCGCGGAAGCGGAGACGCGACTGGCAGTATCGTGCAAAGATGGGATTGCCCCAGACCTTCCACGCAGAGTGCCGGATCGTTGAGACAGGGGATGCGAGGGCGTTCATGGGTGGCGATTGCTTTCGGCGACGTCCACGAGGATGTCCTCGAACGAAGAACGCTTTTCCTCGAATGCACGCACGCGGATGCCGAGTCGCACGAGGCCTTCCATGAGATCGGCCTGGGCGTCATCGCTGCCTTTGAAACCGAAGATCACCTGCTGGCCGGCGATTCGCAGATCGTGGACGCCGGGCTGCGATGCGAGCCAGGCGGAGGCCTCCTCGTGGCGGCCGAGCAGCGTGGCGGTGAGCAGGCGGTCCGTGTTGCCGAGCTGGTGGCGGACTTGATCGGCCGTGCCCGAGGCGAGCAGGCGGCCGCGGTTCATCACACAGAGCGAGGTACACATCTCGGCGAGTTCGCTGAGGATGTGCGAGCTGACGAAGACCGTCGCACCCGATTCCGCGAGCCTGCGCAGCGTGCCGCGCAGCTCACGGCGCGCGAGTGGATCGAGGCCGCTGGCGGGTTCGTCGAGGATGAGCACGCGCGGGCGGTGGAGCAGAGTTTTCGCGAGCACGACGCGCTGCGTTTGCCCGCGAGAAAGCGTCTTGCACCAGTTGTTGCGCTGCGCGGTGAGCGCGACTTCCCCGAGGCATTGCTCGACCCGCTCACGGCGTTGCGCGCGATTGCCAAGCCCATACGCCGCGGCGTGAAAGTCGAGGAACTCCCACACTTTCAGATCCGTCGGCACCGGCGCGAGATCCGGCATGTAGCCGATGATGCGGCGCGCGCTTTCGATGTCCTCGAAGGCATCCACGCCGTCGAGCATCACCTCGCCGTAGGTCGGCTCCATCAGCGTCGTGAGCACACGGAAGGTGCTCGTCTTTCCCGCGCCGTTCGGGCCCACGAGGCCGAAGACTTCGCCCGGCGGCACGCTCAGTGTGAGATCGTCCACCGCCACGAAATCGCCGTAGTCCACGCGCAAGTAGCGGATGTCGATGGCCGGCGTGGAGCCGTTCGTGGCAGGCGATGGGAGGTTCATGTGTTCACCAGGCGTCGCGGTTCGGCATGGGTGTATGGCGATTGGTGCATGTCACCTTGTGTTCGCTTTTCGCGCTTCGGGCAAATCCGATTCGATTGCAAGACCCGAGCGCCCGACCTTCCAAGTGGAATCTGGACGGCGGAAAGTCCGTGAATCCGGCTTGGAATCCCGATAGTCCATCGATCCCGCTCACTTACTTCCCATGAAAACACTCCCCGTCCTCGCTCTCGCCCTCCTCCTCACATTCGCCGCCCGCGCGCAAAATCCCTCGGGCATTCTCAAGTCCGGCGAGCCCGTCACGCTCAAGCTCCGTGCGCCGCAGGCAAAGGAGGTCACGCTCCGTGGCCAATGGACCAAGGATCCCGTGACGATGACGCGCGGCCAGGATGGCGGGTGGAGTGTGACGCTCGATGCGATGCCCGCCGGCGTCTGGGAATACAGCTTCGCCGTGGACGGTCTGAACGTGATGGATCCGCAGAACCCGGCGTTCAAGCCGCAGCGGGAGCCGCAGAAAAGTGTGCTCCACATCGCGTCCGCGCCGCCGGCGCCGTGGGACTGGCAGGACGTGCCGCACGGCACCGTGCATCAGCACGGTTACGCGTCGAAGGCATTGGGCCGCGCGCGCGAACTGTGGGTGTACACGCCGCCGGGCTACGAGCCATCCGGGGAGAAAAAGTTCCCGCTGCTGGTGCTTCAGCACGGCTCCGGTGACAACCACCGCACATGGGTCGAGCACGGCAAGGCGCACTGGATTCTCGACAGTCTGATCGCCGCCGGCAAAGCGCAGCCGATGGTCGTGGTGATGCTGGACGGTCATCCGCTCGGCCAGGTGCCGCGCGGCGACGAAGCGAAACGCGCCGCGTCAATGGACGCCTTTCGTCGCGAGCTTTTCGACGACGCGCTGCCGCTGGTGGAGTCGCTTTACCGGGTGAAAAAGGATGCGGCACATCGGGCGATCGTCGGGCTGAGCATGGGCGGCTGGCAGTCGCTCACCGTCGGCCTCGGGAACATGGACCGTTTTGCGTGGGTCGGTTCCTTCAGCGGCGCGCCGCCCGAGCCCGCTGTCGCGCAAAGTTTCCTCGGTGATCCCGCCGCGGCGAACTCGAAGCTGCGCCTGCTCTGGATTGCGGTCGGCAAGGATGATTTCCTGCGCCAGCGCAACGAGGAGTTCGTCGCCGCGCTGAAGGACAAATCCATCCGGCACACCTGGCAGCTCACCGAAGGCGCGCACGCATGGCCCGTCTGGCGCGGCTACCTCGCGGAGTTCGCACCGCTGCTTTTCGCGGAGGCGCCGTAGCGAGGCCGCGGCGCGACGCGCATTCCACCGCAGCAGCCGGCGTGAGGAGGCGGGCTGATTTTCCCTGTCCCCGCTTGGCACAACGCACAACGTCCCAGGACAGAATCCGACCGCGGAGCGTTGCTTGAAATTGGATGTTGGGCGCTGGGCGCTGGACGTTGGGCGTTGCGTGTTTTGATGCGATTGCCCTGCCCTGAATGTGCAGTGACAGTCGGGTGCCGGACAGTATGGTGGAGGCGTGAAAGCCAAGCCCAAGAAGACCTCCAAGAAACTCGGCCCCGATCGCAACGAGACCGCCGTGAAGGCACGCCCCCCCGACAAGAACTTCAAGCAGTCCCGCGACATTCATGAAGATCGGGGCAGACGGCAGATGAAGACAGGCAGCGCCCCCCGTTCGACCCGCGGCAAGTGACCGCTGATCTGCGATGCGTGATTTTACGGAGATTTCCTACGTGATCGATGCGAAGGAGCGCATCGTCTCGGTGAGCCCGGAGTGGATGCCTTTCGCCACGCAGAATGATGGTCCCGAGCTTGCGCCGGAGAATGCCAAGGGTCGGTCGTTGTGGGATTTCATCGAAGATGAACCGACGCGGGAGCTTTACCGCCACGTGCTGGAGCGGGTGCGATCTGGCCGCGCTGCGGAACTGATTCTGCGCTGCGATGCGCCGGATCGGCGCAGGCTGATTGAAATGACGGTGTCGAGCCAGCCGGGGGGAAACATCGAGTTCAAGACGCGTCTGCTCGGGGCGAAGGATCGACCCCGGCAGCCGCTCATCGCGAAGTCCACGCCCAGAAGCGGGGACCGCGTGGAGGTGTGCGGGTGGTGCAATCGCGTGCATGCCGGCGCGGAGACTTGGCTGGAAGTGGAGGAGGCGAGCCAGCGTCTGCATCTGGCCGACGCGCCACTGCTGCCGGGCGTGAAGCACGTGGTCTGCCCGGAGTGCTTTGCGAAGGTGACGGAAATCCTGGCGCAGAAAAGTCTGCTGGAGCCGGAGACGACCGAAGGGGCGTGAGGGTGGCATCATCAGTGGCCCGCGCAGTCCTCTCTGCGGTTGCTTTGGATGCCACGGTGATCCCCGCACAGAGGACTGTGCGGACCACTGGACTGCGGACCACTTCCACTCCACCTGCACCGCGGCGCAGACCATATCCAGGATCCGACCCAGCGAGGTGCCTTGCGTGCCTTCGTGGAAGGCGTTGTTCGGGATGGGCTGCCAGTTGTCGCGATCGTGTTTTTGCTCGGGCTGCGGGATGAGCGTGGGGTCGTACTGGCCGTCCTTGCCGCCGAGTTTGTCGATCACGAGGTCGAGCGACGGGACGACGCAGAGGCAGAATCCGCCGGCAGTTCGCCGCGAATTGAGGGTGGAGGCACGGGGCCATTGTTCCTCCAATGGCAGTTTCCTCCTGCCGTGAATGGCATCGACAGATTCCTCGAACACTTTCCCGCATCACGCCGGCCAAAGAAAGCGTGGGCAGTGAGGTCCAATCCCTCTGCCTGCGCGGCTGTGCCATTCCCCAGTCGCTTGAACCCCTCGAAAACTCTCCCGTGAAAAACCTGTTCCTCGCCCTTCTCCTCTGCGCGGTGTGCGCCCCGACTCAGGCCGCGCCGGCGCAGCCGAACGTCATCATCTTCCTCGTGGACGACATGGGTGTGATGGACACCTCGCTGCCATTCCTCACCGACGACGCAGGCAAGCCAAAGCGCTATCCGCTCAACGACTACTACCGCACGCCGAACATGGAGCGGCTCGCGGCCCGCGGGATTCGCTTCAATAATTTCTGCGCGATGAGCGTCTGCTCACCGACGCGCATTTCGATCATGACCGGACAGAACGCCGCGCGGCATCGCACGACGAACTGGATCAATCCCGACAAGGACAACGCCGGCCCGCAAGGTCCGCCGGAGTGGAACTGGCAGGGCTTGAAGAAAGGCGACGTCGCGCTGCCTCGCCTCATGCAGGCGAATGGCTATCGCACCATCCATGTCGGCAAGGGGCACTTCGGCCCGCGCGAATTTGAAGGCGCGGACCCGCGCAACGTCGGCTTCGACATCAACGTCGCCGGGGCATCCATCGGCGCGCCCGCGAGCTACTACGGGATGCAGAACTACGGCAACGCAGGCGGCGCGGTGAAAAAGCAATCGCCCGCCGCCGTCCCCGGTCTGGAGAAATATCATGGCACGGAAACTTTCCTCAGCGAAGCGCTCACACTCGAAGCCGGGGCGCACGTCGCCGATGCGGTGAAGGCGGACAAGCCGTTCTTCCTCTACTTCGCGCACTACGCCGTGCATGGCCCGTTCAACTCCGACCCGCGCTTCGCTGATCACTACAAGGACTCCGGCAAGCCCGCGCCTGCGCAGGCATTCGCCACGCTCATCGAGGGCATGGACAAATCGCTCGGTGACCTGCTCGACGAGCTCGACAAGCTCGGCGTCGCGGAGAACACGCTCATCTTTTTCCTCGGCGACAATGGCTCCGACGCACCGCTCGGGCATGAGCACGCAGTCGCGTGCGCGGCTCCGTTGCGCGGGAAAAAGGGATCGCACTACGAGGGCGGCATGCGCGTGCCCTTCATCGCAGCGTGGGCAAAGCCGGATGCGGACAACGCTTTTCAGAAACGCCTGCCGATTTCTGCGGGCGCGATCCAGAGCCAGCAGGCCGCGGTGTACGACATGTTCCCGACCATCCTCGCGCTCACTGGCAAGTCCGCCCCGGCAAGTCACACCGTCGATGGCGCGCGGCTGGACACGCTGCTCACTGGAAAACGCGACCCCGCCCGGGAGGAGACATTCCTGATGCACTACCCGCACTCGCCGCATCGCACCGACTACTTCACCACTTATCGCAACGGCGACTGGAAGGTCATCTGCCACTACTTCCCCACCGCGGTCTCCGCGGGCTCGCACTACCAGCTCTTCAATCTCGCCAAGGATCCCTTCGAGCAAAAAGACGTGGCCGCTTCCGAGCCCGCCGAATTGAAGCGGCTCATGCAGGGCCTCATCGCCGGACTGGAAAAACAGGGTGCCGTCTATCCCGTCGAGAAAGCCAGTGGCACTCCTTCGAAACCCAAGCTGCCGTAACCCACAACCATCCCCATGAAAATCCTCATTCTCCTCCTGTCATCACTCCTTCTGCTCCGTCCGGCCTTCGCCGCCGAACCGCTGCCCAACATCGTGATCCTATTCATCGACGACCTCGGCTACGGCGACATCGGGCCGTACGGCGCGACCAAGCAGAAGACGCCAAACCTCGACCGCATGGCGCGCGAGGGCATGAAGCTCACCAGCTTTTACGCCGCGCCGGTCTGCTCGGTGTCGCGCGCGCAATTGCTCACCGGCTGCTACGGCGCGCGCGTGTCGGTGCCGGGAGTGTACGGTCCGGGAGGCAGGAACGGATTGAATCCCGTCGAGCTCACCATCGCCGAGCGGCTCAAGGAACGCGGCTATGCGACGATGTGCATCGGCAAGTGGCACGTCGGCGACCAGCCGGAATTCCTGCCGACCAGACAGGGCTTCGACCATTACCTCGGCATCCCCTATTCGAACGACATGCAGCGCACCGCCACGGCGACCGGACAAAAAGTGGTGCCGCTGGTGCGCGACGAGAAGGTGGCCGAGTTGCTCACCGATGACGATCAGAGCCGCATCGTCGAGCGCTACACGGAAGAGGCACTCGGCTTCATCCGCACGAACAAGGAGAAACCCTTCCTCCTCTACCTGCCGCACACGGCGGTGCATACGCCCATCCATCCCGGTGCCGCGTTCGCGGGAAAGTCCGCGAATGGCCGCTTCGGCGATTGGGTCGAGGAAGTGGACTGGAGCGTAGGTCGTGTGCTCGACACCTTGCGCGAATTGAAACTGGCCGAGCGCACGCTCGTGGTCTTCACCAGCGACAACGGCCCGTGGCTGAGCAAGGGCGCGGATGGCGGCAGCGCCGGTCCGCTCCGCGGCGGCAAGGGCAGCACGTGGGAAGGCGGCATGCGCGAACCCACAGTCGCGTGGTGGCCGGGAAAAATCGCGCCCGGCAGCGTGTGCGACGCCGTCGCAGGCACGATCGATCTCCTGCCCACCGCCGTCGCACTCGCCGGGGGCACGCTTCCGTCCGAGCCCGTGATCGACGGTCGCGACCTCTCGCCGCTGCTCTTCGGCAAGACCACGCAATCGCAGCGCGACGCGCATTACTATTTCTCCGGCTACAATCTCCAGGCCGTGCGCCAGGGCCCGTGGAAACTCGCCATCGCGCCGCAACCGGAGGCGGTGGGAAGCGGCGTGTCGTCCGACGCGAGCGCCAAGGCACCGCGCCTCTACAACCTCGACGAAGAAATCGGCGAGAAGACCAACGTCGCGGACAAGCACCCCGACATCGTCGCGAAGCTCCATGCGCTCGCGGAAACGATGGGCGCGGAAATCGGCGGCAACGCACCGACTGCCCGCCGTCCCGCTGGCGAGGCCGCGAATCCGCAGACGCTCTATCCTTCCGAGGCCGCCAAGCCGCGCGGCAAAGGCGACAAGAAAGCCGCGAAGGCAGCGAGCCCGGTGGACCGCTGAGCCTCGATGGATTGACGCGCAACGATCAGCCCGCCGTGACGGGCAAAGCCGCGAAACTCACCGACCGCCAGCCACAGGAGGATTTCTGCCTCGGCCACGACAATGCAAAACCCGTCACCGACCACGCGGGCAAAGATCCGTTCCAAGAAAGCATCACCCACCTGAAAATCACCGCGCCGTGAGACGCGCACCGGCGTTTTCGTCCGCGATGGGATCGCGGGCCAGAGCCGGGCGCGTGAGTCGCGATGGGAAGAATGGTCCGCGGAAGTGCAGGCCGTGATTTGTCGAAGCACGCGGCTGCGGAAACCGGCCCAAGGCTCGGTGCGGATGGACGCCACGAGATTCGCAAAGGCATTTCGCCAGATGTTCCGTGCGTGGTGCGTGAAGAGATGCTCCAATTCATCGGCATGTCCCCTGCCCAAGCGTTCCAAGTTGCGATTGAACACCATCAAGCTGGGCGTCTCGGTGAGGCGGAGGGGATCTACCGCCAGATTCTCGCCGTGCAGCCGCAGCATGCCGATGCACTGCATTTGCTGGGAGTGATCGCGCATCAGGTGGGGCGGGATGACGTGGCGGTGGAGATCATTCTCACAGCCATCGCCCTGGTTCCGACGACCGCCATGTTCCATTCCAACCTTGGAGAAGTGTATCGAAAATTGGGCCGTCAGGAGGACGCAATCATCGCGTATCGTCGGGCGGTCGAACTCCAGCCTGATTTTGCAGAGGCACACAACAATCTCGGCAACGCGCTGAGGGAAAAAGGCCGGCCCGATGAAGCGATCGCCAGTTGCCGCCGCGCGCTGGAACTGAGGCCCGGCCACCCGGAGTCCCACAACAATCTGGGCAACGCCTTGCATGACCAAGGCAGGATCGATGAAGCGATCGCTGCATACCGGACGGCGATTCACCTCAAGCCGGACTTCGCCCTGGCGTGGTACAATCTGGGCAATGTGCTGAATGGCAGCGGCCAGATCGACGGAGCCATTGCCGCCTTTCGTGCGGCGATCCATAACAAACCGGATTACGCAGAGGCACACAACGACCTGGGCAACGCCTTGAGGGTTCAAGGCCTCATCGAGCAAGCCATCGCCTCATACCGGACGGCGATTCGATTCAAACCGGACTCGCCGGACTGGCAGTATGTGTTGGATGGATTGACCGGAAAAACTTCGGCGTCCACGGCCCCTGCCACCTATGTGCGCGGGTTATTCGATGAGTATGCCGCTCGCTTCGATGAACACCTGGTCGGGAAACTCAATTACCGTGTTCCGGAACAGCTCCTCGATGCGGTCCTCGCTGTGGCGCCCGCGAGACAGTTCGACATTCTGGACCTCGGATGTGGAACCGGGCTTTGTGGGGTGAAGTTTCGTCCGCACGCCAGGACGATGGTCGGGGTGGATTTGGCGCCCAAGATGATCGAAAAGGCCGCCGCCAGGGCCATCTATGATCGGTTGATTGTCTCCGATGTGGTCGAGTCGATGCGGAATCAAGCGGACAGCTTCGATCTGATCCTCGCTGGAGACGTGTATATGTACGTGGGAGACTTGACCGCAACCTTCGCTGCCGCCGCCAGCACATTGCGCAACGGAGGTCTCTTCGCATTCTCGGTGGAACGACACGATGGTGAAGGCTTTGTTCTTCACACCAAAGTGCGCTTCGCCCATTCACTCAGTTATGTCCGGGAGATATCACGGAGATTCGGTCTTGCCGAGGTCCGCGCGGACCACGTGGTATTGCGTAAGGAAGAGACAGACGACGCACAAGGATGGATCGTCGTGCTGCGGAAGACGGCCATTACCTCGGCGAAAGAGGTGACGGACCAATGAGCAACCTGACAGTCGCACAGGCGCTGCAATTAGGCATCCAGCACCACCAAGATGGACGGCTGGCGGAAGCAGAACAACACTACCGGCAGATCCTGGCGGCTGAGCCGCGCCAGGCCGACGCGCTGCACTTGCTTGGGCTGATCGCGCACCAGGTCGGTCGGAATGACGTGGCCGTGGAGATGATTTGCAAGGCGATCGCCTTGGTTCCTGCCAACGCTATTTTCCATTCCAATCTTGGCGAAGCGTACCGGAAGCTGGACCGCCTGGAAGAAGCCATCGGTGCCTTTCAACGCAGCATCGGGCTGGATCCGAGGTTGCCAGAGGCCCATAGCAATCTGGGCAATGTGCTGCGTGACGCGGGCAGATTTGACGAAGCCATCGAGGCGTGTCGCCGTGCGATCGAACTCAGTCCGGACTTTGCGGAGGCATACAATAATCTGGGCAATACGCTGGGGGACGTGGGCAGATTTGAGGATGCCATCGCGGCGTGTCGCCGGGCGATCGAACTCAAGCCCGGGTTCCCTGAGGCGCACAACAATCTGGGCAACGCGTTCCGGGGCCAGGGGCGTCTTGAGCAAGCCGTTGCTGCCTTTCTCCGTGCGATCGAACTCAAGCCCGACTTTGCGCAGGCGCACAACAATCTGGGCAACACGCTGAAGGATGAAGGTCGCGATGACGCAGCCGTTGCAGCGTATCGCCGTGCGATCGAACTCAAACCGGACTACGCCGAGGCGCACAACAATCTCGGCAACGCGCTCAGGGAACAAGGGAAGTTCGAGGCAGCCGTCGTGGCCTGTCGCCGGGCGCTCGCACTCAAGCCGGACTTTGCGCAGGCGCACAATAATCTCGGCAACGCGCTCAAAACATTGGGCCACCGCGATGAGGCAATTGCTGCGTTTCGTCGTGCGATCCAATTGAAGCCGGACTTTCAGGAAGCGTACAGCAATATTGGGAATGCCCTCTGGGAACAAGGTCACCTGGACGAAGCCGTCGCAGTGTATCGCCGGGCGCTCCAGCTCAAGCCGGACTCTGTGGAGATGAACAACAGTCTGGGCAGCGTGCTCAGGGATCAAGGCCGGCTCGACGAAGCCATCGCCGTGTATCGCCGGGCGCTGGAACTCAAGCCTGACTCCGCCGAGACCCTCAACAATCTGGGCAGCATGCACTGGGACCAAGGCCGGCTCGACGAAGCCGTTGCCGCGTATTGCCGTGCAATCCAACTCCAGCCGGACTTTGCAATGGGCTTCTACAATCTGGGTAACGTGCTCACGGTTCAGGGTGCCCTCGATGAAGCTCTCGCCGCAGGTCGTCAGGCGATCCAACTCAAGCCTGACGACGCCGGCATGCATAGCAACCTGCTCTTGGGTCTTCATTACTTGCCTGATTTTGTTCCAGGGGAAGTCTTTCTGGAACATAGCACGTGGGCGGAGGTCCATGCGCAGCCTGTGGCAAGACTTAGTGCAGATCATGTCAACGATCCGGATCCCGGCCGACGTTTGCGGGTTGGATACATCTCGCCGGACTTCCGGGAGCATCCAGTGGCGTATTTCGTTGAGGGTCTGCTGGGAGAACATGACCGGGCGCAGGTGGAGAGCTATTGTTACGCGGACCTGATGCGAGAGGATGGTTTCAGCGAACGGCTGCGGCAGCATGCCGGGCAG
>Ga0105048_10008979_pt1 | contig 15958 bp, 11 predicted proteins | sample MAT05_FD_78382 | JGI IMG/M metagenome (GOLD analysis project Ga0105048, IMG submission 78382) | Freshwater microbial communities from Lake Fryxell liftoff mats and glacier meltwater in Antarctica - MAT-05 | ecosystem: Environmental > Aquatic > Freshwater > Ice > Liftoff microbial mat | place...
CCCGCAAGGCCTGCGAGGCAGCCGAGCGCGGCCAGACGGGTCTGCCAGCGGGGCGCATCTCGGAGCAAGACTCGCAGCGAATCGACGACATCGCCATGTACCGGCCCACCCGCCGGCCAATGCGCCGGCCCATCGACCGCGGCCAGAGCCCGCCGCTCCACGATTAATCGTTGAGCGGTGTCGCGGTACCAACCATCCTCATGCGATAGTAACTCTACGAGCATCGGTGTGGGCAATATACTTATTTTAGGGAAGGGGCCACGTGTCTTCCCATCTTGAAGCCTTACCCGGTAAATCCGCCCCATGTTAAGCGGTGTCTCCAAGTTACGTTCTCGGATCTGTTTTTTCAGATACTCCGTGAGGTACGTTTTATGTTGGATGACCCCGCGATACATGTCGGCGATATATAAATACCCATCTGGTCCGAAGGCTGTGTTCACCGGTCGGAATCGTTCATCGCGGCTGGCGATCCACTCGCGCTTGTCATAAGCATTTCGGCCTTTGGGCACTCCATCGACCTCTTCACGAAGCGCGATACGCTTCACGATGCCCCCCGCGGGTTCGCAGATAAAAGCATCGCCCCGGGCGTCTTCGCCAAGCCCGCCAGCTCTATTGATCGACGGCCCGCACGCGGCGGTCAAGCTCGCCAACGTAGCATCGGCGCGGAGTATGCCGTCCTGATAGCCCCGATTCACCCCGGGGGTGGGATGGATGGGCCAAGTGGTTGCCGCGGGCTGCGCAATATTGTCACCCAGCCCCGCGGGTGCCGCCATCGCACGATTCAGCGAGCCTAAGTGATTAGGATAGATATCAATGAGCAGGGGAGTTGAGTTAGGCGTGTAATAAAACCTTCCCCGGTCATCCATCCCCAACCCCCATTGACCGTGCGCTCGCGCGGCGCGCGTCTGCACGTTCGTGCCGTCAAAGGCGACCTGTAAGGTGTGTTGCGAAAAGTGATACCAGTTGTCCAATCCTCGTAGCAGCCCGTTCCCGGCGTGTTCTGGGTTATCGATCCCGCCGAAGCCATCCAGCAGCTTTCGCTTAATATCAGCCCGGCCATCGCCGTCAGTATCTTTAGAAAAGTAAAGCGATGGGGGTTCGAGCACCAGCGCGCCGCCGTAACAGGGTGCGACTGCGCGAGGTAATACGAGATCATCGAGGAACGCGGTCGAACGATCAAATACTCCATCGTTGTCGGTATCTTCTAGCACGCTGATGCGGTTGGTCGGCAGCCGCTCGTTGGTGCCTTCAAGGTCGGGCATGTACGACCGCATTTCAACCACCCAGAGCCGGCCATCTTCGTCAAACTGCATCGCAACCGGCGCTTGCACGAGAGGCTCGCTTGCCACGCATTCAATTACAAAGCCCGCGGCGACTTCGAATGCTGCCAACGCCGCGTCCACCGGCAGCGGAGCAGGAATCGGTAACTGATGCGGAGTCGCCGCGGCCTGCTTACGTTCGTCCTCTGTCAATGGCGATTTCTTGGGTTCAGACGCCGCGACAACCAGCGGACGCTCATGCTGTGACTGCGTCGACCCAACCGCGGCCAGCGCGGCCACGACTGCGAGCGTTAAGAGCAAAATCGTTGGCGAGCGTTGCGATTGTTTGAGGCTTGAGTCCTGCCGCATAAAAAATCGTACGAGCCACCGCCGGGCGGGGAGGGCCGACACTCAGTTGTCGCGCGTCAAACCATTACTACCATGCCCACATGCAAGCACGTGATTCCACCGGGCCGGGTGTCGCGCTCCGCGCGGCGATGAACCAATCGTGCCTCGCGATGCCCGGTGCCTTCAACGCGCTCTGCGCCCGCGCGATCGCCAAAGCTGGCTTTGGTGGTTGTTATGTTTCAGGCGCTGCCACCAGCGTGAGCGCGGGAGTACCCGATGTCGGTTTACTTACGTTAGAACACTTCTGCCGCGTCGTGCGCGAAGTCGCTGACGCCGGCGGGCTGCCCGTGCTCGCCGATGCCGACACCGGCTTTGGAGAGGCGGAAATGGTCCGCAAGACTGTGATCGAGTACACCCGGGCAGGGGCCGCGGGGCTGCACCTTGAAGATCAAAAGTTCCCCAAACGCTGCGGGCACTTGGATGGTAAAGAGCTTGTGCCAGTTGATCACATGATCGAAAAGATCCAGTACGCCCGCGCCGCCGCGACCGACGTAAGCGGACCACGCGGCTTTGTCATCTGCGCCCGCACCGATGCGCGCGGCGTGGATGGCTTGCAGGCGGCCATAGACCGTGCCGCGGCGTATGTCTTTGCGGGTGCGGACATGATCTTCCCCGAGGGCCTCACGACCGAGGCCGAGTTCGGGCAGTTCGCGAGTTCGATGCAGCGGCTGCAAGGCTCCCGTCCTCAAGGCGGGCCATATCTGCTCGCGAATATGACCGAGTTTGGGAAGACTCCGATCATCCCGGTCGATCAGTTTGGCGCGATGGGCTACTCCTGTGTAATCTTTCCAGTTACGTTGCTGCGAGTAGCGATGGGGGCAGTCGCTCGCGCACTCGAAGCTCTCCGCATCGGCGGGAGCGCGCAGAGTTTACTGAGCGACATGCAGACCCGGCAACAACTGTACGAACTGATCGAATATACGCCGGGCAAGCCGTGGAACTATCCCGTAAAATAATATAACGTTGGTGAGATTGTCTTTCGGCGTGCCGCGATCATGCGTATCGATCTTCACACACATATCCTGCCCGAACACTGGCCCGATTGGACGCAGCGCAGCGGCTATGCTGGCTGGATCCAGATCGCCCACGAAAAGCCCGGTTGCGCGATGATGCACCAGCGCAACGCGGATGGTTCAACCACCCGCTTCCGCGATGTAAACTGTAACTGCTGGGACCCCGCGACCCGCCTGCGCGATATGGATGCCACGGGCATCACCGCCCAGGTGCTTTCAACCGTGCCGGTTATGTTCTCGTACTGGGCCAAGGCGGCCGATGCTTATGACCTCGCGCGGTTGCTGAACGACCATGCAGCGGGAGTGTGCGCTGATCACCCGGGCCGATTCGTCGCGCTGGGCACACTCCCGATGCAGGATATTACACTCGCCTGCGACGAGCTTACCCGCTGCGTGAAAGAGCTATTGATGCCCGGCGTGCAGATCGGCACTAATGTCAACGGGCTCTATCCCGGCGACGCTGCGCTGCGGCCGGTCTTTGAGCACGCCCAGCGCCTGGGGGCCTGCGTCTTTGTTCATCCGTGGGAGATGCTGGGCGCGGAGAGATTACAAAAGTATTGGGGTCAGTGGCTGGTGGGCATGCCCGCCGAGACCTGCGCCGCCCTGGCAAGCCTGCTCTTTTCGGGGCTCATTGATCTGCTCCCGAACTTACGTTGGTGTTTCGCGCACGGGGGCGGTTCGTTCCCCGCAACCATCGGCCGCCTCGACCACGGCCACCAAGCCCGCCCCGACCTATGCGCCGTGGACAATTGTCGTTCGCCGCGAACGTACATCGCCGACGCGACCGGAAAGCCCGCCCGATTCTGGGTCGATTCTTTAGTCCACGACCCCGCCGCGTTGCGTCTGTTGATAGAGATTATCGGTGCTACCCGCATCGCCTTGGGAAGCGACTATCCCTTCCCGCTCGGCGAGCAACACCCCGGCCGGCTGATCCTTGATGCCCACAACATAAGCCAAGCCGAGCGCACCGCGATGCTGGCTACCTCTGCGCTTGAGTTCCTCGGGCCTCGCGCCGCCGCTCAGCTTATGTTAACTTTGCCGCATGCATAGCGCACCCGGCCGCCCCGCCTCCAACTCCGTCACCAGCCTCGCGGGCGACCGCCGCCCGCGCTTCATCCAGAAACTCGACGCCCCGCCGCATGTGGGGAATTACAATCGATCCGCCCACGATTAGCGCTACGTCAAACGTCTCCCAGAGCTCATCATCACTCACGCCCACTCGCACCGCACGATCAATGTGATACGCGATGCAATCATCACAGCGCAGCACCATGCTCGCCACCAGGCCCAGCAGCTCCTTTGTCTTCTCAGTGAGCGCACCCGCCTCGTAGGTCTTGCCATCGAGGCTAAAAAACCGCTTGGTCACCAGCGTGCCGCCCATCCGTGGAAGTCCATCGGGATGCGTTCCGCGCTCCTCTCCCAGGATTCGGCAGTTCATCTTCGTTCGATACGCTTGAAACTCCTCATATCGGCCCATGACCAAGAGTAGTATTGCTTGCCGAGGGTTGGCGCGGCTTCATTCTCGCCCCCGATCCTCGGACGAATCCTTGACATAACATGTAGTGTAGTTGACCTCGCCTCACGCCTTACCTCCGCAGAACCGTGCAAGACCGTCTCACCCGCCATCCTGATCTCACCGCGCGCCCGCCCGCGATGCCGACCGATCCGGATGCCACACTTCCTTTTCCACCGCCCCCGCTGGAGTGGATTGAAGAATTACTTACCGGCGATGGTCTCACCGCACCCGCCGGTTATGCCGTCGAACGGCTTCTGCATCGCAGCCCGTCCACCGCGGTCTTCATGGCCCGCAGCGATTTCTCGACCAACCGAATCTGCCTGAAGTGGATAGCCGCGGGTCTAGCGGCGTCTCCACAAATGGGTGTCGCCAAGTCCGCCGCTCACGTTGCCAAGGCGTTCGAGCCTTGGACCAAGCCGATCCACCCCTCGCTGGTGCGGGTCTTGGATGTAAGTCAGGGCAATGGGGGCATCTGGCTGGCGATGGAGTATGTAGGTGGGCCGCGCCTCTGTGATGTAACCGCTCGCCTGGCCGCCCAGAGTGAGCCCGCCGCGATGGTAACGTTAAAGAGCTTGATCACCGCCCGGCGTGAAGCCACGACGCCAGATACCCAGGGCGATCAAGATACGTCCGCCCGTACACCGGTGGTCGACGAGTTACGTCTCGTCGCCGACGCACAGCCCGAGGGCGAAGTCTATTTCGCCCTCGTCTGCGTCTGGATGAAGCAACTCTGCGGCGCGGTCGCCGCGATCCACGATGCCGGGCTGGTGCACGGAGATATCAAGCCCGCAAATATCGTCGTCGCCGACGATCTGCGCCTGGTGCTGATAGATCTTGACATAAGCGAAGTTGCCGCCACAAGCAGCACCCCCTCAACCTACGGCAGTCGCGCTACGCCCCGCTATACACCCCCCGAGCGCATCGCCGCGATGGCTTCAACCCTCACGGGCCAACCCTTCTCACCCGCCCCACCCAGTAACCGCTGGGATACGTGGGGCCTGGGCCTGGTCTTCTTTGAGCTACTTACATTCCAACCCGCCTTTGTGGGTGCCGATGCGCGCGCGGTGCTGAGCGCGATCGCTACCACCGATCCACCCAGCCCCCGTCAACTCCAGTGGTCGGTGCCCAAAGCGCTCGAAGCCATCTGCCTTCGCTGCCTTGAGCGCAACCCCGCCTCTCGCACCCCAGACCCGCGCGCCCTCATCGCGCAGCTGCAAGCCTACGAACACCCCGCGCCCCGCTCCCTCGGGCAGCGATGGTCCGACGGTGTTAACAATATATTACAATCTTTGCTCGGCGGCGCTCGCCCCTCGGACCGCTCCGGAGGTGTAACATAATAAATCCCTCCGCTGTTGAGCTGCTCTCCACCCTCTCGCCCCCCGGCGACGACCAACCCCTGCCAACTTCCGGCAACCCCTGGCCCGTCCCCACGCCATCGTGGGCCGCACCGCGGCTGCACCTGCACGAGCCTGTCAAACACAACTCTGCCGGTGAGCTTGAGCCCCACCGCACCATCGACCTCGGCACCGACCCAGCCCAAAGACTCATCATTGGCCGCGATCCCTCCGCCCCCATCCGCTTGACTGATCCCCACGTCTCGCGCGCCCATGCCTCCATCAGCATCATAAGCGATGGCTCGCTGATCCTGCAGGACGAGCAGAGTAAGTGGGGCACCCGCGTTAACGGAGTTGTGGTCTCCCACCCCGCCCTCCTCCATCACGGCGATATAATTGCCATCGGAAAATGCTTGCTCAAGGTCGAATACTTCGCGCAAGCCTTGCGAGATGGCGCTTCTCGCGGACGAGGTACGAGCGAAGGCGGCTATCACGCTCCCGACGCCGCCCGCGCGCCTCTCCCGGCGCAGAATGCCTCCTACCCACAATCCGCGCCCCCCCCAAGGCCCCAGTTTGAGCGCTTCCGCCCGCCGCCGCGGCCGATCCGCGAGCCCGCCCCGCTCCCCGCCCGGTGGGAGCAAAACCTCACAATTGCGTGTCTTCTCACCCTCGTTGCATGCACGATCTACTTTCTCGTCTTCCTGCTCAACTAAAATCGCCTGCACGATCAGACCGCGGCATCGCGCGCCAAGCCCGCAGCGCTTCTACATCCGCGCCCCTCCATATGTAGACACACCCGGGGAACCTTTCGCCGCTCGCCCTGTGTAAACCCTTCGTTTGGATAGCATCGCCCGCAACGTTCGTAATCTATTCGCTACTACTTGCGGTTCTTCGCTGCCCCCGCAGCACTTCCCCCGATCCGCCGCCCGTACCATGTTTGCCAGTTACACCCGCCCTAGCCAAGCCTTGGCAGCCGCATCGGCTCGGGTTATGATCGCCTCCAGTTGCTTACAACCGCTACTCTGCCATGAACGCCATTGATCGACTCATTATCGAGCAGCAGCCCTACCTCAAGGCGTTAGCACGCAACATTGCCAAGACCCTGCCTCACCACGTTGAGTACGACGAACTCGTTGCGTTCGGTCAGATCGGCCTTACCGAAGCCGCGAATGCCTTCGACCCTCGACGCGGCGTCTCATTCACCACTTTTGCCCACTACCGCGTCCGCGGGGCCATCTTCGACGGCCTCCGCAAGATGACTTGGCTCCCCCCCGCCGCTCGCCGCACCGTTGTTGAGCAGTCAGCCGCCGATGAACTGGTGCAAGTAAGCATCGCGGACATTCAGCTCGGCGGCAAAGAAGCCACACCCGCGAAACTAAGTAAAGCTCCGCCACAGGTGAGCGCTGCCCCGCCCGCCCTGACCCCCGCAGCCCCGCCGACGCACGCCCCATCCCCGCAATCACGCGAGGATGCCGCTCGTGAGCTCGCGGCGTCTCAGTTCGCCCAGGCGGTAGCCCGCCTGGGTGCGGTGTTCGCCGCCTCATCACTCCGCGACGATGAGCCCACCAACGAACCTACCGACGAGAACCGTCGCATCGCACCCAGCGTCGAATCTCGCGAAGTGCGTGCCCGTGTCCGCTTCGCGCTCGAACGCCTCCCCGATGATCAAAGCTCCCTGATCCGAATGTTATATATCGAAGGTAAGTCGATGGCTCAGGTCGGCACCTTCCTCGGTAAAAATAAGTCAACTATCTGCCGACGCCACGCCGAAGCTATTGACTCACTCCGCGAAACGCTTCGCGTTGACCCCGCAGTCCACACTTCTTCTCCCGCTTCCTCCAATTTCCCTTCCGAGCACGCCCAGACTGCCGAGGCGGGGACTCGTAATCTCGGCAAACCCGCAGCAACAACCGCTATAAAAGCTGGCAACACAGCGCGAGCCACGCTTTCCCTGCCCACAGCGCAAACCACTCCCAAAGTCACTCCGTCAAGCACCTCAAGTGCGAAAGCCATCCGGCGGGAAGTTACCTAACCATCACCTTGTTGCATATACCCTATTTCACACCTGTAGTTTGAACCGACGCGCTCTCACTGCCAGGATACTTTGCCAGCACGGCACGGCTTGCACCGCCAGTATCCAGCCAGTATGTAGCCAGTAGCCAGCCAGTTTCCCGCCAGTTTGTACCCCGTTTCCAGCGAGTTTCAGCCCGCATCAGCCGCGGCTTAGAAGGAACAGATGAAAACCCCCGCATTGATTATGTTGGCCCTCTTCGGTTACTGCCAAGCGCAAGTCGCCCCGGCTCCGAAGACCACGCCGCCGCCAGTGAAGGCTCCGGTGCCCCCACCGCCAATGCCCGTTCCCGCTGATCGTTCTGAAGCCCCGGTCGTCGCTCCTGTCGAGCCAGTTCAGCCCAGCCCTACGGCCAGCCCCGCAGCTAACGCGCCAGCCCCCAGTGCAACCGCAGCACCCGATGCCAAAGACAAAGCCGACAAGTGGGACGTCAGCGCACAACGCGGACCCACCGTCACCGCCACCATCGACACCACCTCGGGCACCTGGCTCTCGCTGGATGTAAGCCCGGATGGTAACACAATCGTCTTTGATCTCCTGGGTGACTTATATCTCCTCCCCATCACCGGTGGCGATGCCAAACCTCTCACCAGCGGGATCGCTTGGGATATGCAGCCCGCCTTCAGCCCCGACGGAAAACGCATCGCCTTCACCAGCGACCGCGGCGGAGGCGACAACCTCTGGACGATAACTATTGATGGAACCCTGCCCCACCAGGTTACCAAAGAATCCTTCCGCCTTCTCAACGGCCCCGCCTGGCTCCCCCCCGACGGCCAATACATCGTCGGCCAAAAGCACTTTACTTCGCGCCGTTCACTAGGCGCGGGCGAGATGTGGCTTTACCACGCCTCCGCCAAGGATGGCGGCGGCGAAGGTCTTCAAATGACCACCCGCCCCACCGAACAGAAGGGAGTCGGCGAGCCCGCCTTTAGCCCCGACGGTCGATACTTATATTACTCTCTGGATTCCACACCCGGCGCTAACTTCGAATATAATAAAGATTCAGCTCGGGGAATCTACTCCGTCAACCGGCTCGACCGTACCACCGGCGAAGAGGAAAGTTTCATCAGCGGGCCCGGCGGCGCATGCCGACCAACCCCCAGCCCCGATAGTAAACAAATCGCTTTCGTTCGCCGCCTCGACTTTGTCTCCACTCTCTTCATCAAAGACCTCGAGAGCGGCAATGAACGCGCCGTCTACAGCCCGCTCGAACGCGACATGCAGGAAGCCTGGGCAATCCACGGAGTCTACCCCCGCTTCGCGTGGATGCCTGATAGTCAGTCGATCGTGCTCTACGCCAAGGGCGGGTTTCACAAAATAAACTGCCAGTCCGGCGCGGCCACCCCCATCCCCTTCCACGTCAAAGACACGCGCGTCATTCAGCGCGCAGTCCGCTTCCCCGTCGATGTCGCACCTGTCCAGTTTGATGTTAAGATGATGCGCAACCCCGTCCTACGCCCGGACGGTAAACAAGTCGCCTTCAACGCTCTCGGTTATATTTACGTCAAAGACCTGCCCGAGGGCGCACCCCGCCGCCTCACCACGCAGACCGACCGCTTCGAGTACCCCGGTGCCTACTCCCGCGACAGCGAACGCCTCGTCTTCACAACCTGGAACGACACCGAGCTCGCTTCCATCCGCACCATCAGTTCCACCGGAACGGACGAGCAAGCCATCACCAAGGCCAAAGGTCATTATGTTGACCCCACCTTTTCCCCCGACGGTAAAACCGTCGTCTTCGGCAAGGTAAGCGGCGGTTACCTCATCAGCCCCCTCTTCAGCGATAAGCCCGGCCTTTACCGCGTACCCAGCGATGGCTCGGCACCTCCCACCCTTATCACCAAACGCGGCACCAATCCTCAGTTTGGCCCCGAGAACGACCGCGTCTACCTCACCACCGTCGAATCTCGCAAAGATAATGATAAGCGGTCATTCATCAGCATCGGCCTGGATGGGACACACGAACGCGCCCACAACTCCAGCGAGAACGCCACCGAGTTTCGCATCGCCCCCGACGGTCGCTACCTCGCCTTCGCCGAACGTTTCAATGTTTATATTACACCATTCGTGCCCACCGGCCGCGAAGTTGCTATCGGTCCCAAGTCCTCCTCACAGCCCCTCGTGAAAGTAAGCACCGACGGTTCGGTCAACCTCCAATGGAGCGGTGACAACCAAACCCTTTACTGGTCGCTGGGCCCCACCGTCTACGCCCGCAAAGTAAGTGATGCGTTTGAATCCATTACGCAAACTTCTGAGGCAGTTCCCGCCGCTCCGGCGGACCCCTCAGCGACCACCCTCGCAACCGCCACCTCCACCACCCCCATCACCCCCATCACCCCGCCCGCAACCCTCATCCCAATCGGCTTCACCGCCCCTTACGCCGCGCCCGCCGGCGACATCTTCATAACCGGTGCAACGCTACTTACAATGACCCGTTCGGCCGCTATCCCCGGCAACACCCCCGCCGCCTCTCGCGAGGTCGTCGTAAAGGACGGCACCGTCCACATTTCTGGCAACCGCATCATGGCCGCGGGCCCCGCCGCAGACATAACCATCCCCTCGGGGGCAAAAGTAATTGACGCCACGGGCAAGTTTATCATGCCCGGCATCATAGATGTTCACGCCCACGGCGCGCAGGGCGCCAACGGCTTCACTCCTCAGCACAACTGGATCAACGTCGCCAACCTCGCCTTCGGTGTCACAACGATCCACGACCCCAGCAACGATACCGAATCCATCTTCGCCGCCAGCGAACTCGCCAAATCCGGCGCCATTCTTGCCCCGCGAATCTTCTCCACCGGCACCATCCTTTACGGCGCGGCTGGCTCTTTTAAAGCCGAGGTCGATTCCCTCGAAGACGCCCGCTCTCACCTCCGCCGCCTCAAGGCCGTCGGCGCGTTCAGCGTCAAAAGTTACAATCAGCCCCGCCGCGACCAGCGTCAGCAGATCATCGCCGCCGCCCGCGAACTTAACATGATGGTTGTCCCCGAGGGCGGCTCGCTCTTTGAACATAACATGACCATGATCGTCGATGGTCACACCGGCATCGAGCACACGCTCCCCGTCGAATGTATTTACGATGACGTCCGCGACCTCTGGAAGTCAAGCTCAGCGGGTTACACCCCGACCCTCATCGTCGCGTACGGCGGCCTCGACGGTGAACATTACTGGTACGACCAGATGGACGTTTGGCAAAATGAGCGCCTTCTGCGCTTTGTTCCACGTATGATCGTCGAACCCCGCTCGCGCCGCCGCCCTCGCGCCCCTCAGTCTGATTACAACGTCCTTCGCGTCGCCAGCATCGCCCGCGAAGTCGTTGAAGCGGGCAGCACCGCGCAGCTTGGTGCCCACGGCCAGCTCGCCGGACTGGGCGCGCACTGGGAGCTCTGGTCCCTCACCGCGCCAGGCGTGGGCAACGCGCTCAGCAACACCCAAGCCCTCCGCGCTGCCACCATCGACGGCGCGAAGTATCTCGGGTTTGATAATGATCTGGGCTCCATCGAAAGCGGTAAACTCGCCGATCTCCTGATCCTGGAGAAGGACCCCCGCGAGGAAATTAAGAACTCACTTACAATTACCCACACCGTCGCCAATGGCATTGTTTACAACGCCGCCGACATGAGCGTCGTCGCTCCCACCCCCGCCCCCGGTCCCACTTTCTGGTTCAAAGACTTCCAGCGCGGGCAGGCCACCGCCCTGATGATGGCCCGCTTCGCCCACACCTGCGCCGGCTGCGGACGCGTTGGCGGCGATCATGGCGGCGAGCACGTCTCCCACGGCGAATCGCGCGAGGGATACCGATGACCAAACCGGGTAAGCCGCCCGACCCCTTCTGGTTCTTCGTCCGCGACCTCTTTCGCTACCGCTGGCTTACGTTCTGTTCGTTCGTCTTCGTGCTCGCCTCGGGCCTTAGCCTCTCAGCGGGCCTGCTCGGCGCGGCCCCAGTGCTCGATGCCATCCTCGGCAAACACCAAAACCTTCAAGACCTCGCAACCCGCGCCAACCAATCATTAATCAGCGCCTACATCCCCCCGATCCCTCAGACGCTTATATCTCAACTCCCGACTGATCCCTTCGCCTCCCTCGCGTGGATCATGGGCTTTCTCGCCCTCATCACCGTCATCGGCAGCGTCTGCAACTTCATGCACGCGCTCCTCTCCATCACGGTCGTTAACTTAAGCATCACCTCCATCCGCCGCCGGGCGTTTCAGCACGTTCTCCGCGCTCCCCTCTGGACGGTGATGCACAAGGGCCCCTCCGAGCCGATCAGCCGTATCATCAACGATAGCTCGCAGCTCTCCGCCGGCCTCAACGTATTATTAAGTAAAGCCGTCCTCCAGGTCTTCAAAGGTGCCGCCGCCCTCAGCGTCGCCTTCATCTCTGAATGGCGCGTCACCCTCGCCGCCCTCTCCGTCGCCCCGGTCATGTACACTATCATCCGTAAGCTGGGAAAGCGGATCAAACGCGCCGCCAACGCCGCCCTCACCTCTCAAGCAGGCCTCTACGCCGCGGCGAGCGAATCCCTCGGCGGCCTTCGCGTCGTGAAGGTCCACACCACCGAACGCCTCGAGAGCGGCCGCTTTCACCGCATGAACAAGCAAATGCTGCGCGAGCTAAACCGCGTCCGCACGGCTCGCGCCCTCGCCAGCCCCCTGACGGAGATGTTAAGTATCTTCCTCCTCTGCGGCCTCGTCCTCGTCGCGGGTCACGCCATCCTCTTCTCTAACGTAGAGCCCAAAAACTTCGTCCTCGCCCTGGGCTTTCTCGGCGTCGCCGGTGCCTCACTCAAGCCCCTCACCGGCATCAGCAACGACATCCAAACCAGCCAGCCCGCCGCCGCACGCCTCAAAGAGCTTCTTGATGCGCCCCAAGAACCGGGCCACGGCCCCCACCTTCCTCGCCTCCCTCGCCACACCCGCACCATCACTTTTAATGACGTCGCGGTTCAGTACCCCGGCGCACCTCGCCAAGCCCTCCGCGGCGTCACCCTCACCATCCAACACGGCCAACGCATTGCTTTTGTTGGCCCCAACGGCTCGGGCAAGACCACCCTACTGGGCCTCATCCCCCGCCTGTACGACCCAAGCCGCGGCACCCTCCTCATCGACGGCATCGACATCGCCACCATCAGCGTCCGCTCGCTGCGCGAGCAGATCGGCGTTGTAACCCAAGAGACCGTGCTCTTCGCGGGCACGATTGCACACAACATCGCTTACGGCCACCCCTGCGACCGCGCCGCCGTCATTCAAGCTGCCAAGGCCGCACGCGCCGATGAGTTCATTACACCCTTGACTCTCGGTTATGATTCAACCTTGGCCGAGGGTGGAGCGGGGCTTTCCGGCGGGCAGCGCCAACGAATCGCCATCGCTCGCGCCATCCTCCGCGACCCCGCAATCTTAATTCTTGATGAAGCTACCAGCATGGTCGATGCTGCCAGCGAAGCCGCGATCTCGCAGGCTCTGGCTCAGTTCTCCCGCAACCGCACCACACTCATCGTCGCGCATCGCCTTAGCACCGTCCTCTCCTGCGACAGCATCGTCGTGCTCGATGAGGGCCAGATCGTCGATCAAGGCACCCACGACGAGCTGCTCAAGCGCTGCCCGGTCTACCAGCGCCTCGCCCACTCGCAGTTCCTCGGCGGCGACAACCCCAATACGTAATATTAGTACTCTCGCCACGATTCTTGGCCTCACGTCTGCCGCTTCCATCGCCAAAATATAATATTACGCCTCACCACCCAGACCCGCGATCCTCCGTTCCATAACCCTCCGTACGATACCCGCTGTCCCCCCTCAAGTCACGGGCCTCCGCCGCCAACCCTCACCCGCAACTTCATCTCAGTAGCTTAAGTTATGCACGACACCGATGCCGAAGGTAATGAGTTTTTCAAATGCGACTTCTGCCACAACGCCTGGGCAGAGGATCGCCAGATGGTCGAGGGCCACAAAGGTTCGCTTATCTGCGCGCACTGCCTCTCCGTCGCGTATCAAACCGTCTTCGTGCATAAGTCCGGCACCACCGTGCCCGAAAACGTAAACTGCACCCTGTGCCTCGAACACCACGACACCCCTCACTGGGAAAGCCCCGCCTACGCCCCCGCCTGCGCCTGCAAACGCTGCATCAACCAATCTGCCCGCATCCTCCAAAAAGACCCCGACGCTGGCTGGAAGATTCCGACTACCTGACCCAGTCCGCTTAAGTACCGCAGCGCTGGCCGCACCGGGCGAGAGCTCTGTCTCCGCCGCCCCGGGTGGTCCAGCTTCGCTTCCCTCCGCTACCCTCTCTCTCGTGCGGAGTAAATGTAAGTTCATCCGGATCGCGCCCCTCGCCCTCCTCCCGGCCCTTTCAGGCTGCGAGGCTCCCCCACCCCGCGTTCCAGCCGCGTGGGTTCATAGCCAACGCCACGCCAACGAAATCGCCGCGGCGTTCGCCGCCAGCGACATCCCCGCACCCTCCGTGGTCCACTTGGGGGGCGAGCCCGCCCGCGCCTGGGCGATTTTTATCGAGGCCCCCTACCTCCCCTTCGCCATCACCGCATTGGCGGAGCTAGGCCTCCCTCGCGCCCCCACGCCCCTCGGCACGCCCGCAGGAAGTGACTGGCTCTCGCAACTCTTCCCCGCCCCCAGCATAAGTCAGCAATCCGCCAGGGGCAACAGCGCGCAACCACTCGGCATTCGAGCCTCATCACTCGCGCAGGCACTCGAACTCTACGACGGTGTCACCGCCGCGCACGTGCAACTCGCCCCAGCCAGCGACACTCTCGCCACCCCCACGCCCACCCCCGTCCCCGCCCCCAAACAGCCCGCCCCCGGTAAAGCTAATATAATTATTACTCTCCGCACCCTTGCGCTCGCGAATCCGCAGGCAGTAACCCAGTCCGTCCGCGAGGCCGCCGCCGCCGCCTTCCCCGAGCTCGCCGCCGATCAGCTTACGTTACAGGTTCTTCTTCAGCCCACATCCCTCCCCCCCGGATCACCCGCAGCCAAGGCCGCCATCATCGCCGCCAAAGCCTCAGGCTCGCTCGCCAGCTCGCAGCAACCCACGCTACTTACCCGTTTCGTCGTCCCCATCGCCGCCATCATCGCCGCCTCCCTCCTCCTGCTCCTTTCAATCACCCACCGCCTGCGCCAGTTGCGGGCTTCGTAATTAATAACCATAACTAAATTACCCAGCCCCGCTCTCATCAAACCCCTTTGCTCACTCCCCCGCCCATCTCGCCCAGGCACGCTCTCCTCGTCAGCCTGCTCGCCGCCCTCCCGCCAGGCCGAGCCCAGCAACTCGCCGCCCGCATCGCCCCAAACTCCGACCTCGCCCCCGTGCTGACCTCACTCCCGCTACAACAGTTATCTTCGGGCCACCCCTCCCTACCGCAATCCCAACCAACCCAGCTCGTAAGCGAACTCCCCAAACCCACGACTACCGCCACCATTTCCCCTGCCTCCGTACTCCCCACGCCCCAGGCCCTCATCCGAGCCCTCAGCGGCCCCGCCCCCAACCAATCACCCGCGGATGCCTACGTCGCCAGCCGCGGTGTGCCCGGTTTCCTCCCCCACGCCCACGACGCCCCCCCATTCTGGATCGCCCTCTGCCTTCTCCCCGCCTCCTTAGATCATAATCTTACCTTAGCGCCCCCCACAGCAAAGCCCCTCACACTCCACGAATACTTAACACGCCTGGGCCTGCTCACGACCGCCGTCGCCCTCCTCTACCCGCCCCCGGCACAAGAGAGCAACCCACCCCTTCTTAATTATAACTCAACCTACTCCACCACTCCCATGCCCGGCCCTAACCCCCGCCCCAACCCAGCAACCACCGATTCACCCACCTACTCCCACCCAGCCCGCTGCGCTCAAGCCCTCCTCATCTGTAACAACGCCCTCCGGCCACAGCCCCCCGCCAAACGCTGGTGGGCCGCGGCGTACCACGAACTCGCTGCACAACCCTCCCCCCCGCCCCACCCCGCACAACATAACATAACCAGCACCCGCCTCGCCATCGAAACCCTCGCCCTCCTCTGGGATCTCCTCCCCAAAGCCCAATCCGCCGCCCTCACCGCCCTCGCCTACCACACCCTCCCGCTTATACTCTCTGCCCGCTGCGCAGAGCGCGACTTTAACACCAACAGCGACACCCTCGCCCGGCCCGCGGCACTCCGCGCCGCCACCCTCGCCTTGGAGCCTTCCGCCGATCCCTGGTAAACAAAAGTATTCCAGCCTAATCCTACTATTTCTTTACCCCAGTTCCGCCTCTCCCCCCCCCCCCCCCCCCCACCCCCCCCCCCCCCCCCCCCCCCCCCCCCCCCCCCCCCCCCCCCCCCCCCCCCCCCCCCCCCCCCCCCCCCCCCCCCCCCCCCCCCC
>Ga0105048_10008984_pt1 | contig 15952 bp, 21 predicted proteins | sample MAT05_FD_78382 | JGI IMG/M metagenome (GOLD analysis project Ga0105048, IMG submission 78382) | Freshwater microbial communities from Lake Fryxell liftoff mats and glacier meltwater in Antarctica - MAT-05 | ecosystem: Environmental > Aquatic > Freshwater > Ice > Liftoff microbial mat | place...
ATCGGTGATGCGTCGAAGGTGGCTCCGGTAGACAAGTTCAGCCTCGTTCTCGTTGCTCTTTTCGCTGTGATATTCCTTGGTGAACGACCTTCGTTGAGAGAATGGTCAGGTATTGGTCTAGTAGCGTCCGGAGTACTCTTACTTGCGTTCAAACGATAGGCCGCAAGCGAGGCCCCACCTCTCGCGCAAGCGGGGCGCCAATATTAGGTATTCAAAAGGAGGTCGGCGTGAAGGTGAAGAACCGACGGATTGAGGTCAATGACCTGATGCAGCAGGGTTACGTCTACGTCCTCACGGAACCCATGGGCCACAACTTCCACCCGGAGTTTCGCCCCGACCTGACACCGAACCAAATGCTCGAACTCGGTGTATTTGGGGGCAAGTACATGACCGACTGCGCCGCGGAGTATCCGGTCGATTGGTTCGAGAGTGCCGCTTTGTGCTCCGAACGCCACGATCCCGAGTTGAATTACTTTGGCGTGAACGCGTCGCAACCCCTTTCGGTCTGGAGGGCGAAAGGCTGGATCGACCAAGAGGATCCGCGGGGTTGGTTCCAATGGTACTGCCGTTACTTCTTGGGAAGACGCTCCCCCGACGATGAGCGCCAGGTCCGTCGCTGGCGGGCTGTTCAGCGGCACGTCGCGCAGGTCGTGAAGAACTGCCGACCAGGCCAGTTGGACTGTCGGCGTAAGCAAAGACAAGCTTTGCTGCACTGGGCCTATGACTCGCGAAAACTCTGATCCGCCAGCGATCGATGCCGATCCAGTATTAAAGGCGGATGCTATGGCATTGCTTGGGAAACTTGAGCAAGAAAAAGTTCGGCGTTCGGTGGCGCTGGAGACGTCAAGCCCTTGCCAGACGGTAGAGCGGTATAGTGGCTGGAAAATCGCGGAGCTGGCTTGGCAACCATTGTTAACTTTCTGTCTTCAGCTCAGGGCGGCACAGACATTAAATTGAACGGGCCGATCGAGTATCAAAAATGAAATCCATTCCTAATCCGGTGCGCAACCTCGCTCTCTTCGGTCGCTGGACGCTGCGCGGCAGCGCCGGTTAGCTCCACGTTAGGCGTCGCAAATCATGTCCCCACTCCTTCGCTTTCTGGCTCTGGCACCACTGGCGCTCGCTGTGTTTCCCGCCATTGGTCAGCGCCAAGCAGATACCGGTCAGCATGTCTTTGCCTGCATATCGCAGCAACACCTTCAATGCGGCTGCGGCATCAAACTGAACGTGCCGCGCTGCAGCAATCAGTCCTTCTCTAGCCAGCCTCACCTGTTTTCAGAACTCCTCCCGAACGCTCCACTGTGGATCAGCATCGACGGCCAGGAACGGTCGTTACCCGAGGTACTCCAGATCGGTACCTCAGCGAAAGAGGACTCATCGCGACCTTCCCGTACCGTTTACCGAGATGACCAACTCGAAGTCGACATACGCTACCGGCCCGCGCGGTCAACCTGTCCTCCGACGAAGGTCGATGGGTGCGAGTTCTCGGACGTAACCGCGCAGGTGTCAATCAAGCAAGCCGGAAAGAAGGTGGTCAAGTACCGGGGCGCCGGCACATGCGGCTGCTAGTGACGTCTTTAAAATTCATACAAGCCGTCGCCTTCGCTGCGGTTTAACTCCTGGCGATATGCCGCGTACAGCTTCGAGGGGCCAACGGATGCGCATCAGGTCATTCTCTGTCATGTGGGCGTTCATCTTCGCCGGCTCTTTCGCGTTGGCGTGGCTGTCCTACATCTTGGCATCGGCCATTGGTGACTCTGGCCTCCTCACCTGGTTCCTTTGGCCTGGCGTCCGGCTCTACACGATACTCAATGCTTCCTTACTCTTTGGCGGCGGGTTCGGTCAGATCGGAGACTTTCTGCTCATCGCTGCTGGGTCTGCGCTCGCCTGGTCGCTTTTGATCGCGCTCATCATCATCGTGGTAGCTCGCGTCCGGCACGCCAACCCAGAGTAATCTCGCTGCTCACGGTCCGTGTGCATCGCTGCATCGAGCGCAATAAGAACGCGCTGCGCTCGAAAACGCCGAGCCACTCTCGGATGAAGAGTTTGAGCAACGAGCGCTTGAGCATCCTCGCCTCGACGGCGACCCACGCACGCCAGAGGGATCTCGCGACTTAACCTCGGCGAATAGCCTCGGCCCGTGTGGCTGCGAAACCTAAGATCGACAGGGCGAGCTTTGACGAGCCGCGGACCATGATTGAGCGCCGGTCGCCAGCGTGATCAAACCGAGAAAAAAACGGTCTATTTAGACTCCAAGCGATACAGATTACGCGCTACGCCGTAGTATAATTGCGCACGCCCGGAGGTCGACCAGCCAGCTTGTGCGTGGGTCCCGACGAGGCACCGGCGAGCGAACGGAACGCCAGAGCAATGCCCGGCCAGCCAGTCGGGTCAGTCACCCGACCTGTTGCTTGGGATAGTAATGAGAGAGACGAAGCAAATGGTCACCACAATTCGGCGAGGACTGGATATCCCGATCGCGGGCGGCCCGGAGCAGCGCTTGCCGGAAGCCGCTTTCTTCCCGCCACGCGTTGCGCTGCTTGGCGCTGACGTCCATCGCTTGCGGCCTGCAGTGGCGGTTCAGGAAGGCGAGGAGGTACGCGCCGGCCAAGTCCTGTTCGCCGACAAGGATCGGCCCGGGGTGGTGTTTACCGCTCCTTGCGCGGGGACCGTGATGGAAGTTCGGCGCGGTGCGCGACGCGTTTTCGAGGCGCTGGTTTTAAAAACCGCTCCCGACGCCGGCGAAGAGCCAGCGTCCGGACCGCTGCGCGACGACGGTGAACTGGCGCGCCTCGATGCCGCGGAGGTACGCGCGCAACTGCTCGCCTCGGGACTGTGGACGATCCTGCGCACCCGTCCTTACAGTCTCATCCCGGCCGCCGACGCGACGCCGCGTTCGATCTTCGTCAGCGCCATCGATACGCATCCTCTGGCCGCCGATCCGACGCCGATCATTGCCGCGTACGCGGCTGATTTTCACCGGGGCTTGCTGGCGCTGTCCCGCCTGGCGCGGGTTTTTGTCGCCATTCCGGCCACGCCTGACGGTGTCTTGTCACCGGCTGCCGAAGCGGCGGAAGGACTTGCCGATGTCCATTGCGCCAGCTTTGCCGGTCCGCATCCGGCCGGCCTGCCGGGCACGCATATCCATTTTCTCGACCCGGTCGGCGCCGCGCGTTCGGTCTGGCATCTGCATTACCAGTCGTGCATCGCCATCGGTCGCCTGTTTGCGACGGGCAGGCCGTGGCGCGAGCGCATCATCGCGCTGGCCGGGCCGGGCGTCGCTGCGCCGCGCCTGGTGCGTACCTTGCCCGGTGCCGACTTGTTGGCACTGACCGCGGGTGAGTTGCGACCCGGTCGTCAGCGCATCGTTTCTGGTTCGCTGCTCGGCGGGCGCACGGCGAGCGGCGATACGGCCTTTCTGGGCGCCTTGCACTTGCAAGTCAGCGTGCTGCTCGAAGGCGACGAGCGCGAGTTCATGCACTGGCTGCGTGCCGGCATCGCCAAGCACTCGGCGCTGCGTGTGTTTGCCTCCGCTTGGCTCCGTCGTCGCCCGTTGCCATTGACCACGACGACACAGGGTAGTCCGCGGGCAATGGTGCCGGTGGGCAGCTACGAAAAAGTAATGCCGCTCGATATTCTGCCGACGCAATTGCTGCGTGCGCTGATCGTCGGCGACACCGAGATGGCGGAAAAATTGGGCTGTCTCGAACTCGATGAGGAAGATCTCGCCTTGTGTACCTACGTCTGTCCAGGCAAATACGAATATGGCCCGATTCTGCGCGATGTGCTGACGCGCATCGCCAAGGAGGGCTGAGCTCATGGGTCTACGCCAGTTACTTGATCGCATCGCAACGCTCGTCGCCCCCGGCGGGCCGCACCAGCGCTGGTTAGCGCTGTTCGAGGCGATGGATACGTTTTTCTACCGTCCGGCGTCGGTGACGCAAACGACCGCGCACGTGCGCGACGGTATTGATCTCAAGCGCCTCATGATGATCACCTGGGGGTGCGCGCTGCCGGCGATGTTCTTCGGCATGTGGAACATCGGCTTTCAGGCCAACCAGGCCCTGGCCGCCGACCCCTCGCTGCTGGCCGCACAGGAGGGCTGGCGACTGACGCTGATCGGCCTGGTCGCCGGCTTTGATCCGCTGTCGCTGTGGGACAACCTGGTGTATGGCGCCGCCTGGTTCCTGCCGATTTACGCTGTCACTTTCCTGGTTGGCATTTTCTGGGAAGTATTGTTCGCCAGTATCCGCGGGCATGAAGTCAACGAGGGCTTTTTCGTGACCTCGATCCTCTTCGCGCTGACACTGCCGCCGTCGATTCCGCTCTGGCAGGTCGCGCTTGGCATCTCGTTCGGTGTCGTCATCGGCAAGGAAGTGTTCGGCGGCACCGGCAAGAATTTTCTCAATCCGGCGCTTACCGGCCGCGCCTTTCTCTACTTCGCCTATCCGGCGCAGGCCTCCGGCGACGCGGTATGGACGGTAATCGATGGGCTGGCCGGCGCTACTCCGCTCGGCGTCGCCGCGCAATCGGGCGTCGCCGGACTGATTTCCGGTGGCTATAGCTGGTCGGCGGCCTTCCTCGGCCTCATTCCTGGATCGGTCGGCGAGACCAGCACGCTGATCATCCTGCTCTGCGGCGTCCTGCTGGTCGCCACCGGCATCGCTTCGTGGCGCATCGTGTCCGGCGTCTTCCTCGGCATGGTCGCGATGAGCTCGCTGTTCAACGGCATCGGCTCGGCGAGCAATCCGATGTTCTCCATGCCCTGGTATTGGCATTTGGTCGTCGGCGGTTTCGCCTTCGGCATGGTCTACATGGCGACCGACCCGGTTTCGGCGGCGATGACCAACACCGGAAAATGGATTTTCGGCGCCCTGATCGGGGTCATGACCGTGCTCATCCGGGTGGTCAATCCGGCATTTCCGGAGGGCATCATGCTCGCCATCCTGTTCGCCAACCTGTGCGCGCCGCTGATCGACTACGCGGTGATGCGCGCCAATATCCGCCGTCGGGAGAAACGTCATGCGCTCCCATAAAGAAGGTCCGCTTTCGGTTCTGCGCGTCGCGCTGCTGGTCAGCCTGGTGAGCTCGGTCGTGGTGGCGGCGACAGCGGTTGGCTTGCAGCCGATGCAGCAAGAGAATCGTCGCCGGGACCGCGAGCATCAATTGTTGGCGATCGTCGGTCTGGACAACGATTTGCTGTCGGACGAACAGACCAGCAAGCTTTTCCGCGAGCGGATTGCCCCGCGCTTGGTCGATCTGGAAACCGGCGATTACCTCGCTACCCCGCCCGGCGAGGCAGGCTTTGATCCGCTGACCTGGGAAGGCGCGCGTGCGGCGGTCAATCCCGCCTGGTCGAGGCGTCTCACACGCGAAGAAGACATCGCCGGACTGCAGCGGCGCGAACGTTATGCCGTCGTCTACACGCTGATGCAGGGTGAGCAGGTCGAAACCCTGATCCTGCCGGTACGCGGTTACGGCCTGTGGTCGACCTTGTATGGTTTCCTCGCCATCGACGCCGATCTGAATACCGTACGCGGCCTGCGTTTTTACGAGCACAAGGAAACGCCGGGCTTGGGCGGCGAGGTCGATAATCCGCGCTGGCAGGCGAAGTGGCCAGGCAAGCGCGTGTTCGGCGAAGACGGGGCGGTGAAGCTGCGCGTCGGCAAGGCAGGCGGCGCCGGTAGTGACGAGAATTCACGCTGGCGAGTCGATGCGCTGGCGGGCGCGACGCTGACCAGCGACGGGGTCAACGCGATGATCCGTTTCTGGCTGGGACCTACGGGCTATGGCCCATATTTGCAGACTTTGCGGCAAAGCGGGAGCGCGTCATGAGTGCGGCAGCAATTACCTTGAGTACGGTAAAAGGGCGCAGACTCGCTGTGCTCTTCGATCCGGTCTTCAACAACAACCCGATCGCCTTGCAAATTCTTGGCATCTGCTCGGCGCTGGCGGTGACGTCCAACCTGAGGACGTCGCTGGTGATGTCGGTGGCTCTGACGCTGGTCACCGCATTTTCGAACCTTTTTATCTCGCTGCTGCGCAAGCAGATTCCGGCGTCGATTCGCATGATCGTGCAGATGGTGATCATCGCTTCCCTGGTTATCGTCGTCGATCAGATCTTGCGCGCGGTGGCTTTCGACCTGGCCAGGCAATTGTCGGTCTTCGTCGGCCTGATCATCACCAACTGTATCGTCATGGGACGCGCCGAAGCCTTTGCCATGCAGAATCCGCCGCTGCCGGCTTTTCTCGACGGCCTCGGCAACGGGCTGGGCTACAGCGTCCTGCTCATTGCCCTGGGCTTTATTCGCGAGCTGCTAGGCAGCGGTACCTTGCTCGGCGCGACCATTTTGCCGAGCGTCGCCGGCGGTGGCTGGTACATCGGCAACGGTCTACTGCTCTTGCCGCCTTCGGCTTTCTTCCTGATCGGTTTGTTCATTTGGGCCTTGCGTACCTGGAAACCTGACCAGGTCGAGGCGCCGGAATTCCGCCTGGCGCCGCAGGTGTCCGGGCAAGAGCCCGAAGGGGAGGTGCACTGATATGGAACACCTGATCGCACTCTTCGCGCGCGCCGTCTTTGTCGAGAACATGGCGCTGTCGTTCTTCCTCGGTATGTGCTCCTTCATCGCCATCTCGAAAAAGGTGGAAACGGCGATCGGCCTGGGCGTGGCCGTGATGCTGGTGCAGACCATTACCGTACCGGTCAACAACCTCATCTATACCTATGTTTTACGCGCCGGTGCCTTGAGCTGGGCGGGACTGCCCGATAGCGATCTGGCCTTTCTCGGCCTGCTGACCTACATCGGCGTCATCGCCGCGCTGGTACAGATCCTCGAAATGATTCTCGATCGCTACGTGCCGTCGCTCTACAACGCGCTGGGCGTCTTCCTGCCGCTGATCACGGTCAATTGCGTCATCCTTGGCGGTACGCTGTTCATGGTTGAGCGCGAATACGATTTCGGTGAGAGCGTCGTTTATGGGCTGGCATCCGGGCTTTCCTGGGCGCTGGCGATTGCACTGCTCGCCGGCATCCGCGAAAAACTCAAGTACAGCGACTCGCCCGTCGGCCTTTCGGGGCTGGGCATTACTTTCATCACCATCGGATTGATGTCGCTGGGCTTCATGTCCTTTGCCGGCATCAAGCTTTAGCCAGGATAGCCGCGCCATGCTTGCCGAAATATCGCTCGCCATTTTCGTGTTCACCGGCACCGTGCTGCTGCTCGCGGCCATCATCCTGGTGGCGCGCAAATGGCTGGTCGCCAGCGGCGAGGTGCAGTTGGTGATCAACGGTGAACGCACGCTGGCCGTCCCGGTCGGCGGCAAGTTATTGCAGACGCTGGCTGCCGAGGACATCTTTCTGTCGTCGGCCTGTGGTGGTGGTGGCACTTGCGCCCAGTGCGATTGCATTGTCGAATCCGGCGGCGGCGAGATGACGCCGACCGAACGCGGACATTTCACCCGGCGGCAGGCACGCGAGGGCTTGCGACTGTCATGCCAGACGCCGGTACGCCAGGACATGCGCATCCGCATACCCGATTCGGTGTTTGGGGTGCGCCGCTGGACGTGCAAGGTCGTGAGCAACGACAACGTCGCCACCTTCATCAAGGAACTGACGCTGGCGATGCCGGCCGAGGAGGCGATGACTTTCCGCGCCGGCAGCTTCATGCAGATCGAATGCCCGCCGCACGAGCAACGATACGCCGACATCGAGGTCGCGCCCGAATACCGAGCCGACTGGGACCGGCTCAACCTCTGGCGCTTCGTTTCGCGCGTGCCGGAAACGACGATCCGGGCGTATTCGATGGCCAACTATCCGGAAGAAGAAGGACTGATCAAGTTCAACATCCGCATCGCTCCGCCACCGCCGGCACCACCAGGGGCGGACGACTTGCCGCCCGGCGTGGTGTCTTCGTGGCTTTTCGGACTCAAGCCGGGCGATACCCTGACCTTGTACGGCCCGTTCGGCGACTTCTATGCGCGCGAGAGCGACGCCGAAATGATCTACATCGGCGGTGGCGCCGGCATGGCGCCGTTGCGCTCGCACATCTTCGATCTGCTCAAGCGCCGCCACAGCCCGCGCCGCATCAGTTTCTGGTATGGCGCGCGGTCCTTGCGCGAAGCCTTCTATGTCGACGAATTTGAGCAACTGGAACGCGACAACGCCAATTTCAACTGGCATCTGGCGCTCTCCGATCCGCTGCCGGAAGATCATTGGCAGGGACGTGTCGGCTTCATCCACCAGGTTTTGCTGCAGAACTACCTGGATCAGCATCCGGCGCCTGAGGATTGTGAATACTACCTGTGCGGCCCGCCGATGATGAACACCGCGGTCATCAACATGCTCACAGAGCTGGGCGTTGCGCGTGAGAACATCATGCTCGACGATTTCGGCGGCTAGGCGATGCGAGCGTCGTCGCGCTTCGATCGCCACGGAGGAGGGTTGGCATGAGCTTCCTGGGTGAGTTCTGGCCGATGCTGACGGTGACGCTGACCGTCGTCCTGCTGACCGGGCTGGGCCTGGCGCTCGGCTCCTTCTTTGGCCGTCCGCCGCCGCGCGGCAGTTGCGGCGGCCTCGCCAGCGGTAGTTCCTGCGCCTGCGCGGACGCCGGTAAGCCGCAGGCGAGTTGCGACGAAGGTGCCCCGAGCGTCGGAGGGCCACAGGTGCCGGGTAGTGGTGCGGACGCTTTGTCACAGCGAGCCGATCCCGACGCGACAGATAGCGCGCGTCGCTGAGCTCCGGCAGCCCGTTCCCTTACTTCCCTTGGTTGTCGTTTCAGCTCGCCTGGTTCGGGTTTCGCGAGGGTTCTCGCGCCGCACGTAACATAAGTAATGGCGTATGAGATGGCAGAATTTGTTTAATTGGACGTAATGTATTTTGGCTGCGATATTGACGCCTCGCCCCGGGTAACCGAGTTGATTGGTCAATAGCCGAAACGAGTTCTTCCATGCGTCAATACCCCGCAGACAGCCGCGAAGTCACCGCCCACGTCATTACTCTTGCCTTGATGGCCGCTGGGGCCAGCAACCTCAGTGAGGCCGAGCACATAACTCCATCGCATCGCCGCCGGCCTCGATCTGGATAACGCGCTGCTCGATCGGGTGGTGCACCGAGGGTAGGCCTGATTCGGTCACGGTCCACAAGACTATGTCATAACTTCTTGACCGTCGGCGACTTCCATCTGTGTTTACGACATCTGCTTAGGCGATGGCCCTGCTGCGTAGCACATTGCGCCAGCATGCTGAATAATTCCGGGCAACAATAGTAAGCCGTTGATCTACGTGCGCCCGGACGGTTTCATCAGCAAAACTTTTTAACCCGTTTATGGAAAGCACAGGCCATGAGTACGAACAGCAGAACATTCTCGTTTGACGTACCGCCCGAAGTGCGCGAAGTCTTCGACGCTGCGCCTTCATTGACAATAGCCCGATCAACTGCCGAACTGGTTGAGTTGGCGGTACGCGACGCGGTCAATGGCTGGCACGAGGTCGCCTACGATATTCCGGGAAAGGGGCGTGTGACAGAGGCGACGGTATGCCGTGGGCGGAATGGCATCTGTGCGAATTACGTTGAGCCCTACATGCGTCGCCGTGATCCAGATTGCATGGTGATCGGAGACAGCATGCCCACCGACAAGCCGACTTTCGATAAGCGTTTTGGCTCGCCGTTCGCTCCCATGCGGCAGCGGACTCTGGACTGGCTCAAGACACAGCGGCTCGCTGCTTTCCCGTTCTTCGTCGGAATGCCGGGAAACGAAACGCACGCTCTGGTCATAGCGCCGGACAACGCTGGATTCTTTGCTCTCGGCCTGGCCCTGCTTCAAGGCATTCTTGGCGAGAAAGAAATTCCCGAGAATTTCTATCCCCGCGCCGTGATTTATGTCGCCCCGCCCTTCAGGCATACCGACTTCGGCGGCAAGCAGATCGTGGTTCACAACCGGACCGATCAGGGGCACGAACTGTTCAGTTACAACCTGTACCCTGGTCCGAGCGCCAAGAAAGGCATTTATGGTGTTCTACTGAATATCGGCGAGCAGGAAAATTGGGTGACCATGCACTGCTCGACTGTCAAGGTAGTTACGCCTTACGATAACCACATTGTCATTTCTCATGAAGGTGCAAGTGGCGGTGGTAAAAGCGAAATGCTAGAGCACGCCCATCGCCATTCCACAGGATCTCTGCTGATCGGTCGAAACATCAGAACGCAAGAGGAGCGCCTGGTCAGTCTTCCTCAGGCATGCCGACTGTTCCCGGTGACCGACGATATGGCCCTTTGCCACCCGGATCTCGAGAAAGGCCGCGGCAAGCTCTCGCTCATGGACGCAGAGGACGCGTGGTTCGTGCGTTGCAACCACATCACCCACTATGGTACCGACCCGCATCTCGAAGCGTTGACCGTGCACCCTTCAGAGCCTCTGCTTTTCCTGAATCTCGAGGCGAAACCCGACGCGACATGCCTGATCTGGGAACACATTCTGGATGCTCCGGGCGAGCCCTGCCCCAATCCCAGAGTCATCATTCCGCGCAAAATAATACCGGACGTGGTGCATGGACCAGTCGATGTCGATATTCGCAGCATGGGGGTACGCACCCCGCCGTGTTCGGCAGAAACCCCCACCTACGGAATTATCGGTCTGCTTCACTTGCTGCCGCCTTCACTGGCCTGGCTCTGGCGGCTTGTTGCCCCGCGTGGCCATGCCAATCCGAGCATCGTACAGAGCGAGGGCATGTCTTCCGAAGGCGTAGGTTCGTACTGGCCCTTCGCCACCGGACGCCGTGTCGATCAGGCCAATCTGCTTCTCCAGCAGATCATTGATACGCCGAAGGTGCGCTATATCCTGCTCCCCAACCAGCACATCGGAGTCTGGGAGGTCGGTTTCATGCCGCAGTGGATCGCGCGCGAATATCTGGCGCGGCGCGGCGGAGCAAGATTCACTTCGGAAACCATGAAACCATCGCGATCCTCATTGCTCGGTTATACGCCAAAGACAATCGTCGTCGAGGGTACGTCCATCGGGAGGATTTTCTTCGAAGTTGAACGGCAACCGGAGGTGGGCATCGCCGCCTATGACGCTGGCAGCGAAATCCTGATGGAATTTTTCCACAAAGAAATCAGCAAGTTTCTTGTTCCCGACCTGATGCCGCTCGGGCGGGAAATCATCGAATGCTGTCTGGAGCGAGGGTCACTTCAGGACTATGTGGACCTCCTGGACATTCCCGCCCTCGAACCGCTGTAGAAACATGAACCGGAAATGAAACGTCCGGGATTTCAGGCTCTATGGAAGCAAGGTGCCGATGAAGAAAAGTAACCAGTCCCGTATCAACCAAGCCGAAGCGGAAGTGCGGACGAAGGTTCACTCTCGCCGCACACGCCATGGGCTACCACATTGAGGTGCTTGACCCCGACCCGAAATGACCGGCAGCCCATGTGGCGAATTTTCATATTGTCGCGGCCTACGTTTCTGGTGCGGGGCGCTGTGGCTGGCGCTTCAGGCTCCGTGCTTGGCGTGTTGCTGGCCTCGGTCATGGGCGAGCTGTTCACCCGCTTTGTGCGCGGCTCCGACGGACTACCGCTGTTCGACCTCTCGTTGCCACCGGCGCTGGCTCGTACGCGGACCTGAAAGGATGCGCTGGCGTGCCCATGCAGCCGCAACCTGACAATCTCTGTGTCACTGAGCCAACGCTGCATCAATGTGTGTTCGCTGGGCGTTTGCAAGGCTAGCGTGACATTCCGCACACCTACCAACCATTCCAATTCCTTTGCGCGCTGCTGAACAGGGGAGGCACCTCTATGGCAGAGCTGTCGGCTCTACGGCATCTCCGGAACTGTCGCCGTCCTGGCAATATTTGAAAGGTATACGCAGTTCTCTCCTTACTCATTTGGTTTATCCTCCTATTCTTCGCATCCATGTTCCAGGAAAACCAGTAACCGCCAGTCAGAAGCTATCAACCCGTCCACCACCCACAGGAAAAATCTATGTCCAGTATTGGCTACCATGAACCGATTAACGAATTGTCCGACGAAACCCGAGACATGCACCGAGCGATTGTCTCGTTGATGGAGGAACTGGAAGCCGTCGATTGGTATAACCAACGCGCGGATGCTTGCAAAGATCCAGAACTGAGGGCCATCCTTGAGCACAATCGAGACGAGGAGAAGGAACACGCCTCGATGGTCCTGGAATGGATTCGACGCAAAGATGCGCGGTTCTCCAAGGAGATGAAGGACTATCTATTTACCGACACGCCGATCGCGCACGAGTGAGAACGCTACCCCTTCCATAGAGAGCTCCAACGTTGGACGCCAGCACTACTTTTCTAAGGAGACGCCATGTCTATTTATCTTCGACAACCGACCAGTAAAACACGGTGGTCCGTACCACTCGTGGTGTTTGCTCTAGCGATATCGTTGCCACCCGCTGGCATGGCGCAAGATGGCGTGCCGCAAGAGGTATTCGTGCCCAAGACCGAGAACGGGCCAGTGGTGGTGGTTGTTTCCGGGCAGTCGGGCACGCCGAACTACCGGAAGTTCGCAAAGCAGGTTGCCGAATTGGGTTACTACACCGTGCTGATCGACGGCAAGGATATCTTGACCCGAACTCAGGATGGGGCGCAAAACTTGCGGACAGCAATCTCCAAGGCACAGGCTTCGCCCAAGGGATCGCCTGACAAGGCAATGCTGATCGGCTTTTCGCAGGGCGGCGGCGGTGTTCTTTTGCATGGTGCAGCGATGCCGGACCTACTCAAGGCGGCAGTGGTCTACTACCCCGCGACCAGCTGGTCGCGCAATCTCGCCGCTTTGGTTGGTCGGATCCAGATTCCGATTCTGGTACTTGCCGCCGAGCGCGATCGCTACAACAATTGCTGCCTTATCGAGTCGATGCGCGAGATGGAGTCGATTGCCAAGGCGCGCCAAGTGCCAATGGAACTCGTGGTGTATCCCAACGCGGAGCACGGCTTCAATCTGGACGGGCCGTTGTACCGCAGCGACGATACAGCCGACGCTTGGCGCCGCACCGCCGAAATGCTCGCTCGTCATCATCCGGTGAAGTAAGCTCGATGGCCATGGCGTCTAACAACGCCATCGAGTGCGTGCGCTGTTTGAAAACAAACGATAGATCGTGCAAGGCATGACTGAGTCCTTCGGTATCTTGATCTTCCCGCAAGTCGAAGAGCTCGACTTCGTCGGCCCTTGGGAAATGCTCACCCTGTGGAGCAAGCACGGAGAGGGGCCGCAGAACTGCCTGCTCGTTGCTCAGTACAACGAGCCCGTTCTTTGCGCGAAAGGCATGTCCGTACTGCCCCATGAATCGTTCGCTTCTTGTCCTCCCCTGGACTACCTTCTGGTACCTGGTGGCCAGGGTAGCCGGACCGAGGTCAACAATCGTGCGCTCGTAGAGTTCGTCTCAAGGCAGGCTGTTGGTTGCAAGGCGGTGCTGTCGGTCTGCACCGGTTCGTTCATTCTTCACGCCGCGGGCCTGCTGTCCGGCAGGAAGGCAACCACTCATTGGGGATCGCTCGAGCGGTTGCGTGCGCTCAAGGATGTCACGGTGGTCGAAGAACGGTTCGTCCAGGACGGCAATGTTTGGTCGTCAGCAGGTGTCTCTGCGGGCATCGACCTCATGTTGGCGTTTATCAGCAGCGTCGCGTCGGCCGAGACCGCTGGGAAGGTTCAATTCGCCTCCGAGTATTACCCGTCTTCGGTCAAGTACGGCGGCTTCGAGAACGGCGCACAGGCGCCAGCTTATGCGCGCAGAATCTAACCTTCGATCGAGCCGACAACTTCCGGCCGGCCTCGCCTGTCTCCATCTGCCGCTTATGAACGGTAGCCGGCGAACAACGAACCGTCCACTGTCCACGAGGAAAATATGATCACAGTCATTGTCGAGTTCAAGCTTCCGAAAGCAATGTCAGTTGATGAGGCGCGGGTTACTTTTCTCAGCACTGCGCCAAAGTATCAGGCGTTGTCGGGGCTCATCCGCAAGTACTACTTCGTTACGGAAGATGGTTCAAAGGCCGGAGGCATCTATCTCTGGGAGTCGCGATCTCATGCAGAGCAGGTGTACACCGACGAATGGAAGACCTTCGTCCGCGGCAAGTACGGTAGCGATCCGTCGCTTACTTATCTTGCATGTCCGGTTGTGGTGGACAACACCACACATCAGATCATCTCGGTTTAGCCGTGAGCAACCGAACATCAGTAACCCATTCCGATCGATCGTGCCGTCATCAATTGCGGCCACCGTTCCCGCCCACACGGACATCGCAAAATGCCGGATCGCATAAACGTCAGACCACAAATGAGCCGTCCGCTGCCTTTGTCGACAGCACGTAGTGCGCTGGGCTTGCTTGGCTGGCTGTTCGCCGTGTTTGCTGCGGCGGCGGTTGGTGGCTTCGCCTCTGCCAGTGCCGGTGACTTCTACAGTGAGCTTGTTCGCCCATCTTGGGCGCCGCCGGGCTGGCTCTTTGGTCCAGTCTGGTCGGTTCTGTACGCGCTCATGGGATTCTCCGCCTGGGTGGTTTGGCGCGCGCGAGGTTTTGCTGGCGCGCGAGGCGCTCTCGGGCTATTCGTCGTTCAGCTCGCGGTCAATGCCCTCTGGACTTGGCTCTTCTTTGCGTGGCGCTTAGGCTTCGTGGCTTTTGTCGAGATCGTACTTCTGTGGCTGCTCATCGTGGCAAATATCGTCTTGTTCTCCCGGGTCAGTAAGTTCGCCGCGTCGCTACTCGTGCCATACCTCGCGTGGGTCTCGTTCGCGTGTGCACTCACGTTTGCAACGTGGCGGATCAATCCAGGTCTGTTGGGGTAGGGCGAGAATGCAGTCTCTCAAGAAATACCTCATAAGTGATTGATTGGTATCTATGTCAATTTTCAAGATGAGCGCTGAAAGGCCAGAGACCAAGGTGTTTCTTCGGAGCGATTGGCGGCCTCGGCCCGATTACTTCGTTCAGCCCTCCGTTCAAGCGGCTCGTCACCCGCAGCTTTGCTCAAACGTTGGGCGGTAGTTGATGCGCTCTGCTTCTCCGCCGCTCTTTATAGCCATTCTCGGCTGGATCGTGATTGTCAGCGTTCCAACCACATTTTTTGTTTTTGGCTGGAAGGATTTTGAGCTTCGTTGTCAGCGCCAGAATGCGGGTGCATCTCCTGCTTGTACGATTAGCGAGTCATTCGGCATGGGGCTATACACCCGGAGTGTCAGCGCGAACGACGTCATGCGCATCGGCTATAAAACAGGCACGGTGCGGCAAATTAGTACAGCGACCGGCGTAGTTACCATGCATCCCAGCACGATGGTGTTTGACACGGCGAGCGGTGAGGTACGGATAGGGCATATATCGAGCGCTGTCGATCATTCTGCCGAACGGGAACTTATACTGAAAACGCGCGCGTTCTTGAACGCTCCGGATGTCTTGAGTTTTCGCTACGTGGCGAACATACACGGCGTGTTTGGCTATGTTGGTCTCGTCGGCGTGTTGGGGCTGCTCTTCATATTTTTTTCGGTGCTATGGCACCACCTGCGCAGAGCTATTGCACAACGATAACAAATGTCTATTGCGTAAAACTACGGAGCCGTCACGAACCGAGCAGGCTTCCACACTGATTGAAGGAGAGAGCGAGAACTTCCCTTTCGGCTTTACGCACGGGCAGGCTCAGATCCTGGCTGCGCACGATCGACCAGATCAGCGGAAATGCCCAGTTCGACAAGTTGCGCAACAAACACCAAGAAGCGGTCGGTCAGCCACCGCGCGGGTGGCGGTGCTTTAGGTCGCCGGCGCTGCCGCCCAGAGCGGCGCCTTATGTGCAGCAAGATGCGCAAGGTAGGCGCGCAAATGAAATTCGAGCTGATGGTAGTCGGCTTCCATGCTCCGGCACAGCTGATAGAACGCCTTGTCGTGATCGACGCACTTCAAATGCGCGAGTTCATGAACGGCGATCATGCGCAGGAATTCTGGCGGC
>Ga0105048_10008985_pt1 | contig 15951 bp, 11 predicted proteins | sample MAT05_FD_78382 | JGI IMG/M metagenome (GOLD analysis project Ga0105048, IMG submission 78382) | Freshwater microbial communities from Lake Fryxell liftoff mats and glacier meltwater in Antarctica - MAT-05 | ecosystem: Environmental > Aquatic > Freshwater > Ice > Liftoff microbial mat | place...
ATACACGAGAAGGCCAGAAGGTCTATTCCGAAATTGGCTGCAAGGTGCTTGAGTTTTTCTTCGAGCCAGCGTTTTCGGTGATCGAAATTCTTGCCGGAACGCTCATCGAAACCCATGAGGTAGCAAGAGCGGACCGTTTTTCCGATGAGGTGTACGGCAACGAACTCCGACGGGTAAAAAATTTCAGCACGAGCCAATCTAGTCATGATTCTCTCCTCCGCATGACCGATACAAGAAAGCACAGAATCACCCCAACATAAAAATTGCCAATCCTGTCCGCAACCACCCCCGAAAAATAAGAGTTATCCCTAAGAGTTCTCGGGGTTTTAACACTAAGTTGCAGAATCCAAATATAAAATAGCGGAATTGTCTACCGTGGTGCAATCAGGTAAAATAGGCTCACACCCCAATTCTAGGAGATATGGAAAATGGTACAAGTCGTCGCAACCGCTGATCAGGCAAAGTTGTTTGCTGAAGCAGGTGGGTGTGTGGAAATCATTGACGCCAGTGGAAAGCGCCTTGGATATTTTGCAAGACCGTTTACAGATGAAGATATCAGAATTGCAAAAGAGCGTTTAGCATCGGACGAACCGCGATACACAACCGCCGAGGTCAAGGAGCATCTGAGGCAGTTAGAAGCAAACGAATGAGATACACGGTTACATGGACCAAGAGTTCTGACCGTGATCTTGGCGAGGTATGGCTGGCAAGTTCTGATCGTAATGGAGTGTCAGCGGCGTCAGTTGAAATAGATCGGATTCTTCGCGACGACGCACACATCAAAGGAATTGAAGTGGCTGAGGGTCTTCGTAGTATCAACGTGCCGCCGCTTCGTTTTTTATTTTCCGCGAATATCGATGACCGTGTAGTTGAGATCGCGGTCATTCGGGAACTTTGATTTACGTCGGATCAACGACCGGCGAAGTTCAGCAGATATGCGAGACGTCATTCGATCGTATTCATCCGGGCCTTGGCTTTCGCAAGCCGCATGATGTGTTCTAACTGCATGAAATGCTCAAGCTCAGAAGATTCCTCTGCGGTCAGGCCAGTCGTTTTCTCACGCCTAACCAGCTCGGCAACATGCAGTTTAGTTTCATCCGAAAGCGTGAAGTTCGCCACCGATTCAGGAGTGGTGCCACCAGCGATAAAATCGACAAGTTCGTCGTATGCTTTGATTATACGTCAATTATAAGCCGTGAAATCGGCAGCAACAATACGCAGTTACGCCGAAAACTTGGGGGAGTGAACGGGTGTTCAATTTGCGCCAATGCATCGACCGGAGTCCAGCCCACACGCGTCACTAGAACAAGGACGCAGAATCTAATCCTTTAAATGTTCTGTTATCCGTCGGTTCTGAATGCGTACGGAATTTGTCTAGCGATAGTCTAGAATGGCCCAACGGACCCAATCGAGATAGAATCGGATGATCAAGAAGGGGAAATTATGACCAAAGTATCAGTTGCTGACGATCTTGCCGCGAAAATACGTAGCGGTGAAGGCCCAATCGAGTTGGTTGATGCGAACGGACAGACTATCGGCGTCGTCCGACGACCGCCGACTGATGCAGAAATCGAACGAGCAAAAAGCCGTGCCAGTCGCGACGGTAAGAGGCTTTCATGGGCGCAGCTTGTCGCCAAAGTGAAGAATGAGGCAAATGCTTGATTTACGATGTTGAGTTTTCTCTGGAGGCAGCAGCCGAGCTACTGAGGATTGTCGAAATTGTCGGATCGGCAGTGGCAGTGTTGCAGGCGGCTGATGTGATTCGGCGCCGATTGGAGAACGATCCAGCAGACGAAGGCCATTTTTTGTCAGAAGGCTTGTACTACATTGACGAAGAACCATTGCGAGCATTTTTCTTGGTAGACGTCGAGTCAATGGTCGTCGAAGTCACGGACTTCCGAGTTCTTTAGCCGTGGGGAGGAACGAGGAAACTCCAGTTTGGTCTTTCGTGGACGGACGGCGAGGGCGGTCGTAGCTTACGGCACAGGAGTGCCCAAAACGCAGGGGTTCGCCAAAAGGAAGCGTCGATGCCTGTTCTCGATGCGTGTTCTGGATGCCGTCCCATTATCGGTATCGGCACGTTGATCGCACAACGTCACACAGTTGTTGATTGGGATCTTAAGAATTTCGACCCAAAACGCTAGTTCGTCTCGATTGGCTCCGGCTAAGACGCTTTAGGTAGAACCGACGCCTTGAGATTAAGCTTCGTATCGCGTAAACATCCTTCCTTCGGTTTTCCCGCTATGTTGGCGAACAATCGGCCAAAGTTTTTCCAATTCTGCCCGCAACCACCCCCCCAAAAATAAGTGGTGTCCCCAACAAGAGTTCAAAAAATAAGTGGTGTCCCCAACAAGAGTTCACCAACAAGAGTTCAATTTGGCTTCGCGCCAGGGGTTATGAAAATCTATTTCAAGAGGTATGGTAAATATCCCCCGAGTAAAACTCGGCGGCATTTCAATGGCCTTTGGTTGCGGCTTTGGCACGGAGAAAAGTCACCCGTGGGTTGGCGAGTTAAAGGGCGGGGGGTGTGGAGCATTTAGAGTTGCGGAATGTTTGACCCTTTCAGGGTCATTTGCGAGTCCTTTCGTTCTCCGGGGGTGCGCCGCTTCGCGGCGACCCCCGGCTACTCTCTGTAATCCCTATCGGGATAGAAAGTAATCCCTGTCGGGATAGAACCCCGTCGCACACGAGCGCACACGAGCGTACACGAGCGTACACGAGCGTACACGAGCGTACACGATGGGAGCTGCGGTTCTACGCAAACACTTCCATTACTGCTTGTCCCTTGCCGTCTTCGGTGACATAAAACGGGCGGTTCTCGACCAAGTATTGTGTCTTCGGGCTAATTCCCATGGCTGTCATGATCGTGGCATGCAAGTCCATCACGCTCACCGGATTCTTAATTGCCAACAGCGGACGCTCTTCTGCGGTTTCGCCGTACAAAAACCCCTTCTTGGTTCCACCTCCAAACATGAGAACGCTCGTTCCACCCGTGAAGTGCCGATGCAGTCCATAGTGTTTCATCTCGGAAACCGTATCGACCTTGAAGGTCGCTTGATCGTTTGCATTTGATCCGGGCCTTCCCTCCATGATCGCGTCGCGACTAAATTCGCTCGCGACGATAATAAGTGTCCTCTCAAGTAACCCGCGTTCCTCCAAGTCGCGAACCAGAGTGGCGATAGGCAGATCCATTTCCTTGTGCAAACCGGCCAACGTCTCGTGACCGTTCGCATGCGTGTCCCAATAAAGAAACGGAACGTACTCCGTTGTGACCTCAACAAAGCGAGCGCCGGCTTCAATCAGCCGACGTGCCAACAAACATCCACGACCGAATCGTCCAGTATCGTATTTTTCCAAAACTTCCTTTGGCTCAAGCGAGATGTCGAACGCTTCACGTTCCTTGGAACTCAGCAAACGATAGGCATTGTCGAAACTGCGAAGCATCGACTCTTGTTGGTAATCGCTCATTAACTCGCGATTCGAATTCTTGTCCAGCAACCGCCGAAAGAGTCGATCGCGATTGGCAAATCGTTCTGCATCCATCCCCTTGGGTGGGCGAACAGACTGGGCTGCCTCCTCCGGAAAGGGTAAGTTCATCGGTCCAAATTCACTTCCAAAGAAACCAGCCGTGGTAAACGCTTTCAGTTCCTCCACCTCGCCAATTCCCTCAAGTCGCTGACCAATGTTGATAAAGGCTGGAATCACAGGATTGCGAGGACCGAGCACCTTGGCCATCCAAGATCCAATATGCGGACAGGCAACTGTTTGAGGAGGGACATAACCGGTGTGCCAATGGTATTGGTGACGCGAGTGCAGAATACTTCCCAAGTCGGGCTGGACGGCGCTTCGTATCAAAGTTGCTCGATCCATAACACCCGCAATGTTCTCTAGCCCTTCGCAGATCTTGATTTGGTCAACAGCCGTGTTGATGGCAGGGAAGGTGCTCAACATGGAGCTGACCTCAAGCCCTTCCTTGTAGGGCGAATAGCGTTTCGGATCGAAGGTGTCCGGTGCTGCCATACCACCAGCCATCCAGAGCAATATACAAGCGTCCGCTTTGGCCGGAGGATTCGCCGAGGAAGCGTCTTCCGCGCGTACGAATTGGGGCTGACCAGTCATGAACGCGGCCGAGCCAGCAACAGCTAGCTTCTTCAGAAAGTCACGGCGAATCTCATGCCGATTGCCATGGAAATTGCTTTCGTTTTGCATTGCAAATTACCTCACCAATTGAAATTCTGGTTGCATGATGACAACCCACAACAAATCCTCGATGCCTCGCGTCGAAAGCTCTTTGCCAAGTAGCTCGTCCGCGATCGACAGCTCTTCGTTATTCGGTTCTCGCGAGAACGCGTAGCCATATAACCATTGCGCAAATGCTTTTTTGCTTGCCCATGATCGCTTCAACAAGTTCTCAGCGCCCGTGGCAAGGGTCTTCGCGACGATCGATCCGTTAGCCAATTCCATCGCCTCGAGCGTTGTCAGGTCGTTAGGTCGCATGCTGACGATTTGATCGCGATTGGGTCGACCTAATGCTCGCATCATCGGGTCACTCTTGAGCAGCGAGGCTCGCACCATCGAAGATTTTGCAAAAGCAGATCGAGCAAGTTCGAATTGAAGTTTAGGCTGGACGGCCGCCCAAGTTGATTGAGCCGCAATGGGAACTGCAGGTTGCCAATTACCGGGCTCTTTGGCAAACTTGCCATTGTCGCGAGGTATCTTCTCCGTCCATTGCCAAGTCGAATCGCTCACTATTGATAATAGCGCAGGCAGCGCATCCGGCAACTGGCCATCTGCCCAAACCTTGCATTCAAAAAACAATCCCGCTGGATTCGGTGTGCTCCCTTGGTTTTCTGCAACGACAAGCAATTCGTTTTTTCCTGCAACTAAGCCGAGCAAGCGAACCGCAGTTGGAGTTTCCCAGTTATCTCCACTGGCCACCTTCTTGCCGTTGACGTACAGAGTGAATCGATTATCGCAAGTAATGACTGCTCCCGCTTGGCCGAAGCCCTTGTCCAACTCGAATTGCTTGCGAAACGATCGCTTTTCGCCAGCTTGGTGAGGCGTGGCCTGGCCGTCGCTGGACCATATCCAGCTTGCGCCCAGGGATAGCGACTTCGCAACCTCCGGATTTACCTTGCCCCGCAGGAAGTTCGCATCCATGCGAGTAGGAGCTGCTTCGGTTAGTTGCCAAAGCGTATCGGCGAACTGCTCCGCCGTCATGCGCTTTGCCCTGGGACCAAGGTATCGATAAACACGAGTCTCGGAATCCGCGGCTAGTACTTCGCATTGACTTTGGTAAGCAGCCGAATTCGCAATCAACCGCAACGACTGTTTTAGATTGTAGCCATGCTCTGCAAAGTCGCTCGCCAGCATGTCCAACAAATCCGAATTCCAAGGTTCCGTCTGCATCGAATCGGTTGGGTGAACGATTCCTCGGCCCATCATTCGATGCCACAATCGATTGACGATGGTACGCGTGAATCGGCCGTTTTCAGGATGCGTCATGAGGGCGGCAAGCTGCCGAAGTCTCTCTTCCGGTTTTGCATTCGCGTCAATGTCTCCTAGTTCCGGAAACAACCATTTGGCTTTTGCCGTTTTGCCAATCGCCTTATCGCAGCGATGAATCTCAAGATCCTTTGTCGAATAGACTGCCGCTAATCCGTAGGCTTCCTCCAGTTTCCATCGATCCACAAAACTGTCGTGGCACGAAGCGCACTTCAAATTGATGCCGAGCAACGATTGCGAAACACTTTGCGCAAATTGAATTTCGACCGTTTGGCCGGCGCTCACTTCGCCTCGCCATTTGATCCCCTCGATGAAACCTCGGCTCTCCTCGGTCGGGGGCGCGATGAGCTCTCGCACAAATTGATCGTAGGGTTTGTTGTTTAGCAGCGATTGGTACAACCATCCGCTTATTTGTTTGCGACCACCCGTGATGAAACCGGTACCTCCGTAATCATTTCTCAGTAAGTCATTCCAAAAGGTTAGCCAATGTTCTGCGTAAGCTTCGTCATCCGCGAGCAGTTGGTCAATCAAGACAGCGCGTCGAATGGTGGCCTTATTTGCGAAAAAGGACTCGAGCTCACTTGAATCTGGTAATAGGCCGTTTAGGTCCAACGAGACTCGCCTCGCAAACGTAGCGTCCGGGATGGCGCTAGGTACGGACGAACCAGATTCAGCCAAGTAGGCATCGATTATACGATCGATTGGATTCGTTCGACCGTTGTGGGCCGCGGGCAGTTCCGGCATTCGTGGTTTTAGTGGAGGCTCGTAAGCTGGGGCCTTGAATGCGAAGCCATCTTCCCAACCGACACCGCTATCGATCCATCGCTTTAGCAGTTCCACTTCGTTTTTTTGCAGTCGGAGCCCTTTGGGTGGCATACGTTCGTCTTCCACATCGGAAGTTACAAGCTCGATGATTCGACTCTCGTCGGCTTTGCCTACCTCAAGCACAGACCCATTTTCGCTCCCTTTGAGAAGTTCGGCCCTTGTGTTGATTGAGAAGCTACCCTGGATCTTGTCACCCGCGTGGCATTCCGCACAGTGTTTTCGGAGGATCGGAACGATTTCATGCGAAAAGTCGATCGGCTTCTGGGCGTAAAGTTTCTGGAAGTTGGCGCCAAGTCCGAACAGAATCGCTAATGCAATTGTGGCAGCTTGAGTGATGCTTGGAAGTCTGACGGTCATGGGTGCATCGGAGGGGGCGGGGGAGGTTTTCTGGCGAATCTATTATAGCCGACACGCATCGCGGTTCGCGCGATGATCTGGCTCTTTGTTCCTTTAAATTGTCGCCTTTCGCTCTGCGAAAGTACGCATCGCAAACGCACTTTCGCAGAGCGAAAGGCGACAATGGGCGATGGCATGCTACAATCAACTTTGAACAGTTCCCTTTGTCGCACACGAGGCGACTCCAGTTCAGCGACCAGCAAACACCGACACGGCAGCATGATTCAATACGCGGAATTGCAATGCAAAAGCAACTTCTCGTTTTTGGAGGGTGCTTCGCATGCACACGAGCTTATAGAGCAAGCGGTGCAACTCGGATATCTTGGACTGGCAATCACCGATCGCAATACTCTCTCCGGCATCGTTCGCGCTCACACTGCGGCTCGAGACCTGTCCTTTCCTTTCGTCGTTGGAAGTGAACTGCATCCAGAAGATGGGCCTCCCGTTGTTCTATGGCCCCAAAACCGACAAGGCTATGGCAACCTTTGCAAACTACTTTCCGTTGGCCGGTTGCGAGCGGACAAAGGGGCCTGCCGTTTGTCTTGGCATGATATCGTTGCCGGCAGCGATGACTGCATTGCTGGCTTTGTGCCCCGTCTTCCGGATGCGCCGAAAGCAACAACCCCGGAGCGAGTTTCGACCGATCCCCTTGCGCCGCTCCAAGTCCAACCGATTCCAATCGCTCCATGGTGTAAGGCAGGTGCGAGTTTCGATACAAACGATCTGCAAAACTGGAGTCTGTGGCTCAACCAGTTCCGAGAATTGTTTAGCGACCGCGGTTATTTGATTGCAAGCCTTCACCGCGGAGTAGACGACCAAGTCTCGCTGGCACGTTGGAAGAAAGTTAGCGGTGATTCCTGCGTTCCGCTTCTGGCAACAGGCGACTGCCTCTATCACGTACCCGAGCGGATGCTGCTGCAGGACTGTTTGGCAGCCATTGCATCTGGGACGACCATCGACGCCATGGCTGCCTCGCGTCCCATGAACGCCAGTTATGCAATGCAGTCCCTGGCCGACATCCAACGCGTTTTTCGGGATTGTCCTGAAGCTGTTTCGGCGACCACCGAGATCATGCAACGGATCGACTTTTCGTTGCAGTCGCTTCGCTATGAATATCCGCTGGAGGCTTCGCCAACGGGTGTAGCACCCATTGACTACCTTAAGCAACTGACGTGGGCAGGAGCCAAAGAGCGATACCCGCGCGGCGTCCCGAACGCGGTGATCGCTATGCTCAAGCACGAGTTCTCGATCATCCAGGATTTGCATTATGAGCCCTATTTTTTGACCGTATGGGACTTGGTCCGATTCGCGCGGTCGCGAAACATTCTGTGCCAAGGTCGCGGTTCGGCCGCCAACAGCGCCGTTTGCTTTTGCTTAGGGGTAACCAGTGTGGATCCCAGCCAATACGATCTTCTCTTCGAACGCTTTATCAGTCGCGAACGAAATGAAGCGCCCGATATCGACGTCGATTTCGAGCACCAACGTCGCGAGGAAGTCATCCAATACGTTTACGCAAAGTACGGACGCCATCGAGCAGGCATGACGGCGGCCGTCACTACGTACCGATTGCGCTCCGCCGTTCGCGACTGTGGCAAAGCCATTGGACTATCCCAGGATCGTATTGATTCCCTGGCCAAGATCGTCGAGGGACGCGGCGGCGAAGAGTCCTTTGAATCGAAGTGTTTGGCTGCTGGCATCGATCCGAAATCCCCGATCGGTGCTCGCTATCATTATTTGGTTCAATCGTTGCTGGGGTTCCCGAGACATCTATCACAGCACACGGGCGGGATGGTGATGACCCAAGGGGCACTTCATGAATTATGTCCCATCGAAAATGCGGCCATGCCGGGCCGTACCATCATCCAATGGGACAAAAACGACTTAGACGAACTGGGTATCCTCAAAGTAGATTGCCTTGCGCTGGGCATGCTCTCGGCACTCCATCGCAGTCTCGATTTGATTGAGTATCATTATCAGCGCCCGCTGACGCTTGCCACTATACCAGGCTCGGACACTGCCGTTTACGACATGATATGCGAAGCAGACACCGTCGGTGTTTTTCAGATTGAGAGCCGTGCGCAAATGAGCATGCTGCCCAGGCTGCGCCCAAGATGCTTCTACGACTTAGTGATCGAAGTTGCGATTGTTCGACCTGGTCCTATTCAAGGTCAGATGGTGCATCCCTATCTGAAAGCGCGCCAGTCCGGAATTCAGCCGGAGTATCCGAACGAGGCGATTGCGCAAGTGCTTCGCAAGACGATGGGCGTGCCACTTTTTCAAGAGCAAGCGATGCGACTGGCGGTCGTCGCGGCAGGTTTTACCCCCGGAGAAGCGGACCAATTGCGGCGTGCCATGGCTGCCTGGCGACGTCCGGGCGTGATCGACAAATTCAAACTGAAGTTGATCGAGGGCATGCAAGTCAACGGGTTGGGTGAAGTGTTTGCAGAACGCGTTTTCAATCAACTGCGCGGGTTTGGCGAGTATGGATTTCCTGAGTCGCACGCGGCTAGTTTTGCGTTGTTGGTATACGCTTCCTGTTGGATCAAGCATCATTATCCGGAGGTGTTTTGCTGTGCCATGCTCAATAGCCAACCACTCGGTTTTTACGCACCGGCCCAACTTATTCAAGATGCGAGACGGCACGATGTCGAGGTGCTTGGTCCAGATGTCAATGCAAGCCGTTGGGACTGCACTCTCGGCAACGAGGATACGTCTTTCGTTCCCGACCCGTCAAATTCAAGGCTGCCGATTCGACTGGGGTTAAGAATGATTCGTGGACTGCATGAGCAGGATGCCCAACGGATCGTAGAGGCCAAAACGAACGCATCCAAGTTCGTGGACCAAACCGATTTGGTTCGACGGGCTGGGCTGACTCAATCGACCCTTTCGACGTTGGCGGATGCCGGTGCCCTGGGGTCGCTATCGGGTGATCGCCGCGCCGCCTATTGGCAATCGTTAGCACAGGAACGCAAGCAGATTGCGATGCCGCTCTTTGACGCAAGCGAAATGGATCATGACGAAGATATACCCGGCAGTTTAACCCGAATGACGCCGCTGGAAGAGGTCTATACCGACTACGAAACGACAGGTATTTCGCTCCAAGGGCATCCCATCGGTTTCTATCGAGATAAGCTGTCGCAACTAAGAGTGACGCCCGCAAGCGAGTTGGTAAACGTACCCAACGGACGATTTATCCGAGTTGCAGGCTTGATTCTTTTGCGACAGAGGCCCGGCACCGCCAAGGGCATTACTTTTGTTACCATGGAGGACGAAACGGGATCGATCAATTTAGTGATTCGTCCAGAGACTTGGAAACATTATTATCTATTGTGCAAGCAGTCTAACGCTTGGTTGGTGCATGGGATTTTGGAGAATCGACAAGGGGTAATCCACGTATTGGTTGGACGTGTAGAGGACTTGCAAGCAGTCATCAGGCCATTGAATATTCAATCACGTGACTTTCGGTAGGCAGTGCTTTCGGGGGTTTGTCCGTTAGAATAGTCATGGCACAATGAACATCGACACACGAATTCACTTAAGAAATCCATTCACCAATGAATAGGTACCTCCGAAACTTAAAACGAATCGCCTGGCTTGGATTGGTTATCATCGGAGGAGCGTCGATGGCATTTGCGGAGGGCAATTGGCCTCAATGGCGTGGACCAAACCGAGATGGCCATGCTGCTCCACAATCGCTTCTCAAAAAATGGCCAGCGAGCGGTCCCGAATTGTCCTGGAGTTTCGGCAATGCTGGAATCGGTTACTCCAGTGTTTCAGTGGAGGACAACCGCCTCTACACGCTGGGCCAGCGGGATGACAAGAATCTGCTGATCTGCCTCGACACCAGGAATGGGAGCGAGAATTGGACCGCAACCATGGGACGAGGAGCTAACTCTAAGGACTATATGACGGGTTGGGGCGATGGTCCACGCAGTTCCCCGACAATAGACGGAGATTTTGTATACGCCTTGACCGACTTAGGGGAATTAGGGTGTTTTCGAAAAACCGACGGTGAGTCGGTTTGGTCCGCGAATCTGGTTTCTGATTTCGGTGGCGGCGTTCCGCAGTGGGGATACAGCGAATCGGTACTCATCGATGGCGATCGATTGATTGTGACACCTGGAGGCAAGAATTTTCTCATCGGTTTAGACAAGAAGTCCGGCAAGAAAATCTGGGAGTCGGATTTTTCTGCTGGAGCCCAATACGTTTCCGTGATAAAGCACACGTTCGGTGGCGTTCCAGTCTATTTGACAGCTTGCGAACAAGGCCTGGTTGGAATTCACTGCGATTCCGGGAAGTTGCTGTTTAAGAACGGCGCAACAGGCAATGGTACCGCAGTCATTCCGACACCGATCGTTTCGGGGGATATCGTCTACCATTCTTCGGGCTACAAAGCCGGAAACGTGGCGGTCAGAATTTTGGTCAACGATGGTCAATTGGCTGCCGAACAGGTTTACCATGAATCCAAGGAGAGTATGGAAAACCATCACGGTGGGTTCGTGCTCCATGATGGCGCGATCATTGGATTTACCAAAGCACTACGCGGAGCTTGGATGGCGCAAGATTTGGCTACCGGCAAAGTCCTTTGGTCTAAGAAAATCGGCAAGACTCAGTCCGGCTCGATCGCTTTCGCGGACGGACTGATGTACTGCTACGACGATCAAGAAGGGATCTGTTACCTAGCCAAAGCTACCCGTAAAGGTATTGAGCAACTTGGTCAAGTAAAACTTCCTGAGCAAACCTCCTCGGATAGGAATCAAGGCGCGATTTGGACACATCCGGTGATTGCAGGGCAAAAACTCTACATTCGGGACCAAGAAAAAATCTTCGCGTTTGACATCGCGGCTGGCAAATAGTTTAACGCCAATACCGTTCAATTATTTGTTTAACAGTCAGCCGAAGGCGTACTCGATACCATCAACGTACGCCTACGGCTAACGGTTAAACGAGTTTAACCCCGAGCCGCAGGCGACGGCCGCAGGCCCATCAAGTACTTGACGGCTTCATCCCAACGGGCCAGTCGTTTACCTAGCCCAGGCGCGTTAGGAACACTCGATCAATTAGTGTCGTAGCGAAACTCGCCAAGAGTTTCGGCGCCCGCTCATTCCGAAAGTCTTGGCAACTTCGGCTACGGGAAAATCGGACAGTTATGAATCGAACTATCTTTAGTTAAACGCCTGGTATCTTCCATTTTTCTCTCGGCTCTCGCGACAAGTGCTTGTTCGCATCTGCGTCGTTTTTGAACTGCTCCGCAACCGGGTCCCAGGTTAGTTCACGGCCAAGTCGGTAGCCGATGTTGCCAAGATGACAAATCGCAGCCGAACGATGCCCGATCTCGGCAGTGCAAATACAATTGGAGCCGGACCGAATCGCGTCTATCCAATTTTGATGGTGGTTGCTCGAGGCCATGACGCGTTGATCGCTTTCCAAGAGAGGTTCTTCGAGGATACTGCTTGGCCGTGTAGAAATCCCATTGCGACTTACCAAGAGTGTTCCCCTGGTCCCCTCGAAAACACAATCTGCCTTGATGCCATCCTCGAACGTATTATGAATCATCTCGATTCCGCTTTCGTAGATGAACTTCAATCCACTTTCAGCCGACCTATCGGCGGGCGGAATGATTCTCGTTGGACCGCTCGTATCCATCTTGAGCGCCCATTGCGCGATATCGAAATGGTGCGCGCCCATGTCCGCCAGTGCACCACCCGCGTACTCTTGATACGACCGCCATAGGGGAAAATGATTATGGACACCCTGGGGGCATAAAATTTGGTTGTAACCTCGCATTGGTGCAGGACCGACCCACATGTCCCAATCTGTACCAGCGGGCGTTTCTTCGGTTGGCAAGTCGCATGGCTTCGTAGGTCCGCCAACTCCAATACGCACTCGCTTAACTTCGCCGATTCGACCGTTCCAAATGGTTTCGACGGCTTTTCGGAAATACCCACCGAACTCGCTTCGCTGCTGGCTGCCCGTTTGAAATATGACTTTTGCCTTCGCAACTTCTTGCACCAACGTGCGGCCTTCGGCAATGTTATGGGTTAATGGTTTTTCGCAATAAATGTGCTTGCCCGCGCGAGCCGCGAGAATGCATGGAATCGCGTGCCAATGGTCGGGCGTTCCGATCACGACAGCATCCAATCCCTGCATTGCGAGCAATTCACGGAAGTCACCAAATTGGCGAATGGCGCGATACTCACCGCTCTTGGTCCGTTCCGCGTACCGCTGCGTGACCATCTCAACGGCTTTGTCTAACCGAGCCTGAACAACGTCGCAAACCGCGATGACTTCTACGTTGGAATTCCCCAGAAACTTTCCAAGATGGCCGAGGCTCTGCTTGCCAACGCCGATAAATCCAAGTGTGATTCTCTCGGCAGGTGACATAAAAAGGGGTGTAAGGGCATGGCCTGCCGAGGGCAAGAACATCGGCCCTGCAGTCATAGCGGCTGTAGCGGCAAGAAAATCGCGACGATTGAACATGATCTGCACCTTGGTGTGGAAAGGGATGTCTCAAAATAGACGAATAATCGAAAGTATAATTAATTCTGACGACGCACGCGAACGTGGACTGCTTCTTTGTCTAGAATCTAGTCGTCAACGACCGTAGTTTACTTGGACTTGGTACGCAACCCACCCTAACGAACCCACCAATCATGAAGACGCTTTTCCAATTACTTGTGTTCTCTCTAATAACGTCCCAAATCAGTTTGGTCTACGCTCAAAAGGAAGCCCCCGCCGTCTCCAAGCTGGATCCTTCCTGACAAGAAACAATTCCACAATGACAATCACGCTGCACTTCGAGCTGCATTCGATCAACTGAAAAAGGAGGGAGTGAGTCATTTGTATTACATCCCGGGCGACAGTTTATACGGCGATGACACCGAAGGTGCCACAGATGCATCGCACGCGAATGATCTCGGTTTCATGCGTCAAGCAGAAGTATTCGAGCCCGTCCTTCGAAAAGCGTTAGCGGGCAAGTAGATGTCGGCTCGTCGTTTAACGAAGAAGTGTTGGCTTTTTTCCTCTTTTTATAGGTGATTAACAGTGAATCTATATTTACGTTGCTTCTCGCATTTGGGAGTTGCTTGTGCCACTCTCCTAACTCACGGCACCCATCTCGGGCTTTGTGACGACGGTGTCACCGAAGCTGCCGACGGCAAAATAACGCTCGTAGCCGATGGGTATCAATTCACGGAAGGGCCCGCCGTAGACGCGCAAGGGAATGTGTTCTTTACCGATCAACCCAACGACCGCATTTTGAAAGTGGACTTGAATGAAAAAGTTACGGAGTTCTTGAAACCGGCCGGGCGAAGCAACGGAATGTTCTTTGCACCAGATGGAAAGCTGATCGCGTGTGCCGACGAAAAGAATGAAATGTGGGAAATCGCTACCGACAAGTCGCATCGTGTCCTTTTCGGCACCTTTGAAGCACGAAAGCTCAACGGCCCAAACGACGTTTGGATCGATTCCAATAGCACTATGTACTTTACCGATCCTTACTACCAGCGGAAATGGTGGGAACATAAAACTAGGCCGCAGAACAAGCAAGCGGTTTATCGCGTCGATCGCGATGGCGCGAACGTGACGCTCATGGACGACTCGCTTGTTCAGCCCAACGGGATCGTTGGCGACTCGAAGCGACGACTGCTCTTCGTAGCGGACATCGGCGACTCCAAGACCTATCAATACACGATTGCCAACGACGGTACTCTCGTGGATCGCAAGCTGTTTTGTACGAGCGGGTCGGACGGGATGACCATCGACGATCAGGGAAACTTGTACTTGACCGGCAAGAAGGGAGTCATGGTCTACAACAAGGATGGAAAAGAGATCCAAGTGATCTCCGTTCCTGAGAACTGGACAGCCAACGTTTGCATTGGCGGCAAGGATCGCAAGACCCTTTTTATCACCGCGTCGGATTCGCTATACAGCGTTCGCATTAAGCATGCAGGACTGAGCAATTGAGAAGAAGGTCCTAGTGCTCCTTGCATGCTAAATTTGGGGGTAGCGGAACTCGCCAAGAGTTTCGGCGATTAGGACGAATCCACTGGGAATTACCTCTTGAAGTCGCCGAAAGCCTACGCGGCTTCCGCTACGCAAGAACCCCAGCTTTTAGGCTGGAAGAGGCACTAGTGGTTTTTGTAGCTGAGCGAGGCCCTCGCTCAGGTTCGGAAGCAAACCAACGAGCGAAGGGCCTCGCTCGTCCACCACCCTATGCCTTCGTAAAACGTGCCCGATAGACCGGCAATCCATTGCGTCGAGTGCGGCGTTCAAAGTGTGTGAGGTAGTCCATGTCGTGTGTGACCGGAGGTTCGCTAACGAAAAACGGACCTTTGAGCTTCGTCACTTGATCGATCAGTTCTAACGTCGATTCGTAGTAGTCCAACACATCGGTCCAGAAATGAAGCGATCCAGACGGCTTAAGGGTCCGTTCAATGTTGCAAAGTGTTTTCTCGTTGAGCACGCGTCGCTTTTTGTGTTTCGACTTCCACCAAGGGTCAGGGAAATACACGTGGATTGCATCCAGCGAGCGGTCCGCTACATCTTGGTCTAAAACGGCTACGGCATCGCAGGCGAAGAACTTTGCATTCCGAATACCAGTCTTTTCGACACGGGCTTGGCATTCCAGTGCATACTTCGCGGCCAGCTCCAATCCGACAAAGCGACGGCTCGGCGCTCGTTTGGCCGCGTTGGTTAGGAAAAGCCCCTTTCCGGAACCAATTTCGAGTTCCATCGGCATGTCTGTTTGCACCCAGCTCGAAAAAACAGCATGATCCTCTTCGCGAAAGTAGCGACCTCGCATGAAGTTCGGCTGCGGCCCCGATTCGTCGTGCGATTCATCATGCGATTCGTCATGCGATTCTTCGTCCGGTTCGTCTTCGGCTCCTTTTCCCTCAGCTTCGCCCGTGGGTAGATTTGAAGTTAACGGTCGATTTTCAGGCAATGACAGTCCCGACGCAGTGCTTTCTTCGCTAAGAGGTGGGTTTTTAGGCTGAGAGACGTGTGGGTCGTGTTGCATACCAAATTCATTGGGTTATAACCGATTAGTTGTGTGATTTTCAAAATCCAAGGATAAGCAAATTCCGCGACACCGATAGGCTACAGGGGGAGTGAACTGGTTGAATTCCCCACTCGAGCATTGGTCCAACCTTGAGCTTCACCAGTCCTACTTGAAAAAAGGTCTCCCGCGATGAATGTCGACCCAACCCAACTTTCCGAACAAGC
>Ga0105048_10008986_pt1 | contig 15951 bp, 13 predicted proteins | sample MAT05_FD_78382 | JGI IMG/M metagenome (GOLD analysis project Ga0105048, IMG submission 78382) | Freshwater microbial communities from Lake Fryxell liftoff mats and glacier meltwater in Antarctica - MAT-05 | ecosystem: Environmental > Aquatic > Freshwater > Ice > Liftoff microbial mat | place...
CACTTGATGAGATCGATTTGGCGGAGGTGGCCGAAAAGCGAATCGAGCGCCCGGGCTTCGACTTGCACGGTGCGCAACCCTTTAGTCGCGGTCGACACGATGCGGGCCTCATAGAAGTTCTCGCCGCCGGAGGCGAAGTCGGGCACTTCCATCGTGAGTGTTTGATCGTCGTCCGAAACGGCCAGGTTGAATGGCTCGACGTTCTTGAGCTTCAACCGCTTCACGTTCGACGTGAGAATGTCGTAGGTCAGGCGGATCGGTTCGATGCTGTAGACCCGGCCGCTCGGCTGCACCTGCTCAGCGAGAAAGCGGGTGTAGAGGCCGAAGTTCGCGCCGATATCGATGACGCGGCTGCCGGGTCCCACCAGATGGCGGACCACATGCAGGTCGGGCTCGCCGTTGAGCGACGCCATCCGCAGCGACCGCGCGTAGTGGATCTTCTTGAGTTTCTGCAGAAACAGTTCGGGCAAGAATCGTAACGCCCAGTGCTTCAGCTTCGCGTGAATCATGCGGTCGCTCCCTGACCAAAATCGGGCGTCTCAATCCATGAGGGGGTGTATTGGATCAAAAACGCCTGGTTTGAGCAACAGGAAGTCGAACGTCTGGCCTGAGATTTTATTTCGAAGATCACCTATCTTGAATTTCACCATCGAACGATGATGATGTCCTCATCTCATTCTCTGGAGTCAACGATGAACACGCTGCACCGCCGTCAGTTTCTTGCCGCCGCCGCGGCCACCACTTTTGGCGCCCCATCCTTCGCGGCTGACGCCAAGAAGCCGCTGGCCTTTCAACTCGGCCTCGTCACCTATAACACCGCCGCCCAGTGGGACTTGCCGACGATCCTCAAAGTCTGCAAGGACGTTGGCATCGCGGCCGTCGAATGCCGGACGACCCACAAGCATGGGGTCGAACCGACGCTGAGCCCCGAACAACGCAAAGATGTCCGCAAGCAGTTCGCCGATAGCGGCATCGTCTTCTGGGGTTGCGGCAGCACTTGTGAATTCCATGCCGTCGATCCCGCGGTCGTGAAGAAGAACATCGAAGACTGCAAGCGCTTCGTCGAACTCGTCAAGGACCTGGGGGGCAAGGGCGTGAAAGTTCGGCCGAACGGCCTGCCCAAGGACAAACCGGTCGAGAAGACGCTGGAGCAGATCGGCAAGTCGCTAATCGAGTGCGGCAAAGTCGCGGCCGACAACGACATCGAGATCTGCGTCGAGGTGCATGGCCCCGGCACTTCTCTGCCCGTGCATGCCAAGGCGTACATGGAACACTGCGGCCACCCGAGCGTCGGCCTGACCTGGAACTCGAACGCCACCGATGTCGAAGACGGCTCGGTGAAGAAGTCGTTCGAGATGCTCAAAAAGTGGATCCGCTCCTGCCACATCAACGACCTGGAAAACGACGCCAACGGCAAATACCCCTACCGCGAACTCTTTAGCCTGCTGCGCGAGAACGACTACAAACGCTACACGATGATCGAAGTCGGCAAGACCCCGCCGAGCGTCGACGTCGGCCTGGCGTTCTTGAAGGAGTACAAGGCACTGTGGACCAAGTTGGCGAACGGGTGAAGCGTTCGGCTCGCCAAGGCGACCCAGCCCCGACGCCCTCGCTGCGCGTCGGGCTCGGGCAATGCCAAGAGGCAGACGGAGGGATGTAACTCTATGCCTCAAAAAATACGTGGAAAAACGGACAAAAGCCTCGACATGGTGATGAGGACACTCGCGAAATGCGAGGCTGGGCATCCACATGCGGAGATTGAAGGGTTTCGACAGAGTTCCGTCTCAATTCGGATCCGTATCGTCGACCCCGATTTTGCCGGGGTTGGACGAACCGATCGCCACAATATCGTGTGGCAGGTCTTGGAGAATTATCTGAAGAAGTCTTGAGCCAGATCAGCACCGTACTGCTGCTTGCTCCTGAAGAGGTGAAAAAGTCTTTCGCCAATTTTGAGTTTGACGACCCGATCATGTCGAAACTGTGAGAGCGAACGTGCCATGTTGATGTATGTTCCCACCGCGGACCGTGACCCGAAGGAAGAGTTTTGGGCCGTGGTCGAAGACTGTCTTCATGAGTTTCATGGAATGAAACAGGAAGCGAGCCGACGAAAAGCCGGAAAGTTTCGTAACGCAGTCGAACGATTGACGACGGATCAGGTCGAGTTCTTCTACCATTCTGAACCGTTTGACGTAGCCTGTGAGATTGCCGATGAGCCGTTGAATGTCGAAGAATATCTCGATCGTTACCTGCGTATTCGTGATCAGAAGTATGGGAGCGGCATTTCGAAACAGACCGTAGGCCACTGGCGCAAATAAGATTCATCGCTCAACCCGAATTCCGACAGGCGACGATGTTTTCGTTCTTCGACAATCCGACGCTGATCTCCGTCGCCCTCGGCACCGCCTTGCTCGGCGCCGTGAGCGGGGCGCTCGGGTCGTTCGCCGTCCTGCGGCGGCAGAGCCTTCTGGGCGATGCGCTCTCCCATGCCGCGTTGCCCGGCATCGCCCTTGCGTTTCTTTTCTTCGGCAACTCTCCGCTTCTATTTCTCGTCGGGGCGGCCCTGGCCGGCTGGGTCGCGACGTTGCTCGTCGCCCTGATCGTGCGGCACTCCCGCGTTCCGTTCGATAGTGCCCTGGGCGGGTCGCTCGCGGTCTTCTTCGGCTTCGGCCTGGTGTTGATGACTTACATTCGCAAGCACAACATCAACCATGCGTCGTCGGTCGGCCTCGAACGTTATCTCTACGGCCAGGCCGCGACGATGCTTGACAGCGACCTGCGCGCCATCGCGATCCTCGGCGGTCTCGCGCTCGTCATCCTCGCCTTGTTGTGGAAGGAAATGAAACTACTGAGTTTCGATCCCGAATACGCGGCCAGTCTCGGTTATCCGATTCGGGGGCTCGATACGCTTTTGACCGCGTTGCTGGTCGTCGCCATCGTCATCGGTTTGCAATGTGTCGGCGTGGTGCTCATGAGTGCCTTGATCGTGGCGCCAGCCGCGGCCGCCCGGCAGTGGTCGAACCGGCTCGGGAGAATGGTCCTGATTGCCGCGGGCTTCGGGGCGGCCTCGGGAGTCATCGGGACCGTCCTCAGCGACCAGTTAAGCGCCCCGGGCCGGATTGTGCCAACGGGGCCGACGATCGTGCTGGCCGCGATCGGCTTTGTGATCGTCTCCTTCCTCTGGCGGTCATTGCGTACACGTATCTCGCGCCGCGCACTGCGGGAGGAACAACCCGCGTGATTCCCGATTCAATCGAAATCTTGCTGATGCTGATGCTGACGGCGGCCTCGTGCTCGCTGCTCGGCGTCTTTCTTGTTCTGAAGAAGATGGCCCTCCTCAGCGACGCCATCGGCCATGTGCTGCTGCTGGGTATCGTGCTCGCCTACTTTGTCACGGGCGATCTGCAATCGATCTTCCTCGTGATCGGGGCGGCTCTTTCGGGCTTGCTACTGGTCGCTCTGGTGGAGTGGTTGGCACGCAGCCGCCTGGTGAAGGAAGACGCGGCCATCGGCCTGGCATTCCCGGCCCTGTTCGCCCTCGGCATCTTGCTTGCCTCGCTGTATTGCTCGCATACGCATCTCGACATTGACCGCGTCTTCTTCGGCATCCCCGAGCTAGCGCCGCTCCAGCGTGTCATCATCGGCGTTTACGATGTCGGCATGTTTTCCCGCTGGCTGATGACGGGTGTGGTCGTGCTCAACGCCGCGTTCATCATTCTTTTCTTCAAGGAATTGAAGCTGGCGACGTTCGATGCCGCCCTGGCCGCCACGCTGGGTTTCTATCCGGTCGTCTTGCACTACGCGTTGCTCGGGTTGGTATCGCTGACGGCGGTGGCGGCGTTCGAAGCAGTAGGCCCCGTGCTCGTTGTCGGCTTCATGATCGTGCCGCCGGCAACGGCTTACTTGCTCACCGATCGCTTGCATCGGATGGTGGTTTACAGCGTGTGCATCGGCGCCGTCGGCTCGGCCATCGGCGCTCAGGTCGCACAGTACTTCGATGTAAACATTGCCGGCACCGTGGCGACGGTGCTCGGCATCCAATTCGCCCTGGCCTTCATCTTCGCCCCGCAACACGGGCGAGTGGTGCAAATACGCCAGCGCCTGCGTCAACGCCGTGAGTTCTTCGAACAGATGCTGCTCATCCACCTGTTGCAACACGAAGGTACGCCGGAACAGGAAGAAGAAAGCCGCGTGGCCGGGCTGCATGAACACTTGAGGCGATCGCCCCGCGAAGTGGCGCGAATCGTCAAATCGATCACACGCAAAAATCTCGCGATCATCTCGGGAACGAGTTTGGATCTGACATTGATGGGCCGAGAACAGGCCCAGAGAGTGATCGGTGTCGCCAGCAGTTCGGATGGACTCCCGAGCACGACGGCGACAGGCTGAGTTCTCCTACTCATTTCTCCACATACCCTTTCCCCGTCTTCTCCGCGATCAGCTTGTCCGCCTCCTTCTTGGCGGCGGCCTCATCCTTGAAGGTCTTCGTCTTGCTCTGCCCGTCCGTACCGAGGCGGCCCCAGCGGGTGGTGACGTCGCTGCCGGAATGGGTGATCTCCCAGAACTTGCTCGAGGTCCCTTCCACGAACTCGTAGTACTTCTTCATGGCATCGGCTCCTTCAGGGGTGATAGTCACAACAACAGGTTCGCTCTTCGGTTTGCTGGCACGTTTGCTCGGGGCCGGCGGCTCCTCGTGACGAATGCCGACGTAGCTCGGAAATCTCGGCACGCCCGCTTCCGTGAGTTCCTGATAGCGGAACGTGATGGTGCTCCCCACCGGCGGCGGGTTGCCGCGTTCCTTGTCGGAGAAGCCCGTGCCCACGGCGAACTGCGTGCCGTCGGCCAGCTTCACGAGAAGCGCCCCGAGCCGGCCTTTGTGCTTGCCCAACCCTTCTTGGTGGCCGGTCACCGTGGCCTCGGCATCGTGGAACGTCTTTACCTTCAGCAACGATGACGATCGCCCCGCGTGGTACGCGGAGCCCGGCTCGCGCAGCATCAGCCCCTCGCCGCCCAGCGCTTCGACGCGGGCCAATTCCTCTTTGAGATGATCGACGCTTGTGCAGCGGATATGTTCGAGGGCGGAAGCGTACGCCAGTTTGGACCCCGCGAACAGATCGGCCAGGGCCTGCAACCGCTTCTCGAAGGGGTCTTTGAGCGCCGGCGCATCGAAGACGCGAAAGCGAATTTCCTTCCAGTGGTCGGTCTTATCCTGTCGGCGGACGATGCTGACGGTCCGCTGGAACTTCTTGCGATCGAGCCAAAGTTCGCCATCAAGCGTGGTATCGGGCAGACCTTCGACGAACCAATCGGGGGCGTGGTAGAGATTGCCCTGCCGTGAGATGAACTGCTTGCCGTCCCACCAGGCGCGGACGCCGTCGAGTTTCTCGCTCATCCACCAGCCGCTCAGGTCAAGCGCGTTGTCCCAACTCTCGGCCAGCAACAATGGCGGGCCTTCCTCGCCCTCGCCCTTCTCTTTCACGGGCTTCTGCGGCAGCGCCCCGCCGATGCGCGTCTCCTCGGCCGCGTCGCCGCGCAGCTTCCGAAGATGCTTGCAAGTGCGGCGTTCGATGGCAGTCGATTGATTCCGCCAGGCGGGGCAGGAACACGAATAGACGCCGCCGGTGTTCTTGAGAACGTACGGCTTGGCGCCGGATCCCTTCATCTCGGTCGATTCGCCGTCTTCCAGATCGGGCATGGTAACTCTCCAGAAAGTGATGGAGGAAGTGTAAGCGGGTGGAGCGGAGATTTCCAGGTTGGTTGTGAACAGCGCGCCGCTATGCGGTCGTGGGTGGACGACACCGTTTGTTCAGAAAGAGCAGAAGCCACGAATGCATCGAATCGAACGAATAGGAAAAAAGTGACTAAAACACAGTTCGGATTCGTGAGATTTGCCGTACTCCCACCGTTATTGCTAATTACGACGTACAGGTGGCCCACGGGCCGTATTTGTAGCTGGCCTCTCTGAGGCCGGCCTCAGAGAGGCCAGCTACAAATACAGGTGCTATTACTTATGGGTAATAGTCATGTCGCTGTTGGTGAAAGGCAACTCACTTCTTCGGCTCTTTCTTCATCTCGGGCGGCGCATCTTTGGCCGCCAGGGCGACGTACTCCTCGAACTGTTTCGTCCAGATGGCCGCCAGTTCCTTGAGCTTCTCGGGTTTGTCCTGGGCGAGGTTTTTCGATTCCGAGCGGTCGTTGCTCAGGTCGTACAGTTCCCACGGGCTCTCTTTCCCGGCCGCGACGATCTTCCAGCTTCCGACACGCAAGGCGCGGTTGCCTTCATGCAGCCACCAGATTGTTTCGTGGGCCACCGTGCCGTCCTTCGCGAAGAGCGGGAGCAGGCTCTGGCCCGGCGCTGGGGGTACTGGCTTGTTGGCCCACATCGCGGGTTTCTTACCACCTGACGCTTCGAGGATCGTCGGCGTTATGTCGATGAGATGTCCCGGCGTGTGACGTAATTCCCCGCGGGCCGTGATGCCCTTCGGCCATGAGACGATCAACGGCGTCGAGATGCCGCCTTCATGCACCCACGTCTTGTGACGGCGCAACGGCGTGTTGCACATGCTCGACCAGCCCGGCCCGATGCTGAGGAACGTCGCCCCCGTGCCGCACTCGGCATGAGGGTCGTGGCCGTCGCCACGGACCATGATCTCGGCACTCGCGCCATTGTCGGAAAGGAAAAAGATGAGCGTGTTCTCCATCGCCCCCATCGCCTTCAGTTGAGCCAGCACCCGGCCGATCTCGCGGTCCATGCGATCGACCATGGCCGCGTGGACGGCCATTTTATTTGCCTGGAACTCACGCTGCTCGGCGTTCAAGTCCTTCCAGGCCAGTGGCCGCGTCAACTCGTTCGGCCCGAGTTTCTTGATCGCCTCCGGGAATGCGTAGGGCGGCCCGATCTCGCGTTCGATCGCGGAGAGCGAGACGCCGCCGATCTTCAGTTCCTGCATTCGCTGCCAGCGGGCGTCGCGCATGGCGTCCCAGCCGGTCAGGTAAGTCTTGCGGTAACGGGCGACGTCCTCGGGCGGCGCCTGCACGGGGAAGTGCGGCGCGGTGAAGGCGAGGTACTCGAAGAACGGCCGTTCCGCATATTTTTCGGCGTGTTCCTTCAGGCATTTGATGGCATGATCGGCAATGGCCGTGGACGAGTAGTAGCCATCCTTGGCGTCGACGATCGGAAGCGGCTTGCCGTCCTCGGTGTGTTTCTTCGGCGTGAAGTGGCGATCGTGATCGTCGAGGCTGTACGAGTGATCGAAGCCATTTTCGAGCGGCTTGCCATCGACGTGCCATTTGCCCGAATGATAGGTGCGATAGCCGATTGGTTGCAGCATCTCCGGCAACAACTTGGCCCAGCCCGGCCGGGTTCCTTGGCCGCCGCTCTTGATCCCGGGCACGGAATCACGGCGAACTTGTTGAGCATAGTAACCGGTGAGGATCACTGCCCGCGACGGCCAACAACGGGCCGTGTTATAGAACTGCGTGAAGCGAAGACCGTTCTTCGCCAGGCCATCCAGGTTCGGCGTGGCGATCTCGCCGCCGTAGCACCCGGCATCGGAGAAGCCCATGTCGTCCGCGACGATAACGAGGATATTGGGTTTCGGCGTGTCGGCGGCATTTGCGATACCGCCGAGCATTAGAGCGAGAAGGGTCAGAGATGTTCGCATGAAAATGCTCCTCAAACACGCTTCGGCGAATGGACGCACATCACGCTTCTGTGGCCGGGGCGTTTCAACCCCGTTCCGCGAGCGTTTTGACCACACGCAATTCCGGACCCTTGTAGATGGCGCGCGGGCGGATCAGGCGGTTGTTGTCGAGTTGCTCGATGACATGGGCGCTCCAGCCGGCGACGCGCGACATCGCGAAGATCGGCGTGTAAAGCGGCACTTCGAGACCCATCGCATAATAGAGCCGGCCGGCGGGCCAGTCGAGGTTCGGGAACATCTTCTTCTCGTTCGCCATCACTCGTTCGATGATCTCGGCGATTTCCTCCCACTTCGGCTCGCCGATCCGGTCGCAAGCTTCTCGGGCGTAGTTCTTGAGAATGCCGGCCCGCACGTCGCCGCTCTTGTAGACGCGGTGGCCGAAACCCATGATCCGTTCCTTGCGGGCCAAGGCGTCGCGGACCCAGGCCTCGGCCTTGTCGACGCTGCCGATCGGCTTCAGGATGTCCATGATCTTCTCGTTCGCCCCACCGTGCAGACGGCCCTTGAGAGCGCCGATCGCCCCCGTGATGGCGGCGTGCAAGTCGGATTCGGTGGAGACGATCGTGCGGGCCGCGAACGTGGAAGCGTTGAACTCATGTTCGGCATACAGGATGAGCGAGACGTCGAGGGCCCGCACATCTTCCGGCTTGGGTTCGACACCGCGCAACATCCAGAGGAAGTTGGCCGATTGGCCAAGATCCTGGCGGGCGGCAATCGGTTCTTCGCCCCGCGCATAATGGAACTGGTCAGCAATGGCGACCGGGAGTTGGGCGATGAGCCGTTCCGCCTTGCGGATATTGGCCTCATGTGAATTGTCGGCCATATCCTGGTCGAAGTGGGCCAAGGCGCTGGTCGTGGTGCGCAGAGCGTCGAGGGGGAGGGTCCACTTCGGCAGACCGGTGAGCAGATCGCGGATCGGCTGGGTCAAACGGCGGGCGGCGCTGACGCGGACCTGAAACTGCGCCAGTTGAGTCTTCTTGGGAAGTTCGCCGTACAGCAGCAGGTAGGCCACCTCGTCGAAGGTGCAGCGCTCGGCCAGTTCGGTGACGGGGTAGCCGTAGTAACGAAGCCCGTCTTCGACACTCGATATGGCCGTTTCGCCGGCCACAACGCCTTCCAGACCTGGTGAATACGCCGGCGTCGGGTTCATGAACACTCTCCCATGCTTAAGGCTCAGATCGGCTCCACTAAAACTCCACGACGATCTTACCGAAGTGGGCCGCGTTTTCCATGTACTTCAAGGCCGCGGGGAATTCCGCGAACGGGAAGGCACGGTCGATGACCGGCCGGAGTTTCGCGGCCGAGATGGCCCGGTTCATGTCTTCGAACATGCTCCGCGAGCCGACGAAGATGCCGCGCAGGCGAACGCTCTTCATCAGAATCGGAAGTGGATTGACGGTTCCCGGTCCCGTGAGCACGCCGATGAGGGCGATATGGCCGCCCACGCGTACCGCCTTGATTGAGCGTTCAAGAGTTCCAGCCCCGCCGACTTCGACCACGTGGTCGACACCGACGCCCGTCTGCTGCCGAGCCCATTTCTCCCAATCCGGGTCTTTCTTGTAGTTCGTCCCCGCGGTCGCGCCCATCTCGAGGGCTCGATTCAATTTCGTGTCGCTTCCCGAGGTGACGAAGACCCGCGCCCCCGCCAGACGAGCGAACTGGAGAGCGAAGATCGAGACGCCGCCAGTGCCTTGCACGAGGACTGTATCACCCGCTTTAATTCCACCTTCGACGAGCGCGTTCCAGGCGGTGACCGCGGCACAAGGAAGCGTTGCGGCCTCCGCGAACGAGAGATGCTCCGGAATCGGCACGACACCGTCTTCCGAGAGAAGGACCTGTTCGGAGATCATGCCGTCCAGATCGCCCCCCAGGGTCGAACGCGCCAGCGCTTCCGTCACTTGGCCCGCCAGCCATTTCTGATGAAAGATGCCGGCCACGCGATCGCCGGCACGAACACGCGACACCCCAGCCCCGACCGCGATCACATCACCCGCTCCGTCGGAGCAAGGCACGCGCGGCAGCGGCATCTTGGGGTTGTAGATCCCCTTCGTCACCATCAGATCGCGGAAGTTCAGCGAGACGGCCCGCACGCGAACGACAACCTGGCCCGGCCCTGGCGTCGGGTCGGGCCGCTCAACCTTCTTGAGGTTGTCAAAACCGAAACCGCCATCGAGGATCCATTGGTTCATAATGTGTTCCTTTGATCACGCCCCTGCGACGACGATAAACGGCCGGCGCTCGGGGTCGGGCTCCGCTTTACGGATCAGTTCACGCACCATCCAGGGGACGTTGCCTTCGCCAAAGAGCAGGAAGCCGAGCGTGCCGGACCAGGGCGTGTCGTCGGTCCAGCCGAAGTGGATTTCCGGCGGCCGGCCGTCTTTCGCCATCTCGATTGCCAGGGCAGCTAGAGTGTGGGCGATGGAGGAGGCACGCGTGATGTGCATCACTTGCCGGCCCTCCTCTTGGTGGATCTCAAGCCATGGTTCCTGAATGAATTCGCTGGGGTCGAGCAAATCGACTTCGACAAAGATGATCATGATGTCGCGCGGAATGCGATGCTCGCGGCGGATCGCGGTCTCCTTGCTGGCCAGCGAGCGCCGGCCTGGGCGATGCGGCACCAGGACCGAGAGTTCCAGATGCTTGATTGTGTCCCAGTAGAGCTTGGTTGCGGGATCGGGGATGTGAAAGCCTCGGAAGCGGAGTTCGCGGCTGCGGGCGATGCGCGAGATGAACGAAATCAGCAAAATCGAAAGCGTGAAGCAACTCGCGATCTTGATGCCGTCAGGCTTCTCGATGACGATGTCAATTGTTGTGAAGATGAACACGATCGTGATCGCGATGAAGGCCCACGGAATTCGCCTAAACCAACGGCGATCAGCACGTTCACGCCATTTTTCGATAATACTGGCGATGCCGGCGCTGGTCATCAACACGAGAACGCCCGTCGCATACGCGGCGCCTTGGGCGCTGACGCTGGCGTCAAAGACCCAAGTGACGAAGAGATTCACGACCGTCAACAAGAGTACAAGAGGCCGGACCGCCCGTGCCCATTCGGGGGCCATGCCGTAACGGGGAAGGTATTTTGGAACCAGATTCAACAGGCCGGCCATCGCGCTGGCGCCGGCAAACCAGAGGATCACCACCGTGCTGATGTCGTAGATGGTGCCAAAGGCGCGGCCCGCCAGAAGAATCTTGTGCGGACCGTCGCCATGGGCGATGTAGGCCAGGGCGCGATCCTTGGCGTAGAGCTTCGTGGGATCGTCATTCAGCCCGCGGGAAAAGGCTTCCGGCGGAATCATGGTGCTGACCACGAACGACGAGCACAGCAACAGAACGGACATGATGACCGCGGCGGCGAGCAGCAATTTGCGGGTATTTTGAATCCGCCCTTCGGGGTGCTCGGGAGTATCAGTGGGCCGGCCGCGAACGAGCGCCATGACGGCCACGCCCGTCTCGAATCCGCTCAGACCCAGTGCCAACTTGGGGAAGATCAAAATGCTGATCAGGATGATGCTGAGGCCGTTGGTGCCCGAAATGGGACGATTGCTGGCTGACAGGTGCCAGTCGCCCGAGACGACGCGGCCCCACCAGGTTTCGATCAAGCCCGTGTGCGTGGCGAGATGAAGCAGCCCGCCGCCAATGACAATGAGATTGAGGAAAAGGAACACGCCCACGATGACGACCGCCAGGATGATCACTTCGCGAAAGCCGCGCATGAACATCGCGCCGAGCATGGTCAACAAGAAAAAGGTTACGAGCAAGCGTTGATGATCTTCCGTCCGGATGCGTTCTTCCGTAAGCCGCTCGCGTTCTTCGGGCGTTGCCTGGGCGGCCGCAGGGGCGGCCTTAATATAGGGCCAATTCGGATTTTGAATGACGTGTTCTGCCGCATCAGCCGCTGAGAGTGTTTTCGTGATGACGAAGTCGGTCGCGGCAAAGCCGAGCAAGATCAGGATCAGCAATTTGCCAAGCCAGCCCGAAGTGAGCTTGGCCAGCATGCCGATCGAGCCCTGCCCATCGAATGATTTGCGCGCGACATAGGCGTAGACGGGCAACGCCCCGAACAGGGTGACCAATACGAGAACGATGGTCGCCAAGGGGGCGAGCATGCCCGCGTTCTCAAACGCAATCGAAGGTTGATAGCCGAGCGTGCTGAAATAGTCAACGCCCGTCAGACACATCACCCACAGCCAGAACGACTTATGGGTATGGCCGCCCGTTGGGGACGACGCGGTGGATTGGCTCATGGACGGAATACCGGCCGATGTCGCGGAGGTCGGCAGGGCCGACCGGATTCGCTTGATCCCCACCGAAGAGCGGGAACGACTGAACGGACTAAATATCCGTTCAGTGGTCGCGACATCGAATCGCTGGCTTCAACTTAGCTAATTGGCGATGAAGTTCAATCCGTTCAATAACGCAAGTTCAATCCGACGCTGAAGCCCTGCAAAACGTAACTGGAGGTCGGGAAGTTGTTGGTCGTCCGGCTTACGGGCACCGTCCCGAATAAGGGATTGGTCGGCTGCAACGCGGGAATCGACTGTCCGTTGACGAAGCTCGTGGCGCGAACAACATTGCTGATATACATGATGTTGTAGCCGAAAAAGCCGGTGATCACCGGGCTGAACTGGTAGCCAACCGAGGCGTTGAGTTCCGGGATGACGGCAAATGTATCGCGGCTGAAGCGGCCGACCTGATCGGCCTGGGCGTAGATTCCGCCGAGGCCAATGTTGTTGAGTGTCCCCTGGTTTGTCGTCGTGGTGAGCGAGTTGGCACCAGGCTGGATGACGGTCGTATTGGTGGTCGAATTCGCGGTGACGGAAACGTTCGAACCGCCGTTGATCTCAACGATTTGACGCATGGCGCCAATGCCGACTTTACCACTCAAGCCGAAGTAAAGCCGCCCGATGTGGAAATCGTTCGTCAGGCCGATGTTGCCGCCGAAGAACGTGTTGCTGACCTGGAAGCGGTCCAGGATCTGCTGGGTAGCCGTGTTCGTGGTGATCGTGTCCGTGATGATGGTGGTTCCGCCGCCGGGGCCGGCGCCGCCGTTGACCTGCTCCACGCTTCGGGTTGTTGTGGTGCCGCCGACAAATGCCTGACCGTTTGCGAAAAGCGTCGCGCCCGGCAGGGCCAGGGTGGTTGATCCCAGTTCGACTTTGTCCTTGAACTGCGCGACCGTGAAGCCGGCCAGGAAACAGAGGGAGTAACCCGTGTCCGGCTCGCTGCGGAAGAGCGAGAAGACCAAGTTGGGATTGGCGGCCCAGATGGTGGACTTGGCGCGATTAAACGCGATCGTGCTGAATGCATTGGGTTGGGAAATAACGGTAGAAGAGTTGAAACCGGTGGTCGGATCCGTGTACGGTCTCGCCGCGAACGGAGTGCCGTTCGTGTCGCCCACCAGATTGAAGTCATTGTGGAACGGTTCGACGTAAAAACCGCCCAACTGGAAGCCCAAGCGGCTGTTGTTGTCGAGCCAAAGACCGCCATTGATGCGATAGCCGCTGGAATAGTCGTAGTCGACCCCGTTCGCTCCGTCAAGAATCGTGGTTCCGGGAGCGCCCACGACGCCGCCGCCCGCTGCCGAACCGGTTGTCACGAGCGGGGAATTGTAAGCAGTGGACCGTTGCGACCAATAGAGGTATTCGGTGCGAACCCAGAAACGCGGGACGGGCGGCCCCTGTTCGGTGGTTGCCGGTCCGTTCAAGTTGGCGGCGTCCCAGTTGCCCGGAGGCGGATAAGCCGGAGGTTCACCGGGATAGGCGTTCCCCGGACCGGGCGGCAGCGGTGGCGGAATCACGGACGGCGTACCGAAGTTGCCGCCCGGGGCCAGTTGCCCCCAGGACAAGCCGGCTCCGGCCGTCAACATTACGATGATTCCAAGAACTCCGCTTCGCATGGGATCGCTCCTCGATCAACGGTGCCGCGAAAGAGAATATCCGCGCCGGGCGACGATTCTCCCCACTCGTCCCATTAGATCGGCTGGAATAATCGATTCCATGAGCAGAATCGACAAAGAAGGAAAAGTTCGCCCAGTTTTAGGCCGCGAGGGGTTTGCCTAGTTTGCCGATATGCCCCGCAGTACACCGAAGAACGCATTTTCAGAATCAATGCGGTCTCGTTTCGAGACATCCTTACCTGATTCTTTCGATATGATGATGTGAAGTTCCAAGATTCGCGCTCCCACCTGTTCCCGCCTTTCACCTGCCAGGATCCTCTCGATGTTTCGACCCGAACACCACGTTTCCCGTCGCCACGTGCTGCAAGCGAGCGTCATGGGCGCTTTGGGCTGGTCGTTGCCGGAGTGGCTGGCACTTCAAGCAAAAGCCGGCACGGAGAATCGCCGTGCCAAGGCGAAGAATGTGCTCGTCGTTTTGGAACAGGGCGGCCTGTCGCAGATGGACACCTGGGACCCCAAGCCTGAGGTGATTGCCGAGCACCGCAGCCCCTACAAGCCGATTGCCACGAGAGTTCCCGGCATTCGCTACACGGAACTCTTGACCAAGACGGCCGAGCATGCGGACAAGATCGCCGTGGTGCGATCCATGTTGCACCCGAAGGGTGGAGCGAACGGGCATCCCACCGGCACTCAGTACATGCTCTCCGGGTCGCACCCAACCAGCCCGATGGAGATGCCCGACATCGGTTCCGTCGTCTCGCACGTTCTCGGCACTCGCTGCGGCTATCTGCCACCCTACATCATGGTGCCGGGCAATCACGAACAAGCCAAAGAGACACGAAGCGGGTTTCTTCCCGCATCGACCAAGGTCTTCAAGACCAGCGGCAAGGATCTCTCCGATAAAGACTGGAAAGTCGGCGCCCTCGAAAGGCGGGCCGATACGTCGCTGGATCGGCTCGATGATCGCAAGAACCTCTTGAACGAATTGAACAATCGCTTCAGCACTTCGTCCGGCAAGGGGATCGGCTTCGGCGGCATGGAACGCTTTTACGATCAGGCCTTCGATACCTTGACGAGCCCGAAGGTGACGGCCGCTTTCGACTACCAGAAGGAGCCGACCGCGCTCAAAGAGAAATACGGTGTCGGCCATCGGGGCGCGTGCTACCTGATCGGTCGGAAATTGATCGAGGCCGGGGTTCGTTTCGTGACCGTGGATGTTCGCTGGCCGTTGACGAAGGAAACGCCCGGCGGCTTCAACCTGAACTGGGACCACCACGATTACATGTATTCGAAGGGCTCGTGCGGCACGGTTCGCGATAAGGCGGGCGGCGAGGGCCGTTACGGGATCGCCACCTGGCCCATGATGGGCTCGACCGATCAGGCGTTTGCCGCCCTGCTGACGGATCTCGACGAGCGGGGCCTGCTGGCCGAGACGCTCGTCTGTTTCATCACGGAGTTTGGCCGCACGCCGAAGTTGAACAAGTTCCAGGGGCGCGATCACTGGACCAACGCCTACTCAATCGCCTTCGCGGGGGCCGGCGTGCCCGGCGGTCAGGTCATCGGCTCGACCGACAAAGAAGCGGGCCAAGTGTCGAACGAACCGCACACGCCGGAAGAATACGCCGCGACAATCTACGAAAAGGTCGGCATCAACCGCAGCCAACCGCTCTACACCGCGAGCCATCGACCCGTCTTCGTCGGCAACGACGCCGAGCCGATCGCCGGCTTGTTTGGTTGAACTTCGGCTACAGCCAGGGGTGAGCGGAATCGGCTACCAGCCGAATCCGCTCGCCGAGATGTCCTCTCACTTCTGCTTGAAATCACCCGAGTACGCCTTGGCGCCGAGCTTGCCGCTGACGGAGCCTTCGAGTTTTGTGTCCTTGGTGAACACGTCGTCCTTGGCGGTGAAGATTGACGACGTGCCTTCGGGGTCTTCCTTGGCGGGCTTGGCTTCGAGCTTCAGTGTCTTGCCGACCTTGATTGCTAGCACGATCATTCCGAAAGAAACTCGAACCATTGCATCACTCCTTGTTGGACATTCCCTCGCACGAACTTTCCGGGGTCGTGCCGCCCTCAAGCCATCGCACCATGCGATGGCGTTGTTTCCTTGATCGGCACGTCTTCCAGATCCCGGATTACCGACGAGATCACTTCGTTCGTAGTGACCCGCTTCAGCGGGTCTGGACCCGCTAAAGCGGGTCCCGCTAAAGCGGGTCACTACGAACAATGCGGACGAGATCACTTCGTTCGTAGTGACCCGCTTCAGCGGGTAAGCCGCGAAGGAAACACCAACTGGCGCGATGACGAAACACCAAAAGAAGCGAATACGGACCTTTCTCCTGGCCCGTCGGC
>Ga0105048_10008990_pt1 | contig 15944 bp, 12 predicted proteins | sample MAT05_FD_78382 | JGI IMG/M metagenome (GOLD analysis project Ga0105048, IMG submission 78382) | Freshwater microbial communities from Lake Fryxell liftoff mats and glacier meltwater in Antarctica - MAT-05 | ecosystem: Environmental > Aquatic > Freshwater > Ice > Liftoff microbial mat | place...
CGGGTTCGAGTCCCGTAGACTCCGCCACTTTGCAAAATGTCCGCAAAGTGGCTTCGTCGCTTGATCTCTTGGCGATCTGCTTGATGCGCGGCTTGACGAGGAGTTGCTTTTCCATCCCCATAGGGTGCCCGGAGGACACGCAATTTGCCGCGCTCCGACACCGGAAGCCAATTCGATATGAAAACGCTAAAGAACTCATTCCTCGACGCTTTGCTCGCTGCACTTGGTTTTGCGGCTCTGGCAGGACTCATTTCCCTCGTGGTCGGGCTAATCTCCACCGACCGTGTTGGTTCCACCACCCTCGGGATCGCTTGCGGAATGGCTTTGGTGGAGTTTGTGGTCTTCGCCTTGATCGGATGCATCAGCAATCTAATCGCGGCGAAGAACGCTGCGCCCGGCGCGATCTTTGCGCTCTTTTTCTTGAATTACGTGTGGGGGGCCAAGGCAACGGGCCTCTTTGAAAACGCCCCCAAAGGTTGGGCGTGGGTGTTGGTCCATCCGATCGATACGGCATTGATGAGCGGACTAATCTCTTTTCTTTGGACCATCCACGGCATCATTTCGGCGGTCGTCGTTGTCGCCATCCTTTGTGTAGTACGCTTCCGCCTTGCCCGCAATCCAGAATAGCATGGCTATTCAGTCAAGCGGGTGATGCCGTTCAGTGGGGCGTTTGAGACGAACTCTTCAACTGCTCGATGGCCCCTTGATGCCCCTGAGCCGCGGCCTTACGAAAGCACTCGGAGGCGGCCTTCGCATCTTGCTTCACACCTTCACCCACCAGCAGGGCACAACCTAGAACATACTGCGCGGGCGCATATCCTTGCACCGACGCCTTCCGCAACCACTTCACCGCTTCCTGGGCGTCCTTTTCCACCCCCACGCCGTGCATATATTTAGCGGCAAGTTGAGTCTCAGCTTCCACAAGTCCTTGCTCTGCGGCCTTGCGAATCCAAGAGGCAGCCTCCCTTGAATCTTTGGTTACTCCGCTTCCTTTTTCATAGCAGATGCCGAGATTAAATTGGGCGTTCGGGTGACCTTGGTCGGCTGCCTTGCGAAACCATAGCGCCGCCTCCGTCAGATTCCGCTCTACCCCTGTACCTGCGAAGCAGTAAAGAGCGAGATTGAATTGCGAAGGCGCAAAACCTTGCGCTGCCGCCTTCCGATACCATTTCGCCGCTGTCGTCTGATCGCGTTTCACTCCTTCCCCTTGAGCATAGGAGACGCCGAGATTGTGCTGTGCCTCCGCGAACCCTTGCTCCGCCGCCCGGCGGAACCATTTCACCGCTTCACTGAGATTCTTTGCTACTCCAATTCCACGCTCGTAGCGTGAACCCAATGAACATTGCGCGCTCGCAACTCCTGCATCCGCTGCGCCGCGCGTCTGTTCCAGCGTCTCCGCCGGCACTAGCGTCTTCACTGACCCCTGCGTCTCCGCGAGGGCGTCGCGGATCGCCTGCCTTAACTGTTCTTCACGACCGGGCTTTTGAGAGGATTGCTCTTGCGCTCGAGCGACAGCGGCACAGCAGACAACTAGGATCAAAAGCGATTTGCATCTAAAAGCGAAGCGCGGTTGCATGGGTCGGTCGTGAACGGGGCAGTAAAAGAGCCAGGGAGATGATGGTGGCTGGATGGCAGCAGTTTCGCCATTCCCAAAAAGGCGTCAAGCAGTCACTCGTTCTTCGATGTTCGGTCGCGGTCTCATCCGCGGGCACGGTGCATGACGGCGCAGAGCGAAATCTGTGAGTTCACTTGATCCAAAAGAGTGGCCGGTTACCCTCGAAAAAACTCACATGCACGCACACTTCTGAATTCCCCACGCGCTCGAATTGGACTATGATCAGGCAAAACTATGAAAACCGGTGAAGATCCCATAGAACATCTCGTAAAGGGCAGGACCATTCAAAAAATCCGGAACGTTTACGCTCCGATCGCCTTTGTTGCGGCGGCTCTTGTTGCCTTTGCGGTATTGAGCAAACAAAGCGGCGCACTCGGGGAATATGCCCTCATCTTAGGCGGCTTTGCCGGCTTGGTTGCCTACGTTCTAGTCGTTGGCGTTGCGCTCATCAAATATCGAGCCTGGCAGAAGGTGGAGGCGCTATTTCAATCTCAGGAACCGGTCGACGCAAGCGGCCAGTCTGACGAAGTAAAATAACGCCCATTTCTCACCCTCAGCCCGGACGCGGAGGGTACTGGCAACGGTAAGGACACGCGGAAAGGCCCTCAAGGTTTTCGGCCATCCATCGGATTGAATTCATTCGCGCTCTCGGATGGAATGGGTGGGGCCGCGCTTGATAGTGGCTCGTGGATCGGCTTCCAAAGCTGCACGGCTGCTTCGGAAATCTCAGTCCATTCTCCGACTTCTTTCTGGAGCCCTGTCTTCAACGATTCGAAAAATTCGGCCTTCCCGTCTCGACCGAATACGCCGCTTAACACCTCCGGATCGATCCAGCGGTCTTCATGGCGCCAATAATTCAAGCTGCTGAAGTAATGATGTTTGATCCAACCCATCAAGGCGTCCACCCAGTCTTCCAGATAATACCTAAGATGGATGTGCGGCACGGTGAGCAAATAGTCCGCCTGCCGGATGCGCTCGCTCTTATAATTTCGACACTCTTCCTGCTCCTCCACATAAACGATCATCCCGTTGATTTGCGGATCGTCGTCCAGGCAGAAAACGAAACTCACTCGGTCATCTCCCGGATATAGGTTGCGCCCATCGTAGAGCCGAAACTCGACTCCGGAGAGGATAACGTCTCGCATCGAATAGAGTCCCTCACTGATCCGCGTCAGTTTCGACGTGGAAGGCGGAGAAGAGAATAATTCGGCCGAAACGATGATGTTCCCTTCGATTGTGTGATCGAAGTTTTTGATCGGCGGAGGACTAGGCCCAAGGAAACTGTGGGAGAGATGTCCAAGCTCGGCCATCCGCAGATTGAGTTCGTCCAACGGCGATGTTTCCTTACGTTGGCCTAGCCAAGTAGCTACAACAGATGGCATTTCATTTCCGTTCGCCTTGGCGAGCTGTCCCTAGTTGAGATTTCCCGAGTGGAGATTGCCTCCGACGCATGAAAGGCAGGCTCCATTTTTACGGCTGAGCGCGAATGCTGATCACCACGTTCTCAGTGTTATCGGCTCTTGTTTGTTCGATTCTCAAACTGCTCTGAGAGTAAACCGCTTCGAAAAGTTGCCGTTGACCGGTGAAGGCCAGAAAACCCGGTGTCGGCTTCGCTGGCAGTTGCGGACGAGGTGATGAGGCGGGGGTGATTACCGGGAACTCGTGTCGGAAAGCGATTTCATCGGCGAGCATTGTCCCCGATCTGGCGTCGGCTCTTGGAAGCGCCGAATGCAGGAAGCTCTTGGCGATGTCACGGGCAAACATGCCATCCTTTTTGTCATCCACAAAGGACATGTCCAGGGAGAGGTGCAGTTGGCAAATGCAGTGTCGTTCATCGAGCACGACGCCGAGCGTAACCAAGCTGTCGAACTTCCCGCCCGTTGGCCGGAAGCTTACGACCGAATTCCCGTTCTCGTCTTTCGCCGTCCCAATCTCGGAGAGAGAAAACCAACGGAAGAATTCTGATTTCTTAGCTGTTTTGATGCTCTGCCAACCGAGACCGCCGAGCTGGCGCCTGCCGAAGCCCAACCCGCAGCTGACTGCTTGCCATAGGGTCGTCATGACTCGCTCCTCAATAAGGCTTCAGCGGCCGTCGTGCCGAGATTGCGGTGAACATGGCGTTATTCATGGATTCTCGCCAAGCCTCGTCAAGGCGAAACCACTGAACTAACGGCCCTTGGGGAGATCTTCAGCATCGTCGCCAACCACCAGCGTTCTTCGTCGACGAACTGCGCGCGGTCTTGGGAGCGATCTGCGGGGTCGTAGCGACGGGGCCGATGACGGCGGCGATGCTGCTGTGGCATCGCCGGTTGCCAGTTGTGGAAAAGTATCCGCTGCCGCCGAGGGATATTACGGGCGAGTTTTTGGATAAGTCGGGCATTTCGGTGGGAACGGAACCTTTATCTACGGCGACTCTCGTTGCGCACTTCGCCTATGGCGGTGCGGTCGGCGGCGTTTACGTACTGATTCCCCCAAACGCTCTGCAACGACCACTTTCGACAGGTTTGATGATGACGCGCAGCGGGCGATGCCCGCCACGAGAAACCGCTCTCGTACCCCGGCAGCTCTCGGAGACTGTGAAATAATGGATCGCCCGCGCGCAGGAGCGCGCGGAGCGGACGCGCGGGAGCGCTTGCCTCCGGAGCCGAGCGCTCCGGCGCGCCCGCCGAGCACTCCCGCGCGGGGCCCACCACCCGCAGAAACCAAACATATTTCACAGTCTCCTAAATTTCTGCGACCAGCACGGCGAAGGGAAGTTCGGCAAAGACTTCGGACAGCGCCAGGGCGTCCCCGCGGCGCTTGCGACCGGTGAAGATGTCCCGCCAGTGCGTTGCCGTCACGGGCGGGAGTAGCTGGGTATCCGCCCACACGCGGGCGATGGGCGGAAAGCCGAGGCTCGCGGTGTGACGCGGGACGGCGACGAGCATCGAGGCGTCCTCGCAGCGCCGCTCGAATCCGACCACTTTGTCCGCCGACGCGCCGACGGCACCCACGCCCGCATATGAGCCGCGGGCGAAAAGGTCCGGACGTTCCCGGCGGAACGTGAGCAGCCGATGGGTGACGAACATCTTGATCCGCCCATCGCGCCAGTTCTCCAGCAAATCGGACGGCGAAGCGGCATCCATGGTTTCGAGTTGCCGCTGACGCAGATGGTAGTCCACGGGGCGGCGGTTATCGGGATCCACGAGGCTGAGATCCCAAAGTTCGCTGCCTTGATAGAAATCCGGCACGCCGGGGCAAGTCAGCTTGAGGACCGTCTGCGTGAGCGAGTTCACCGCGCCGAGTTGCGCGAGGCGTCCGGCCAGCGGCGCGAGGCTGTGCGGAAAGCGATTGCGCCCGCCCGGCGCGAGCAGCGCGGCCACGAAGTCCCGCACCGCCTGATCCCACGCCGCGTTCGGCTCCATCCAACTGCTGTTCGCCTTCGCCTCCCGCACGGCCTTTTCCATGTACGCCTGGATGCGCTGCGTGAACTCCGCGCGATTGCCCTCGTGCAAACCCTCCAGCGGCCACGCCCCGAGGAGCGTCTGGTAGAGCAGGTATTCCTCGTTCGCATCGGGCGCGGTTTCGCCGTCGATCTCGCGGCGGTGTTTGCGGTTCATCGTCTGCCAGCGGCGCGTCGCTTTGCTCCATTCGTCGGGCATTTCGGAAAGCGCGGCGATGCGGGCGCGCACGTCTTCGCTGCGCTTCGTGTCATGCGTGGAGGTGGCCAGAAGGCAGTGCGGAAATTCCGCGAACCGGGCCGAATTTTGCCGGTGAAACAGCTCGACCGCGCTGCCGGTCGCGGCCGGTTCGCCGCCGACTTCGTTGAGCGCGACGAGCCGGTTGAAAACATAGAACGCCGTGTCCTCCACGCCCTTCGCCATGACCGGTCCGGTGCATTGCTGAAACTTCAGGACGAAGGCGCGCCGCAATTCCTCGTCCACAGGATGCGCGTTGCCCTTCGGCGGCAGCAGCACGTCGCGCAGGAACTCGAGCACGGTGCGCTCCATCGCCGGACTGCGCCGGCGCGCTAAACCGAGCGCGCGGGTGATGACCCGCACATCGGATTCGTCCGCGGGCTGACCGGGATCGAGGTAGGTGCGATAGACGGGGAAGCACGCAATGACCTCGCGGACGGCGGCGGTGAGCGCGTTAACCGTGTAATCGCGATACCAGCGGTGGCTTTCCGAGATGCGGTTGAACAGGTGGCCGAGGACATTGATTTCGCTGGCCATCGAGGTCTGCATGACGAGCTTCTTGCTGCGATAAGCCACGTCGCGGTAGTCGGGCCGGAAGCCCAGGATCCGGTCGTAACTCGCGGCAAGCTGCGGGGCAGACTGCGCGGAGACGAGCATTTGCACGAGCTGATTGGAAAACTCGTAGCCGGTCGTACCCTGCACCGGCCAGTCCGCGCGCAGCTTTTCATCCGGCCCGAGAATCTTCTCCACGAGGAGGTAAAGCGCCTCGCCGCCACGCTCACGGAGGCGGGTGAGATACTCCCCGGGATAGGCGAGTCCGTCGATGTGGTCGATGCGCAGGCCCGAGATGTGCCCGGCGTCCATCAACTCGAAGAGCAGGCGATGGGTCTCAGCGAAAACTTCAGGCAGCTCCATGCGGAGGGCGGCCAGCGTGTTCACGTCGAAGAAGCGCCGGTAGTTGATCTCCTCGCCGGCCACGAGCCAGGAACTGAGACGGTAGGCCTGCGCGTTGATCAATTCATCCAGACGGTCGAAGCGCGTGTCATCCGCGGGGTCGTGGAAACTTGCGAGCAAACCGTCGATCCCCGCGGCGACTGCGGGAAGCTCTCCGCACAGACGGATGAGGCGTTCGCGAATGACCTGCCGCTCGCGCCTGCTCTCGGCAATCCTTTCTGACGAAGTCGCGGTCCGCGCCGGGAGATGTTCGATCGAGGTGATGATGCTCTCCAATTCCGCCGGAGCCGGAGCCATCGCGGTGGCGACCCGCCGGAGCAACGGAATGGTGGTGCGGAGATCAAGGGGAAGAGTCAATTCACCGTGACGGAGGAGGAAGCCGCCCTCCGCAAACTCCACGCGAAAGCCGTCGCCTTCGAGCACCCGGCCATACTGCTCGCCGAGCACCGGCAGCAGCACCTTGTTCTCGAGTTCGCGTTTGAGCGGCTGCCACTCGATATCGAAGAAGCGCGCGTAGGGCGAGGAAGGCCCATTCTCGAGCACATCGCGCCACCACGGATTTAGCGCCCGCTCGATGCCCATGTGGTTCGGGACAAAATCGGCGATCAACCCGAGACCGTGATTTTTCAACTCCGCCGAGAAGGCCTCGAAATCCTCGCGCGAACCGACCTCGGGGTTCAGCGCATTGTGATCGCACACGTCGTAGCCGTGCGTGCTCCCCGGAGCCGCGCGGAAGAAGGGCGAGGCATAGACGTGGCTGATCCCGAGGTGCGCCAGATACGGCACGAGATCGCGCGCCTGCGCGAAAGTGAAGCCACCATGGAATTGCAGGCGATACGTCGCCCGTGGGATGTCGCTCATTTTTGCGCGATGATTCGCATTCGTCGTCCCCTGCGGTCGTGACCCCCTCACCAGTCATCAGAGTTGAGAATTGCACGCCCTTGGAATCATCGCACCCTGCGGACTGTGATGTGTCACGAAGAACGCCGTCCATGCTCCGCCCTGAGGCACACGCGCGCGCCGGGCGTTGAGTCCGATTAGGAACAGATGAGCAATCCCCTTTGGTTCAAAGACGCCGTCATTTACCAACTCCACGTCAAAACCTTTCAGGATAGCGATGGGGATGGCGTGGGCGATTTCGGCGGCCTGTTGCAACGGCTCGATTACCTCGCGGAACTCGGCGTCACCGCGGTCTGGCTGATGCCGTTCTACCCGTCGCCCTTGCGCGACGATGGTTACGATATCGCCGACTACCTTTCGGTGAATCCCAGCTACGGCACGCTGGAGCAGTTCGACGCGTTTCTGGCGGCGGCGCACGCGCGCGGCCTGCGGGTCATCACGGAACTCGTGCTCAACCACACTTCCGATCAGCATCCGTGGTTTCAGCGGGCGCGCCGCGCAGAGGTCGGTTCTCCCGAACGCGATTTTTACGTGTGGAGTGAAACGGCGGAGCGCTACCGGGAGGCGCGCGTGATCTTCCAGGATTTCGAGCCGTCGAACTGGACATGGGATCGCACCGCCGACGCGTATTTCTGGCATCGCTTTTACTCCCACCAGCCCGATCTGAATTTCGACAATCCGCTCGTCCACGAAGAGTTCCTGCGGGTCATCGACTTCTGGCTGGCGCGCGGCGTCGATGGCGTGCGACTCGACGCGGTGCCGTACCTCTACGAGCGCGAAGGCACGAACTGCGAGAACCTGCCGGAGACGCACGCTTTCTTGAAAAAGCTCCGCGCGCACATCGACGCAAATTTTTCCGACCGGATGCTGCTCGCGGAAGCGAACCAATGGCCGGAAGACTCCGCCGCCTACTTCGGCGCGGGGGATGAGTGCCAGATGAACTTTCACTTCCCGCTGATGCCGCGGCTCTTCATGTCGCTGCAGATGGAGGACCGCTTTCCGATCATCGACATTCTCGATCAGACGCCGGCGATTCCCGCGAACTGCCAGTGGGCGATCTTCCTGCGCAATCACGATGAACTCACCCTCGAGATGGTGACCGACGAGGAGCGCGACTACATGGTGCGCGTCTATGCCTCCGATCCGCGCGCGCGGATCAATCTCGGAATCCGCCGACGCCTCGCGCCGCTGCTCGGCAACAACCGCCGGAAGATCGAGCTCATCAACTCCCTCCTCCTCTCCCTGCCGGGGACGCCGATCATCTACTACGGCGACGAAATCGGCATGGGCGACAACATCTTCCTGGGCGACCGCGATGGCGTCCGCACGCCGATGCAGTGGAGCCCGGATCGCAACGCGGGCTTTTCCTCCGCCAACCCGCAGCGCCTCCTCCTCCCCGTTATTACCGATCCGGAGTACCACTACGAGACGGTGAATGCGGAAAACCAGCAGCGAAATGTCTCGTCGCTTTTCTGGTGGATGCGGCGCGCGCTCGCGGTGCGCCAGGGCTCGCAGGCGCTGAAGCACGGGGCGATCGAGTTTTTGCAGCCGGAGAATGCCAAGGTGCTGGCGTATCTGCTGAGAAGCGAAAGCGAGACGGTGCTCGTGGTCGCGAATCTTTCGCGATTCGTGCAGGTCGTGGAACTGGACCTGCGCGCCCACGCCGGCACGGTGCCGGAGGAAATGTTCGGCGGCACCGTCTTCCCCGCCCTGCGCGCGGACTCGCCGCTGGTCGTCACGCCCGGGCCGCACGGCTTCGTCTGGTTCGTCCTGCGGGCGGAAAACGTGGCGCGGCAGGTGGGCGGGAAGATGCCGGCGGTGCCAGCTTTCACGGAATGGAATTCCGAGCTTCGGGACGCCGTCACCCGGCGGGTGATTCCAGCATATTTTCCGAGATGTGCCTGGTTCCAAACTGCAGGGCGGACGGTTCGCGAGTACCGGTTGGCGCACGTCGTGGATCTGATGCCTGCCGTTTGGCTGCTCATCGTCGAGGTGAGCTTTCAGGACGGGCAGCCCGAAAACTACGTGCTCCCGATCGCGCGCATCGAAGGCGAATGGGAGACGTCGCTGACCAACGCGCATCCTTATGCGATTCTCGCGCGCATCGAAGACGACGGGGTCCTGGTCGATGCGTTCTATCTGCCGGAAGTTCGCGAGCGGTGGCTCCGCCTGCATCTGGAGCAGGAGACGGCGCGGCATTTCTCCCCGCGCCAGATCCGGGTGGTCGAGCAGGAAGCCGTGGAGCGCTGGGCCAGCGGGAGTCGCGTGGTGGAAATGGAACGCGCCAATACCAGCATCGCGTTTGGAGACACCGTTTTGCTCAAGGTTTACCGACGCCTGGAGTACGGCCTGCATCCCGAGGTGGAATTGCTCAGCGCGCTGCAACGAACCGCATTCCCGGCGATCCCGCGAATCTACAGCTCCCTCTCATTTGCGAGCCCGGAGGGTGCCGCCGTGATCAGTTCGCTCACCGGATACGTGGCGCACCAGGGAGACGGCTGGACCTTCACGATCGATGCGCTTTCCCGCTATTTCGACCGCGCACTGGAATCGCGCCGCGACCCCGCGGGGACCGACGTTTCGGAAATCATCGGCGGCGTTTTTCCCGAGCGGATGCGCGCGCTCGGCCAGGGGATCGCCGCACTGCACCGCGCGCTGGCCGGCGAGGGCGCGCACCTGCCCGAGCCGTTTAATGCCCACTACCAACGCTCGCTCTACCAAGCCATGCGCGGACAGGCGGGTCGCGTGCTGCGACTGCTGCGAAAGGAAGCGCACCGCCTCGATGCAGCGGATCGAACGCTGGCCGCGCACGTCGCCGAAGAGGAGCCCGCGATCCTCCGCATGTTCAGCGTTTTGTTGAACCACCGTTTTGCCGGGGCGAAGACGCGGGTGCACGGGGACCTGCACCTCGGGCAATTGCTGAATACGGGAAAGGAGTTCGTCTTCATCGATTTCGAGGGCGAAGCCGGCCGGCCGATCGGAGAGCGGGCGCTCAAGCGCTGTCCGCTCGTCGATCTTGCGTCGATGCTGCGCTCGCTCGACTACGCCGCCTGGATCGCGCAGCACCGCGAGGCCGAAGGCGACCGTGAGACGCTCCGCCCGTGGGTGACGCCTTGGGTGCGGACCGTCACGCAGACGCTCGTGCGCGAATATTTCGCGGCCACCGATGGCGCGTCATTCCTCCCGGTCACGGATGCTGAGCGCTACGAGTTGCTCGGCGTGTTCACTCTCGACCGTGCGCTCCGCGAGGTGGGGCACGAACTCACCCGCCACGGCGAATTTACCGGCGAGTTCATCGGCGTGCCGCTCACCGCTCTCGCCGACCTGCTCTCCGCGAAAGCCGCCGTTAAAAACACCGAAGCCGCGCTGCAAGTCCCCTAGCAACCGCTGCCCGCCCGCAGCAACAGGCTCCCCCCAGCAATCTGGTTCCACACGCGCAAACTCCTGCGCGGTTGCGAATTATCGATGTATGAAAATCGAAAAATCTGATCATTCCATCAGCGGGAAAATTGGCTGGGCTCTCCTGTGGCTCATCGGCGTCCCGATTCCCATCCTGCTCATCCTCTTTCTCATGCGCGGCTGCACATAGCGGTAAACTCATCAATGATTCAGAACCGGGGAGAAGCGTGATTGAACGCCTCCGACCCGAATCGCGAACTGACCGGCGGCGCGGACTCATCGAGTGCGCGCCGCTTCATTATTTTCCGGCTTCTCCCGGACGGGCCGATGGGGTTTGCTGCCGCCAATGAAGGTCGTAAAAATTTCCCCGCCGCAATGACGGCATCGCCGCGCCACAAGGTCGTGGTCATCGACGATGAACGCGCAGTGCTGGCGACTTTGACGGTGGTCCTGGAGCGGCACGGCTTTGATGTCACGACTGCGCCAAATGGGGCGCAAGGACGACGGAAAGTAGCGGAGGGGAAGCCCGATCTCGTTCTGCTGGACTTGGGACTTCCCGACTGCGACGGGCTGGAGGTGCTGAAGGAATTCAAGGCCGCGCAACCGGGGATGCCGGTGATGATCCTCACCGCCCACGACTCGCTGGCGAACGCGATCGAGTCGATCAAGTTGGGGGCGTTTCATTTTCTGCCGAAGCCGTATGCGGTCGAAGAACTCGTCAGCCTCTGCCGACGTGCGCTGGAGCAGCAGGCGCTGGTGGAAAAGACCGTGGTGCTGGAGGAGGAGAAGGCGCAGTTGCAGGCCCGGCTGCGCGCCGCGGAGGATCAACTCGGACCGGTGGCCGTCAGCCGTCGGATGCGCGAGGTGGAGCAACTGCTGGAGCGCGTGGCACCGAGCGAGGCGAATGTGCTCCTCACCGGCGAGAGCGGGGTGGGCAAGGAAGTCATGGCGCGGCGCATCCACGAGAAGAGCGCGCGGGCCAAAGGAACGATGGTCAAACTGAACTGCGCGGCATTTCCGCCGAACATGATCGAGGCGGAACTTTTCGGATACGTGAAGGGGGCCTTCACCGGCGCATCGATGGCGTTTCCGGGAATGCTCGCCGAGGCGGATGGGGGCACACTCTTCCTCGACGAGATCACGGAAATGCCGGTCGATCTGCAGACGCGATTTTTGCGCGTTCTCCAGGAGCGCGAGTCCCGGCCGCTCGGCACGACGAAAAGCCGCCCGATCAATTTCCGCCTCATCGCCGCATGCAATCAGCCGCCAGCCGCAGCCGTACAGCAGGGGAGGCTGAGGCAGGATCTGTATTACCGGCTGAAAACGTTTGAGATCGAAATCCCGCCGCTGCGCGAACGGCGCGAGGATCTCGTGAAGCTGACGGATACATTTCTGCACCGCTTCGCCGGGCAGCTCGGCAAGCCCGCGCCACAACTGGCTCCCGATACACTGGAACTGCTGCGCGCCTACTCGTGGCCGGGAAACGTGCGCGAACTGCAAAACGCGATCGAGCACGCGATCGTCCTCTGCGATGGCCAAACGCTGCTGTCACACCATTTTCCACGCGAAATCCAAGCACCCGACCTTGCCCCGAGCCTGCGCGCCAGTGCGCCGGTTTCTTTTCTGGACGCGGAGCGGGAGACACTCATCGAAGCGTTGCGTCGCTGCAACGGCAACAAGGCTGAAGCCGCGCGGATGCTCGGGATTCATCGCGGGACCATCTACGTGAAGATTCGGCAGTTCGGCCTCTCGGTCTAAAAACGCGACGGCCCGCGCTTTCGGGTGAAAGCGCGGGCGTCTGACGGAAGAAGGGCAGGTCAGGCGTGGGCGGTCCGCACGTCTTCGTGAAGCTCGCCGAAGGCCAGCACGGCGGCGCGCAGTTTGCGGAGAGCGAGTTCCAAGCGGGTCTTGATCGTGCCTAGCGGGATCCCGGTGTGAGCCGCAATTTGGCGCTGAGTCATGCCGCGATAAAAGGCGAGGCGCACAGCCTCTTGCTGCGCCACCGGCAAGTTGGCAATGAGACGCGCGACAGCGTCCGCGCGGTCCCTTTGAGCCGCTTCCCGGTCGGCCCCGTCATGCATGGCATCGCATGTGGCCTTGGATTCCTCGCGGAGGCGATCCTGCGCTCGCGCGTAGGCCATCTTGCGACGAATGCGATCGATGGTGCGACGGCGGACAAGGGTGACGATCCAGCCGAGCGCATAGCCTTTCTCGACGCGGTAGTTCTCGGCACGCCGCCATATTTCCAGGAGGCATTCCTGTTCGAGGTCATCCACGTCGTGATCATTGCCGATGATCCGTCCGATGATCGTGCGGATCAGCGCGTGGTGGCGACGATGAAGCGCGGCGAGGGCTGCTTCGTCGCCCCCATGGATGCGTTCCATGAGTTGTTCGTCGGTAAAATCTCCGAGGATGACTGGTGCGGGGTCCTTGAGTTGATTTTGGTCGAAAGAGTAGAGCATGGAGTGTGGTTAGTTGTTCCACATTCTCTTTGCCTACCGCATGCCAAGCTTCTCCTACACTGGGCGCGAGTGCTGCGCCCCCACGAAAGTGTCGCGGAAACCAACAGAACTGTCGCGTGGCGGCGACAGCTTAAAGTTTACCGAGCAGCAAAAGCACGATCAGGATGACGACAATCAGTCCGAGCCCACCGCTCGGCCCGTAACCCCACTTACTGCTATGCGACCAAGTCGGCAGTGCACCCACGAGCAGAAGGATTAAAACGATGAGGAGAATTGTATGCATACCGAGGTTTCGAGGCAGCCAACGCCTGCGGATGTGGCGTATTTATGGGACGCATGGATTCCCAATCCGAAATTCCCTGGACGCGAATTGCCTCTTTTATGCGTCAATACGCACACGACGCTCGGAACGGGCTCTACAGCCTCGATCTTGAGACCGCGTTACTACACGAGTTGGTGACCGAGGGCGAGGCGCAGGCGTGCGTGGAGCGTCTGCGCAAGCAGTTGCGCCGCATGGCGGAGCAAATGCGCTCGCTGTCCAAGATGTTTCAGAACCCCGAGCCCGTGATCGCGGCGATCCCTGCGCGCGAGTTGTTTTTGATCTGGCGCGAACAGCTCACAAAGCTTTCCAGTGCGCCGAATGTGGAGTGGGTGGATGAACTCAGCGACGTGAACGTGAACGTGGATGTGGAAATGATCGCAACCGTCTTTCATGAGCTGCTGGTCAATGCGGCCGCCTTTTCCCACGGCGACCCGATGAAGGCCGCTGGCCGAATCTTTGAAGGCGACGTCATCTTCGAACTGCACGAGCCCAAGAAAGCCGAGCTGGATACCAGCACTTGGGGCGAACCTTTTATAACGACCCGGCGCGGCTGCTATGGCCTCGGCTTATGGACGGCGCGTCGACTGATCAAGGCGAACAACGCGACGATCATGCGGCGCTACAACCCAGATGACGGGCGACTGACGACCCGAATTAGCCTCGCAGTGGCTTGAAACGGAGATCTGCCTTCCGAATCAGCCCGGTTCGGACGGCGGATCCTGTCTGATTACGGTTTTCATGCAGCACGGGCAGATGCCGTGAGAGAAGACGGTCCCGGTCTCGTCTCGAATGTATTTCTCGATCTCCTGCCAGTAGTCGCCGTCGTCGCGGATTTTTTTGCAATACATGCAGATCGGCAGCAGGCGCTTGAGTTGGCGCACCTCTTCGAGCGTTTTCTCGAGCTCGGCGATGCGTTCCTGACATCGTCCTTCCAACTCCAGCACGCGCTCGCCGCAACGCAGCCGTGCGAGCAATTCCCCCACGTCAACGGGCTTGCTCAGGAAATCATCGACTCCTGCGGCAAACGCGGCGAGCGCATCGTTCTCCTGGTCACGCGCCGTCACCATGACGATGTAAGTATAGTTATAGTGAGCGCTCGGGAACGTGCGGACGGCCCGGCAGACGTGCAAACCGTCAAGGTGTGGCATTTCCCAATCGAGCACCGCGATCTGCGGCGGGTTCGGACCGATGAGACGCTCGAACGCGGCCTGCCCGTCGTTGACAACGGTCACGTCGTAGCCGTGTCGTTTGAGGAGAAAGACGAGTGCCATGCGGGTCTGCTCGTGATCCTCAGCCACGAGCACGCGTGTGGCTGAGGATCGGGAGTTTGGCAAAGCGGGCGCGTTTGCGTTCACTACTTTCAGAATCGCCGCCGCCGGTTCAGAAGAAGGAATGTCGTTTTTCATCTAGCAGGCGGCTCTGCCACCCGGTTCGCCAATTTATGGTCTGGGAATGAGCTCTCCGTCCACATTGAAGAGAGTTACTTTTGCTCACGGGTGCGATCGGCTTCTTTCTTGAGGGCTTCAGCATCCGCTTCCCCGGATTTTTTAGAGACCTTGGCCTGGTCTTCGAGTCGGTCGGCGCGATTTTCGAGAGTCTGCTCGCGGGCTTGCTCCTGCTTTGAATCGCATGCACAGAGCGAGAGAGCGGCAGTGAGGGTGAGGAACGTGAGTATTTTCATGCCCGCTTATCGCACGAACCCGCCACGCTGGTTGTCCGTGGGGCTGGGATCGCTTCGGCTCCCACTCTGCCGACTATTCCCGCAGCCAGCGGGCAAGCTGGCGCGCGTAGTAGGTAAGGATGAGGTCGGCTCCAGCGCGTTTGAAGGCGAGCATTTGCTCGAGGACACAGGCCTTTTCGTCGAGCCAACCCGCCTGCGCCGCAGCTTTGATCATCGCGTACTCACCGCTCACATGGTACGCGGCGGTGGGCAGGCCAAACGCCTCCTTGATGCGCCAGACGAGGTCGAGATAAGGCAGGCCGGGTTTGACCATGACGATGTCCGCACCCTCCTCGATATCGAGTGCGACTTCCCGGAGCGCTTCGCGAGCGTTGGCGGGATCCATTTGATAGGTGCGGCGGTCGCCGCGGACGGGCGCGCTTTCCGCGGCGTCGCGAAACGGGCCGTAAAATGCGGAGGCGAATTTGGCGGCGTAGGAAAGGATGGGGGTGTCGCTGAAACCGGTGTCATCGAGCGCGCGGCGGAGGGCGCCGATCCGACCGTCCATCATATCGCTCGGGGCCACGATGTCGGCTCCGGCGTGGGCGTGGGAGACGGCGGTTTTGGCAAGAAGTTCGACACTCGCATCATTGGCGACGTGGGCGTGTTCGCCGCGGAATGTGGTAACGCCGCAGTGGCCGTGACTCATGAACTCGCACAGGCAGACGTCGGTAATGACGAGTAAATCGGGCACGTTGCTCTTCAACGCGCGGATGGCTCGTTGGACCACGCCGTCATTTGCATACGCCTGCGACGCCACCTCATCCTTGTGCGCGGGAATTCCAAAAAGCAGCACCGCTGGAACCCCGTCCGCATGCGCGCCCGCGGCTTCTTCGATGAGCGCTTTCTCGGTGAGTTGGAAAACGCCGGGCATGCTCGCAACCGGCACGGGCGC
>Ga0105048_10008992_pt1 | contig 15937 bp, 14 predicted proteins | sample MAT05_FD_78382 | JGI IMG/M metagenome (GOLD analysis project Ga0105048, IMG submission 78382) | Freshwater microbial communities from Lake Fryxell liftoff mats and glacier meltwater in Antarctica - MAT-05 | ecosystem: Environmental > Aquatic > Freshwater > Ice > Liftoff microbial mat | place...
GTCTGGATCTACAAGGACGGCAAATGGCGTCAGGTTCCTCAGAGCGACGCACCCGTCACGCCGCGGTAAAGCGCAAGTCCCGTGGACCGGCCGAAAGAGTGAAATCAACGCGGAGTGTCATGATGTCAACCAGTCCGACTCCGATCAACCAAAGCCCGATTCCCCCGCTCGACGAGCGAGGGCTTCCAGTTGGCTACCCGTTCAAGCCCGATTGGGAAGTGACGCCCCGTCAAACCAAAGAACTGCTCGCCAGGCCGGAGAGTGACCCGCTCCGGCCGCTGCTCATCGACTGCCGACGCGCCGACGAGTGGGCGTTGTGCCGGATCGACGGGGCAGTTCACATCCCCATGGATCTGATCATGGCGCGCATGGATGAACTTGAAGAGGGGCCGCAGGGGCGCAACACGCCGATCGTCGTGCAGTGTCGTTCCGGCCAGCGTTCCATGACGGTGACGGCCAATCTCCGCGGCGTCGGGTTCACCAACGTGAAGTCGATGGCCGGCGGGATACTGGCGTGGTCGATGGGCATCGACCCAAGCATCCCCCGATATTGAGCCGCGTTAAAGTCCTGAAACTCACACCCTCGCGCCGCCGCGTCGGAAGCTGGTGACACTGCCCTTGATCGGTGGGCGCGATAACGTCTGTGCGCGTACGCAGGCGTGACCTGGCGGCTTTCCTGGTCGATACAACCAGTGGAGTCGAGGAGTCCCGCACATGCTGAATCTCATGCTTTCGAAAGCGCGCCCCGGAATGACACTTGCGATGCCGGTGTTTCACCCCGGTGCTGCTGGGCACGTGCTCCTCAAGCCCGGTTTCGCCCTCGATGCCCGCTCGATCTGCCGGCTCGGCGAACTGAAAGTGCCCGATGTGTGGATCGACTGCCCCGCGCTCGCCGAAGTGATGAAGTACGTCAGCCACGAGGTCGTGGGGGCGCAGGCCGACCTGGTCCGCACGATCGGGCCGGGTTTCGACGCCGCTCAGAGCGATGCCCGCGTCGACCTTGAGTTCTCGGCGTATGCGGGCGCCGTCCGCGGCCTCATCGCTCGGCTTGGCGAGCACCCGAGCGCCCAGACGATGGTCAACGACCTTGTGCACACCGACAGCGCTCTCACGAGCCACAGCACGGCCGTAAGCTACCTCTGCATCCTCATGGGCCTCAAGCTCGATTCCTATCTCATGCTCGAGCGGTCGCACGTCGGCCCCACCCGCGCCCGGAGTGTTGAGGGTCTGGGCGTTGGTGCGCTGCTTCATGATGTCGGTCTGCTGCGACTCGATCCCGAGACCGTGCGCAAGGCTCATTCCACTGGCAACTTCACCGACCCGGCGTGGCGGGCCCACGTGAAAGTTGGCTACGAGATGGTCCGTGGCGAGGTCGAACCCACTGCTGCTTCGGCGGTGCTGCACCATCACCAGCGCTTCAACGGAACCGGATTTCCGAGCCTCCGCCGGGCCGACTCGCAGCGTGCTCGCCCGCAGTGCGGGCATGACATTCACATCTTTGCGCGCGTCATCGCCGTCGCGGACCGCTTCGACGATCTCCGCAACCCGATCGCGGCCGACGGTACCGTGCGCCGCTCGGCGTTGCCCGTGGTCCGCGTCATCAAGCAGATGCTGGCCGAAACTCGCGCCGGGCACTTTGATCCCATGGTGATCAAATCGCTCGTTCAGTGCGCGCCGGCTTTCGGTCCGGGCAAGCATGTCACACTCAGTGATGGACGCGAGGCGGTTGTCACCGGTCAGAACCCGCTCGACCCCTGCCGACCAAAAGTCCGGCCGATTATCGCCGGTCGCGAGCACATGGTCCCCGAGGATCACTTCGGCCCGGTGATCGACCTCCAAAAGTCGCTGGTCTCGATCGCCAAGGTCGATGGCGAAGACGTGCACGACGATCTCTTCTTCCCCTCGGTTCCCTCCGAGTTTGACCTCCGCGTCATGCCGCCCAATACTCAGCCTGTGGCCTGCGCGGTGCTGGACGCGGCGTGACCATCGACATCACCGCAGGCCGGCCGCGGCGGCCTGCGCACGCTGCTTGCAGGCCTCGATGGCGGATTCATCGCTCCCGAAGATCGCCAGCACCCGCTTGTCGGGACCGATCAGGATGAACCGCGTGGGATGCGAAATGTTGTGCATCGTCCCGCCATCGGTCAGCGCGATGGGTGTCGATTCGTCATCGGCAAGGTTGAACTTCAGCCGGTTAACGCAGATGTCGCGAACAGTTTCGATCGGCCCGGTCAGCATCAGCCAGCGGCCGGGGTCAACGCCGAACGCCGTCGCGTGTTCCTTGAGTTTCTCGACCGTGTCGTGGGCCGGATCAACCGAGATCGACGCGAACCTGACCCGCGTCCCCGCCAGGTCGCGCTGCATTTCCCACATGGCTCGCGTCAGTTTCGGGCATGCGAACGGGCAGTTGGTAAAGAAAAAATCAAGGACCGTGACCTCGCCCTCAAACAGCTTTTCCGTCTGTTTGCGGCCGAGTTGGTCGGTCAGTTCAAAGTTTGGCAGTGACAGGTCGGCGACATCGGCATTGGGCGCTAGCGCCGCGGGCGTCACCCACATCTTGCCCGACACGGCCATATAGCCCAGCGTGAAAACCGAGGTTCCAAACACGACCGCAGCGAGCACGACCACCCAGCGAAGGAACGGACTCATGTTAACTCCACGCCCGCGCGGTTGCATCAATGACCATGGCCAAGAGCAGCACCGGGAGGTGGATGATCGAGGCGATAAAGACTTTCCGAGCCCGCTTGGGGGATCTATCACTCACCAGCCCCGACGCGAGTCCCATAAACGCGAGTGAACTTGCCGCCGCGACGATCGCATAAACGATCGAAAGGCGGTCGGGCATGAACCACCAGGGCGCGACCGAGGCCACAACCAGCAACCCTGCCCAGACCATGATCTGCGCCACCGTGTGCGTGCCCACCGTGTCCTGAAGCGGGAGCATTCGGTACCCGCCGCGGGCATAGTCGTCCTTGTGCATCCACGCAATGGCCAGAAAGTGCGGGATTTGCCAGACGAACATGAGGCCAAAGAGGGTCCAGCCGCCAGCCTCAGTCAGGCCCGCCAAGGAACTCGGCGAAGCCAGCCAGGCGCAGGCGCACCAGCCAATGAGCGGAGGCAGCGCGCCCGGTATTGCCCCGATCCAGGTGTTCAACGGTGTCACGGGTTTGAGCGGTGTGTACCACAAAAGATACGACACGACCGTCGCGAAACAGACCAGCGCGGCACTGGGGCCGCACGTGATCAGCAGAATCAGCGGCCCGGCGATCGACATGACCAACCCGAACACGACGGCGCTTGCCAGTGACAAGCGACCGCTCGGCAGCGGTCTCGCGCTGGTTCGCTTCATTCGAGCATCGCGGCCGACTTCCATGCACTGATTGAGCGCATTCGCGCCGGCCGACGCCAGCGCCGTACCCACAATGCACCCTACCAGCGGCAGCGCCACCTCTGCGAGCCCAAGCCCGCGGCCCGCCAGCGACAGTCCAAAGCCGCCCGCCGCCGTCATGGTCACCAGCCGGGTGATGCGCGGCTTGGCCAGTTCGACATAGGTGCCCCAACCACCTTGCTTGGCAGCACCAGGCTCATCGACACAACTCGCCGAAATGCGCAGGACCGCGGCCGATTCGGTCGCGACTTCCAAGGTCGCGGTCGCGGCATTGGCTGTGCCTGAAATGGAAGTGGGACCGGCTGCTTGCATGGGTGATTATTCGCAGGCGGGAAGGCGATTTCAGGGTTTGGCCGCCGGGGGTGGTTTCGGCGTCAGTTCAAGTTCCAGTACCGCAAACCCGTCGAGCTCAAAATACTCGACTTCGATTCCGACTGCCTCTCCAGCACCGCCGACTTCAAAGCTGCCCGTGTGCCCCTTCGGAGCGTGCCAGGTCCAGTCGTCGATAACCGTTGTGACGGTGCCCTCGCCGCCCACCAGACCGGCGCCGCGCCGGATTTGCACCCGAATTCCGTCATCGCTGCGAGTTGAAACGGTGTAAGAGCCCGGCTTGAGAGGGATCACCGTCTTGGCGAGAACGCCAAAGCGATCCTTGGGGAGATCGGCCTTGGTCACGGCGTCGTCAATCTTGAGTTCGCTGGGCCCGCCGCCACCAAACGGCAGCCGCAGTGTTGGCAGTTCGCATGTGATGGCCCGCTCGGACGACGCCTCCTTCCGCCATCCCGCCTCGTCTGTCCGTGGGTCGGCGGTCCACGGGAAGAACGTAGTGGTCCAGACGGCATTCACGAGCGTCCCCGAAACTGAGTCGGCGAAATCGCCAATCGAGGTGCTGAGTGTGTAGCGATGGACCCCCGGCCCGTTCGAGAAGACTCGAACCTCAAGCACGCGGCCATCGGTCGCGTTCTCTGGAACGCTGATCTGGGCCTCAACCGGTGCGGCTGGCTCCTTGAGCGCGACGCTGAGGTTGCCGTCGGGGAGTTTGTAGAACGCATAGGTATGCAGCGCGCTCTCCCGGCCAACTTCTCGCACCAGCGGCGAAGCGTGGTCCCAAGGCCCCCAAGGTGTCATCACAATGTTCTGCCGACCGCGCAGGTCTGAGCGGGCATTGACCGGATCGGTCACCCCCATCGCCTGCGCCATCGGCGGCGTGAACTCGTTAGCCACCAGATTGAACGGTTGCGTCACCGACTCGGCATCGGCATCGATCTTTGCATCCTCCGGCTTGTTCAAGGTCCAACCCGTCAGCGGCGTCTTGCGAACTCGCAGCGCGGCACCCCGGTCCTCGCCGGTGAAGTCGTTGAACTCCACTCGGTTGTCCTTGCTGCCCTTGTGGTTGGCCAGCGCCCAAGGGGTTTTGAGCAGCCCGAGGTCATCGTCGTCCCACAGGGCGACACTGACCGAGTTACGCGCAAACACATTCTGCCTTATCACGTTCTCAAAGCCGTGCTCGATGTTGATCCCCCCGCCTTCACCGCCGCCCTGCCCGCCGTTGCCTTCGATGGTGTTCTCGTCGATCACCGTCTTCTGGCAGTACCCGCCCCAAATCCCGCAGATGCCGTTCTCGATAAGGCGGTTCTTGCGGAACCGATTCCCGAATGAAAACGTCATCTCAATCCCGTGGGCCGCTGCGTACGAAAAATCGTTGCCGACCAGCAGGTTGTCATTGCACCCGCGTCGGGTGTAGTCAAAACTGTTGCCTGCTGCACCAGCCGTCGGTGGGGGAGGTGCCTCGCCGAGTGCTTCTTTGCCGCCAAAGCCAAAGAAGCCGTCGCCGCCGTGCGTCGCGGAGTTCTCAATGATCACGTTCCGCGCGCACTGCTCGAACATCAGGATTCCGGCTGAGTCCTGACCACGGTTGTACACGCCGTGGCTGTATCCACGAATACAAAAATCCAGGGCGTTGCGAGAGATCAGGTTGTCGCTGCTCCGCCACATCGCCAGGCCCCAGCCCGAGAGGAACGAAAAATCGTTGTCTTGGATGCTGGCGTTGTTCACCCGGTCGATGATGAGCCCGTTCTGTGTCGTGCGGACTCGGCAGCCGCGCACGGTGACACGCTGGCTGTCTTCAATGCAGAACGCGGCCCCATAGTTGGTGCGCCATTCCTGCTTGTCGTTGGCGTGTGGCCACAGCCAGTCCGCTCCATCCTCGGCCGCGGCGGTGCTGCGCAGGTGGTGCGCAAAGTTCCGCTCCGCCGTGCAGCGTTCGAGCGTAAGCCGGTCGGCCTTGGTGGCGTGCAGGCCCACCTTGAACCCAGAGACCGTCGCCCCGACGATGGTGACATCGCTCACGCCGTCAAGCCGGATGCCGGTGCCCGAAAGTTCATCTTGGGCGACGGTGAGCGCCGCCCCGCGAAGAACCGAGCCCGGCGCGAACTCGACTCGAATGTTCGAGGACTTGATCTGCAGCACACCGTTAAGGTCGGCATCGTTGATCACCGTTCCGGGGGCGATCTCAATCCGGCATGAGCGATCGACGATCGTGTTGTCGGCCCTGACGACCACGGTGGGAAGATCGGCCTCGGAATCCGGTGCGACAAGCGCGAGCGCGAGCAAAGTCAAAATGACCATGCCCCATCATACAACAAGCCCCGGCCAGCCGGGGCTTGTCATTCATGGTTGAGGGATTGGGAAGGTGCCGCGTGACGAACCCGTTACTGACCATCAGCCCGGCCGACCGTGTTGGGCTGGCCCATCGGCACGCTCGGAGGAGCCGTGTTGAGCTGCGCCGCCGGCTGCTGCCAAGCCGGTGCTGCCGGCCGGTTCGAGGCGAGATCGACCTCATCCTCGACGCCCTTGAGACCCTTCTTGAACTCCACGATGCCCTTGCCCAGCGAGCGACCAACCTCGGGCAATCGGCGGCCAAACAGCAGCAGGGCGATCACCAGAATGACCACCCATTCCATCATGCCGATGTTCTGAATGAAGGCGAGCGTGGCAACAGGTTGACCGGTGAACATGGATGCTCCAGACATTTTCGACTCAAGACACTGGTACCCAATTGTATACGAGGTATGCGGCTTGTTCTGTCCCAAGGCACAACGGCCCAAACTGTAGCAAATTGCTGACCCAGCCGATTATCGGCCAATTCCCACGGCCCGCTCCGCCGCCTGAACAACGTTTAATAGCAGCATGGTCACAGTCATCGGGCCTACCCCCCCCGGAACTGGGCTGATCCAGCCTCCGTCGCCCAGCACGCGGGAGACCGCCTCGAAGCTCACGTCGCCAACCGTGCGGACCTTGCCGTCAGCGCCGGCGGCGCGCGTGGTTCCGACGTCGATGACCGTCGCGCCCGGCTTGACCATGTCCGGCTCAATGAGACCGGGCACACCCGCCGCCGTCACCAGCACGTCGGCGATGCGGCAAACCTCTTTGATCCGAGGCGACCACTTGTTGCACGAGATGACCGTCGCGTCCATTCTCATGAGCAAGACCGCGATCGGCTTGCCGACAACGTCGCTCGCCCCGACAATCACGGCGACTTTCCCCCGCAACCCGCCCACCGATGGCACGCCGGTCGCTTCCACCATTTTCACAACCGCCAGCCCGGTGCATGGGGCGAGCGACGACCGACCGTATACGACGTTGCCGATGTTGGCCGGGTTGACGCCCTCAACATCCTTCTCCGGTGTGATGAGCCGTTGAATGCCGTAGGGCTCGACATCCGCCGGGAGTGGCAGGTGCAGCATGATCGCCGAGATCTCGTCCTGCGTGTTCATGAGCAGCACGCGTCCGGCGATATCGTCGTATCCCGCGTCGGAGCTCAGTTCGTGCAGTTTGTACTCAATGCCGACGGTCTCGCAGGTTTTGCCCTGATTGACCGCGTACACGCGTGACGCCGTGTCGGCCGCGCCGCACAAAATCGCGTCGAGCCGGGCTTTTCCGCCCCGCGCTCGAACGGCGTCGACCCGTGCTCGGAGGGTGACTCGGTACTGCTCAGCCAGGTTTTTGCCATCGAGGATGCGGGCCATGGTCGCCAAGCGTATCAGCGGACGAGCCACGTTGGGGATGTCCTTTACCGGTCGTCCCGCCCCTCATCGGCCTTTGCGAAGCGAGACGATCGCCGTCGATAGCCGATCGGCAAACTCAGCATCAAGCGATTCGGGGACCTCGATCGGCGCGACCTTCGGTCCGCTGATTTTGTGAAGCCTTTGGTCGATGAGCTTCACAATCCGAAGCGCGACCTCGAGCCGGGCACCCGGCGCGGCCGGGCAACACCACCAAGACGTCCGGGCCAGCCCGACCGTGAACAATCCGGCTCCGTTTTTCGCCTCCCATCCACCCATTCCGACCGGAAACCGATCCTCAGGCGCTGTACCATCGGCTCCCATGCCCACCATCACCCTCAACGGCCGCAAGCACGACTTCAAGCCCGGCCAGTTCATCATCCAAGTCGCCAACGACGCCGGCCAGAACATCCCGCAATATTGCTACCACGACGGCTTGTCCGTCGTGGCCTCCTGCCGCATCTGCTTGGCCGAAATCTGGATGCCCGACGCCAAAACCGGCAAGCTCGGCCCCTACATGGGCGGCAAGCTCATGCCAACCTGCCAGACCGCCTGCATCGATGGCATGGTCGTCTACACCGACTCCCCCAAATCCGTCGCCAATCAAAAAGCCGTGATGGAGTATCTCCTCATCAACCACCCGCTCGATTGCGCCGTCTGCGATCAGGCCGGTGAATGCTCACTTCAGGATTACTCCTACGAGTTTGGCCGCGGCGCGTCCCGGTTTGAGGAGACCAAGGTCAAGCAGGCCAAGAAGGATGTTGGCCCGCACATTTATTTGTATAGCGATCGCTGCATCATGTGCACCCGCTGCGTTCGCTTCACCCGCGAGGTGAGCGGAACCGCCGAACTCTGCGTCACGGGGCGCGGCAACCGTGAAGAAATCGACATCTTCCCCGGCCTGGCCCTCGATAACCCCCTCGCCAGCAACGTGATCGATCTCTGCCCGGTCGGCGCGCTCCTCGACAAGGACTTCCTCTTCGCTCAGCGCGTCTGGTTCCTCAAAAGCACCCCAAGCATCGACGGCATCACCGCCAGCGGCGACAACATCCTCGTTGAGCACAACGAAGGCAAGGTCTACCGCTTTAAGCCCCGAACGAACCTCGCGGTTAACAAGTGGTGGATCACCGACGAGGTTCGCTACGGCTGGAAGTTCGTCCACAGCGAAGATCGTCTCTCGCAACCCCTCCGCCGCCAGTTCGGCGTCGCCGTCCCGACCGACCACGCCCGCGCCGACCGCGAAGCCGTCGAAGGTCTCCGCAAAGCCACGGCATCGGGCAAGCGCCTGGCCGTCATCGTGAGCCCCATGCTCTCGTGCGAGGATGCGTTCACGCTCGGTAAGGCCGCCCTCGCCATCGATCCTGCCGCGTTCCTCGCCCTGGGCCCGATACCGACCCACGGGGCCGATCAGGTTTTCCCGACCGGTTCCGAAGCATCGCATCCCAAGGCGTTCACGGTCTATGCAGAAAAGTGCCCCAACAGCCGGGGCGTTCGCCGCGTGCTCGAGGCCCTCTCCAAGCCGACGACCCACAACGGCTACGTCGCGAACTTCGACCAGATCTGTGCACAAATCAAGAGCGGCGAGGTCACCGGCGTGATCGTTACCGGCAACTTCCCCAGCACCTGGGCCACGCCCGCCGCAGTTGAGGCCTTGAAGGGCGCGTTCGTCGTCGCTATTGACACGCTCCCCGGGCCGATCGCAGATGGCGCCGATATCGTGATCCCCAGCGTGACCTGGGTTGAGAAGGCCGGATCGTTCGAGAATGCCCGCGGCATACTCCAGGCCTTTGAACAGGCCATTCCCGCTCGCGAAGGCGCTCGAAGCGAAGGCCAGATCGGTCTCGATCTGTTCGCCGCCGCGCGGTTCCGCGATCGCCAAGAGTTCAATGCCGGCACGGTTCGTACCGAGATGGCCGCGCTCGGCGGGTCGCTTGAGGTGTTCGCCTCTGGCGTCTCAATGCCCAGCGTTGCGCCTCAGCAAGAGCCCGACATGGCGGTTGTCGAACTCTGAGTCGAGTACTGGTTCGATTCCCCTCAAGCGGTGCGTCGCTGAAGGTCAAACATGAATGATACGGTGATCATCGTCACGGTCGTGCTCGTCATCGGCATCGTCGCGGCGGCTGTGTTTGTGATCTGGCGCACTCGCTACCAGCCGGTTAAGAACCCGTTCCGCGCCCACAACGACGCCCCGGTAGAGCAAGTCGTAATTCGCGATTCCGATTTTCGTCCCTCTACAGCAGATTCACGGCGCGCCGCCGGTGAGCCGAAACACGCATCGCCCACTGGTGCTGATCCGGGTGACCTTCTGCTCCGCGGCATGGCCATTGGCCATATCGCGTCAGCCCTGCACGCGACAGATGATTCGACGCATCAATCGCCCAGTGCTGACGGCGAGATTTCCGAGCGGACAAACGAGTCTTCCTCCGGACCTTTCTCGTCTGATCCCGGCATTTCGTCAGATGGTGGGGGCGAAGACTCGGGCGGTGGGTCGGGTGATTCCGGGGGCGGGTCCGAATGAGTGTCGCCAGCCGGCCTAACAACTGGCCTAACAACTGGCCCAACAACTGGCCCAACAGCCGGCCACACCGCCCCGAGAAAAGCCCAATGACTTTCACCTGCGGTGAGCCGTGAAAGATACTCCAAAGCAAAGCTCCGCTGAGCTCGCGCGGGCGGTCGACCGCGATGAATCCAGCCCGGAGCCATCACCCACGCCGTCGGCTCTGCCCCGCACCGTTGGCATATTCGGCGCATCGGCCGTCATGGTGGGGGTGATCCTCGGCAGTGGCATCTTTCAGACCCCAACAGAGATCGCCAGCAAGCTCGCCGATCCGTGGATCATCCTCGCGTTTTGGCTCGCGGGCGGAGTGCTCTCACTGCTCGGAGCGTTCACATACGCCGAACTGGCCACGATGCTCCCGCAGTCAGGCGGCATTTACGTCTTCCTCCGCGAAGCGTTCGGCCGCCCCGTCGCGTTCATCTTCGGGTGGACGTACATGCTCGTCACCAAGCCCTTCGCCGCCGCGGGCATCGCGATCGTGCTCGCGTCAAACCTCAACGCCCTGTTTCACACCAACTGGGACGAGAGAGTTGTCACGATCGTGGTCCTGATCGTCTTGACCGCCGTCAACGCCCGCGGCACTGGGCTTGGCACCAGCGTTGCCGGCGTGCTCACATCGCTCAAAATCCTCGCCCTCCTCGCCATCGTTGTTCTGGGTGTCGTGCTGGCCCGCTGGGACCCGCGCGGCTTCTTGCCCATCGAGCCGGTCCCCGCCGTGCCTTTCTGGTCGGCCATCGTGCCCGTCATGGCCGCCGTTTTGTGGACGTACGACGGATGGAGCGATGTCGGCGCCATCGCCGGCGAGGTCAAGCGTCCCAGCACCTCGCTCTGGAAGATCTACACGTTTGGCACGCTCATGGTCACCGCGCTGTACCTCGCGGTCAATGCCGTCTATCTCGGCATGCTCCCGCTTGACAAGATGCGTTCCGTGCCGACCGTAGCCCCCGACGTCATGCAGGTCCTCATCGGCCCGTCCGCCGGCTGGGTGGTTGCCGTGATCGTCATCGTGTCAACGCTCGGAAGCACCCACTCATCCATCCTCACCGGTGCCCGCGTCACTTTCCAGCAGGCCCGCGACGGGCTGCTCTTTGGATTCCTCGGCCGTGTTCATCCGCGCTTCCAGACGCCGGCGGTGGCGCTTTGGGTGCAGTGCGCCCTTTCCTGTGCCGCCGTGATCTACGCCCAGAACTTCGCGCGCCTCGCCGGGGGGTTCGTCTTTACGATGTGGATCTTCTACGGCCTGGGCGGGCTTGCGATCTTCGTACTCCGCGTCCGCAAGCCCGACCTTCCTCGGCCGTTCCGATGCCCAGGCTATCCCGTCGTTCCCGCCCTCTTCGTTCTCAGCGCCGTGTTCATGACCGTGATGACCATCTACAACGCACCTGACCAGTCGCTTCCCTGGCTTGGCGTGCTCATCGCCGGCGGGCCTGTCTATTGGGTCTGGCAGAGGTTCCTGCATCGCGCCCCGGTCGCGCCGCGATAACGGCTGTCGAGTTGAGCAATCTACTCAAGTCGCATCGGAACTCCAAAAACACAACGACCCCGGTTGGAGGTCCAACCGGGGTCGCGATTGTTTGTATCTGCTCAGAGCGAGCAGCAGTATGGATTACCAGCCGCCGCGACGGCCACCGCCGCCACCGCCACCGCCACCGCCACCACCGCCACCGCCCCAACTGCCGCCACCGCCGCCGCTGCTGCCGCCGCCGCCGCGACCACCGCGGAAGCCGCCGCCGCCGCCGCTACCACCGCCGCCGCCACCACCGAAGCCGCCACGGGCCTCCTTGGGACGAGCCTCGTTGACAGCAAGGTTGCGGCCATCGAACGGCTGGCCATTGACCGCTTCGATCGCGGCGTTCGCCTGAGCGCCATCCGGCATCTCAACGAAACCGAAACCGCGTGAGCGGCCGGTGTCCCGGTCGATCACGACCTGGGCCGACGAAACCTCGCCGTGGGCTGCGAACAAATCGCGCAGAGAATTGTCATCCGTACCGAACGGCAGGTTACCAACGTACAACTTCATAAGAAACATCCAAGCGCCCGAAGGTCTAAATCGAAAGTGGCCGCTGTGCACACTCGGGCGAGGATGCGCGTCGGTCGAATCAGGAAAGCGCCGAAAACAGGACCGGACGCGTCACCAGATCGCCCAATATTAGCCCCATCTCCCTCGCGGGGTTGGCCCGCATCAGAAATTCCACTCTATCCCGCCAGCCGATGTTGGTGTAAAGTTCGGTACAAATGGCCGGTCGATCGGCGTCTCTTTGGCCACCATGCGGTCTGAGATTTGGTAAAAAATCGTTCACCGCATTCCGCGTCCTCGCAGGTTAATTTGTTCGCGCTCCTCCATATCCTTGCGGACGTATGGCCTCGAAATCGATCAACGCGCTGCTCTTTGGACTCATCGACTACGCCGGGCTTTTTCCCCCGGCCAAGCTCGACATGAAGGCTGCGGCCGAGTCGTACGCCCGCCACCGGCGCGGCAAACACGCCGACTCACTCGCCCGCTTCATCTGCCCGGTCTCAAGACTCGGCGAGTTCGCCAAGGCCGCCGCGCTTCACTTGCCCAATACCGATGCGGTCCCTGCCGACCCGAAGCGGGCGTTGAAAGCCAAGGTCGTGGTGCCTGCCGGTGCTGCGCTGGCGGAATCTCCCGCGCTTGTCCAGCATCTTGACCCTTGGACGCTTTCGGCGCTCATCGACGGGCCGCTCGAGTCGAACCTCAGAGCCATTGCCGAGTTCAATGCGGCGCACCATAAGAATCATCACTCCTCGGCCGTTGTTGATACGGTCGAGATCAAGGTGACCACGCCCGACGCCATCGACGCGGCCCTCGACATCCTGCCCGAAGAGATCAACCCGTTCTTTGAGATTCCACACAAGGGTGATGTCCGCACCTTTGCTGCCGCGCTCGCCGGTCTCGGCCTGTCGGCCAAGATTCGCACCGGGGGTACAACGCCGGATATGTTTCCCTCGGTTGAACAGGTCGCTGATTTCCTGCTCGTCATGCACGACGGCAATATCCCCTTTAAGGCGACCGCCGGGCTGCATCATCCAATCCGTGGCACCTTCGGCCTTACGTACGAAGACGATTCCCCCGAAGGCACCATGCACGGATTCGTCAACCTTTTTCTCGCCGCGACGCTTGTCCACGATCAGGGCATTGACCGCGCCACGGTCATCCATCTCCTCGGCGAAACCGACGCCGAGTCCTTCCGATTTACCGACGCCCACGCCGAGTGGCGCGGCATGCGCATCACCACTGAGGCCATCGCCGCCGCCCGCGAGAACTTCGCCCTCTGCTTTGGCTCTTGCTCCATGGACGATCCCATTGTCGATCTCGCTGGCCTCGGCTGGATCTGAATCTCGTCGTTTCATCTCGTCCTTCAAGGGCTTAATTCCCTGCTCGCGCGCTTTGAGCCGTTGATCACGCGTCGCGGTATCGAACCCGTTACTATCCGCCTCTCCCATGAAGATCCACGAATACCAAGGCCGCAACCTTCTCCAGTCTGCCGGCATCGCCGTCCCCGCCGGCCAGATGATCACTTCCATCGAAGAAGCGCCCGCTGCGTTCAAGGCGGCAACGGCCGATCAGTCCGCGCCGCTCGCGGTGGTCAAAGCGCAGGTCCACGCTGGCGGGCGTGGCAAGGCTGGCTTTGTGAAACTGGTCAAAACCGCAAAGGACGCAGAGGATGCTGCGCGCTTCATGCTGACCAACCGCATGAAGAGCCCGCAGACTCCGCCCGAGGGGCTTGAGGTCAAGCGGCTGCTGGTCGCGGCGGGCGTTGATATCGCCGATCGCGCTGGCGGTGGCAAAGAAGAGTTCTACCTTGCCGTCACGACTGACCGCACCACCCGTCGAAACGTGCTCATCGCCAGCCGCGAGGGTGGCGTCGAGATTGAGCAGGTCGCCCACGATAACCCCAGCGCGATCATCAAGACTCCGCTGCACCCGATCCTTGGTCTGCAGGGCTATCAGGCCCGCGACGTTGCGTTCGCGCTCGGGTTCAAGGGCAAGCAGGTCGGCCAGGCGGCCGCCATCATGTCCAAACTCTGCAAGCTCTTTACTGACAAAGACTGCTCGATCGCCGAGATCAATCCGCTGATCATCACGCCCCCGCAGGCCGGCTTTCCCGATGGGCAGGTGCTCGCCATCGACGCCAAGTTCAACTTCGACGACAACGCCATTTTCCGCCACAGTGACCTCGAAGCGATGTATGACCCATCCGAGGATCATCCGTCGGAGGTTCGCGCCAAGCGATTCGGGCTGTCGTATGTCGCCCTCGACGGCAACATCGGCTGTCTCGTCAACGGTGCCGGGCTGGCCATGGCCACCATGGACATCATCAAGCTCTCCGGCGGTGAGCCCGCCAACTTCCTTGATGTCGGCGGCTCGGCCACTGAAGAGGCTGTGACAGAAGCGTTCCAAATCATCCTTTCTGATACCCGCGTGAAGGGCGTTCTGGTAAACATCTTCGGCGGCATCATGAAGTGCGACATCATCGCCCAGGGCGTGATCAACGCGGCACAGAAGGTTGGCTTCAAGGTCCCCCTTGTGGTGCGTCTCGAAGGTACGAATGTTGACGCCGGCCGCAAACTGCTTGAAGGCGCCCGCGGCCAGATCCCCAGCATGCAGGCGGCTACCGATCTCGGCGACGCCGCTCGCAAAGTCTGCGCCGCCGTCGGCTGACCTCCAGTCTTGGTCCTTTTCCAAAACTTCAAAATCGCGGAGCCCGCCATGAGCGCCACCCGGTCTTTTTCTTCCATCCTGATGGCGGTTCCGTTCGTGTTCGTGATGGGCGGCTGTGATTCCAAGATCAACGACGAAAACTTCGGCAAGATCTCCCCCGGCATGACCCAAAGCGAGGTCGACAAGGTTTTGGGCAAGGGTGTTGATGAGACCCCCGAAGGCACGAGCATCAGCGGCGCCGGCATCGCCGGCGGCAACCGCTCGACCACCAGCGTTTTCCGGTACAAGGACGGCAAGAAGGCGATCGTGGTCACGTACAAGGACGGCAAAGTCATGGACTTCTTGAAGGCCGGATTCTGACCATGTTTCGCGCCGGGCTGGTGTTTTCCTCGCCGCCTCCCGCGGCTATACTCTCCGCCCCAGCCGGCAGCCCCCCCGGGCCCGGCGAAGGTGTTTGAAGCGGGCTTGTAGCTCAGTTGGTTAGAGCGCACGCTTGATAAGCGTGAGGTCGCTGGTTCGAGTCCAGCCAGGCCCATTGATGGTTTTTCAGGCGGTCACAGGCGGTGCCAACTCGGCGCCAGGTTGGTACCAACCTTCTTTCGTTTGAACTTGCGATGAGATTGAAGTGGTTTGGGCCACTCGGGCTATTGATTGGTTGCGGCCTGATGCGCGGGTTGGGCGGATGTGCGCGCGGGACGCGGTGGGGAGTGGGTTGGGGACGCCTCCCCTGTGAGATTGAGATTTTGAGATGGGGGGAAGAGGGGTTTTGGCCGCGGGAAAGAGCGGAAAGGGGCGGAATTGGCCACAGACGTGCCCAGACGGGCCCAGACTGGCCCAGTAAGGAGGTGGGCGCGCCTCGGCGGGTAAACTGCGCGGGGGTGAGCGCGGTTTTGGTTGAGATTGAGATGAGATTGGGAGACGGGATTTGGCCGCAGAAAAGCAAAGAGTTGGCCACAGACCTGCCCAGATAAATCCAGACGGACCCAGACTGGCCCAGAAGGAGGTGGGCCCGCCTCGGCGGGTAAACTGCGCGGGGGTTGGTGCGGGTTTGGTTGAGATTGAGATTTTGAGACGGCGGTTGGGACGTAAGGGCGGGAGGCAGCGCGATTGAAAAAATGGGACTGGGACTGGGACTGGGACGCCCTGCTGAGGCAGGAACGCGGTTTTTGGGTTGGAGGGTGGGACGCGGGCTGGGACTGGCGAGGGGGCACCCCCCTCCCCCTCGTGAGATTGAGATTTTGAGA
>Ga0105048_10008994_pt1 | contig 15933 bp, 18 predicted proteins | sample MAT05_FD_78382 | JGI IMG/M metagenome (GOLD analysis project Ga0105048, IMG submission 78382) | Freshwater microbial communities from Lake Fryxell liftoff mats and glacier meltwater in Antarctica - MAT-05 | ecosystem: Environmental > Aquatic > Freshwater > Ice > Liftoff microbial mat | place...
CAATATCGTAGGTCACCCTTTACTCACCTAATTGGCGCGTATCTATGTGTGGGGGGCTGCAACCATCTGCAACCCGTCACGATGGTTGAGGTGACAAAGTCCTGGTGAAACGCGAAATCAGTCTTAATGCTATGGGGTTTTTCTGTAACGCCGTTCAAAGATTAGGTTGGGGGTTCGAGTCCCTCCAGGGGCACCGACTTTTCTCAGCTACACGCTGTTATGCCCAATCCTCGCGTCGCTACGCTTCTTTACTCTCCCGCAGCCGCCCCGGGGAACTGCTCGGTGGAGTGCCGGCTGAGCAAGAGCGTCGACCTTGGTGTTGATCTGCCAGTGGATGTCGAGATTGTCGGGCGTCATATCGAGGGGGGAGCCGTCGCCTCCGCTCTTGGCGTGGCTGCTGACGAGGATGCGGACGGGTCCGATGGCCGCGACGGCGGCATCCACGACCCGGGCAGGAACGAGCGGGTCGGACATGTCGGCGCCAGGTCGCCGAACGGGACCCCATCGACGGGTGCGGAGCTGAGGCCGGCAGGCACCTCGTCGAGGTCGTCAGCTCCCCACGGCTGCTCGGCGTCGTTCGGTGAATAGTGGTGGATGAAGATATTCGCGCCGAGCCCGGCAAGCCGCACGGCAACCGCGAATCCGATTCCCCGCCGCCGCGACACGCCGCCGCGACACGCCGGTGACGATTGCCCCGCGGCCGAGCAGCGGAAGGCCAGGCGACGGGCCGGATGCTGCGGGCGAGGGTATCCCCACACGCTACCGGTGTCGTTGTGTGCCGACGAGTGCCGACCAGCTCGGCCCTATTCTGAATCGACCTGCAGGCGTGCCCGAAGCGCAGTCGTGACGCGGCGGAGTGTCTCCGACGTGATGGAGAGCTCATCGACCGTGATGCCAGCCGTGGCGTCGCTCACCATCTCGTTGAAGTCGGCGTGGATCTCCGCCATGGCGAGGTGGCCGGCTTCAGTGAGCTCGAGGTAGACACTTCGGCGATCGTTCGGGTGAGCCACCCGGTGCAGCAACCCGGCCGTGACAAGCCGGGTCGAGATGCCCGTGATCGCTCCGTTGGTCACGGAGAGCTTCTCGGCCAGTTGCTTGGGGGTCAGGCTGCCGGCAGCAGCGATGCGGAACAGGCACTTGAGCTCAATAGCCGAGATGCCGTGATCGGACGCGATCTGCTGGCGGTCGTCCTCGAAGGCCAGCACCAGGTGGATGGCAGCGTCAGGGAAGCCGGTGAGGGTGTGCCTGCGCATGCGGTGCTCGGGCATGATCCCTTCCGGGGGCGATCAGAGACCGGTCCCACTTTGTGAGATCACGATTTTATCCCGGTAGTTCGAGAGCGAACCAGATAGTTGCCTGAGTATCTAAATCATTTAGTATGTAAGGGAACTAGGTCGAGTCCGTGTCCACGCATCCCGCTGGAAGCTCGATCGTCCGATGGAGGACCACGTGATTCCCGACGCTTTGTCGCAGGGCCAATTCGATATCGTTTACAACTTCCTATCGCTCGTGATCGCGTCGCAGCTATTCACAGCACTGTTCCTGCTCATTTCGCTCCCGCGCATCCTGCCCCGCTATCGAAACGCGATCACCGTCGCGATCATCGTCTGTGGGATCGCGGCATACCACTACTTCCGCATCTTCGACTCGTTCAAGGAAGCATTCGTGACCGACGCCCTCGGTGGCGCGGGCACGTACACCCAGGCTGCGGGCGCGTCCTTCAACGAGGGCTACCGCTACGTCGACTGGTTGCTCACCGTGCCGCTCCTGCTCGTCGAACTCGTCGCCGTGCTCGCTCTCGCGCGCAAGGTACAGGCGCAGCTGCTGTTCAAGCTCGTTCCGGCCGCCGCCCTCATGATCATCCTCGGATACCCGGGCGAGATCAGCGGCGACACCGGCACGCGTGGTCTCTTCGGCCTGCTGTCGACCCTGCCGTTCCTCTACATCCTCTACGTGCTGTTCGTGCAGCTGACCAAGTCGCTCGACCTGCAGCCGGCCGGCGTTCGCCAGACGCTCAGCAACCTGCGGTGGCTGCTGCTGCTCAGCTGGGGCGTCTACCCGATCGCGTACCTGCTGCCGATGCTCAACATCGAAGGAGCGAACGCGTGGGTCGGCTTGCAGATCGGCTACTCGGTCGCAGACATCCTGGCCAAGGCGGTTTACGCGCTCATCATCTTCAAGGTGGCGAGGATCAAGTCGTTCGCGGACGACGCTGAGTTCGCTCGGCACGAGTCGTCGCATGACGAGTTCGCCGCGGCCTCGCGCGAGCGCTAGTCGCAACGAGTAACTGACGTGCAACGGGGTGGCGCTGTCGGGGTCGAGGGATCCGCTCGAAGCGATCTCACAACATCCGACACCGTCCCCCGGGGTACGCCTGCCGTCGTGCCAGAGTCGCTGGCCCGACGGCGCACGTCCACCATCTACGACGTCGTCATTCTCGGGGCGGGGTGCGCGGGTCTCTCCTCGTGCCTCGCCCTGCTTGAGGCCGGAGCGGTCGGCCCGATCCTGCTGATCGACTCCCGCACGCATTACGCGGATGACCGCACCTGGTGCTTCTGGGACGTCGAAGCGACCCCGTTCACGCACCTCGCGCGCTCGAGCTGGGACGAGTGGCAGGTGCGAACGGCGACCGGAACGGTGACCGCCGCAGCACCGACCACGCCCTATCTGTGTCTCGCCGCGAACGACTTCTACACCTTCGCGCTCGCCTCGATCGCAAAGTTCGGCAACGTCGAATTACGGCTCGGCGAGCGCGCCGGGGAGTACCGTGAGGCAGGAAATACCGCCGCCGACCGGTCGGCGGAGACAACCGCGGACGAGCTGGTGTCCGTGGCGACGGCCGGCGGGACCGTTTGGGCACGGGAGGTCATTGACAGCCGCGGCCTCGCGCTCTCGAGTGCCACCGTCGCGACCATCAAGGAGACGTCGACCTGGGTACCGCAACAATTCGTCGGACTTCACATCGTGGCCACCAGGCCAGTGTTCGACCCCGGCGAGTGCCGTCTGATGGACTTCGCGGTTGACCAGTCCCGCGGACTCCGCTTCATGTACGTTCTGCCGTCATCACCGTTCGAAGCGCTCGTCGAAAACGTCTACATGTCCGAGCCGCGCCTCGGTGCGGAGGGCTACCAGCGCGAGATCGAGGAGTATCTCCTCGCTGAGTTCGGGCTGGAGCCGAGCGAGTTCGTCGTCGCCGGCGCCGAGCGGGGCTACATCCCGATGACCGACCACCGGTTCGCGCGCCGAATGTCCGCGCGCGTCACGGCCGCGGGCATGCGTGGCGGCGCCACCCGGCCCAGCACCGGCTACACCTTCCTTGGAATCCAGCGCTCCAGCCGAGAGCTCGCGGATCGACTGATCCGTGAATGTCGGGTCGCCGTGGGACAGCCGCCCGCCCGTCCGGACGCCGGGGGTCGCGCTGATGTCTGGCGTCGCCCGGATGCTGGCCCGCACGCGCGCCGGACACGGGCCGACGCCGACCCCACCTGCTCCCTGCTCGACGCGGTCTTCCTGCGATTCCTCGCCGACCACCCGGAGCGCGCACCGCACGTGTTCGCTCTCATGTTCGGGCGGGTCGACACCGCGAGCCTGGTGCGCTTCCTGACCGAGCGGAGCGGCGCCCTCGATCACGCCCGGCTGATCCTCGCCCTGCCGAAGCTGCCCTTCCTCCGCGCGGCAGCGAGAGTGCTTGGAAGGCGGGGACTCCGCACTGTGGGCGGATGGGGTGCGGCTCATCGACGCTGATCGCGCGCTCTGGCACACGGCGCGCCGGAAACTGTTCAGACCCGTCGATGCCCTGTTCGTGGCGCTCATCGTTGTGGTCGCGGCAGGGGTGCGGATTCCGGAGGCGGTTCAGTACGTGCCGTTCGCGATCAGTCTCGTGCTGCTCGGGCTGCCGCACGGCGCGCTCGACCACCTTGTGCCCTCGCGGCTTGCTCGGCGCGCACCAGAGCCGAGGGGAATGGCGTTCGTCGTGCTGCTCTACCTTCTTGTCGGGGGTGCGGTCGTGCTTCTGTGGTTTCTGAACCCGGTGCTCGCGTTCGTCGCGTTCATCCTGACGACGTGGTTCCACTGGGGGCAGGGCGACCTGTTCGTGGAGGGGACGCGGACAGGGGCGGGAGAGCCGTCCCGGCTGACGAGGGCCGGGATGCTCACGGTGCGCGGGGCGCTGCCGATGGTCGTGCCCCTCGTCGCGGCGCCCGCGGTGTACCTCGGGGTCTTCCGCGACACGACCGGCGTCATCGCCGCGCCAACACTCGACCTCACACCGTTCTTCGAGAGCGAGCTACTGCGCGTTCTGATCATCGCCGGCCTGCTGGCGCTGGGGACACTCACCTTTATCTCAACCGCCCGCGCCCGCTGGGGCACCCCAGAGGGGCGGCGCGCGTGGTGGGGTGACCTGGGCGAGGTGGTTCTCCTAGCGGTCTACTTTGCCGTCGTACCGCCGATTCTCGCGATCGGCCTCTACTTCTGCCTCTGGCACTCGCTGCGACACATCGTGCGGCTGTCGCTGCTCGATCCGGGATCGCGTGAGCCTCTGTCGGCGGGCCGATTCGCGATTGTGGCGCGCCGGTTCGCAGTGCAGTCCGCCCCGATCACCGTCGCGGCGCTCGGACTGCTTCTTGCGCTTTTCCTCCTGGTGCCCCGCGCAGGGCTGAGCGGTGGGGCGCTACTGGGCCTCTACCTCGTGCTCATCTCGGCGCTGACCCTGCCGCACGTCGTCGTCGTGTCGATCATGGACCGCAGGCAGGCGGTCTGGACGCCGCAGAGCTATGTAACGAAAAAGTCACAATATGGCAGGGGCGGCGGTGCTGCCCTAGGGTTGGCCCCCAAGTAGCCGGAAGTCGCAACCTCGCGACGGGACGAGGGGACAAGACCATGTCATCACTGCTAGTCGGAGTGGACAAAAGCTCATCGAGCAGGCGTGCGGTCGCCTTCGCGGCACGGCTCGCGAGCGAGTCCGGGGCGAGCCTGCGCATCGTGCACGTCATCCCCTGGTCGCCCTATTCATTCAGCACCCCCGCCGAGAATGAGCACCGCTCGGCGAGCAAACAGCTGGAAATCGCGGCGGCCGACCAGCAGATCGTGCAACCCGCACTCGCCGTCACGGAGGAATTCACGGTAACGCCGACAACGACCATCGTTCACGGCAGCCCGGCAGAGACTCTCGTCTCGATGGCCGAGAAACTCGAAGGGGCGCACATCATCGTCGGCCGCACCGGTGATTCGAAGTTCAAACAGGTGATCTTCGGGAGTACCCCCTCGAAACTCATCCAGATCTCGTCGACCCCGGTGACGGTGATCCCGTGAGCGCTCTGGGCGCAGCCTCCATCGTGCACGCGACCACGGTCGACGACGCCATCAACGACGCAGTCTCGCCCGCTGCGAACTTCATCAGCGGCATCATTTTCTACTCGGTCAAGATCGGCGAACCGGGCACGCTCGCCTACGTCGAGATCCCGCTCATCGTGGTCTGGCTCATCGTCGCGGCCGCGTTCTTCACGGTCTACCTCGGGTTCCAGAACATCCGCGGATTCACGCACGCACTGGACCTCGTCCGCGGCAAGTACTCCGACCCGAAGGATGCCGGAGAGGTGTCCCACTTCCAAGCGCTCGCGACGGCAGTCTCCGGCACGGTCGGGCTCGGAAACATCGCTGGAGTCGCTATCGCGGTCTCGCTCGGCGGCCCCGGCGCCACATTCTGGATGATCCTCGCCGGGTTCCTCGGCATGAGCACGAAAATGGCCGAGTGCACTCTCGGGGTGAAGTACCGCAAAGAGCACCCGGACGGCTCCGTCTCGGGCGGTCCGATGTACTACCTGCGCGACGGGCTCGCCGAAATCGGGCACAGGAAGCTTGGCAAGTTCCTCGCCGTTTTCTTCGCCATCTGCTGCATTGGCGGCGCGATCGGCGGCGGCAACATGTTTCAGGCGAACCAGGCCACCACCCAGATCGTGAACATCACCGGCGGTGCCGACGGAGTGCTCGGCGAGTGGCGCTTCGTGATCGGGCTCGTCTTCGCGATTGCCGTCGGCGCCGTCATCATCGGCGGCATCAAGTCGATCGCCCGGGTCACCGAGAAGGTCGTCCCGTTCATGGCGGTGCTGTACGTGCTCGCCTGCCTCACCGTCATCTTCGTGAATATCACGGCGGTGCCGGATGCGATCGGCCAGATCTTCGTGGGGGCGTTCAACCCAGAGGGAATCGCCGGGGGTATCATCGGCGTGCTCATCCAGGGGTTCAGGCGCGCGGCGTTCTCCAACGAGGCCGGCGTCGGATCGGCATCCATCGCCCACTCCGCGGTCAAGACCTCGGAGCCGGCGACCGAGGGGTTCGTGTCGCTACTCGAGCCGTTCATCGACACCATCGTGATCTGCACGATGACCTCGCTCGCCATCGTCATCACGGGCACCTGGGCCGACCCCTCGATCGAGGCCGGGGTCGCCACGACCTCGGCGGCGTTCGGCACCGTCGCCCCCTGGTTCCCGTTTCTCCTCGCCGTCGCGGTCATCCTGTTCGCCTTCTCGACGATGATCTCCTGGTCCTACTACGGCATGAAGGCCACGGGGTATCTCTTCAACGACAGCGCGAGGGCCGAGATCGTGTTCAAGGTCGTGTTCTGCGTCTTCACCGTGATCGGGGCGTCACTCTCGCTCGGTCCGGTGATTGACTTCTCCGACTCGATGATCTTCGCAATGTCGCTCGCCAACATCACGGGCCTGTACTTCCTTGCCCGCGTGATCAAGCGGGAGATCACCCAGTACCGGGCGAAGGTCAAGTCGGGTGAGTTCGCGATGGTGAAGGACTAGGAGGAACCCGGCCCAGCCGACCCGGTCGTACGATCAGAAGCGCGCACTGGGCGCGGGTCGACAAGGGAGTCCTCATGTTGGAAAAATTTCGCCTTGACGGCCGGGTCGCGGTCGTCACCGGATCGACCCGCGGACTCGGTCGCGCCTTCGCAGTCGCGCTCGCCGAGGCGGGAGCGGACATCGTGATCGTCGGACGCGACGCCGCAGCGGCAGCATCCGTGGTCGCCGAGGTCGAGGCGCTCGGCTCGCGTGCCGCCGTGGCCCTCGGCGATGTCACCGTGCGGGCAGATGTCGAGGCGATTCTGCAGGTCGCGCTCGACACATTCGGAGGCGTCGACATCCTGATCAACAACGCCGGCACCTGCATCCACAAGCCCGCCCTCGAGGTGACCGACGAGGAGTGGCGCGAGGTGATGAGCGTCAACGTCGACGCGGTGTGGCTGTGCTCCCAGGTGATCGGCGGGCACCTCGTGGCGAAGGGCGCGGGCACGATCGTCAACATCGGCTCGATGTCGGCCGAGATCGTCAACCGCCCGCAGTGGCAGCCCGCCTACAACGCCTCGAAGGCGGCGGTGCACCACCTGACGAAGAGCCTCGCGGCCGAATGGGCGCCGTTCGGGGTGCGAGTCAACGCGCTGGCGCCCGGCTACATGCGCACCGACATGTCGCCCGTTGACGATCCGAGTAACCGGCGGTTCTGGATAGAGGATGCCCCGCAGCGGCGGGTGGGCGAACCGCACGAGCTCGGCCCGGCGATCGTCTTCCTTGCCAGCGATGCCTCGTCGTTCATGACCGGATCGGTGCTGACAATCGACGGCGGCTACACCGTCTACTGAGCGCATTTGCGGCCCCGGGGCGTTCTCCCGGAATGGAATCGGGGGGAGACTGGTTGCTAGCAGATGCGCCCGCAACGAGAAGGTAGTCAGTGCTCTCCACAGCTCCACACCTCACCCATCACGACGTCGAACTGATCCGGCAGGACTTCCCCGCGCTCGCGGCGACGGTGAACGGCGAACCGCTCGCGTACCTCGACTCCGGGGCGACCGCGCAGCGCCCGCTCTCGGTGCTCGACGCCGAGCGCGACTTTCTCCTGCACCACAACGCGGCAGTGCACCGTGGCGCGCACACCACCGCGGGCGAGGCGACCGAGCTCTTCGAGAACGCGCGCGCGACCGTCGCTACGTTCATCGGAGCCGCGCCCGAGGAGATCGTCTGGACCTCGAACGCGACCGACGCGATCAACCTCGTCGCCTACGGTTTCGCGAACGCGAGCCGCGGGCGGGGCGGGCCGGATGCTGCTCGCTTCGCTCTCGCCGCGGGCGACGAGATCCTCGTCACGGAGGCCGAGCACCACGCCAACCTGGTCCCGTGGCAGGAACTCGCCGCGACCACGGGCGCGACGCTGCGCTTCGTGCCGGTCCGCGACGACGGCACCTGGGAGGTGGAGGACGCGCGAAACCTCATCACCGACCGCACTCGCGTCTTCGCGTTCTCGCACGTGTCGAACGTGACCGGGTTCGTCGCGAACGTCGCCGAACTCAGCGTGATGGCCCACGCGGTCGGCGCTCTCGTCGTGCTCGACGCCTGCCAGTCCGCACCGCACCGTCGGCTCGATGTCGCCGAGCTCGACGTTGACTTCCTCGCCTTCTCTGGCCACAAGATGCTCGGCCCGACCGGAATCGGCGTCCTCTACGGGCGCCGCGAGCTGCTTGACGCGCTGCCGCCGTTCCGTACCGGAGGGTCGATGATCACGACAGTGACGATGGACTCCGCCGAGTACCTTCCGTCGCCGCAGCGGTTCGAGGCCGGCACCCAGCCCGTGTCACAGGCGGTCGCGCTCGGCGAGGCCGTGCGCTACCTCGAGTCGGTCGGACTCGATCGGATCGAGGCGCGTGAGGAGGAGCTCGCTCAGCGGATGCTGAGGGGGTTGGCTGGGATCCCGGGCATCCGCATCGTCGGGCGGGGTGCCGGATCGCCGCGCGCCGGCCTGGTCGCCTTCGACGTCGCCGGGGTGCACGCGCACGATGTGGGACAGTTTCTCGACTCGCGTGGTCTCGCCGTGCGCGTCGGGCACCACTGCACCCAGCCGCTGCACCGCAAGCTCGGCCTCATCGCGACGACACGGGCTAGCGCCTACCTCTACACGACCACGGCCGAGGTCGACCTGCTGCTCTCGGCGGTGGCCGAGGTGCGCGCGTACTTCGGTGCGCCCGCTCTGGGGGAGAGGTAATGGCTGATCCGCTCGCCGGTCTGTACCAGGAGATCATCCTCGACCATTCGCGGCGTCGTATCGGAGACCGGGTGCTCTCCGCGCCCGATGCGGAACGGTCCGAACGCAATCCGACCTGCGGCGATGAGGTCACCGTGCAAATCGCCTTCGAGCGCGGCTCGGACCGGATCGCCGAGTTCGGTTGGCAGGGCGCGGGCTGCAGCATCTCGATGGCATCCGCGTCGATGCTCGCGGAGATCGCGCCAGGGCTCACGACCGCCGAGCTTGTCGCGAAGGTCGCGGCTTTCCGGGAGATGATGCGGTCGAAAGGCGTGGGCGAGCCGAACGAGGACGTGCTCGGTGACGCGATCGCGTTCCATGGAACCTCGAAGTATGTGATGCGCGTGAAGTGCGCGATGCTCGGCTGGGTGGCGGCGGAGGCGGCGGTTGGGGGCGCGTGACTTCTCCTGCCCAGCCCCAGTTTTCGCGAAGTTATTCGAAACGCTGTCGAACGTATGTTCGATTTGGGATCATTGATGCATGACCCCAACCGAGACCCTGGTTCCCGCGTTCAGCGCGGTTATCCGAGCGCAGGCTGCGTTGTCTCTCGAGGTCGCCGACTATCGCGAGGTTGATGACGCCACGCTCCTCGAGCTCACTCGGCTCAGCGCGAACCAGCAGCGGCTGGCGAACTCGCTGTCCGCGGTGCTGGCCGGCGAGGTCGCCCGCCGCTCCGCTCCCGCCTTAGGAAAGAACGGTCTCGCGCAGCGGACCGGCCACCGCACTCCAGAGGCTGTTCCGTGCGACAACCGGGTCGACCGCGCGCGATGGGATCACGGCGATCAAGATTGGGCAGATCGCCTCCGATACCGCGGACGCCGCGGCAGGTGTTCCCGTTGTCGACCCGGCCACAGGCGAGCTGGTTGCCTCGCTCCTGCCTTGACTGCACTGCGTCGGCCGGGCGGTCGCGGCGGGCACACTGCCGATCGCGGCGGCGGAGTCCATCCGCAATGGGCTCGGGCGGCCGAGCGAGAACGTGCAGCAGGAGCGTCTCGCTGAGGCTGCGGCGCTGCTGTGCGACGAAGCCTCCTCGCTTGATGCGGACAGGCTCTTCCGACGTGCGCGCGAGCTGCGCGACGAGCTGGATGAGGCCGGCATCGTCGACCGCGAGGCGGCGCGCCACGAACAGCGGTCGTTGCGTTTGCGGCGTCTCCCCAACGGCATGGCGCGGCTCGTGTGGGATTTAGACCCAGAGACGAGTGCGTCCGTCGGCGAGCTCTATGACCGCGCCACTTCGCCGCGGCGCGGCGGTCCGCGCTTCGTGAGTGCTGACGCTGAGGCCCAGGAGCAGTGCATCCTCGCCGACACCCGCACCACGGAGCAGCTCGCGTCCGACGTCTTCGTCCAGCTGCTGCGCCAAGGCGCGGATGCAGATTCCAGCCAGTTGCTCGGCAGCGGGGCACCCGTCGTGCGGGTGCTGGTCGCGGCGACGGCGCTCGCCACTCGCGCCGGACACGGGCGTCTCGAAGCGCAGGCCGACGCCGTCTCTATCGAGACGATCGCGCGGGCCGCGTGTGCGGGAGCGACCACCCTGATCTGCCTCGACGGAGACGGGCAGCCGCTCGATGTCGGGCGTGAGAGCGTCTGTTCACCCGAGCCCAGCGCATTGCCCTCGCTGTGAGGGACGGGGGCTGTATGGTCAACGGCTGCGAGAGACCGCCCTCCTGGTGCGAGTGCCACCATATCGAGCACTGGGTTCGCGACGGCGGCAAGACGAATATCGCTGATGGCATTCTTCTCTGCAAGCATCACCATCTGCTCGTGCACAATGCACACTGGGAGATCGTCCGCCGCGGATCGCGCTACTGGCTGATCCCGCCGCCCGATGTCGACCCTCGGCAGGTGCCGATCGAGATGCGAAGCAAGAGCGCGGCGCTGCGTGACTTTCGCGCGGAGCAGGGCAGAGTCGCGGAGGAGGGCAGAGTCGCGGAGGAGTGAGCGGGCTGCCTCAGAAGAGCGCACGGAGTAGCGTCGTCACCATGACTACTTCGACCTTCGACCAACTTCTCACCGAGCAGATCGGCAACGAGTTCGCTGCCTCGCAGCAATACATCGCCATCGCAGTCTGGTTCGACAACCGCGACCTTCCGCAGCTCGCCAAGCACTTCTATCGCCAGTCGATCGAGGAGCGCAATCACGCCATGATGCTCGTCCAGTATCGGCTCGATCGCGACCTCGGCATCCAGATCCCCGCGGTGCCCGCGGTCGTCAACGACTTCACCACCGAAACCGAGCCGATCGCACTGGCGCTCGAGCAGGAGCGGAGGGTGACCGAGCAGATCGAGGCCCTCTTCGCGGCGGCCCGCGCGGAGACCGACGCGCTGGGTGAGCAGTTCATGCTGTGGTTCCTCAAGGAGCAGGTGGAAGAGGTCGCGTCGATGTCGACGCTTCTCACAATCGCCCGTCGCGCCGACAATCTCTTCGACATCGAGAACTTCCTCGTACGCGAGACGAGGGCATGCAGCGAGGACGCAGGCGCTCCCGAGGCGGCAGGGGGCGCACTCGCTGGCTGAGCCCGCGTGGGACGCGGGGTCCGTGCTGGCCGCCGAGAGCGGACTCAGACTCTGGCGCGGTTTGGGGTGAGCGGTGGCCCGTTTTCGTGGTTTGGGGTGAGCGGCGAACCGTTTTCGCGGTCTACTGGCGGAGGTGCCGACGCGCTGGAGGTTGTCACGGACTTCTGCCGGATGGGCGCGAGCGAGCCCGTACTCACGCTCGGGTAGAGGTGCAGGATGAGGAACCAACCCACCGCTCCGCCGATGAGCTGTGCGGCGATGTACCCGGGGGCCGACCCGGGCGCGATGCCAGCGAAGCTGTCGCTGAACATCCGGCCGATCGTGATCGCGGGGTTCGCGAAGCTTGTCGAGCTCGTGAAGAAATACGCCGCCCCGATGTAGGCACCAATCGCCGCGGGGGCGAACTGTGCGCGACCGGACCGCACGAGGGAGAAGATCACGAGCACAAGCCCGGCGGTTGCCACGATCTCGGAGAGGAAGTGCGGCCCCGTCAGGCGATCGGTTGCGCTCCACGACACCGCTGACTCGCCGAACATCAAGTTCGCCGTGGCGGCGCCCGTGATACAGCCTGCGATCTGCACGGGGATATAGGCGAGAGTCTGGCCCCACGGGCGCTGCCCGAGCGCGGAATCGACAAGTGAGACGATGGGGTTGAAGTGCGCACCGCTCACCGGGCCGAAGACGAGGATGATCGCGAACAGTCCGAGCGCAGTCGCGATCGCGTTCTCGAAGAGCTGGAGCCCGACGTCCCCCGGCGACAGCGACTGCGCTGCGATGCCGGACCCGACGACGATCGCCGCCAGCAGGAGGCTCCCGAGGAACTCCGCGACCAGCCGACGTGTGGAGTCCGGGATGGCGAGTGCCCGTTGCGCGGCCACTCCGCCGAGCGCCGGAGTGGCGATCACGGTCGCGGGGAGCTCTGGTGCCTCAAAATCGGCGGTCACGCGGTCACGCGGTCACGAGCAGACGCGCGAGGGAGTCCAGGGCGCCAGGGACGAGCCTGTAGAACGCCCACGTGCCGCGTTTGGAGCGGCTGAGAAACCCGGCATCCGTCAGGATCTTGAGGTGGTGGGACACCGTCGGTTGGCTGAGGCCAACCGGCTCAATGAGGTCGCACACGCAGGCTTCCTGGTTGTCGGATGCTGCGACGATGGAGATGAGGCGCAGTCGTGCCGGGTCGGCGATCGCCCGCAGAGACCTGGCCAGGTCGTCTGCGTGCTCGGCCGTCATCGTCTCGCGAGCGAGCGGCGCGCAGCATGCGGTGACGTCGGTGACCGGAAGCATGTTCGTGAAGGACATGCCACGGAGTCTAGTCATATCGACCCCGCTCTATATCTACCTACGTCGATATTGACAAGCTTCGATGCGCTGACGAGACTCGACGCGTCGATGCAAAACATCGACAAACTTCGATGGAAGGCAGAACCCATGACGCTCCTGGAACTCAGTCCGCCCGTGCTGCGCACTCCGCTCCTCGGCGGACTGCCGGTTGCGATCATCGGCGCGGGCCCCGTCGGCCTTGCCGCCGCAGCACATCTGCTCGAGCGCGGCATCGACTTCCGTATTTACGAAGCAGGCGGCTCCGCCGCAACCAGCGTCGCCTCCTGGGCGCACGTGCGTCTATTCTCGCCGTGGAGCTTCCTCATCGATCCGGCCGCCGGCCGGCTTCTCGCGGGCACGGGCTGGGCCCAGCCCGATGCCGAGTCACTCCCCACCGGCGCTGAGCTCATCGAGCGCTACCTGGCACCGCTCGCGGCACATGAGGATATTGCCTCGCGGACACACACCGGGTCCACCGTCGTGGCGGTGAGCCGGCAGGGAGCGGACCGCACCCGATCTGCAGCCCGGTCAACGACCCCCTTCATTCTGCGCATCCGCACGGGACCTGCGTTGGTCGAGGTCATAGCGATCGCAGTGATCGACGCCTCCGGCACCTACAGTTCGCCGAACGGCCTGTCGTCGAACGGGCTCGAGCCGCTGGGCGCCGAGCAGATCGTCGACCGGGTCGTGCACGCCCTGCCCGACGTGTTGGGCACCGGTCGCGCGCGATTCGCCGGCCGTCACACGACCGTGGTCGGGGCTGGGCACTCCGCCGCCAACACCCTCATCGCCCTCGCGCAGCTGGCTCGGGAGGAGCCGGGCACGCGCGTCAGCTGGGTCGTCCGCAACTCCGGTGCCGCACGGGTCTCCGTGTCGCCCGATGACGAGCTTCAGGCGCGCGCGTCTATCGGAGCGCGAGTTACCGCGCTCGTCGCCGACAGAGAAATCACCCTCGTGGACCGCTCCGAAATCGCCCGGCTGCGCCCGGCCGGGTCTGCGCCCGGTGCCAGAGTCGTGATCGTCGGCGCCCGCCGCGGCGAGCCGTTCGAGATCGCCACCGACAACATCGTGCGCGCGACGGGGTTTCGCCCCGACCTGTCGATGCTGCGCGAGATACGCCTCGAACTCGACGACATCGTCGAGGCACCCCGACGACTCGCGCCCATGATCGACCCGAACCAGCACAGCTGCGGCACTGTCGAGCCGCACGGATTTGCCGAGCTGCGGCATCCGGAACCGAACTTCTTCATCGCCGGCATGAAGAGCTACGGGCGCGCGCCGACCTTCCTGCTCAGCACCGGCTACGAGCAGGTGCGGTCTATCGTGGCCTGGCTCGCCGGCGATGTGGCCGCGGCCAGCGCCGTGCACCTGGTGCTTCCGGCGACGGGCGTGCGCTCGACGGCCGATGCGGGAGGCGGATGCTGTGCTTGAGCGGCACGGCGTGGCCGTGGGGGATGTGACCGGGTGTGGCAGCGGGGGATGTGACCGGGTGTGGCCGCGCGGCCGGATCGGCGTGTAACTCCGCCGGTCGCATAGACTCGCCGCCATGTCCAGCCTTGGCGATTCGTCCGCCTTGTCCGTCTCGCTGCCCTCGCCCACCTCGCTCGACCGGGACGCCGCGGAGCAGATCGCTCGAACCCTCAAGGCGATGGCCGACCCGACCCGGATCCAGCTGCTGAGTCTCATTCTCGACAGCGCGGACGGGCGCGCGCTGGTCGGCCAGCTCGCCGACGAACTGCGACTCAGTCAGCCGACCGTCAGCCATCACGTGCGGGTCATGGCCAAGGAGGGGCTGCTCGAGCGCAGTCAGGAGGGCCGACTCGTCTGGTATTCCGTCTCGCCCGATCGGGTGGACGAGGTGTCCGAGCTACTCAACCCGGTGTCGTCGGCGCCGCCCTCGCCTCTCGTGCTCGAGCGCATCGCAGGCGACCTCGCACTCCAGTTTCGCGGCATCTTCTCGGCCGAGACGGTGGACCGCTACGTGCGCGAGAGTTACGAGCTGCTGGCTCGGGAGGCGCGGATCATCCGCTACCTGCCCTCCCTCACCGGACGCTTTGCCGCTGAGCGGCTTCGCGCCCTCGCGACCGCGGACGGACTGCTCCCGCACGACGCACCAGAGGTGCTCTTTGTCTGCGTGCAGAACGCGGGCCGCTCGCAGTTGGCCGCCGCGATCCTGCGCTCACTCGCTGGCGACCGGGTGCGCGTGCGGACGGCGGGTTCGGCCCCGGCCGAGGCTGTGAACCCGCGGGTTGTCGCGGCGCTCGATGAGATCGGGGTGCCGCTCGCCGGGGAGTTCCCGAAGCCGCTCACCGACGAGGTCGTGCGCGCCGCGGACTACGTGATCACGATGGGATGCGGCGACGCCTGTCCCGTGTATGACGGGCGGAGGTATCTCGATTGGGACCTGGACGATCCATCCGGGCTGGCTCTCGAGGGGGTGCGGGCGGTGCGCGACGAGGTCAACCGACTCGTTCGCCAGCTGCTCGAACAGATGGACCTTCCTCCCGGCAGGTGAACTCCTGCTGAACTGTCGCCACCCTCGCCCACATTGTATAGACGGCTGTCTATACTTAGGTGGACATCGAGCCGAGGAGTCACCATGTCCGACAAGCCCACCGTCCTATTCGTCTGCGTGCATAACGCCGGGCGCTCCCAAATGGCCGCCGGCTACCTCAAGCACCTCTCCGCGGGCGCTGTCGAGGTGCTCTCGGCAGGTTCAGAGCCCAAAGACCAGATCAACCCGACGGCGGTCGAGGCGATGGCCGAAGACGGCATCGACATCACCGGCAACGTTCCGAAGATCCTCACCAGCGAAGCGGTCAAGGAGTCCGATGTCGTCATCACGATGGGCTGCGGCGACACCTGCCCGATCTTTCCCGGGAAGCGGTACGAGGACTGGGAACTTGCCGATCCCGCCGGCCAGGGTATCGAGGCTGTGCGCCCGATCCGGGACGACATCAAGGCGCGCATCGTGAAGCTGCTCGACGAACTCCTCCCCGCGAGAGTCTGACCATGACGGATG
>Ga0105048_10008995_pt1 | contig 15933 bp, 18 predicted proteins | sample MAT05_FD_78382 | JGI IMG/M metagenome (GOLD analysis project Ga0105048, IMG submission 78382) | Freshwater microbial communities from Lake Fryxell liftoff mats and glacier meltwater in Antarctica - MAT-05 | ecosystem: Environmental > Aquatic > Freshwater > Ice > Liftoff microbial mat | place...
GTTTTGCGGCCCGTTCGGTAACCGCTCGCTCACGCTCACGGCTCGGAAAGTGAATCGAATCAACACAAGCCTTCAGAGCCGCGACCGTTAGGGAGCCGGTTACCGGAATTTTGCAAGAGCCTCGAGGTATTACGCTTCGCAAAAACTTCCATGGAGCAGACCGCGGCGGTTGCGTGAAAATTCTGCTCGATACCAGTACGCCGGCGAGTGTGCTCTTAGACGTAGTGGAGCGCACCGATTCCAAGCCCTAATAACGTGCGGCCAAAGCATCTCTCGCCAACAGAATCGCCCAATAGTTGGCATTCTACTCGCCTAACGTCGGGTTAGGACAGGTCAGGCAGAAGAACGCCGCCATCGGTTTGATACGGGCACATCCACAAAGCACGGCAAACACGGTCGCGCAATGGAACGGACTCACGTAAGCCCAGCACCGGCCCACGTATCACCCCCCAAACGCCTTCCGCAAAACCTCATAGCTCTTCGCCACCGCCACCAGCGGATCTTCCTTGCCTTCCATCTCCAATGACACCCACCCCTTAAACCCCGCCCCGCGCAAAATCCCCGCAATCCGTGGATAGTCCAAGTCCAGCGTGTACCACTCTCCGCCGCCATAATACGTCTTCGCTTGGACAATCGTCGCCAAGCCCGCCAGCCGCTGTATCCCTTCATAAGGATCCCCCGGGTAATTCCCCGTATCCATATTGATCCCCAACCACGGCGAACTCACCGCCTTATGAATCGTCAGCAGATTATCCACCTTCGTCGTTAAGCCCCAATGATTCTCCAGCGCCAGCATCACGCCTTCCTTCTCACAAGTGGCCAGACACTTCTGAATCGAATCGGTACACCATCCGAACGCGTCTTTATCCGTATACCCCGGCAACGCCGGCTCATCACCCTTTACCTTCATCAAATCATCGAAAGATTTGATCGTCTTCCACCGCCCGCTGTTCAGCCGGACACAGGGAATCCCCAGGCGCGCCGCCAACTGCAAACATCGAACAGTGTGGTCAATCATCTTCTGCCGTTCAGTGGCATCCGGCGACACAAAGTCCTGATGAATCGAAAGCATCGGGAACGACAATCCCCGCTCAAACGCCATCTTTTTCAGCTTGGAGCAGTAGGCCGCTGACTCGTCCACCATCTGCCGGTGCAGTATCTCAACCCCGTCAAACCCCAGCAAAGCGGCGTGTTCTATCACTTTTTCAATCGGATACTTCTCTGTCTTGAAGTGCCAATAGCTGTAGGTCGAAACCGCCAGCGGGATCCGCCCTGTAAAAGTAGCCGCCGCCGCGGATGGCACACCCGCCGCCCCTAGCGCCATGCAACCGAGTGCCGTTCGTCGAGAGATCATAATGCTATTCTCCCTCATTGCCGATGAGGTAAACAGAGCCATCCGGCGAGCCTCCGACCCGTCTGATACGCTAAGAAGACCCGTCCTATATGGAAAGCATCAACAAAGGGGTAACCCCCATCACGAAGGCTCGGCAGCTGAACTGGATCACCATCATCTTCCTCGCCATCTTTCACGCGGGCGCTTTGGCCGCCCCGTTCTTTTTCGAGTGGAAATCGTTGGCCGTAATGGTTCTGCTCTATTGGATCACCATTGGTTGGGGAATTGGCATGGGCTACCATCGCCTGCATACCCACCGTTCCTATGTCGTGCCGAAGTGGCTTGAATATTTGTTCGCGCTGTGCGGCACCCTGACGCTTGAGGGCGGACCCATCTTCTGGGTCGCCACCCATCGCATCCATCATCAGAAGTCGGACCAGGAGGGAGATCCCCATACCCCGCGCGACGGCAAGTGGTGGTCGCACATCGGCTGGATCATTTTTGGCGAGTCCAAGCACAACAAAACCGACGAATTGGCCCGCTACACTCCCGATCTCGCCAAGGATCCGTTCTATCGCTGGCTCAACACTTGGCACTTCCTGCCCGTCGCCGTCTCTTCGATCCTCATCGGAGTCCTCGGCGGTTGGTCGATGTTCCTCTGGGCCGTCTGCATGCGCATCGTTCTCGGCTTGCACTCCACCTGGCTGGTCAACTCCGCCACCCACCTCTGGGGCCCCCGTCGCTTCGATATCCGCGATGACTCTCGCAATAGCTGGTGGGTCGCCATCCTCACCTTCGGTGAAGGCTGGCACAACAACCACCACGCCCACCCCAACTCGGCCCGCCACGGCTTGGCTTGGTATGAAGTGGACATGACCTGGATGCAAATCCGTTTCCTCCAGATGATCGGTATCGCCTCCAAAGTGAAAGTCGCGACCGTCGACATGGAATCCTCACTCGCCCGCAAAGTGGCGTAGTCCAAATCTAACAATGAAAAAGGGGCCGGCAATTGCCGGCCCCTTTTTTATTGTTTCCCGAACCAGGCGGGGGAGCGTAAACGCATGGCCATCCACGGTGGAGTCCGTATCCCCGATCTCTGCGTTTTCCTCACCGCCACCGCGGGCGCAGGCCGGCGCGAAGTCAAAACCACCGTCCTGCGCCCAGCATCGCCGGGCATTGAGCTGCCCCTCGCCGGCGTGCTCGAACTCTAGTACCCGCTCTTCTTATCCACCAGATTCAACAGCGGCTGTCCGCTTCTATACCGCGCCAGATTCTCCAGGAAAAACTGCATCGCCTCATCCGTCCACGTCGCCGTATGATCCGCGCAATGGGGGCTCAGCAACACATTCGACAAGCCCCAAAACGCATGCCCATCCGGAAGCGGCTCTTTGTCGAACACATCCAGCGCCGCGCCCTTGATCGCCCCGTTCCGCAACGCCGCGATCAGCGCCTCTTCATCGATCACCGGTCCCCGGCCCACATTGATCACCACCGCCGTCGGCTTCATCTCCGCCAGTTCCCCCGCCCCCACCAGCCCCCGCGTATCCCCGGTCAACGGCGCTCCCCCTAACAAATAGTCGCAACCCGCCATCATCTCCGCGCGCTCGGCAATCGTAAAACTCTTCGATACGATCGGATCTTCATCCGACAACTGCGGCCGCCGCCGGATCACGTGAATCTTCATCCCCAGCGCATGCGCCCGCACCGCCGCCGCCCGCCCAATCTCCCCATACCCAATCACGCCCAGCGTCTTCCCCGCCACCATCTCAACGTCGAACTGTTCCCACCGCGCCGCCTCTTGATTCCTTACCATCCGCCGCAAGTCCTTAGCGAAGTGCAGAATCGACGCCACCACAAACTCGCCCAAGGACTCCTTGAACACGCCTCGGCCGTTCGTCATCGGCACCGTGCTTTCCGCCAGCCCGGGGAACAAGAGGCTCTCTAGTCCTGCCGACAGCGAATGCACCCACTGCACTCGCGGCGCCAGTTCCCAAGCCGTTTTCAATGGCAATCCCGGTCCCATGCAATACAGCATCGCATCGGCCTGCTCACCCAGTGGCGCCAGCGCCTCAACCGTATTTCCAACTACGTAGTTCACATCGGCGGGCAATTCGCGCAGCCACTTCAGATAAGGCGCGCTCGGATTGGATACAACAAGCAGTGTTGTGGAAGACATTGTCTCCAACGTAACACGGCGGATTTATGACACACTGAAATCGTGGCTGATTTTTGTACCTGTGGCGCCCAGTTGCCTGCCGACGCCCGCTTCTGTCACCGGTGTGGCAAGCCTCAGTTCGCCGATCCTCCGCCGGAACCCGAGTATAACGCCGAGTTCGATTACCGCGCCGGCGTTGAGCACTCCGCCGATGATCTTCGCGCTATCGTCTCCGCGGCGCCCGCCGTCATTCCCGAAACGCCTGCACTGATCAGCTTTGCCAATGCCGACGCCGTTCGCGCCGGTTTTTACACCGCCATCATCATCTGGGTCTTAATGATCCTCCCGGTCGGCGGCGCGCCCGGATTGACCCTCAAACTCGCCGTTCTGCTCGGCGGCGGCTTCCTTGCCGTTATCTTCTATTCCCGCCGCACCGGTCAGATCCTCACCGTTGCCGCCGGAGCCCGCCTCGGTTGGATCACCGGGGTCCTCTTCTACGTAATCTGGATGCTCTTCTTCACCGCCACAATCTTGCTGTTACGGGATCAGGGCGGCCTCCTCGAGGCCTATAAAAAGCAACTCCAGGAGTCGAATGCCCCTGCCGACACCATCAAGCAGATCACCGAAATCATGCAGTCTCCGGAAGCCTTCGGAGCAGCGATGGTTCTTATGCTCGGAGTCATGTTTATCGCCTTCACGCTGCCGATGATCCTGGGCGGCGCAGCAGCCGCGAAAGCCCTGAAAAGGTTGTAGATCGCAACCTTACAATCAACACGCCCGCGAAAATGATCACCATCGCCGTGATCTCTTTCCGTCCGAAAGGCTCATCGTAGAACAGTTTCCCCAGCGTCACCGCGACAACTGGATTGATGAACGTATAGATCGAAACGAGCGACACCGGTAGCGTTTCCAGCGAGTAGATATAGGCGCTGTATCCCACGATCGAACCGAACGTTACCAGCCACAACAGCCCCGCCAAGCCTGTCGAAGACAGCGTAACCGGCCTCTCCGGCGCCACCAAAGCGGCCACTAGATAAACCAGTCCCGCGGCCATCTGCTGCAACGCCCCGGTTAGTAATGGAGGCGTCGTAGCCCGCCATCGTCGCTGCAGAATGGAACCCGTATTCCAAAAGAACGAACCCACCTGCAAGACCAGGAAACCTTTCCACAAATTCGGCCCCATCACCAGCGCCCCGTCTCCCGGAAGAACCAGCATTACTACTCCGGCCAACCCCACCACCAGCCCCAGCACGATCGCTACGGTCAACCGCTCGCCGCCCGGCATCAACGCCTCCATGCCCACCAGCCAGAACGGAGCCGTCGTCAGGAACAGCGCCGCCAAACTCGACGGAATCCACGTCTCTGCAAACGTTAACGCGCCATTCGCCACGCCCAGCAGCATAAACCCGAAGAGGCACGTGCGAATCAACTCCCGCCCGCCCGGCATTCCCCAGCCTTTCCACCGTGCCCAGCCCAGTAGAATCGAGCCCGAAATGATGAATCGCAGGGCGACCAGCAACAATGGCGGAAAACTTTCCAGCGCCATGCGAATGCCCAGATACGTGGTTCCCCAGAAGAAACAGACCGCAATCAGCGCCGCATAAGGCAGCAGGTGCTTCTTTGACCCCATTCGCCATTTTACCACCAGCGCGATTGTCTTCTGATTGTTATGATATGGGCTTGATTCTTACGCTTACGCTCAATCCCGCCATCGATCGGAACGTCCAGGCAGATCGGCTCGTGTTTGAGGACCGCGCCTATATTCTCTCCACCAACGAGACCGCCGGCGGCCGCGGCATTAACGCGTCTATTGTTATCCACGCTTTCAACGGCGCTACCACCGCCATCGCCTCCTCCGGCGGCAAGACCGGAAAACGGTTTGAAGAACTCCTCGCCGATTCCGGCTTCCCCACTCACTTCGTCCGCATTCGACACAGCATCCGGACCAACCTGACCATCGTCGACAAACAGGGTCTCGCCGTAAAACTCAACGAACGCGGTCCCCACATTCAGGCCACCGAACTCGCACGGGTGGAAAAGACCGTCGCCGAAAACCTCGAAGGCGCGGCCTGGATTATGCTCTGCGGCAGCCTCCCTCCCGGCGTCCCGCCCGATTTCTACGCCCGCCTCATCCGCCTCGCCCAGAAGGCTAAAGTAAAAACCCTGCTCGATACCGACGGTGACGCCCTGCTCCACGGCCTCGACGCCGGTCCCACCGCGGTCGCACCCAACCAGGCCGAAGCGGAGCGCCTGCTCAACCGCGCCCTCATTACCCAGTCCCACTTCCGTGAAGCCGCGCAAAGAATTGTCGCCATGGGCGCTGAATCCGCTGTAATGTCGCTCGGCAGCCGCGGCGCCGTCGGCGCGTCAGGCACTCGAACTGTCGAAGCTGTCCCCCCGCATATTGATGCCGTCTGCCCCATTGGAGCCGGCGATGCCCTCGCCGCCGCCTTCGTCTGGGCGCTCTCGGAAGCGCATTCCTTTGACGACGCCATCCGCTGGGGCGTCGCCTGCGGCACCGCCTCCGCCGCCCTTCCCGGTATCTCTTTCCCGACCTTCGCCCAAGCCGAAAAAATGTACGCCCGCGTCGAACTGCGCGTCGTTACGGCGTAGGAAGTTCTTACCGCGTCGGTGATCTCGTGAATTCCGGTCTGACACAAGCGGAAGCGAGGTGGCGGGCCAGCCTCGAACTCGGTGGCCTTGCGATAATTCGAGAGGATGTACGCGACGTCTGGCTCACGCGCTTCATGCAGGACTTCGTGCATGATCTCCGCTTCCCGTCACACTCACGGTGGTTCTCTCCTCAGCCGAAGTGCGCAGTGTCCCTGAAGCAGGCCCGTGGTGGCCGGCACAGTAGCGGGTGTGGCCAATATTGCCGGTAGCCCCACCCTCGGGTTCGAATCGGTCCGAAGAGTCATCTGACAAGGTAGGTCTTCCATCGTTCATGTTCCTGTAGACGGCTCCCGAGGTTGTCCTGTCGCGCAGGCCGGAACGGCCTTTGTCTGACTCGCGTCGACGCCCATGTGGATGTGTGCGCCAATGCGAATTCCACGGCCGCTTCGCGACGCGAATGTCGCCAATCGTGCCGAAGTTTTTGTATCGGCGCCAACACCAAAGCCCGCTCGAGATCCCCAAAAAACGTGGCGCGCAAAACCGAGCGGCGATCGAAGTACGAACTTCCTTGGATCCAGAGCTTCATTGGATCTACTCCTGAACGCGCCGATCACACAAAAATGTGTAGCTGGCTTTTGTAACTCTACTCCGGTCGAGAGACTCTCCTGATTGCGGGGCGAGACCCGAACGCACCCAAGCTGTCCCTGCGCCGCAATCTTGTAAAGCTCATCTCTATGGCAAGGTCCAAGATCTTCCTCTTTGGGGCCATCGTTACGGCGCTCCTTACCGGGTGCCATCGCGGTGGTTCCCCACCCGTGACCGGTACGCCTCCGCTACGCGTATGCGCGGATCCGAATAACTTGCCTTTCACCAATAATCGCGGAGAAGGCTTTGAAAATAAAATCGTTGCGCTGATAGCAGTCCAACTGAAACAGCCGCTGGAATATGTTTGGTGGGCCCAACGGCGGGGCTTCGTTCGGAATGCGCTCGCGGCCGGCCTGTGCGATGTCATTCCCGGGATCGCGACATCGGTGGAGGGGCTCCTGCCAACGGATCCATACTATAGGTCCAGCTATGTCTTTGTCGGCCGGACACCACACCCTCCCTGGTCTTTCGATGACCCTGCCCTACGCCGCATGCGTCTCGGTGTCCAGATTATCGGCGACGACTACGCGAATACGCCGCCCGCGCATGAACTGGCCAGACGAGGAATCGTCGATGTCAAAGGATATCGTGTCACCGGCGACTATCTCGTTTCAAATGGGCCGGCAAGGATCGTCGGGGCTGTCGCCGACGGCGAAATCGACCTTGCCGTGGCCTGGGGCCCCATGGCCGGATATTTCGCCGTTCGGCAAACGGTGCCGCTTTATTTGTCCCCCATCGCAGATAGGCGTGACTTGCCCGAATCTCCGCTGGATTACGACATCGGGATGGGAGTTCGCAAAGGGGATTTCAAACTGAAGGCCGAGCTTGATCGCCGCCTGAAGCAGAATCGCGTCGAAATCGCCGGCATTCTACGGGAGTTTAGGGTGCCGGTTTCTGCTCCGATCGGCCCAGGGAGGGGCAAGGACTGAATGCTTGCTCGTCATCTCCCCATCATCGCTGCCCTCAGTCCTGCCGGCATCGAAGCGCGGCGCACCGCGGATCTGTTCTGGTGGATGACCGCCGGAGCCGCCATAATCTGGGTGGGCGTAATGGCGCTGGCCTATTTTGCATCGAAAACTCGCGCCCCGGGCGACCGAACTCGCCAAGGCAACCGGATCATAACCGGAGGCGCCGCCTTCTCCTCTGTCGTGCTCGCGATCTTGCTCATTACCGGGCTATCTATGCTACCGGACCTCCTCGCTGTGGTCCCCGCGAACACTCTGCGAATTCATGTGCATGCCGAACAGTGGTGGTGGCGATTTCAATACGCGCCCCCCAACAGGCCACCCTTTGAAACGGCAAATGAGCTCCGCCTGCCCGTTGGGGAACCGGTGGAATTCTGGTTGCATAGCAACAATGTGATCCATGCTTTTTGGATCCCCTCTTTAGGCGGAAAGCTCGACGTGATGCCGGGCCGGGTGAACCGTCTGGTACTGCACCCTACGCAGACGGGGACATTTCGCGGTGTCTGCGCGGAATTCTGTGGCATCGGCCACGCCAACATGGCCTTCCAGGCGATCGTCGTGCCGAAGGACACATTCCGGCAATGGCTGGACAAGATGGAACGGGATGGTGAACCTTGATTGACGATCCAAAGCCGCTGGCGGAGGCGCCGTCACTCGAAGTGCGGCAAGCCCAGGAAGCGCGCCTGCTGAAAGCGTGGAGCCAGCCCCGTGGTTGGCGCTACTGGTCGGAGGTCAATAACAGCATCGTCGGAATCTGGTACACCGCGCTGGTATTGCTGTTTCTCCTTTTCGGAGGCGCCCTGGCGCTCTTAATGCGTATTCAACTCGCCGTGCCCGGCAATACTTTCCTAAGTCCCGGCATGTATAGCCAGGTTTTTACGCTTCACGGCTCGGTGATGATGTTTCTCTTCGCCATTCCAATTTTCGAAGCCGTTTCCATACTCTTTCTACCGCAAATGATGGGCGCCCGCGAACTACCGTTCCCGCGTCTTTCCGCCTTTGGATTCTGGGCCTTTCTGATCGGTGGAGTTTTCCTTTGCGGCTCCATCTTTTTTAATGTGGCGCCCACCGGAGGCTGGTTCATGTACCCGCCCTTGACCAGCCGCTATCAACCGGGCATCGGTGCCGACATGTGGCTGTTGGGATTCTCGTTCATTGAAGTTTCGGCCATTGCCGCCGCCGTGGAACTCATCGTAGGCGTGTTGAAATGCCGGCCCCCGGGCATGCGCATCCATTTGATCCCGCTGTACGCGTGGTATGTGCTTGTGGCTGGCGTCATGGTGCTATTCGCCTTTCCACCCCTCATCGCCGGCAGCATGCTGCTCGAGTTGGAACGCGCCTTCAACTGGCCCTTCTTCGATGCCGCGCGCGGTGGTGACCCGCTCCTATGGCAGCATCTGTTCTGGCTCTTTGGGCATCCCGAAGTCTATATTATCTTCCTGCCTTCAGTCGCCCTAGTAGCCATGATCGTCCCCACCTTTGCGCGCACACCGATAGTCGGGTACAAGTGGATCGTTCTTTCAGCCATTGGAACGGGATTTCTCAGTTTTGGCCTGTGGGTGCATCACATGTTCACCACCGGCCTTCCGGGCATTACGCTGGCCCTGTTTTCGGCCGCCTCGCAAGCCGTGGCCATCCCCACCGGCGTGCAGCTTTTTTGCTTCATCGCCACCGTCTATGTAGGCCGGCTGCGCCCCTCCATTCCCATGCTCTTCATCGCCGGGGGCCTGGCCACTTTCGTCATTGGCGGACTCACCGGCGTCATGGTCGCCGTCGCGTCATTCAATTTCCAGGCCCACGATACCCATTTCGTCGTAGCCCATCTCCATTCCGTATTGATCGGCGGAACAATCTTTCCGGTCATCGCCGCTGCTTACTACTATTTCCCCCTCGTGAATGGAAAACTGCTTTCCGAACGCCTCGGAAGAGTTGCTTTCTGGCTACTATTCTGCGGGTTCAACATCACATTTCTGCCGATGCATTTCACCGGTCTTCGCGGCATGCCCCGGCGCGTTTATACCTATCCCGCGGGAATCGGACTGGAAGAGTTGAATCTCGTCTCATCGATCGGAGCGGCCGTGCTGGCCGCTGGCTTCGGCGTCTTGATGTGGGACGTCTTCCGGCCCAAAGGGAAGAAGTGGGACTCGCCTCGGAATCCGTGGGAGGCCGGAAGTCTGGAGTGGCTACAGGACATGCCGGGAAAACCCTGGGGCGTGCGTTCAATTCCGGAAATTGACAGCCGTTACCCGCTGTGGGATCAACCCAACTTCGTTCAACATGTCGACGAAGGACGCTTCTACATGCCGGACGCGGAGGAGGGAAAGCGCGAAATGCTGGTCACCTCGATTATCGACGCAAAACCCGAGCAGTGCCTGCGCATCCCGGGACCCAGCTTCATAACTCTGATCGCCGCCGTCTTCCTCGGCGGTGTCTTCATCTTTCCGACTTTCAAGATGTATTGGCCTATGGCCGCTAGCGGAGTGATCGCCTTAGGATGCATTCTCTACTGGCTTTGGCACGGATCGGCATTGATCCCCGAGAAGGAGACGAAGGCAATCGGTCATGGAGTTACATTGCCTCTGTATGTCTCCGGCCCATCGTCGGTGGGCTGGTGGGCAATGATGATCACAATGCTGGCCGACCTGACCGCATTTGTGTCGTTAGTATTCGGCTATTTCTTCTACTGGACACTACACAAAGACTTTCCGCCCGCATCGATTGCCGGACCCGGCGTGGTCTGGCCCGTCGCCGGACTTCTGGCATCGCTCGGGGCGTGGGGATTGACTATTCTCGCCCGGCGCTGGAACTCGCGGGAACAGCCGGCCGCATTCTATGCCGGAATGGGAGCCGCGGTGCTCCTGGCTGCGTTTGGAAGTTACGCGCTGCTCGCCGGACCTCGCCAGGCCGGCATGAATCCGGAGGCGCATGTGTATCCCGCCATCGTTTGGCTTCTGGCAATTTGGTCGGTCCTGCATCTCGCCGCCGGAATCGTCATGCAGCTTTACTGCATCGCCCGGCGGTTCGCCGGCCGGATGAGCGGCCGCTATGATATCGATATTTCGAACGTCACCTTGTACTGGCATTTCGTTGCAATAACGGTAGTGGCGGCGGTCGCTATTATGGCCGGCTTTCCCTTACTTCGATGACTCACGAAACGCAACACGAGGCAGCGGAGGAGCGCCAGAGCCTTTGGCTCCTCGTACTTTCTCCCTCCATCTGGGCCGCCCACTTTCTGGTGAGCTATATCGTGGCGGCCGTTTGGTGCGGTTCCACGGAGAATCGCGCGGACAGCGTGAATTCGCTGCGAATATGGATCGTCGTCTTCGGTCTGCTTTCCCTCGTGGGCATCGGGTTCATTGGAAAAATCGGTTGGAGAAAATACAAGCTGGAGGGCGGATCTCCTCCCTTCGACGCGGACGGCGGCGAGCGCCGCTTCGATCAAGACACCGCGGAGGACCGCCATCGTTTCCTGGGAGCGGCCACGGTTCTACTTTCCAGTCTGAGCGCCGTGGCTGTAGTTTATGTGTGCTTAAGCCTGCTCTTCGTTCAGAACTGCCTATGAGCCATCCCGGCTTGTTTTTACTGGGAATCACGTTCCTCGCCGGAGTATGGTGGGGACCCCTCGCGAACCTGGGGCGCCATGCCTTCTATGCCCACATGACCATTCACATGGTCGTAGTAGCCGTGGCCGCTCCGCTGCTGGCGCTGGGTTTGGCCGGCGGAACCTGGGATCCGCTCCGGCGCTGGCCGGGCTGCGCCTCGCCTCTAATCGCCTCGCTCTTTGAATTCGCCGTCGTTTGGCTCTGGCACATGCCACTGCTACACAATAGCGCTGGAAGCAATGCTTCGGTCATGGCCGCGGAACAAGCCTCATTTCTCTTCTCCGGCTTCCTGTTATGGATTTCGATTTTTGGAGGCAAACCGGCTGGCAGGATCGAGCGGGGAGCAGTCGGAATCGCCGCATTGTTATTGACGCTCATGCACATGACACTCCTCGGCGCACTGTTGGCCCTGTCGCCGCGTCCCCTCTATGCCGGCCACCATGGCGATGGCCTCGACCCACTCTTCGATCAACACCTGGGCGGAGTCATCATGCTCGCCACCGGCGGCATCGCATACATGGCGGGGGCGCTTTGGCTCGCCGCCCGCCTCTTACTGCGGCCCCACCCTCGCTAGGCGAACGCCGCCGCGCCGGCCTCGGCTACCGTCTGATCCTGCTTGCCGGATCCCCCGCTGACCCCGATAGCCCCCACCACTTTACCTTTGCGCTTCAGCGGAATCCCGCCCGCGAAGATCATCACCCGGCCCTGATTACTCGCGTGGATTCCAAAAAACTGATCGCCGGATTGACTGTTCTTGCCCAGCGCCCCGGTCTCGATATCAAAGGCCCGCGCCGTCCAGGCTTTATTGATGGAAATATCGACGCTTCCAATCCAGGCTTCATCCATCCGCACATGTGAAACTAAGTTGCCGCCGCCATCGACAACGGCAATATTCATCGGCTGCCCAATCGCCGTCGCCGACTTTTCCGCCGCGGCGATAACCGCTCTGGCTTCTTCGAGTGTGATCATTTTGTCCTCTCCTAATCCATCGTGTAAAGGAACTCCGCGAGGTCTCTCGCATCGTTCTCGGAAATGTCCATCACGGGCATGATCGTGCGCGCGTCCACTTTGCGCGGGTTGCGAATCCATCGGATCATGTTGGCCGGAGTATTCGGCACGCTGCCCGTGATGTAGGCCCGGCGCGCTATGCGCTGCAGTGGCGGGGCAACCTGGCCGGTAGCTCCCGCTAACCCGGGAATCTCATGACAACTCCCACACCCATACCAAGCCGCCAGCAGCTTTCCCTTTCCCGCATCACCGCCGGCTATGGGCGCGGCCGGCCGCGCCGCGCTGTTCAGGCAGCCCCACAACACCACGGAGAAAACAAGACACAGGAGTGGAAGTGTGTTCTGCATAATCCCCGCTATTTCAGCGTCTCCAGAAATGCCAGCAGCGCATGGAGATCCTGGCTCTCCAGAACCGTCGCCGGCATCTTTGTCCCCGGCTTTAAATTATGCGGATTCAGAATCCATCCGGCTAAATGCCCGCGCGTGTTTGGCAGCGTTCCCGCTCCAATAGTTTTCCGGCTGGCGAAATGCGTCAGGTCCGGTCCCACCCGGCCTCGGCTCGCCGTGCCTTGTACCGTGTGGCACATCGCGCACGGACCGCGAAGGAATACCTCCTTGCCCTTCTCCGCCAGCGGCGTCGGAGTTTGAGCATCGGCGCCCGCCATCCCCATCGCAACCAACGCCGCCGCCAGCGACACTCTCATCGGATCCCTGCCTTCTCCGATTTTTCTTCCTCCGTCAGCTTCGCAATCGACTGCACATACGCCACAATCCGCCACGTCTGGTCTTCAGAAATACGGCCTCCAAACGATGGCATTCCCTGTGGACGGCCTTCAATGATCGTCCAGAAAATGTTCCCCCCGCTGCTGCCGTAAATCCATTGATCGTCGATCAGTGCCGGACCGATCGCCCCGCCCCCGCCCGCATGACAACCGGCACAGTTGAACTGGCTAAAAAGCTGCTTCCCCGCCTCAATCGCTTCCGCGTCTCCCGCCAAAGGATTACGCACGGCTCGCGCCGGTCGTGGCGGCCCCGGCTGCAGGATGCTCTGGCGATTCCCTTCCACCATGTTTCCTAATGGAACTCCCCCGCGCGGCTGCGGCGGGGAGCAGCCCCCGATTGCCAAACCCAATAACGCCGCGGCTATCCACCAGCACCTACGGCAGGGCAAACACATAGATCGTTCCTCCCTGGTTCGTATGTGCCGGCAGATCCTTCATCGCTCCCACGAATCCCAACGCCGACGTTTCATCCCGCGGATCCAGCCCCCCGGCTACAATCGCCCCGGCCCAGCCCCCCACACCATCGGCGATCGCGATGTACTGCTTCCCATCCGGCCCCTTGAAACTAATCGGTTGCCCGATTATTCCCGAACCCGTTCGAAACTGCCACAACAGTTCGCCGGAGCGCGCGTCCACTGCCTTAAAGTCCCGGTCCATGGTGCCGTAGAAAACCACATCGCCAGCCGTCGCCAACGCGCCGCTCCACGCCGGAAACTTCTCTTTAATGCTCCATGCTTTCTGTCGCCGCACCGGATCCCAGGCGCTGAATTCGCCCCGATTTCCTCCCGGCCCGGCATACATTTTCACCGAGGCGCCCACATACGGGGTTCCCGCGATATAGTTCGCCTCCACCCCCTCCATATCCATGCAAAGATTGTTGTGCGGTATATACAGCAGCCGCGTCCGGGGAGACCACGAAGATGGCTGCCAATCTTTCCCGCCCGGAGCGGAGGGACACAAGTTTCGCATCGTGCGCCCCGTTCCAGGCGTCTTCGATTTGTCCTCCAGCACAAGCCCATTCTTCAAATCAAAGCCAGTGGAAGTCGTGATGTGGACATACTTGTCGGCGGAAAGCACCTCTCCCGTTTGCCGGTCCAGAACGTAAAGGTAGCCATTTCTTTCCGGCCGCACCAATACTTTCCGCGTTTGTCCGTTGATCGGTAGATCGAGCAACACGTTTTCATTGATCCCGTCGTAGTCGTACAGGTCGTGCGGGCTCCATTGATAGGCCCACACCGCCTCGCCGTTATCGGCGTCCCGCGCAAAAATCCCCGCCGTCCATTTGTTGTCTCCCGGCCGTAGATCCGGGTTCCACGGGCCTGGATTGCCCGTGCCGTGATAGATAAGGTTCAGTTCGGGATCGTAAGAAATCCAACCCCAAACGGAGCCGCCCCCGATCTTCCAATGCTCGGCGGGCCAGGACGTAACCCCCAGATCCTTTCCGCGATCGCGCGCATAGAACGGCTTGAAACGCGGGCCAATAAGGACATCGGCATCGGGCCCGGTATTATACGCGCGCCACGCCAGTTTGCCGTTGGAAACATCGACGGCGGCTATCCAGCCGCGAACCCCAAATTCGCCGCCGCTATTGCCCGCAATCGCCTTGCCCTTCACCACAATGGGCGCCATCGTCATCGTTTCGCCTTGGTTGATGTCGCCAAGCTTCGTCCGCCAAAGCTCCATTCCGGTCACGGCATCCACTCCCACCATGTGCGCATCCAGCGTGTTGTAGACGATCTTTCCGTCCCAATACGCCGCGCCTCGATTGACCACGTCGCAGCACGCCACACCCTGCGCCGCCGATGGCGGTTTTGGCCTATATTCCCACTTCTTCGCGCCTCCATTCTTTAGATCGAGCGCATAAAGAATATTGGGAAACGGCGTGACATAGTACATCGTGTCGCCGACAACCAGCGGCGCTCCCTCATGGCCTCGCAGGACGCCTGTCGAAAAGGACCAGGCCAGTTTCAGGTTCCGAACGTTGCCGGCGTTGATCTGCTCCAGCCCGCTGAAGCGATTGTTACCGTAATCCTTCGAAGCCATCAACCATTGGCCATCGTCGGGATGGGAAACAGCCGAAGTAGCGTAAACCACCGCCGGCTTTTCGCTCTTCGCCTCTGCGCCGGAGCGGGTGCAACTTCCTGCCAACAACGCCAATACAACCGGCGCCAGCGCCACAAACCGATTCCCTGTCACAGATCACTCTCCTTGCACACGCCGGCATCTCCCAGCCGCGCCCAGACACGACGCCAACTGGCGAGTAACTCGGCAATCCCGCCGTGCCGAAGCGTGTCCGTTGTGCGCGTGTTCCTCAAAACTTCAGATCGCCACGGGGGCCGGGGTGTTTCACTCCTACGCCGATTGATTCGCCTTCGCATCGCTCTCGCTCGACCTGCGGCTCACCGCATCCACCAACCAAGAGCCGGCTTATTGAGGCAATCCTTCGGCACTCGCGAGAAATTACCCGGGTATGCTCACGGAGAGTGACCCACCGGCCCAACGGGGCCGGAGGCCTGGAGTTTCTACATTTTTGCGGCAAACTGTTTTGGACCTCCGAGCGCCCTGGGGCAATGCCGTTTCCCGCAAGTAAGTCAGTCCTTGTTTAAACTGTATTGACAGACCGACCCTAGTCTTCTGTACTTTCCCTGAGCCCTATGCTCAGGAGACCTCCATGAACGATGAAACCAAAGATCTCATCCTAGGCATATTTGAAGCGACATTGGATGCTCAGCTGCGGGCGGTCCGCCGTCTCCGCCACGGCGAGCCATCTCCGTCCGTGCCGCGCCCCCGTAGAAGTCTGTCCCAGGTTGACATGGCTTTCGACATACTCA
>Ga0105048_10009001_pt1 | contig 15928 bp, 19 predicted proteins | sample MAT05_FD_78382 | JGI IMG/M metagenome (GOLD analysis project Ga0105048, IMG submission 78382) | Freshwater microbial communities from Lake Fryxell liftoff mats and glacier meltwater in Antarctica - MAT-05 | ecosystem: Environmental > Aquatic > Freshwater > Ice > Liftoff microbial mat | place...
CTTGAAAATACCTTCTCCGTAGCTTTTTATAATGGCATAAATTTTAACGCTCATCATCAATTTGGTACACTCAAACGTACGTTTCCCAGAATTATACCATTCTTCGGAACCTTGATTGGCCCAGAGGTAATGGGCTTTTTGATGAAAGGTCTTGAAGGCATCTTTTTCGTTTTTGAAAATCAGTGCTGTAGCCAAGGCGGGAGTCATTAGCATCTTGTGCCAATCTACCACTACCGAATCGGCACGTTCCATGCCATTGACCAACGATTTGTATTTTTCGGAGAAAATTACGGCACCACCATGCGCCCCATCGATATGAAACCATAGGTTGTGTTGTTGACAAAAATCGGCAATCGTGCCGAGGTCATCATACGACCCTGTGGAAGTAGAACAAGCACTTCCAACGACAGCAACGACCGTCAAGCCATCTGATTGTGCCTTTTGGTACTCCTCCTCCAATAGTTCAGTACGCATCTGAAAGCGGTCGTTGGTCGGGATTTTGATGATGCCTTTGCTTCCCATGCCCATGATTCGCGCAGCGCGATCAATGCAATAATGTGCTTCTTCTGATACCATCACCGCCAAATGATGATTTGTTCCTTCTTCCCACACATCAATAGGTGCTTTAGTAGCACGAGCAGCAAGTAGTGCTGTGAGGTTGGCTAATGTACCGCCAGAGGTTAAAAAACCACCAGATTTGTCATCAAAACCTATCTTTTTTGCCAACAACTCACTCAAAATTCGTTCGAGCGGATTGGATACCAACCCCATCTCGTAAACCGCCATGCCATTGTTGAGCAGGCCCGTTAAAAGTCCTGCTAGGGCAGCAACGGGTAGCGGTGGTGCTACCTGATGACCCATATAGCGTGGATGATGAATGTGGTTTGATTGACGAATGACTTCCTTAAAAAATGTATTTACATCACCAACACCTTGATTGAAATCATCTTGCCAAAAGGCGAGGTTTTCCTCGGGTGCGCGATAGGGAATGACCGTTTCGAGCGATTGATTTTGAGCCGAAGAAAGGTAATCGGCCAAGGTGTCCACCAAGGCATGAGCTTGCTGCCGAAAAGTAGCTGCGGAATAGGCTTGTTGTAGATTCACTGACATGGTTTTTGAAAATGCAAAGTTGACAAAACTAATTTATCTTTCCTTGGTGACAAAAATCATTTTTTTAAAACAATACCAGTATTTATTTGAACATTTTACACACAATTTCTATCAAGATGAAACAATTTGAATCGGCTTCAGAAAAAGAAACTTATTATGCCAAGCGTCGCAAGCGTGGTTTGGTTGTAGGGGGCATAGGCGGCGGCTTGTTGGGCTTTGGATTCCTCATACAGTATGTACTCTACATGCAAGGCATTTCATTTGATGCCGTCATGTACACCTTCACAAGTGTGGGTATTGGGCTTGTTTTTTATGCAGCTGTTGAAATCTTTGGTTGGTAGAACTCTCTAAACTTGCCCAAAATACAGTTTCCAGTGTTTTTTTATAATCTTTTCTAAAATTAGGATTAACAAAATCCCGTTGACAGGAAGCAATACTTTCTGAATGCTTTGGGGAGCTATATATGTGACTATTTTTTAAAAATCAATAGCAGTAAAGCCAGTGGTTGTGGGTTGTAATTGAATAAAAAACAACATGACAATGAACATCAAGCTCAGCATTATCCCTGCAAAAATAAAAGGAGTTCTTTTGAGTACGGTAGGTATTTTATAGTTTGTTTGAGCTGCTTCCCACCGATTGATGAGCGTATTTTCAAAAGCAAGAGAAGGACTTTCGAGCGGCAATATGTTCAAACTTTCGTTCAACCCATGCAATTCACTAAAATATTGCCGATAGCTTTCGTCAGTCTTACACAGCTTTTCGTGTCGTTGGGTTACTTCTTCAGAAGCCACTCCGTCGAGCAAATCAAATATATCGTTGTCAGTTAGTAATTCCATGTCTTTAGTATAAATTTTTGACTTCTTCGCCCAACTGTAAGCGCAATGCCTGTGCTAGTCGCTTTCGGGCACGGTGAAGTTTTACTTTGATGGTATCGGAGGAAATCGCTGTGATTCCAGCCATTTCTTCCAACGAAAATTCTTTCAAATAAAATAGTGTAATCATGGTCACATCGTCCGCTGATAGTTTTGCTAGTGCCTCCTGAATTTGGGCAGTACGTTCTTGGTTTTGTAAACTTCGGGTTGTGTCCATGACCGAAAATGCCAACGCATGACTTTCTGTTATGGTCTCAATCGGCCTGTGACGACGCTTGGCCATCAAAGCCGCGTTGAAAACAATACGATAAAACCAAGTCGTAAACTTAGCCGTTCGATTAAAATCTTTCAAGGCGGCAAATGCTTGCATAAAAGCGTCTTGCGCCGCTTCCTCGGCTTCCTGACGGTTGTTGAGAATGCGATAGGCTATCGTAAAAGCAAAATCCTTATGGTGACGTACCAAGTCACGATGAGCGGTTTTATCGCCTGCCATAATCCGCTCAATAATAGTTATATCTTTTTGGTAGTCGTTCACAAAAGATTAGATGCAACAGTATTTGGTAAGGTTACAACTAAGGTCAGCTTTTTTATTGAATATTTTTTTTAATATTATCCGTAACCTTTTCTCGGACTGTTTCATCCAAAGGGCAGAACAAATCTTTTCACTTTAATTATTAAAAAAAATGAATCCTATATTGATTCCCATCATCGCTATTATCGGCGGTTTGACTATGGTTATTTTTTTACGTTACTACGAAAATGTAGAACGCATGACCATGATAGAAAAAGGCTTAAATCCCCATGAAAATAAGAGACGGCGAAGAATTAGTCCCGATAATACCCTTCGGTTTGGGTTATTGATATTAGGGGCAGGATTGGGGTTGTTGATTGGCTCTTTTCCATTTGCCGAATCTTTTGGAGAAGGAATTCGCGCGTCTCTTGTGATGATTTTTGGTGGTGCAGGGTTACTTCTTTCTTATGTGATTCAAATGAAGAAAGAGAAGAAAGACGAGAAATAAAAAGCCAAATTAAATGTAATTGAACTCACCTTTTCGAATGCATTTTGGTATTGAAATCTAAACCTAAAAAATACCCCGATGTGTGTTAGCATCGGGGCGTATGTACCGTATATCTTCATCTAAAAACCGATTTTCTGACGATCTCGTACTGCTTCAGCGTGATTGCGGGCTAAATCAAGGATGACTTTTCCTAGCAGTTTTTCGCGTAAGTACTGATTTTCTACTTGAAGTTTTTCTTTTTCAGCTTTTAATTTTTCGATTTCAAGCCGCTGTAACTCTTGCTGATGAACACTAACCTCTCCTAATAGCGTACCGACATCTTCTTTCAAGATTTCGGCAATTTGATACAGCCTTGGCAGGGTCATTTCTGTTTTTCCCCGCTCAATATCGCCATAGGCTGTGGTAGAAATACCCAGCAAATCACCTACATTTTCTTGAGACAAGCCCTTTTGTAGCCGAGAAAGACGTATTTGTTCGATAATAGGCTTCATAATGACCTGAAAACGACAAAAGCCCCGCGAAGGTTCGCGGGGCTTTTATTTGTTGTACTCGTTGTAGACTATTGCGCAGGAGCAGCAGTAGTGTCAACAGCAGCAGTTGTATCTACAGCAGTTGTATCTACCATAGTAGTATCAACAGTAGTAGTTTCAGTAGTAGCTGCTTCTTCAGTTTTACCGCCACAAGCTGCCAATGTAACCATAGCAGCAACGAATAAGAATGCGAATGATTTTTTCATTTTTTGTAATGTTTTGTTGTTTTTTAAGGTTTCCGTGACAAAGGTAGAACTGTTTTTAATATTTACAATAGTTTTCTTAAAAAAAAATTAAAAAAAAATTAAAAATTAAATTAATTCTTAGAAAATTACTATTTGACGGGACTGTTTCTACGAATAGAAGCCATAAACAAGCTCTTTCGACTGAATTTTCTTTAATTTTTATTAAAATAACAAATACGGTATTTTAAGGACAACAACGACTTTGAGATGATAATAAACTACTTTATCTTATGAAACCGATTCTACTTCTAGTTATAGCCCTTGTTAGTTGTCAAATTTCTTTGGCACAAACTTCTCCTGAACTTTGTCAAGGCGCTTATTTCACCGAATTGCAAGGGAAAGAATTTTTGGCAAAGCATGTACCCACCTCGAAAAAGGAATGGGAAGCACGCGCTAAACAAATTCGTAATAGGATTTTGGAAGGTGGAGATCTAATCAAGCTTCCACCTCGCCCAAGCTCCAAGCCCATTGTTCATAGCCGACGCGAAATGGATGGATACAGCATCGAAAATATAGCCTTTGAAAGTATAGAAGGATATTATGTAACAGGCAATTTGTATAAACCACTCAATCAAAAAGGGCCTTTTGCGGCTATTTTATGTACACATGGCCATACTGGAGAGCCCATCGCACGTTTTATGGAATACGTCCAACTCCGCTGTGCCAGCTTGGCACGAATGGGTGCAGTTGTTTTTGCTTACGATATGGTTGGGTACGGAGATTCCCAAATTAGCCAGCACAAGATTCCGAAAGCCTTTAAGTTGCAGACAATCAATAGTATTCGGGCTTTGGATTTTTTGTTGTCACAACCCAATATTGACAAAAATCGAGTGGGAGTAACTGGCGAATCAGGTGGGGGAACACAGGATTTTATGCTTACAGCTCTCGACCCGCGAATTAAGGTGTCAGTTCCTGTGGTCATGGTTTCAGCTCATTTTTTTGGGGGTTGCGTATGCGAAAGCGGTATGCCTGTCCACAAAAAAGGGGGTTTTCAGACCAATAATGTAGAAATCGCGGCTTTGGCTGCACCACGTCCGATGTTGATTGTTTCTGATGGTGACGACTGGACTAAAAATAATCCTGCGGTAGAATACCCTCATTTGCAGAAGATTTATGGGCTATATGGTAAAGAAAACAACGTTGAAAATGTGCACCTCCCCAACGAAAAGCATGATTATGGCCTTTCAAAACGAATCGCCGCTTACCGATTTTTGGCAAAATACTTACAGCTTGATATGTCAAAAGCAACCAAAACCGACGGTAGCATTGACGAAAGCAAAGTTAAGATACTAGACCGAAAAGATTTAGAAGTGTTTAATGCCGGGCATCCACGTCCTACCAAGGCTGTGGTAGGAGAGGATGCTGTGATGGCATTGCTAAATTGATAATTGCTATTCTTCTACGGCTTTGATGTTGTAGTTTTTGGTAAACTGCCATAAAAGCGCGGGCGCAAAGCGCTTGAGGTAGGTGCCTAGCGTTTCCATAAAACCTGCTATCATCACTTCATGCTTACCAGCTTTGAAAGCATTGACCATTTTGCGAGCGCAGACATCTGCAGGAATACCTTTGGCTTGGTTTTGGTCCATTTTTCCGAAGGGTTTTCCATCTTTTGCAATGGCATTGAACGAGATATTGGTTTTGATATAACCGGGGCAAGCTACTGTCACTTGCATGCCGTCGCGCCATACTTCGCCACGAAGACCATCAAAAAAGCCCTGAATAGCATGTTTGGAAGCACAGTAAAAAGTGCGGTAAGCAGTACCTATTTTTCCACTTACACTGCTGGTTACTAAAATGCCGCTCGTTTTTTGCGCCAATAAATGCGGCAAAACTTCGCGCGTAAGCAATACTACATTTGTAAAATTGGTATCCATGAGTTTTTTGAAATCATCAGGTGCAATGTCCAAAAATTTTTCGCGCTGACTCACTCCTGCATTGGGAACAAGGACATCAATTCGTCCAAAATGTGCTAAAACAGCCTGTGTCTTTGCTGAAAAATCTTCTGGCTTGAGCATATCAATAGGAATAGAGAGAACGGAATCATCGGACAAATTCAGATTTTTTTTGACTCTTTCTAATTCTTCTATCCGACGCGCCGAAAGCACTAATTTTGCTCCTTCTTTGGCAAACTCATGGGCTAACGCCTCGCCGATACCCGAAGATGCGCCAGTAATCCACACTACTTTGTTTTGTAAGTTCATTGATAGAAATTGATTTTAAGTGGATTTTGTGGATTTAATAGATTTTAACAGGGTCGCCCGTTCGGTAGCTTTTGGTTTTTAGGGATTTTACGTTGTTTTTTTGAATTCAATTGATTTTAAGTAGGTTGAGTAATTTGGGGGAAGAAGGTAGTTGATTGGTGTTTTAAAACCACTTTATTGCAACCCTAAGTCCACCCTTAAATCCACTCTAAATCTATTTTATACCACTTTAAATCTTCGGGTCGCTATTTTTTCTCGCAATATCGTGCATTTTTGCGCGTTTATTCCCTCAAACAGCTTTTTTTATGCTTCGCTTCCGTTTGTTCGTTCCTCTTTTATTAATCATTAGTACTTCCCAAATCAAAGCGCAACACTTCGCCTTGAGCCGTCTTTTTTATCCCAACGCCACGCTCCGTGCTGATTATATGCCTGATGCCAATATGGGCAATAATCAGCAATATGGACTTTCTCGTACATCGTTCAATGCGATTATTCCGCTGCGAAGTGAGGTGGATGTGGCTTTCAGCTTAAAGAAAAAACTGGATTTGCGGGCACGGCATTTCTTAATGTTGGCTAACGCCTCTCAAATCAACCCCACCTTCAATAGCACCATTCAACCTGCCAATGGCTATAAAACCATCTCAGTAGGTGCGCTCATGCTGCAAGCTAGTATCCGCGACAAACTATGGATTTATGGTGGGGGCTTAGGGGTAACGGAATCCAACGAAACTTTCTTTACACCACAACCTTTCTTCTGGGGAGGTGGGGCGCGTATGAGGATTTTAGGCTTAAATACGCAAATTGCTTATGGAACGGTATTGATTTATAATCAAAAACTTCGTCTCATTCCTGTTTTTGGCGTAAACAAACGGCTCAACAAAGAATGGCGGGTATCGGCTGTACTTCCTTTTCGAGCTGATGTAAATTATAGAATCAATAACTGGTGTAATTTGGACATGATTGGGGCTTTTGATGGTTATAGTGGTGGTTTTCAGCAAGTAACAAATGTTGAAAAGATGCTGCGTCGAAGTAACTACCAGCATATTAAGTTTTCGGCAGCATTGAACGCTCACTTGTTTTCTGTATTTAATATCTCATTAGAAGCAGGATTGGGTACGTTCCGACAGATACGGACGTTCAACTCAGCCCGTGAGAATTTGGGAACTCAAAATCCAGGCATTGCGCCTTTCATAGGTGCAAGTGTGCGTTATATTTCGAGCAAGTCTAAATTATCTTCGCAGTTTACCAAGAAATTGGGGCTCGGACAAAGTGGAATTAACTGGTAATCGGCTTTGGGCTATCAGCAATATCAAACAAAAGCATTAACCTGTCAGTCGGTTTAAAACCGACTGACAGGTCATCTGGTAGCCGATAGCCGATAGCCGCCCGCTACTTCAATAAACGCGGGGAAAGCAATAAGTAAATGCCCAACGCAACAATCCATTGCCCGACCATCAGCGGAAAATTAAGTTCGGTAGTCATCCAAATTGTAGCACTTGGAACAGAGCTACTTGGATAGCCTACGGCCAAAAAAGCGTAAATGTTGTTGGCTGCGTGAATCCCTAAGGGCAATTCGAGGGTTTTGTCAAAATAGGCCAACAAGGCAAAGAAAAGCCCAACACCGATGTAGTAAATCATAGCAATACCCAACGAACCGACGGCCTCTACTTCGCCGTTGAAGCCATGGGCAAGGCCAAACAAAACGGAAGTAAAAGCAATCCCCACCCACACATTCCATGAGCCGATACCTTGCATGAGGTAACCTCTAAAAAATAACTCTTCAAAGGAGGTTTGTAAAGGAATCAACAGCAAACCAAGTACTAGTGAGGGCAAAAAATCACTCCAATTGAGGCTAAAACGGTATTTGTCGGGGAAAAGCCAATAGGTAGTCAATTCTACAACTATCGAACAAAATAGCCACAACCCCGCCGATTTTGCTACCCTTCTCCAATTGACAGTAGCCGTTGGCGAAATCAGTGTCATAGGATTTCTTTTGTGAATATATTTCACACACAGCCACAATACAATGAGCGATACCACAAAGCCCAGTAGCATTAAGCCTGTTAGGGTATAAACAGGTAAGTGCAAGTACCCTTCTTTTTGTTGCACCATCGCCCAACCACCAGGCAAAGAACCAAGCACATTGGCAATGATGACTAAAATAACCACCCCAACGTAAATCCCAAAGCGGTTATCGCCCAAGCGGGTGGCACTAAAAAAGGAGTTTGTGTTCATATTTTCACCTATTTGTGCCATTTTGTCTTTTTGTTTTACAAAAAAAACTGCATTGTAAGACATTTTGTCATTAAAAATTTACACTTAGATAAATGGTATAGCTATTGATATTAGAAAACCGAAACGGCGGCAATCTAATGAGAATGACCGCAAATAAATAATTTGAAACAAAGCTTAAAACAAAAAATAACCATGGCAACTTTAGTAAAAACCAACGGCAATTTTCCTACTTTATTTGGCAATGTATTTGGTAAAGATTTCAATGATATCTTTGCGCCTACCACTTTAAACAACTATGGCGTACCTGCCGTAAACATCGCAGAAAATGATAACGGCTTCCGCCTCGAAGTGGCTGCTCCAGGCTTAAACAAAGAGAACTTTAAAGTCAATTTGGAGAACAATGTTCTAACGATTTCGGCACAGCAAGAGCAAAAAGAAGAAAAAACCACCGACAAATACACCCGCAAAGAATTTAGCTTCACGAGCTTCAGCCGCTCATTTACCTTGCCCAATACCGTAGATGGCGAAAAAATAGGCGCAATTTATACCAACGGCGTGCTGCATGTAGAGATTCCTAAAAAAGAAGAAGCCAAAAGACTACCAAGAGTGATTGAGATTGCGTAAGCCCCATAAAATTTAGAAGAATGAACAGACAAGACAAAATACTATTTTGCCCGCCTTACTGGGTGTTTCAGTCATTTCTTATTGGCCGACAGAGGTTTGGTTGCACTGTGTCGCATCTTGTTTGGTAATTTTGGCCGTGGGAGCATGGATAGGAATCCACGTTGAAAAAACCGCAAGGGATAGGTAACGTAGCGAGAAAGATAGACGAGTATGACTGACGAGGAGCGAGTAAAACCACATGAAGAGTGGTGCAAATGCTGTGGTAAATAGGCGGTTGGGGGTTTTGTCATTTTAAAACACTATTTTTGTGTTTTCACCCATAACTGCTTACCTCTTGACTTTCGACGATTTCGATTTTGATTACGACCTTTTAGACGGTCTCGATGCCATGGGATTTAACCAGCCCACGCCTATTCAAGCCCAAGCCATCCCTGTTATTCTCAACGACAAAGACCTCATTGCTTGTGCACAGACAGGGACGGGTAAGACGGCGGCTTATTTGTTGCCTATCTTGAACAAAATCATGGATATGCCCCGTGAGTCGAGGCATCTTAATACGCTCATTTTAGCCCCTACCCGCGAGTTGGCCATTCAAATTGACCAACAGATTGAGGGCTTGGGCTATTTTACAGGTGTTAGTTCTATCGCTATTTATGGCGGTGGCGATGGCGCTGCCTGGAGCCAACAGCGAAAGGCACTTTCTGAAGGAGGCAATGTTATCATTGCCACACCTGGGCGGCTCATCGCATTACTGCAAATGGGTGAAATCAATTTTAAGCAACTCCAGCACCTTATCTTGGACGAAGCCGACCGTATGCTAGACATGGGCTTCTATGATGATATCATTCGAATCATCAGTTATTTGCCTGCCAAACGCCAAACGCTCTTGTTCTCGGCTACCATGCCACCGAAGATCAGAACGTTGGCCAATACCATTCTTCATAAACCAGAGCAAATTAGCATTGCCGTAGCCAAACCTGCTGATGGTATCCTTCAGCAAGTGTATATGGTATTTGAAGACCAAAAAATAGCCTTGCTCAAGCATATCCTGAAAGAAGGGGAATACAACAGTGTCATTATTTTTGCCTCTACCAAAGACAGTGTAAAAAAACTCAATGATGCTCTTCAGCGTACACGCCTGAAAGTGAAGGCTTTTCATTCTGACTTAGATCAAAAAGAACGAGAAGAAATATTGCGTGAATTCAAAAGTAAGTCGCTACCGATTTTGATTGGTACGGATATTCTTTCACGTGGTATAGATGTTGAAGGGATTGATTTGGTCGTTAATTTCAATGCCCCGCACGACCCAGAAGATTATGTGCATCGTATTGGCCGTACCGCCCGCGCAGACACCACAGGGACAGCCATTACGTTTATCAACGAAAAAGATTTGCGTAAACTAGCGGCTATCGAGCGTTTGATTGGAAAAGAAGTACCTAAAATCCCACTACCTGCTTCATTGGGAGCTACCCCAGAATTCAAGGCAACAGCCCATGACAACAAACAACGGAATAAAAAACCTTTTAGAAAAAACAATGCCAAAAGTAAGCCAAAGCCTACTAATAGTACACCAAAAGGAGATTAATTCAATTCGATTTTTTCTTATTTCCATTCTCCATCTTCCATTTTTCCAATGAGTAGGAATACCCATGAGGTTTACTTTGCATAGCATTCAACCAAACCTCTATTGAATATGCGCCCCCTCACATTGATAATAACTTGCTTTTTAGCCTCGCTGTTTTTTTCTTGTGGTAATACAAATCAACAAAACCAAGCCGCAACTTCTACTGATACAACAATGACCATTGCTAAGACTACTTTTGGGCAACTACCTGATGGACAGGTAGCCGATCTTTTTACGCTCCGCAACAAAAACGGTATGAAAGTAAAAATCACGAATTATGGGGGTATCATTACGCACCTCATCACACCCGACAAAAATGGGGATTTGGGTGATGTAGTGCTTGGGTATGACTCCCTCGGTGGCTATTTGAAAGAAAGCCCTTTTTTTGGTGCATTGGTGGGGCGCTATGGAAATCGCATTGCCAAAGCTCAATTTACGTTGGAAGGTAACACTTACACCTTAGCCGCCAACAATGGCCCTAACAGTCTGCACGGAGGCAAAAAAGGGTTTGATAAGGTGGTCTGGAACACTGAAGTTTTAGAAGGTCAAAACGCCATCAAACTCACATATGTAAGCAAAGATGGAGAAGAAGGATTTCCCGGTACGCTAAATTCAGAAGTCATCTATCGGCTGACTGATGCCAATGCCCTCGAAATTGAGTACAGTGCCACTACCGACAAGACGACCATCATTAATCTCACCAATCATACTTACTTCAACCTCAACGGTGGCACAAGTGATATACTAAACCATGAGGTAACTATCAACGCCGACAGTTTTATACCAGTTGATAAAACCCTGATTCCTACTGGTAAATTGGCTACTGTGGCAGGTACGCCTTTTGATTTCACAAAACCTACTTCCATTGGTGCACGTATCAATGACCCTAAAGATGAGCAAATCAAATTCGGAGGCGGCTATGATCACTGCTGGGTAGTCAACGGCGACATAGACACGCTTCGACTGGCAGCTACGGCCTATGAGCCTACAACAGGCCGAATGATGGAGGTTTTCACCACCGAGCCAGGGGTGCAGTTTTATACGGGTAACTTTCTAAAAGGCAGTATTACAGGTAAAAATGGTGTAGTTTATGCTAAACGCTCAGGTTTTTGCTTTGAAACCGAACATTTCCCCGACTCGCCCAATCAGCCTTCTTTTCCGAGTGTAGTTCTAAAACCAAGCCAAACCTATAAAACCAAAACGGTGTATCATTTCTTGGCCAAATAAGTGATTATCTCTTTTCAGTAAATACTTTCATCCGACACAGGCCATGGGACATAAAAAGTCCAAAAGAAAAATGCTGCGCATTTCCTATGACTCTTAGTGCTGCAAAAGGGATACCATAAGTGGCGCTGTTCAATTCGTTCTATTTTCCCCAAAGCAAATCCATACTATTTTAGAAACTCTCTAGCTATAAACCATTGGATTAATGCCTGATACAAATACAACTTCAAATATCTATATACACCCCCTCAACCCGCAAAATATTACTCATCTTGAGGCATTTAAACGCATCAATTACGAATGGATAGGGCGTTATTTTAAAGTAGAGCCGCTCGATATACAATCGCTCGAAGATCCGCAAAAATTTTATTTGGAAAAAGGAGGCTTGATTTTACTGGCGACCTATCAAAACAGCGTTGTGGGTACTGCCGCGCTCAAGTATATGCAGGAAGATGGCATGGAACTCTCAAAAATGGGGGTCGATGACGCTGCTAAAGGGCTGGGAATTGGGTTTTTATTGGGTCAAGCCATTATAGAGGAGGCTCGTCGTATGGGACTAAAGCGACTGTATTTAGAAACAAATTCAAGTCTAACTCCTGCATCAAATCTGTATCAAAAATTAGGGTTTAAGCTCGTCGAAGATTTTATTTCGCCTTATGCTCGCGCCGATGTTGCCATGGAGTTGTTCCTTTAGTCATTACGACCACTTGACCGTATTCGTAGTGACTAAAGGCAAACCGCTGAATGTTCTTTTTCAGGCATCAACCGAATCATAAATCACGACTGTTTTCCAGAGGTGAGCACAGTTTTTTACAAATTCATGATGAATGGGGTCGTCTTGGTAAGCATCTTGGGCGGCTTTGTTGTCGAAGGTTAATAACCAAGAAACGGAATAATCGCGTTTGATGACTTCGCGGTCTGTGTCAGCTACTTTGCCAATATGGGCAAGCTTTACGCCCTTGATTGTGGTCATGGTTTGGAGACCTGAAACGAGCGCTTCGCAGTCGGCGGCACTGTCGGGATTGTTGAGGTAAAATAAAACGTGGTGTACAAACATAATGAAAGATGATTTATGATTTTACAATAAAAGCAGGTAAAAAGTTTTCTTTAACCTTGAAACAAAAAAAGAGTAGAGAAACAAAGTTCCCCTACTCTCACCCATTCCTAAACCCTAAACCTAAATGAAAAATCTTGATTTCTTATTTTTTGCTTACCCTCGAAGCGGCAGCCTCTGTTTTGGCTTGCCTTTTAAGGGTAGGATTTGCAATAATGGCTAACTCAATTCTGTGGTTCTGACGTTGGCCTGCCTCGCTACTGTTTGATACCTTCGGGGTATTTCCGCCAAAACCTTGGGTCACTATTCGGAGTGGAGAAACCCCATGCGCTTGCAAGAAATCTGTGAAAGACTCCGCTCGTTTTACCGAAAGTGCTTGGTTTTGTTTTTCGTCGCCGATGTTGCTGGTATGGCCAGCTACCAAAATTTCGGTTTCTTTATAGCTGTTCAGCGTTTCGGAGAGTCTTTCTAAACTCTTCTGCGGGTCTGAAATGAGACTATAAGAATCATCTTTGAACAAAATTCCAGAATTGAGCGTAATTTTTACTCCTTCTCCCAAGCGCTCTACTTGCGCCATATAAGCCAAATCTTGGCGTAATTGAATGGCTTGTCTGTCCATGTATTTTTCAATGATACTACCCGCTGAGCCACCTACTGCCGATGCCCGAATGGCGTAATCGGCAGGATTTTTAGAGCGACTTGTACCTGTTTTGATTGTGTTTTCGCCCTTATTGGACGATTGTAAGGATGTGGATTTGCAGTCGGAAAGCCCTTGTGTAAGCGTAATGCTCAACATAAAAACCAGTAGGCTGTTACATGTGGTTTTGTTTGTTTTCATGGCTACTAAAAGTGTATGGCCTATCTGAGTTGACTGGCTTTGGATTTAATTTTTTTGAAAAAATCGTCACGCCCTTGGCGGTCAAGTTTTTCTGCATCGTTGGATTGGTGTTGGAAAGAAGCATGCATCATTGCTGCCGATACTGCCAATCCTACCAACCCAGTGACACTCATTAACAAGGCAATTTCCATAGTGCTATTTTTTTGATTTAGTTTTCTTAGACAGTACCCCTACGAATAAATCCAACCAATAAAGATATGACGGCCAATACCAATAGGATATGGATAAGGCCTCCTGCATTGTAAGCAAAGGCACCTACCAACCATCCAATAATTAGGACAACAGCGACAATATACAAGAGAGAACGCATGACTTTAAATGTTTAAAAGGTGAAAATAATTTGACGATAAGAAAGGAAAAAATACTTGTGCCACCCGAAAATTGGAGGGAAGAATGGGAAAAATTCGTGCAGATGGCAAAAAAATGGGGATAAAATTACCCAAATCATCAACATTTGCTATGTGGAGAGGTTATAGAAGTAGCGATAACCTAAATCTAAACAATGATTGTTATGAAACCTTTCACCACCACCACCACAGTCAAGGCACTTCAAGTGCTAAATTGGATATTCTTTGCAATGATGGTAGCTGCCAACTATTTGGCTATCGCCTTGCCCTTCAACAATAAGACAACAAGAGAACTTTCTGATCATTACCCAAATCTCTTTGTTCCAGCGCCTGTCACGTTTTCGATTTGGGGCGTGATTTATACCTTACTTCTGCTTTTTTGTGTCAAACAAAGTAAATCTTTGTTTAGTAATAAAATAGACGAGGCCACTGCCGAAACGGTCAAAGCCATAGGCTTACGATTTATTTTCACCTGTGTTCTCAATGCTTTTTGGATATTATCGTGGCATTATGAGTATATGCTTGTTTCAGTTTTTATTATGGTAACAATGCTCTGGCAACTGATATCCATCAATCTTAAAATCGCTGCGCTTGCACCTTATTTTTCCAAAGGGTCTAGGTTTGTTCTAAAAGCCTCTTTCGGTAGTTATTTAGGCTGGATTTGTATCGCTACGGTGGCCAATGTAACCGCAGCACTTGTCAATTACAGCTGGAATGGCTGGGGGCAAGGAGAAGATTTTTGGGCTGTAATACTGATACTTATAGGGGCTGTTGTTGGAAGTAGTGCCTTGCTCAAATTAAACAACGGGTATATTGGCCTATCGGTTATTTGGGCTTTCGTAGGAATCATACTCGCCCGATTAGATGCGCTCGTTTACCACCGATTCATTGTATGGATTGCGGTATTCGGAATTGCTTTGGTTCTGATTGCGGAGGTAATAGAAATCACACGTTCGGTATTTCGTACCCCAAAAGTAAGAGAAGTGACAGAGACCAATCCCAAACCTACCGCTGTTGATTTTTGATAAAGTTAGTTATTCCCTTTTGGTAGCTGAACTGTAAAGATAGAACCCACTTTAATTTCTGAAGCTACTTCTACTTTGGCATTGTGAGATTGCAAAATGGTAAACGCAGTGGCTAATCCCAAGCCTAGTCCATTGGTTTTGGAGGTAAAGTAGGGTTCAAAAAGGTGATTCAAGTCTTTTGGATCAATGCCGCTGCCATTGTCTTTGATTTCTACATAGCAGGTTTGTTCGGCTACATGGGTCGAAATAGTCAGAATACCCTTTTCTTCTTCCATTGCTTCGATGGCGTTGAGGATGAAATTGAAGAAAGCAATTTTCATCTTGGGCTTATCTAAAGGCAGCCAACATTCTTCACCATACGCCTTTACTAAGGTTATTTTTTTAAGACTGAGGCGGTCAGTGGCATCTTCCAGCGTGGCATCGAGCAAATCGTGGATTGATGTTTGTTGCAACAGGTTATGCTGGGGTTTGAATGAATTGAGAAGTTCAGTAATTAACCCATTGATACGCTTGCTGTTGCGTCGAATAATATCGGCAAAAAGTTTTAATTCTTCATCCTCAAGTTCGGGTTCGAGTTGATCCAACGATAGATTGATGTTCGTCAACGGATTTCGTACTTCGTGGGCCAATGTGCGCACTAATCGAGCGGTTGATGCCGACTTTTCGGTGAGAATAGTTTCTCTTTCTAGTCTCTTTCGGGCTGTAATGTCTTGAATGACCATCAAATAGTATTCGCTGCCTTCGCTGTCATTTTGACGACTGGCCTGTAGTGAACACAATACTCGTTCCCCATTTTTGCGTGTCATCCATACTTCCATATTTTCCGCTAGGCCGCGTTCTTGCAGGGTACGATGGTACATCTGATGTTGATCTTCAAGTGTAAAAAGTTGCTGAGAGCGGAGTTGAAACAGTTCGGTTTC
>Ga0105048_10009002_pt1 | contig 15928 bp, 17 predicted proteins | sample MAT05_FD_78382 | JGI IMG/M metagenome (GOLD analysis project Ga0105048, IMG submission 78382) | Freshwater microbial communities from Lake Fryxell liftoff mats and glacier meltwater in Antarctica - MAT-05 | ecosystem: Environmental > Aquatic > Freshwater > Ice > Liftoff microbial mat | place...
AGGTGCCGTGGCGGTCGAAGGTGCCGTGGCGGTCGGAGGTTCAGTCTGGTCGGTGTTGTTCGAGCAGCCGACAACGCCGAGTGCGAGAGCTACGAAAGCGATGATGCGTGAGATGTACACGATGAATTTCCTGATCGTCAGAGGGGAATTCGCTACGGCGTACGCGTTCTAATTGCCTCGAGCGAGCACACTACGTGGACCCTCAACCAGCAGGCTGGGGGTGACAAATGACCTTGACATGATGTAAAAGAAGCTTTACACTAGGGACATGACTTCCAACAGAACCGCTCCCGCCGAATTCGACCGTCGCCAGAACCGAGCAGGGTTTCGTGACGCAGTACCCGCTGCGATCGCGCTGGTCGTGGCTGAGGTTGTCGTCGCATCGCTCAATCTCCACGCCCGTAGCAACCGCTGGCACATCGCGGTGGCTTTGATACCTCTAATCCCTGCATGCTGGCTGGGGTGGGCACTTTGGCGGATGTTGCGTCGCTCCGACGAGTTCCAGCGCGTAGCGCACCTCGAGGCGCTGGCCATCGGATTCGCGGTCGCGATGCTGGCGGCGTTGACCGGTGGCCTGCTGCACGCGGCCGATGTCGGGTCGACTGCGCAGTGGCTGCAGATCACGTTCATCGGCGGCATCCTCGCTTGGGTCGTCGCGCTGGCACTTCGGCTGCGCCGCTGAGCCGATGGACAACCGACTGCGAGAACTGCGCGCAATACGCAAGTGGAGCCAGGCCGAACTGGCCGACCGCCTCGATGTGTCGCGCCAAACGGTGAACGCGATCGAGACCGGTCGCTACGACCCGAGCCTGCCGTTGGCGTTCAAGATCGCCGACGTCTTCGCGCAACCAATCGAATCAATCTTTCAGCCAGCAGCACAGACGGCGTTGGATCGGACCCAGCTTGGGAGCGCGAAAGGGATCTGATCGATCAGTCGCTTGTGAACCCGTGGGAGCGCCACGCAAAACGCGACTCTTGAATCGTCAGGTCCCGCCGCTTCGCCGGTCGCTTCCTGCCCGCCCGTGCCGACTAGTTGGCTCGACCCCGACTTGGTCGACAGGTGGACTTCGGTGAAGCTTCACCAGAAGCAGGTTGATCTTGCTTCGCATTTACTATTAGGCTTGCTTAACTACGAGGGACATTAACTATGAGGACATCAACTATGCGGACATCATCTAGGAAGACATCAACAAGAACACTCGTGTCGGCAACGCTGCTGATCGGGGCCCTGCTCGTCGCAGCGTGTGGAAACGACACCGGAGGTACAGCGGAGGGAGGTCGGCAGATCGTCACCGTCTACACAGGTCGCCATTACGGAATCGAAGCGGTGTTCGACGAGTTCACAGCCGCCACGGGCATCGAGGTCCGCTTCGCAACAGGCAAGGACCCCGAACTGCGCGAGCGCCTCGTCGCCGAAGGCGCGAACACCCCCGCCGACTTGCTGATGACTGCGGACGCCGCCAACGCCGAGCTCGCCGCCGCGGCCGGGGTGCTCGCGCCGGTCGCCAGCGAAAAGCTCGACACCGCCATCCCTGCGGAGTTACGCAGCCCGGACGGCACTTGGTTCGCCCTCAGCCGACGAGCCCGAGTCATCATTTCCAGCACGGAACGGGTCGACTCGCCGCCGACGACCTACGCCGCCGTTGGCGATCCGACATGGAAGGGAAGACTGTGCCTGCGTCCGAGCACGCACCCTTACACGCAATCGTTGGTGGCCAGCATCATCGCTAGCGAGGGCGAAACAGTCGCCGAGGCGGTGGTGTCGTCGTGGGTCGACAACGACCCGCTGTACATCGACAGTGATACCGACATCTACAAAGCCATCGCCGCGGGCGAGTGCGATGTCGCCATCGCCAACAGCTACTACCTGGGTCGGTTGCAGACAGAGGACCCAGCCTTCCCGGTGATCATCACGTGGCCAGACCAGGAAGGGCGTGGCGCCCATGTCAACGTCAGCACGGCAGGCATCACGGCCAACGCTCCAAACCCGACAGGTGCGCTGAGATTGCTCGAGTGGTTGGCCACCGACGGGCAGAAGACGTTCAGCGATGCAAATTTTGAATACCCCGCCGACCCATCGGTCGAGCCGTCTGCGATCGTCACGGCGTGGGGTCCGTTCAAGGGTGACGTCGCGGCAGTCATTCGGCTTGGGGAGTTCCAGCCAGCAGCCGTCGCATTGCTGAGCCGCGTCGGCTACGAATGACCGTCGCGTGGCGGGCGCGGCGTGGCCCCGGATGGGTGCTGCTCGTCGTCGTCTCGGTCGTGATGGCCGCGCCGGTCGCAGTAATCCTGTGGTCGATCACCGACCCGAGTGCCGAGGTGTGGCGAGAGCTGTGGCGGACGCGACTGCCCGGCATGATTGTCGACACGGTCGCGCTCGTCGCGCTCGTGGTCACCGGCACGGTGATCGTGGGGACCGGCCTTGCATGGCTGGTCACCGCCCATGAGTTCCGAGGGCGGCGCTTGCTGAGTTGGTTGCTGATGACGCCGATCGCGATTCCCGGCTACGTGCTCGGCTTCGTGTGGCTCGACACGCTTCAGGGGCCGCTGGGTGCTCGGGCGGTGCGCAGCATTTGGTTGTGCGCGGCGGTGTTGGTGGCGTCGCTGTACCCGTACGTGTACGTGTTCGCCTGGTCCGCGTTTCGCGAACACTCGCCGCGCACCGTCGATGTCGCCCGCACCCTCGGGCGCTCGTCGCTCACCGCATGGTGGCGGGTCGTCGTCCCCATGGCGCGGCCGTCGATCGCTGCCGGTGCCGCGCTCGTCGCGATGGAGGTGCTCACCGACGTCGGTACCGTCCGACTGTTCAACGTCTCGACTGTCGCTGACGGTGTCCTGCGCGTCTGGTTCGGCACAGGTGATCGTGACGCCGCAGCTGAACTCGCCGTGCTTCTCGTCGCCGCCGCAGTGACGCTGATTGCTGTCGAACGAGCATTGCGCGGCCGCGCGCAGTACACCCAGGCTGGACCCCGCAGCACCATGTTGGGTAACCCCGTCACTGGCCTCCGGGCAGCAGCGGTCAACGTCGTCGGGTGGGGCGTGCTGTGCCTGGCAGTTGTCGTGCCCGGCGTACGGCTCGTGTCGTGGGCACTGCAGGCGCAGCGCCTGGGCCAGACCCAGACGATCGCCGGCGACCTCGGGTTCCACGTCGTGTCGTCGTTGAAGGTCGCTGGCTCTGCGACCATCGCCTGTCTCGTCATCGGTATGACGATGGTGTTCGTCGCACGCGAACGCGGCCGGTGGGGCGCAGCGCTCGCCCGCATCGCAAGCCTCGGATACGCCGTGCCCGGACCGGTCGTTGCGATTGGTGTGATCGTTACCCTCGCTGCGCTTGACCGCCGGGGGTGGTGGCCGGGTGATGTGTTGCTGGTCGGGTCGTTCGCCGGCCTCGTGTACGCCATGGTCGTGCGGTTCCTCGCCATCGCGCACCAGGGCATCGGTGCCAGCGTTGGCAAGGTGTCACCGAGCGCTGTCGCGTCTGCACGCACGCTGGGGGCCGGGCGGCTTCGTGTCGCCATGCGAGTCGAACTGCCGCTCGCCCGCGCCGGTGTCATCGCTGCTGCAACACTCGTCGCGATCGACTCGTTGAAAGAACTCCCGGTCACATTGCTGTTGCGCCCGTTCGGGGTCGAGCCACTTCCTGTGTGGGTCTGGCAGGCGACCTCGGAGAGCTTGTGGGTGCAGGCATCGGTTCCGTCGTTGATGATCGTCGCGATTGGCATGCCTCTCGTTGGTTTGCTGCTGTGGTCCGTCGAACGCGGCGCCCAGGTGGTGTCGTGACCGCTGCCGTCAACCTCGTCTCGCTGACCCGTCGTATCGGCGGTCGCCCCGTCGTCAACGACGTCACGCTCGCAGTGCGCGAGCGCGAGCTGCTCGCGCTCGTCGGACCAAGTGGGTGCGGCAAGTCGACGTTGCTGCGGTTGATCGCTGGGCTCGAACGGCCAACCAGCGGCACGATCGCTCTCGGCGGGCTCGACGTCACCAATGTCGCTCCCGAACGTCGACGAATCGGGCTGGTGTTCCAAGAACACGCGCTGTTCCCACACCTGACGGTTGGTCGCAACGTTGCCTTCGGTCTGCGACGATTGGACCGGCGTCGCCGCGCCGAACGGATCGACGAAATGCTCGAGCTCGTCCGCCTGCCCGGCGCCTCGCGGCGCTATCCCCACGAGCTCTCCGGCGGCGAGCAACAGCGGGTCGCACTGGCTCGTGCACTGGCCCCCGATCCAGCCGCCGTGCTGCTCGACGAGCCCTTTGCCAACCTCGACGCATCGCTGCGCGACGAACTGCGCGCCGACATTGTCGCTGCGCTGCGCGAACGCGGCGCAGCCGCGCTGCTGGTCACCCACGACCGTGACGAAGCGCTTGCGCTCGGCGATCGCGTCGCAGTCATGCGCGACGGCGCCATCGTGCAGGTGGACCGCCCCGAGGTCGTGTGGACTGCGCCGAACGACGAGTTCGTCGCCGGGTTCCTCGGTCCTGTGTCCGCGATGGCGACCGCTCATGACCAGTTCGACCTCGTTCGACCGCACCAGTTCGACCTTGTCAGCGGCGGTAACGACCGGGTCGTCGAGCGCGAGTTCCGGGGTGCGGTCTGGCGTCACACGGTCGTGTGCGCCGACGGCACGCGGTTGATCGTCGATGCCGAGCTGGGCCGGGATCTTGCGATCGGTGAGGCGTGTTCGGTCACTGTCCGTCCCGGCCACCGAGTCGCCCGGTTCACTCGGCCCTGAACGCGGTGCCAATTCAGCGCGCAAGGCAGCCCGTAAACGCAGTTGTTGCCGAGCGTTACCACTTAGTCACGAGCGCGGCTTGCAGCAGGATCGCCGCTGTGGCTTGAACGGTCAACCAGGCGCGTAGACGTAGCGCACTCGGGGTCGTGACTGACTGATCGGCGAGGGGCGCGGCGGCGAGCATGACCCAGGGGAAGAACAGCAGCCAGATCCGTTCAACCTCGCCCTTGGAGTACTGCGAGGCCGTTGCCACGACCGCGGCAACGAGCACGCTGCCGACTAGCAACCAGATGACGCGTTCGCGCAGCCGGATGATTCCCGCGAGTGCGGCGGGGCCGACGGCGATCAGCAAGACGGCAGCGTTGCTGAGCGTGAAGTAGGTCCATGGCCGGAACTTCGCGGTGCCGTTCCAATACTGCTTCTTCAATTCTGCGAAACCTTCGAACCACCAAAAGCCCAGCCACCAGAACGTCAACAACACGGCGAGCGCAGCGGTACTCGACACGACGACGACCAACACGATTCGCCGCCAGTGACGCCACTGCGACGCGGCAACCGCTATCGGCACCAGCACAAACGTCGCGGCTCCGTAAGTCAGGAACAACGCAGCGCCAAGGAGCAGCCCGGCCGCGCACGAGGCACCGATGGCCACACTTCGGCGCGGCGTCTTCAGTGCAATTGCAACAGCCGCCGCGCTCGCCGCCGTAACGCTGGTAAAGAAGGCGTCGGCGGATGTCATCTGCCAGATCGCGTACGGCACGAGCACCAAGAACGGCGCCGACCGACGCACCCACACGGCACCGGCGAGGCGGTGCACGGTGACAAGGATGAAGATCGGGGTCGTCACGACACCGAGCACCGACAGCGCAACGACCGGCCACGCCGCATTGAGGCCTGTCTCCTCAATTGCTTTGAGGATCAGCGTGAAGCCGGGCGGATGCCCGCGCACGTGCACGCTGTAGAAGTTCAAACGCTCGACAAACGTGTCGATAAATGCTCGCCCCGACGACGAGGTGTACTTGAGGTTGTAGTAGTACTCCGTCGGGTCGGTCGCGCCGAAGAAGAGGCCGTCGCTACCGTCGAGAGCTGCGAGTGCGACTGCGAACGCCGCCGCCGCGACGCCAGTGGCGATGGTGACCCAACGCAGACGCCAACGATTGATCACACGTGGCGCGAAGGCGACAACGACACACGCAACGACGATCGGTAAGACGAGTTGCCAGGGGGCTCGCCAATCCCAGCTGTCGAGAGGATGGCGGCCGACCAGCGGTGCGGCCCCGAGTTTGATCTCGGGTGAACGCCGTTGCAGTCGCCGACCCCACACGACGCTCCACCCGATGAGCGCAACGGCAGCTGCGAACAGCAGCAGCGTCAGTGCCCGCCGATTGCGGCGCATGTTTAGGCCACGGGGTGTCGATCTCGGAACCACATCACGCCCCCGCCGACGGCGAACATTGCCCAGAACGCAGCGTTAGAACCGGTGCCGACGATTGCTGGCGGACCAACGGAGACATTGTTCCAGTTCTCTTGCACCAGCGCGACCAGCGCCATCGCCGAGAAACCGATGGCGGCCACGAGCCCGGCGATGCGCACGCGAGTAGCCGCGATCAATGCGACACCGAACGCAATTGTCAGGACTGCGGCGAGCCCGTTGAACCAGAGGAACTTCAGTTCCATCTTGGCGTAGCCAAACAGTGCGACCTGTTGGGTGGCGAAGTCGACGTTGCGCGCAAGGAACCATCCGATTGACCCGACCACGACTGCGATTGCACCGAGCACGACGAAGGCGCGATCGCGGGCCGATCGGGGGCCCGCGAGAGCCGTGTCGATGCTCGGTGCCTGGTCGCGTGACGCGACCGCGAACAACATCAGGTGCAAGAAGAAGATCAGCACGTAGCTCCACGGCCATTCGTTCTCGCGATACGCGACCGACAGAAAGATCGGGATCGCGTTGAACGCGCCGAACAGTGCAATGAGCCGCGTGCGATAGCCGATCAGCAGCAGTGCGGCGAGTGTGGCCTCAGCGAGGATCACCATCCAGCCGAAGAGGTGATAGTTGGGCAGAATCAGGTTCTCGGTGATTGACTTCCACACGCCCCACACCGGCGTGTCGACCGCCGAGCGCGTGTACTTGTAGAGCCCACCGCCCGTGTCTTCGCCGAAGTTGGGGGCAACCTTCCAGTGCAGGTTGGCCAGCCACATCAGACCCGCCGCGATTCGGGCCGCGGCGATCACGCAGTAACGCGTTCGCGTATCCATCGCGTCGAGCCGGTCCCGTCGACTTACGGGTTTCACTGTTGCCTCGAGTTCCACGTTGGGAGTCCCCTCTGATGCCGGTTTGCGGTGCCGGTGTGTGACCCGATCATTGCAGGATCGACGATGCCGCCGTTGGTGTTGCGCGAATGTTTCGATCTGTGTGTCAGCACGCTCGACGTGTTGACATTACGGTCCCGTCCGTGGAATCAGCGGGGGACTCTGCAACCGGCGTGATCGGGGTGATCGGCGGGTCCGGCTTTTACGAGTTCCTCAGCGATGCGGAGGAGGTCGCGGTGTCGACACCATTCGGCCCGCCGTCGGGACCCGTCGTCGTCGGAACCGTCGGCGGTCGGCATGTCGCCTTTCTGCCCCGCCACGGGCGCGACCATCGCTTCGCCGCCCATCGGGTTCCCTACCGGGCAAACCTGTGGGCGCTGCACTCCGTCGGCGTTTCGTCGATCATCGCGCCGTGCTCGGTCGGCTCACTGCAAGACGACATTCGGCCCGGCCAGTTCGTGATCGTCGATCAGATCGTCGACCGAACCTGGGGGCGACTCGACACGTTTCACGACACCGGCGGCCCTAGCGATCAAGCGGGAACCGCCGGCCCGGTGCACCACCAATCGTTCGCTGAGCCCTACGACGCCGCCCTGCGTGCCCACATCATCGCGGTGGCGCGCGACGCCGGCACCGACATCGTCGACGCGGCCACGATGGTCGTGATTAACGGTCCGCGATTCTCGTCGCGTGCGGAAAGCCTGTGGTTCCGACAGATGGGCTGGCATGTGGTCAACATGACCGGTTACCCCGAGGCGGTGCTCGCCGCTGAGTTAGGAGTGCGCTACGCAACCGTCGCGCTGGTGACCGACTACGACGCCGGCGTTGGTGGGCACGAGCCGGTGACGATGGACGCTGTCTTCGCGATGATGCGCTCGAACGTGGCGCGCGTGCAGGACCTGATCAGGTCCGTCATCACGCGTATGCCCGACGATCTCGTCCGCCGGAAATGAACGACTTAGTTTCGGCTTTCGCGCAGTGGAGCCTGCGAGAACTCGCGCATGCCCGTCTCAAACGGAATTGCAGCCGTGAAGCCGAGCACGTTGGCAGCACGCGTCGGGTCGGCGAACACGTGGCGGATGTCGCCGAGCCGATAGCCGCCGACAACTCGCGGCGCTGGCGCGCCATCGGGTCGCAGAGCTTGCGCCATGTCGAGCACGGTGCGCGGGGTGCCAGTGCACACATTGAATGGGCCTGGCGCGGGTTGCACGTTGGTGAGCGCGAGCACATTGGCGCGGGCGATATCGCTGACATGCACGAAGTCGCGGCGCTGCCCACCGTCTTCGAGCACGAGCGGCGCTTCGCCGCGCTCGTACGCGCTGCGAAAGATGCTGGCTACACCCGCGTAGGGCGTGTCGCGCGGCATGCGCGGGCCATACACGTTGTGATAACGCAGCGCGCTGACAGTTGTATCGGGGTGTTCCCTGGCGAACGCGTTGCACAGCCCTTCTTGGCCGAGCTTGGTGGTGGCGTACACATTGCGCGGATCGAGCCAGTGGTCCTCGGGCACCGCTTCCGCAACCAGCGTGCGCTGGCACACCGGACACACTGGTTCGTAGCGGCCCGCATCAAGATCGGCTCGTTCCCGTGGGCCTGGTCGCACCAGCCCGTCGACGCTGCACCGGTAGCGCCCCTCGCCGTAGACGACCATGCTCGATGCAAGAACGATGCGCCCCGCAAAGCCACCGTCGTGCAAAGCGGACAACATTGCGGCCGTGCCGGCGAGGTTGCGCCCTACGTATTCCTCGACATCGCCGAAGTCGACACCGAGGCCGACCTTGGCTGCCTGGTGACAGATCGCATCGGTGCCGGGAAGAACCTCCGCCCACACGTTGCGATCGCGAACGTCCGCCCACAGATAGCGAGCGGCCGGTGCCAGCCCCGTCGGTTCGCCGTTGTGCGCTGCCGGGTCGAGATCGTCGATCACGACAACCTCGTGTCCGAGCGCAAGCAGTTGATCGACAATGTGTGACCCGATGAAGCCGGCGCCACCGGTGACGATGATCCTCATACCTATAGACATATCAGCTCGCACTCATCTGTGGCGTTGGCGGCGGCGCGATGCCTGATGTTGTGCTGCCCGCCCTCAACGAGGCCGCGGCCGTCGAGTGGGTCCTGCTCCGACTTCCCGCCGGCTATCACGCGATCGTTGTCGACAACGGTTCGACCGACGGGACTTCGGAGATCGCGGCCGCCAATGGCGCGCAGGTGGTGTCGGAGCCGACCCGCGGTTTCGGATCGGCGTGCTACGCGGGCCTGCGCGCGGCAACCGCCGACATCGTGTGCTTCATGGACTGCGACGCGTCGCTCGATCCGACCGCGCTGCCGTTGCTGGTCGGCGAAATCGAGCGCGGCGAAGTCGACCTGATGGTCGGTGCGCGTGTTGCGAGCAAGGGTGCGTGGCCATTGCATGCACGCGTGGCGAATCGATTGTTGGCGAGCGAGGTTCGGCGACGCACAGGACTTACCATCAGCGATCTCGGTCCGATGCGTGCGATGCGACGCGAGAAACTGTTGGAGCTCGGCATGCTTGACCGCCGCAGCGGCTGGCCACTGGAGATGGTGTTGCGCGCACATCGTGCAGGCTGGACGATCCGCGATATCCCGATCGACTACTTGCCGCGTGTCGGCCGCTCGAAAGTCACCGGCACGATCCGCGGTACTGCGCGCGCGATCAAGGACATGAGCCGACTGTTGCGCGAAGACGGCCGGAACTGACGGATGCACCTGACCGTCATCGCGAAGGCGCCCGTCGCCGGGCGGGTGAAGACACGCCTGTGCCCGCCGTGCACGCCGCGTCAGGCCGCGGACATCGCCGAGGCCGCGCTCGCCGACACTCTCGACGCGATCGTTGCGCAGGTTGCTGGCTCCGACATCAGACCCGTGCTGCTGATCGACGGTGAACCGCCGGCGTTCGTGCCCGACGGGTTCGAAGTGGTTGCGCAGCGAGGCGACGGCCTAGAACAGCGGCTGCGCAATGGGTTCAGTGATCTCGGCCCGGGAATCATCGTCGGCATGGACACACCAGGCGCCGTTGCCGGGTTGGGTGCGGCGTGGGGACAATTGGCTCGCGGCGTTGATGTGCTGGGACTGGCCATTGATGGCGGTTATTGGGTGATCGGTCTGTCGTCAATCGAAGCCGATTTCCTCAGTGCGGTGTTCGACGACGTTCCGATGAGCACCTCGCAAACCGGTGTACACCAGCTACGTCGATTGCATCAGCTCGGTCGCCGAGTGCACATGCTGGCAAGCACACGCGATCTCGACACCGTTGACGACCTCTTGGCAGTGGCACGAGCGCAACGCGGTGGTCGACTCGGCGAGGTGCTCGCGACCGTCGTCGCGACATTGGTGTGACGTGACGTTGACGTTGACGTCGACATTTCCATTGACGTTGAAGTGGCAGTTCGACTTGGAGTGGAGCCGACCGGCTCCGATTTGTTCATGCTCAACGAATGCCGAGGCTGGCGTCGGCACCTTCCGGTAAACCGCGCACTGTTGCGAGTAACGCGCTCGCGGGAATCGAGAGCGGCAGGATCGTGCGCGTGAGCAGCAGGTCGGTGTCGAGGCGGCCAGCGCGCACCGTTGGGCCGAAGCTTCCCCAGAACGCGCCGTCGGCGGCGATCGTCAGTTCACTGGGAATGTCGCGGGCGATGGCGTGCACACCCAGGTCGCGTTCGTCGGCGCGACCGCGGCGAACGATCGGTCGAACGATGTGGTCTTCGTCGCGTACTCCGAGCGAGCGGACGAGCTCGCGCAGCGGATCGAGCGCCGGGTCATCGAGCGCGCCGCCAGTCGTTGTCGCGATCCGCACCCGAATGCCGCTGACGATAAGCCGGGGAACGATGGCGACGACCTTGTCGAAGTTGTCGGGCCCGCGAGCCATGTCGTTGATGTCGGGCAGATGCGAGTCCAGCGAGATCTGCAAGGCGATGTTTGGGTGCGCCAACGGGGCGGCTCGTTCGAATCGATCGCCACCCAGCAAAGTTCCGTTGGTCAACAGAATTACGGGCAAGTGGTCGGCCATCTCCGCCACGGTCTCGGGAAGCCAGGGGAGTAGCATTGGTTCGCCGCCGGTGACACCGACGCCGGAGAAGCCGAGGGCTTTGGCTTCGATGGCGATTGTGAGCATTTGCTCGGCGGTTAACTCGCGACGCTCGCTGCGCGGCGACGACTCAGTCAGGCAGTACGAACAGGCGAGGTTGCAGTGATAGTTGGAATAGATCCACACCCTGCCGGGCAGTTCGCCCGACGCGAGCGCCTCAGTAACAGCCGACGACGTCACGCGAGACCCGCCATACTCAGACGGCTGACGACTTCAGCAGAGGTGGGCAGGTCGAGGCCGGTCGCGAAACGGTTCAGGAACATCGTCGCTCCGACCGTGACGGTCAACTCGACGAGCGCGTGCTCGGGCCAATGTGCACGCGCAGCGTTCCACACATCATCGGGGATTGGGCCAGTCGCGCCAGCGAGCGCGTCGATCCAACCGATCAACGCCCGTTCGGCGACTTCGGGAAACGCGTCTTCGAGCACGATGTCGCCGCGCAGTCCACGAATCTCGTCGGTTGTCAGGCCAACGTCGAGAGCGACCGCCGTGTGCGCGTGCACGCAGTACCGGCAACCTTGCAGCACCGATGTTCGCAGGATCGCCAACTCCTTCGCTCGCACCGACACCGACCCGGGGCCCAACGCCGCGCCGACGAAATTCAATGTCGGAGCCATTAACTCTGGCACGTTGGCAAGCGCGGCGACGATGGGGCCGGGGTCGCCGTCGGCAAAGTATTGCTGAACGGTGATCGGTGCCTGATGGGCGTCGAGTAGCTGCGTCCGTGACATCGGGACATCCTTGCCGATCGACCCATCATTCGTTGTCAGGCCCGGAGAGTGTTTTGCAAACTTTTCGATTCGTCAGCACTCAGTTTTGCACCGTCCGAGGATCTTGAGCAGTCGATTTGGGTAAGAAGTGTAGATGCCGTCAACGCCGAGGTCGACGAGCAGCTGCATGTCGTCAACGTCGTTCACCACCCACGTCAGGATCGCGACGCCGTGCCGATGTGCCCAGGCGAGCGACTCTGCGTCCACGAGTTGTCGGCCGTCATTGCGAAACGGTGGCTGATCAACCGTGACGGCCGGGACGAAATTCCGGTCGTTGCTCGCCCGCGCGTCGCGTGACGCGTAGACGTCGCCCATGATTGCGCTGGTTCGTACGTCGGGGCACTGCCGACGGAACTCGAGGATCTGCCCGTCGCTGTTCGAGCCGACGAAAACGTCGTTGAACCGCTGGTGAGCGCGCAGCAGATCGCATACGGGTTGCACCATGTCGAGGGACTCATCCTTGAGGTCGACGGACAGCAATGTTGATGGGAACTCGTCGAGGAGCGACTCGAACGTCGGGATCGACACGTCCTTGTCGCGATATGGGTGCGAGTCGTCGTCGAGGGGGTCGCTGCCGGCGGTGGTAAACGACCATCCGGCGTCGAGCACGCTCAGTTGTTCGAACGTCATCGCTCGAATCGAGCCAGCAGTTCCTGTGATTCGATCGGTGGTCGCGTCGTGGAACGCGACCACCACGACGTCCTTGGAAAGCCGAAGGTCGACGTCGACAACATCAGCGCCCATCGCGATGCTGCGCTGAAACGCGAGCATGGTGTTCTCCGGAAATAGCCCATCGCCGCCACCGTGTGGGATCACCAACGTGTATCCCGTCCGAAACGGGTTGGAGCCATCGTTCGGAAGGATGTCCTCGTCGATGCCCGAGCCGTCTTGGGTTGCGCCGCTGTTGTTGCCCCAAGGAACGACCCCAATAGCCACGACCCCAATAGCCACGACGACAGCCACGACGACAGCGATCGCCGCAAAGCCCGGAACCACCGTGTTCCTGCCTTGGGACCGTTGCATCGATACCAAACTAAACCTTTGCGAAAGTCCTGGCGGGGTCGGGCAGTGAGCAGCGATTGGTTCTACGCTCGCGCGGTGCCTGCTCGTGTGCTGGTCGTCGACGACGAACCAATGGTGCGAGAAGTTGTCGCCCGCTACCTCGAGCTCGACGGCGTCCTGGTCGAGGAAGCAAGCAACGGGGCGGAGGCCATGGAGTGGCTCGACCGCAATACGGCTGACCTGATCGTTCTCGACGTGATGCTTCCTGAAGTCGACGGGCTCAGCATTCTGCGACGCTTGCGCCTCACGTCCGACGTACCGGTGATTTTGCTGACGGCACGGTCCAGCGAGATCGACCGGATCGCTGGGTTTGAACTGGGGGCCGACGACTACGTCGTCAAGCCATTCTCGCCTAGAGAAGTCGCCGCGCGGGTCCGGACGATTCTGCGACGCGGCAGAATTCCCGCCGCCACTGGGTCTGGTGAGTTTCGCGGTGAGTTTGATGGCCTCACGATCGACGCGTCAACACGTGAAGTTCGAGTCGATGGGGCGATGGTTGTTCTCACGCCCAAGGAGTTTGACTTGATCGCGTTGCTCGCTCGGTCACCCCGGCATGTGTTCAGTCGCAGCGGGCTGCTGCGCCTGGTGTGGGCATCGTCACCCGATTACCAGGACTCGGCGACTGTCACGGTCCACGTTGGTCGGCTGCGGCAGAAGATCGAGGTCGATCCCCAGAAGCCACGATGGCTCCACACCGTGCACGGCATTGGCTACAGGTTTGAGCCGTGAACGCAATGCTGGCGATGGAGCTGACACTCGGCTCGGTTATCACGAAGCACCCTGTTCTCGCTGCGCTCGCGTTCGGTGGAATGACGCTTGGCACGATCGCGATTGCACTTGCGCTTCGCTCCTATCAGCGACGAGCACGCACGCTCAGCAGATCAATGTTGATCCTCGTGCTCTCGGCTCTACTGATCGCAGTGTCGGCGGCATTCGTCGCGGCCAGGCTGATGGTCCTCACCGAGGGAGAGTTGTTAGCGGTGCTCGAAGTGGCTGCTCTTGCAGCTGGCTTTGCGGTGCTGCTGGTTTTGATCGTGTCGAGATCCATCGGTGGCGACGTCCGACGCCTGGAGAACGCAGTCCGCGAGATTGAGGCAGGCGACCGATCTGTGCGTGTGGTTGGCCGGCGCGCCGACGAGTTGGGTCATGTGGGTTCGGCGATCAACGACCTCGTGAGTCGGCTCAAAGCGCTCGAGGATGAGCGGGCCGCCATCGAAACCGAACGCCAGAACCTGCTCGCCAATGTCGGTCACGACTTGCGCTCTCCGCTGGCCGCTCTGCGGGCCGCGACGGAGGCGTTGGTCGACGGTGTTGCTCGTGACCCGCAACGGTACCTTCGTTCGATGTTGCGTGACATCGAAGCCCTTGGTGTACTGATCGACGACGTCGCGCTTCTCTCTCAACTCGACGCGAAACGACTTGAGTTCGAACGGCTACCGATCAACCTCGTCGAGATCGCCGAGGCGGCGATCGATTCGTTGGAACCGATCGCGTCGGCGGCCGGCATTCACCTAGTGCTGGTCGATCCGGGAGTGGTCTACGTGAACGCAAGCCCTGTCGCACTCGCCCGCATCATCCGCAACCTCATCGACAATGGAATCCGCCACGCACCGCGCGGCACCGACGTCACGGTGAACATCTCGGCCGAAGGCGCAGCGACGGTACGGGTCAGCGACGATGGCCCCGGGTTCCCAGGCGAATTTCGCGATTCCGCGTTCGACAGATTCACTCGAGCCGACGTCAGCCGAGCGCGCAATACCGGCAGTGTGGGTGGACTCGGCCTCGCGATTGCTCGCGGACTCGTTGAAGCGCACGGCGGGGAAATTTGGATCGAGGACTCCAGCCCGACGTCAGTCGCGTTTCGGGTTCCTTTGCTGACATGACACACGCCGAATTCGTTACCCGTGCCACGACGCTGTACTTCGGCTGCGCCAACGAGGCGCATGTCTCAGCCGGTCTCGCTGCGGCCAGTGTCACTGCTGTGGAGCCCGCCTCATGCATGTGGACGCAGCTCACTCACCAATTCGACGTTGTCGCCATTGACGGCCGGAGTGTCAGCATTGGAAATCCAGAGACGTGTCGCTCGGTGTTGCACGCGGCGGTGCAACACCTCGCACCGGGCGGACGACTGATCGCATCATTCGCGCACGGAGACAGCAACGTCGTGCCGTACGAGCGAATGTGCCTGCAGTTCAATCTCGAACCTGACGGCCGCGAAGTCGAAGACGCCATTCGTATCGCTCACCGCCGAACTCAACACGCCACCATCCACGACATGGTCTTCGAGGCTCGATCCCGAATCACGCGCATCGACCCGGCAGTTCTTCGCCAAGCGCTCGACAATCCGAATCCACCGATGGTGATCGACACGCGCACGATCACGGATCGTGAACGCTTCGGTGTCATCCGAGGTTCGATCCACATTCTGCGCACCACGCTTGAGTGGGCGTGCGACCCAAGTAACGGATATCGCCATCCGGCGATCGTTTCGCGGGACCAATCGTTGGTTGTCGTGTGTAACGGCGGCTACAGCTCGTCACTCGCCGCATCGAATCTCACCCTCCTCGGGTTCACGGATGTCGGCGACCTGATTGGCGGCCATCAGGCTTGGGTTCGCGCAGGATTTGACGTCGTGCCTGCCGACCACTCGTCACTCGGCTATTGACACACGATTGCGGCGAATCATCACCGCGTGAACGAATCGCTGAACCGCACCTGAGGGCGCGATGTGGTCCTGTTCGAACGACTCGGTCAGCTCGAACCCGTCGGCGAAGATCAACTGCAGCGACGCCGCTGAATGACGGGCGACCGGTAGGCCGCTGCACGACGTCGGACCGTCGGGCGCGAACTCGGCCATCACCAGGTACCCATCGGCGGCGACCGATCTCGCCGCAGTCATCGCGTATGCCATCTGGTCCGTCTCGTCGGTGAGAAAGTGAAACGTG
>Ga0105048_10009004_pt1 | contig 15927 bp, 12 predicted proteins | sample MAT05_FD_78382 | JGI IMG/M metagenome (GOLD analysis project Ga0105048, IMG submission 78382) | Freshwater microbial communities from Lake Fryxell liftoff mats and glacier meltwater in Antarctica - MAT-05 | ecosystem: Environmental > Aquatic > Freshwater > Ice > Liftoff microbial mat | place...
CACCTGGGTAACTGTTGCCATGTTGCATATTGTAAACTCCTTCGAAATTCCTGTTCATTTTTTAAAGAGTTATAGTTGGTATGCAGGTGTACAAGATGCATTGGTACAATGGTGGTATGGTCACAATGCGGTAGCATTTTTTCTTACTACTCCATACCTGGGGGTCATGTATTACTTTGTACCAAAAGCCGCCAACCGGCCGGTGTATAGTTATCGGTGGAGCATCATCCACTTTTGGGCGCTTATCTTTTTGTATATATGGGCTGGTCCACACCACCTGCTGTACAGCTCGCTGCCCGATTGGGCGCAATCGCTGGGTACTGTTTTTAGTATCATGCTTATTTTCCCTTCATGGGCAGGTATGCTCAATGGCTTAATGACACTGCGGGGTGCCTGGGATAAAGTGAGGGAAGATCCTATTCTTAAATTTTTTGTGGTGGCGCTTACCTCCTATGGTATGAGTACGTTTGAAGGACCTATGCTCAGTTTAAAAAATGTAAATGCAATCTCGCATTTTACAGATTGGACAGTAGCACACGTGCATGTGGGAGCCTTGGGATGGAATGGATTCTTGACATTCGGAGTCATTTACTTTCTTATTCCACGCTTATTCAATGTACCCATGTATAGCAAAAAATTAATGGCAAATCACTTTTGGATTGCCACATTGGGTATTATTTTATATGCCATTCCTATGTATTGGGCAGGTTTTACACAAGCATTGATGTGGAAGGAATTTACTCCGGAAGGCACTTTGAAATACCAGTTTTTGCAGACGGTAACCAATATCCAACCCATGTATATTTTGCGTGGTATTGGGGGTACTTTGTACATCATTGGAATGTTTATGCTGGTGTACAATGTATGGAAGACAATAAAGGGTGGAAAGTTTGTAGCTATAGAGTGGGCAGAGGCTCCTGCTTTGACTAAAGTCTATGCACCTAAACCTGGACATAAATTTTGGCATGCCTGGATAGAAAGACGGCCTGTTCAGATGCTTGTTATTAGTCTTATTGTAGTGGTTATTGGAGGCTTAATTGAGATGGTACCAACCTTTTTAATAAAAACTAATATACCCACCATTGCGGCGGTAAAACCTTATACACCCCTGGAACTGGAAGGACGGGATTTATATTTAAGAGAAGGTTGCTACACCTGTCATTCCCAAATGGTACGCCCCTTCAGGGATGAGGTTGCCAGGTATGGAGAATACAGTAAGGCGGGCGAATTTATTTATGATCATCCCTTTCAATGGGGTAGTAAGCGTACCGGACCCGATTTGCATAGAGTAGGGGGTAAGTATCCCAATAGCTGGCATTATAATCACATGTTGCAAACTACACTCATGAGTCCTGGCAGTTTGATGCCTAATTACCCATGGCTGCTGGATGACGACCTCGACTTGACGTACACGGCCGCAAAAATAAGAGCTATGCAAACATTGGGTGTTCCTTATGAACAAGGTTATGACAAATTGGCTGTAGCAGATTTGAAAAAACAGGCTTTGGAGATTACGGACGATTTGAGAAAGAATAAGATAAAAACATCTCCGGATAAAGAAATTATCGCTTTGATTGCCTACCTCCAAAGACTTGGAACGGATATTAAATCCAGTAAACCAGAAGTAGTAATAAAATAAGCAGGACGATTTTAATTAGATATTTGAAAAGAATTAATATTTTAAATGTTTCTTTTAAAAAAAATGGAGTGTTTGAAGTAAAAAAGCGGTTCAAAAAAAAATTAGGAAGAATATAATTTAAAATTAAAGTTATGAAATTTGTAAACTATCTGACAAGTATAACCGGGATAAGCATCTTTCCATTAATTGGTCTGATAATTTTCGTAGTTTTTTTTGTTGTGATGACCTGGTATGTGTACAGTACCGACAAAAAAACACTGGAAGAATGCAGCAGTTTACCACTTGATATATAATAAAAATTTTCTCAAATTTTGATATACCTGAATATGTTGAACCGAATATTAAAAAATAGATATCTGATGCTTTCCATATTTTTTTTATGGGGAGGTCTTAGTGTAACCGCACAACCTAAAGTGCCTGGCGCTTTGGAAAACCCCCTCGCACAAGTGCTTTTGGGCATTATGATTTTGCTTGCGCTGGCCATTGCTATATTAGCCAATGTGGTTAATCAGGCAGCAGCAATGTATCGGGACAAAATACAAGCAGAAAAGACCGCGCAAACGCCTGCAAATGCGTCTGTTATTATCATGGTAACGTTTTTGCTGGGTGCAGGGTTACTATCTTCTTTCAACGGCTTTGCACAGAATGCTGCGGCAAGTACAATAAAAACATCGTTAAATTTCAATGGGCTATCTGCCCTTACCTTTTTTGTAATGATTGCTGCTGTTGCAATCGAAATTATTATTTTAATTGCTTTGGTGTATCAGTTGAAATTTTTGGTTGGTATTGAAAGTAAACCCAAAATAGTTAAAGTTCCAGAAGCCGCAACAGAAGGTGTTCCTAAAAAAAGCTGGTGGTGGCGGTTAAATAACGCAAATGATCTTAAAGACGAGCAAGATGTTGATTTGAGCCATGACTATGACGGCATTAGCGAACTTGACAATAAGCTTCCTCCCTGGTGGACAGTTGCTTTTGGTTTGACTATTCTTTTTTCCATAGGGTATATGTATCGGTATCATGTAGCGGAATCGGCGCCTTTGCAAATTGAGGAATTACAAATTGCCATGAAAAAAGCTGAAAAGGAAAAGGACGCCTACCTGGTAAAAAATGCAAGTAATGTGGATGAGAATTCCGTTACGCTACTCGATGCTTCGGCTGTTGCAGGTGGAAAAGTATTGTTTACTGCCAATTGTACCCCTTGTCATGGTAGTGTTGGTGAGGGCAATGCTGTAGGACCAAACCTTACGGATGATTATTGGTTGCATGGCGGGAGTCTCGGGGATGTTTTTAAGGCTATTAAATATGGCTGGCCGGATAAAGGAATGAGAAGCTGGAGAGATGATTTTTCGCCGGTGCAAATGGCACAACTAACCAGTTTCATCCATTCTATAAAAGGGACTAATCCACCAAATGCGAGAGAGCCGCAAGGTGAAAAATTCGAGGAACAGAAAGAATCTTCCGGGGCTGCAGATAGTACTGCATCTGCTACGGTTAAACTATAAAAGAGGGATTGCCTGAGCAATATGCAACCATTATGAGTGTTATATCTACAGAGATCAGCCATGAAGAGTCTTTTAGAGACCGGATGCCATCGGTAAACGAAAAAGGAAAGCGAAACTGGATTTATGCCTGGCAGCCAACGGGTTTTTGGTATAAGCGCAGAACGCTTCTCAGCATACTTTACATTGTTGTATTTTTTAGTATGCCATTTATACGGATCAATGGAAATCCTGCCATGCAACTCAATGTAATGGAGGGTAAGTTTTCGATATTAGGTATGCTTTTCTGGCCACAGGATTTTTTTATTTTTGGAGTGGCCATGGTTACTGGTATAGTTTTTATTTATTTGTTTACCATGATTTATGGTAGAATTTTTTGTGGTTGGGCTTGCCCTCAAACCATTTTCATGGAAATGGTTTTTCGGAAAATTGAATGGCTTATTGAGGGGAACCCCAATAAGCAGCGCGCACTTGATAGGAGTGCATGGAATTTCGAAAAAATTTGGAAGCGAGGTTTGAAGCATGTAGTATTTTTTGGACTTTCTTTTTTAATAGCCAATACTTTTCTGGCGTACATCATAGGAACCGATGGATTATATACCATTATAAAAGATCCCATATCAAGTCATTTAGCAGGTTTTATGGCCATAGTGATTTTTACTTTTGTTTTCTATGGGGTATATGCTTTTGCAAGAGAAATTATATGTACTCTTATTTGTCCTTATGGCAGGTTGCAGGGTGTTTTGCTAGATCATAATTCGCTGGTTGTAGCGTACGATTATAACAGGGGAGAACCCCGTGGAAAAGGAAAGCATACTGAAAAAGCAGCATTGGGCGATTGTATTGATTGTAACCAATGTGTCGTAGTTTGCCCAACGGGTATAGATATACGCAATGGAACACAATTGGAATGTATTAATTGTACAGCCTGTATTGATGCCTGTGATAGCATTATGGATAAAGTGGGTTCGCCTCGGGGTTTGATCCGTTATGCAAGTGAAAATCAACTGGCAGAAAAAAGGCCGTTCTATTTTACCACCCGTATGAAGGCCTATTCCGCTGTTTTGGTGCTCTTGCTTGGAGGGCTTGGTTTTATGCTGGCTACCCGTAATGATGTAGATGTAACCGTGATGAGGGCAAGAGGACAGCTTTTTCAGGAAGTAGGAACAGACAGCCTTAGCAATTTATATATGATGAATATGCTCAACAAAACCACAAAACCTATTCATGTGGAAATGAAAGTTGAAAATTTTCCAGGTCGTATCAACCTTGTAGGGCGTGAATTATTAAACACTCCCGCAGAAGGTTGGGCCGAGGCAACTTTTTTTGTGGTCATCCCAAAATCAGCTATTCAAAAAAGAAATAGTAAAGTGGTCATAGGCATTTATCAGGAGGGTAAAAAAATTCGAAGTATATCTACCGGCTTTTTAGGATACACAGAATAATAGCAGTTAGGTTTAAAATAAATATGAAAAAATTATTATGATGGGAATAAAATGGAATTGGGGTACAAAACTAATAATCGCATATAGCGGATTTGTAATTTTTATGCTGGGTATGGTAACCCTTTGCTTTCAGCAGCATTTTGACCTTGTTACACCTGACTACTATGCACAGGAATTAAAATTTCAATCGGTAATTGACGGACAGCAAAATAGCAACCGGCTTGAAAAAAGTGTCTTGATTGAACAAAATGAAGCAGGCGTTTCCATTGAGTTTCCTCAGGAATTATACAGGATTGATAGTGGCGTTATTAAATTTTATCGTCCTGATAATAAAATTCATGATTTTGAAAAACCCCTAACGGGTGGTTTACGTTATGCTATTGCATCTTCTGATTTTGTTTATGGATTATATAAAGTAAAATTTATATATTCTGCGGGTGGGCTTAATTATTTTGATGAGCAATCCTTATTTATTAAGAAGTAATGATGAGCGGTTTTCTTATTTGGAGTGCTTTAGGAATAGGGTTTGCCGGCAGTTTCCACTGTATGGGAATGTGCGGCCCTCTTGCAATGGGCATTACCATGCCTGGTAAAGCAGGCCAAACTCCTTTTGCCTCCATAGGATATTTTGTAGGTAAAACCTTTACTTATGGACTTCTCGGTTTAATATTTGGTTTTTTTGGACAGCAATTCAAGTTGGCGGGTATGCAGCAAGCTTTGTCCGTTACAATGGGTATTTTAATGCTTTTATTTGTTTTATTTACCATTGCAAAACCAGCTTTGTTTCATCAGAATAAATTTACCAATTGGGTAAATAACCGACTTACACCAGTTTTTTCCATTTTATTTAAACAAAGAAATGGAGTAGGTACACCGGTACTTTTTGGTATGCTTAATGGGTTGTTGCCTTGCGGCTTGGTTTATTTTGGTCTGACAGCAGCTATTGCAACAGGTGATGTGTATCAATCGGCTGTTTTTATGCTGCTCTTTGGATTGGGTACTATGCCTGTAATGTTCGTCTTTTTATTTTTATCACGGCAATTTGGCTATCGTTTTCGATTGTTTTTCTTGAGGGCAACTCCCTATGTTATGGCTTTGCTGGGAGTTGTATTGGTATTAAGAGGGCTCGATTTGGGTATTCCATATATTTCTCCCGTTTTGGAATCGCTTTCTTTGGCTCCGGACAGGCATGGGGAAATAATAAAATGTCACCCTTAGAAGTCCCTGTTTTCTGCTACCCAATTTTTTATGTAGTCTGCTATTTGATGGGTGTTGGTTCCTGGCGGAAAAAGCTGGCCTACTCCAAGTTCATGAAGTGCCGCCATATCGTCTGCCGGTATAATTCCTCCTCCTGTAAGCAGTACATCATTCATCTGTTTAGCTTTCATCAACCCAATAAGCCTTGGAAAAACAGTCATGTGTGCCCCACTAAGAATACTCACCCCAATAGCATCAACATCTTCCTGTAAGGCTGCATTTACAACCATTTCCGGGGTTTGTCGAAGTCCCGTATAAATTACTTCCATACCTGCATCACGCAAAGCAGTTGCAATTACTTTGGCACCCCGGTCATGGCCATCCAGTCCCACTTTGGCTACCAATATCCTAATCGGTCTATTATTCATAGCAATCATGTTCTTTTACAGCCCCAAAATTACGGGGAATGGGCTAGGTAATTCCTGATTTTTAGCAGGATCCCGTTTCAACCCACCCGCTGACCTTATCTTTATTGCACACATATTGAAAAATTATGGAATATCGTACATTTGGAAATACATCATTAGAGGTAAGTGAAATAGGTTTTGGAGCATGGGCTATCGGTGGCGCAGCCAATGTAGGGGGTGTTGAAATAGGGTGGGGGTCATCTGATGACGCAGAATCTAAAGCGGCAGTTTTAAGTGCACTCGATGCAGGGATTAATTTTTTCGATACAGCGGATTTTTATGGTCTTGGGCATTCTGAAACCCTTTTGGGGACATGCATCGGAAAAAATAAGGAAGCGTTGATAGCAACCAAAGTAGGTCAAAAAGTTAGCATAGAGGGAACTATACAAATTGACTATTCTAAAGATTATATAATAGAAGCATGTGAAGCTAGTTTGAAGAGATTGCAGCGGGAGACTATTGACTTTTATCAGTTGCATGTAGCCCGGCTCGCCCACCTGCAGGATGGAGCGTGTATAGAGGCTATGGAGCAATTAAAAAAGGATGGTAAGATCCGTTACTGGGGGTTGTCACTAAATACTTTTGCGCCCGGTACTGAAGCTAATTTTTTACTGGAAGGCGGTTTTGGCAGTGGTTTTCAGTTGGTGCTCAATATGATCAATCAGATAGCCGTTCCGCTGCTGGAACCTGCTGCCGCAAAAGGAATGGGGATTATTGCAAGAATGCCACTTCAATTTGGATTGCTTAGTGGAAAATACAAACCTGATGCCCGTTTTGACGAAAGCGACCATCGCCATAAGCGGCTAACCCCTGTTATTATTGAAAGAACGATTGATATTTTAAGGGCTGATGTAGTACCACTTGCCAAACAGTACAATACAAATCTGGCCGGGATGGCACTTAGTTTTATTTTAGGTTTTCCTCAAGTAAGCACCGTTATCCCCGGCATTCGTAATCCCGATCAGGTGCATAAAAACACCAGTTCTTTGGTAAAGCTGTCAGCCAACGACCATCAATATCTGAGAGATTTATTTGATGGCAAATGGAAAGTACTATTAGACATTATTCAGAAACAAGGTTAACGGGTAATTATTCCCATTTACAAACATTTATTCCGATACTATACCCATATTTTTTACCAGCTTTATTGGTGTAAAAACATATTTTATTGGCTGCGGGTTCAATGTCACAGGTGTACATGTTTGTCCTCTATCCGATGTAGCAAAGCCTTATAAAGTGGAATTGAAATATCCATGGAAAAAAGCCAACGTTCTGCTACTCCTTTTTTCTATTAGTGACAACCATTACAGGTATGATACACAAGGCTATTGCCATACACCATACCAACCATTGTTTTCATTAAGATTGAAAAATAATTTTGTTTATAAATTTTCAGTGGTAAAAAATTAAAACATAAAGGTGTCCATGTATCGGATAAAGCAAGCAGTTTGTTTTGCAGCATTCCTTACCCTGCTTTTTTTCTTACAACCCGTCCATCCATAAATAAATTACTTTTTGGGTTAAGGTATTAATCAAAAAAGTAATTTATCCCGATCTTATATTTACTGATTTATTAGTTGTGCGGTGTTCGCCAGCTCCCTCTATTTTATTAATAAATCCACCTATCCTGAAGTGTTACCTCATTTTTTGCTTTTAAGATAAATTGATATTATTTTTTTTCTAATTTTTTTTTGTTCCTTTATTTTAATCAACTTCTACAGATGCGAAAAATGCATCCCGCTTTTTTTCATCAGCTTTTCCGGCACGATTTGTATGAATGAGGTTGATGCTATAAATATCTTCTACAAAAATCCAGACGGTTACGGTATTGGTTTCCCCTTTTTCTGTAACCCGGGTTATTACAATTTGCATAACGTCTATTCCAGTTATATTCTTCATTTCGCGGCTTACAAGTTTAGCACTTTCTCCCATGGAGGAAATAAACCCCTGTTCAGCCTGATCCCAGAATTCTGGTTGCATGGATGCTTCCGATAACGTGGCGGCATCTAATCCGTTCGACTTTTGAAGGTCGGTGGCGAGTGCCAGAAAATTGGCAGAGCTGTCTTCCAGCCGGAGGTTGTATAATTTGGCTGGACCCATATCCTGTGTTATAGGCTTCTCCGGGAACTGAATACTCACTTTGTCTGAAAGTTTAATAGCGTCGTTAGGAGTTTGGCTGTTACCAACAAGGGCGGTTCCAACGAAGGCTATCATCAACATGAATAGCAATTTAGATTTCATCATTTTTAATTTAATAGTAAAATTGTAAAGTTTTTTTCAAAATTGGATAATTGGTATAATTATTTAAGATTTTATTACAGTAGTAACAAAAATATATAAAGGGAGGAAATCAGAATCCCAATCATCTATTTTAATCACATACAGTGTTTTTGGAATTATAGGAACCCTTTTATAATTTTACATTTCAGGATTTTAACTAGAATTGCATCAGTATTTTTTAAAATTGGGGTTGATTCTATTTTGCCTTTCTGCTATGAAAAAGGCGACCCCATGCCGCCGCATCGTAAAAGGTAAATTTAATTATGTTAATTATAGTCATGCGCATCCACAAGTGTGCAAGCTAATCAAATACGCTTTTTTCCCATATCTGTTGTACTACATATAAAATTAAGCCAACTACCTTTCTGAAGTTCATTTTCTGAAATTAGATTTCTCCTTTTTTAAGGGAATAAAGACTCTGTTAAATGGCGTCCAAATGTAATTTCCCCCCAAATAAGCATGGGCTATGTTTAAGGTAATCTGCGGAAGACATCCTTTTGGGTTTCCAGGCTTTGTGTAAAATAATAAGATAAGCTATCATTTCCATTTTGAAAAAAGCGGACCTTCATACCAGTTTCACGAAATAGAGGTAGTTGCAGGGAATCCATCAAGATCCTTTTTTCAAATTGATTAAATACTTCATCGTCCGGCTCGGGATCACTATGGCTGATCAGCATTAAATGCTTGAATTTCAGAGGGGAAGGTATCCACCAAAGGTAGCTCCCGTTGTCGCTGATGGCGGTGGGCAGATTCAATTCTGGCCCAAAAAAATTAAGTGCACCTGCTGAGTAATATCCACGGCAATAAATAATGGTTTCTTTTTGTACCGAATCAGGTAAGGAATGAAAATTTTTGGCCACCATTTCTGTGAGTGATTTCCAGCCAAACATATCTGCATAATCCTGAGGTAGAGGATGGTTTTGCTGATCTTCCCATTTAAATCCCATGGCTTCTTTTATACCGGTTTTTACAAAATAGGCTGCCAGCTTTTCTGGTTTATTAATGGGAAGTATAAGCGGAATAATGAAAATTCCGAGTATGGTGGGAAGTACCAAAGGCAAAGGTTTCAAAACCGGGTGCCATTTCCTGCTCCACTGTTCGATGCTTACAGCGCCAAAGGCAAATAAAATCGGGTACAGCCCCAACGTGTAATAATCTTTGCCGCTCCCCAATATAAAAAGTACCAATACCGTGAGGTACCCGAAGCCATACCAGCGGAATTTGGCCCATTTCATTGTAAATAGAAGTGTGATCAATCCGCTAAGCCATACAAATAGGACAATAAAATTCATCATGAATTGACCCGCCAAAAAATCTGTAGTGCCGAGGTAAACCAATTGTGTTTCCCGTAATTCCTTCATGTGGTAGATTACCGGAAACCGATGATTGTACTGCCAATACAAATTGGGTAAAAACATCAGGATTGCTACACCGGCAGAAATGTATAACAAAGGATTCAAGAATATTTTTCGTTCTTTGGTAAGTATTAAACCCACCAATATTCCAGAAAGAAAAAAGAGGGTGGTGTATTTACTAATAACCCCCAATCCACAGCAAATTCCAAATAAGAGCAGCCATTTTTTCGAAGGATGCATTTGAAAACGGATAAAGGAATAAGCAATTGCTGTCCAGTAAAAAATTTCCAGAAACCCCGGTTGAAATAAGAAAAAGACCCTCAAAAAGGCTCCAAAAACAAAACAGATAAATAATAGAAAAAGGGCTCTTGTTTTGCCCCCGAGTAGCAAAACAAGGTGCCCACATAAGCCAAAAGTGAAAGCTCCAAAAAGAGCAGGCCAACATTTCACCCAAAACATGCCATTTCCCAGCTTTAGAGCAAGCCAGGAAAAAACGCTTAGTAGCGGAGGGACTTCCATATAGCCCCAGTCCAAATGGTGGGCATAATCGAGGTACAGGTATGCGTCCCGATGCGGTTCATAGAAATTATCCTGCAGCAAAAAAGGTAGCGCAAAGCGGACTGCTACAAGCAATATGAGCCAATGGATGGGTTTCAATAGATGGTTGTTTTAAATTGTAATTTGTCCTGCTAATCGGCTAGCAGGGAGAGGGTATATTTAATCCTTCCTATAGTTTCATCCTTTCCTATGAGCGCAGCAATATCAAAAACACCGGGTCCAAATTTTCCTCCTACCAGCATTATTCGATAAGGTAACATCAATTCTCCGGGTTTCAAAGTATTGGCAGCAGCTATTTCTTTAAAAACAGTTTCCAAAGCTTCTTTTTCCCAAAATGTATTGAGTTCTAATGAAAGAATCAATTCACAAAAAAACATAACTTTCTTATCATCCCATTTGGGTTTTATACTAGCGGTATCTATTTCATGCGGAGCCTGTAAAAAATAACCCGCCTGCAGTACAAAGTCGGTAACAAGCGTACAACGGTCTTTGACCATTTCAATTATGTGCAGTAACTTTCCTTGTTCCGGCAAATTTAACCCTGCATTTTTCAAAGTATGGGAAACATCGGCTAACAGTTCGGTTGCCGATAGTCTTTTAATCCATTCGTGGTTGAACCATTTAGCTTTTTCAAAATCAAATTGAGCACCGGCACTATGCACCCTTGATAAATCAAACTGCTCTATGAGTTCCTCCAGGGTAAATATTTCTTGTTCAGTCCCTGGGTTCCAGCCAAGTAATGCCAGTAAGTTGATGAAGGCTTGTGGCAGAAAACCGCGTTCCCGGAACCCTTCTGTAAATTCATTTTTCTTTTCATCAGTCCAGTTCATGGCAAAAATGGGAAACCCATATTTGTTACCATGTCGTTTACTCAATTTAGCACCATCAGGTCCCATAATCAAAGGTAAATGGGCCCAAACAGGCATTTCTTTTTCCCAGCCCAGGTATTTCCACAGCAGTACATGCACCGGAGCACTGCTCAGCCATTCTTCCCCCCTGAAAGCATGGGTTATTTTCATCAGGTAATCATCTACCACAACTGCTAAATGGTAAGTAGGCATACCATCTGCTTTCAGTAAAACCTTGTCATCCACCTGCTCTGTTTGAAAACTGACTGTTCCACGTATGGCATCTTCCAGCGAAACCGTAACATTTTCGGGCATTTTTATCCGAATCACATAGGGTATTTCTGCTGACAGTAAACTTTGTACATCGTCATTATTCAACGACAAACTGTTTTTCATTTTCATACGGGTTTCATGCCCGTAAGTTGGAGAAGGATTTTCTTGCGTTTTAAAAGATTGCCGCATGTGTTCAAGTTCCTCCGGAGTATCAAATGCTACATAAGCATTTCCCTGAGCCACCAGTTTTTGAGCATATTCACGGTACATTGGTTTTCTTTCACTTTGCCTGTAAGGGGCGAAGGGGCCTCCAAGGGCTGGGCTCTCATCAGGCAGCAATCCACACCATTCAAGGCAATCCTGGATGTATTTTTCTGCTTCGGCTACATAACGGGTTTGATCGGTATCCTCAATTCTTAAAACAAACTGACCCCCGTGTTTCTTAGCAAAAAGGTAATTGAAGAGGATGGTACGTACGCCACCCAGGTGCAAACCTCCGGTAGGGGAGGGCGCAAATCGTACTCTTATGTTTCCATGCATAGCCACAAATATAAAGCCCGGATTTTTTTTCGGGTCAATAATGATAATTTTACCGGGTATGTTTTATGTAACTTCTACTCCATTTTGGGTTCGAATGCTTTTCCCATCGGGGCTTACCTGGCAGGGATCGGATACAGAAGGCGCTGTTTATCTCACCTTCGATGACGGGCCACATCCTGAAATTACAGCTTTTGTACTCGATCAATTAAAACAGGCGGGAGCTGTAGGGACTTTTTTTTGTATAGGGGAAAATGTAAAACGTTACCCAAATATTTTAGGCAGAATTAAATCGGAGGGACATCAAATTGGAAATCATACCTACAATCATTTGAATGGTTGGAATACCTCGACAGAAAATTATTTGCAAAATTATGAAATGGCAGACCGTTTGATTGGGTCTTCACTATTTCGCCCTCCTTTTGGTAAAATTACCAAAAAACAGGTGGTAGCCTTACGAAACCATAATCCAGACATTAATATTGTGATGTGGGGTGCAGTAACCGGAGATTTCGATGTTTCAAATTCTGGTGAGTGTTGCACCAATATTGCGTTACAACATTTGAAACCTGGGAAAATTATCGTCATGCACGACAGTGAAAAGGCTTTTCCAAGGTTAAAAGTTATGTTGCCTGCCGTTTTAGATTATATAAAAAAAGAGGGAATTCTAACCGCATGTTTATAAAAAAAGTCTGCATACTTTTTAGATATGCAGACTTTGATTTTTACAAACATTATGTTTTAAAGGGTAATTTCTTTTCTTTCGCCATTGATTATGAGGATGGCCTTGTTATCGCAAGTGCCATCACCGAAGTTGAAAATTGCTTTTTTGTCATTACGGGTAATGTGAACGACTCCTTTTGAAATCCAACGGCAACGGAAGGCTTTGAAAAGAGGTTCAATTATAGTTCTGGACCATTCTACGCGCTTCCCGTTTTTCTCACTAACCCCTTTTGCGCGGCCAGTAATTTCAAAAGCGTCATCAAAAGGCAATCCAGGTGTGCCTAATCCTGCTACCTGCTTGTTGGTATGAGTGGCATTCCATACAATTACGCCACCATCGGGAAAAGTCAGTTTACCACCTTCAACCGATCTGGTAAAAATGCGCACATCTGATGTGCTGTTGTTTTTGGTAGTGTGCTTGCCCTCCACCTTAATATTGTTTACATAGAAACCGTCGAAGCGGGTGACTGCTATTGCTTCAGGGCGAACCATAGGGGCAGAGTAAACTGTAATAATTTTACCTTTTCTGGTTTTGCCATCACGGCCTTTACAGCCATTTCCATAATTAATAATTACAGTTTTCGGAAATGCGGTGAGCACTCTTGGTGTAATGGTTACTGTGAAACAACGATTGCCAACTGAGTCCTGATTAATTTCTGTCTCATTATTCAAACCGATATCAGGCATACCAATATCGTCTAAAACCCCCAGTTCCTGTTCGTGGATTTCAGTAAAAATTTCATCAGCAGCAGCATCATCTACAGTAAGTTCTGTAAGGGTAGCAGATTCTTCTGGTGTTGCTGATTCGAGATTTACTTCTTTATTACAGCCTGCAATAATGAGTCCTGAGGCAGCGATGAAAAGCCCAAACGGCTTAAGTGCATTTTTAATTTTCATGGTTTTTGCAATTTTATTATAAAGTAGACTGAATATATCATAACGGGTTTAATGCAACTGATAATATTTTTAACAAAAAAAATCTTCGCTATAGCCTATACTTTTGTCTATATGAATTTTATTGATACACATGCTCATTTGTATGCAAATGCCTTTGATAAGGATAGAGAAGAGGTAATGAAAAGGGCTTTAAAAGCCGGTTTGAGGCGGTTTTACCTGCCGGCGATTGACAGTGAAACACATGATAGCATGTTGGAAATGGAGCTTAGTTATCCCGGTGTCTGTATAGCCATGATGGGTTTACATCCTTGTTCTGTTAAAGAAAATTTTCAAGAGGAATTAGATTTAGTGGAAAATTGGCTTTCAAAAAGGGATTTTGCCGCTGTTGGAGAAATTGGACTTGATTTTTATTGGAGCCGGGAATTTGCAGCAGAACAGATAAAGGCTTTTCATACACAGATTGAGTGGGCGCTGCATAAAAACCTGCCTATTATTATACATACCCGGCAAGCTATTCAAGAAACCATTGATATCGTAAAGCATTATAAGGGTAGGGGCCTTAAGGGCATTTTCCACTGTTTTGGTGATGGCTATCCACAGGCAAAACAAATTATTGATTCAGGCTTTTTGCTTGGAATTGGCGGAATTCTTACTTATAAAAATAGTGGATTGTGTGAAACGCTCAAACAGGTTCCTTTGGAAGCTATTGTTCTGGAAACGGATGCACCTTATCTATCGCCTGTACCTTTTCGGGGAAAGCGCAATGAAAGCAGTTATCTGTTGCATATTGCTCAAAAATTACTGGACGTTTATCCCATAAGTCTTGAGGAAATTGCAGTTGTTACTACTGCCAATGCACTAGGAATCTTTGCGCCGGGAAATTCTACTGGTAAATCGAGTTCGGATTAAAATATAAAGATCATTCTTAAGGGCGCCTCTAAAAGCCAATCAGACATCTGTTTTTAGAGATTCCGTATATACTTTTAAACGTAATTATAAATAAAAAAAGGCTACTCAGATGGAAAATTCCGAATCTGAATAGCCTTTTTTAATTTTTGATTTAAATTATTGCTTCATAAATCGCTGAACTACAGTTTCTCCATCTGTATTTACGATTTTTAGTATATACATGCCTTTACCAAGATTTGTAATATTCATTGAAATGGTATTATTTCCACGATCCAACTGATTGACACTATTGTTCACAACCCTGCCGTTCATATCCACAATACTCAATTGCAATCTGTCGCGACCCGGTGCATAAATCATTGTATTAATCGTGTTTACAGCAGGATTTGGATAAAGTGCATTTATTTTCAAATGTGTGTATTCCATACCATCAATTTTTACAATAGAACTCAAAGAAGTTTTTCCATCAATATCTATTTGCTTTAATTGGTAGTAGTAAGTCATGGTATTAGTTTTAAAATCACGGAATTCGTAATTCAGTTTCCTTTGGCTGTTGCCATCGGTTGCCTTGGTTGCTACATATCCCACTGCTCCAAAATCCACACCATTACTTGAACGAAGTACTTCAAAACCACGGTTGTTTACTTCTGTAGCTGTGGTCCAGGTTAATTGGTTATCGTTACTTACCCGCCGACCCGCAAAACTAATCATGGTTACCGGTAAAACCCCGTTTATCTCATCTGCACCAATATCTGGGGTGGTAGCATTCCTTGTATTTCCATCGTAATCTACAGTAATGAAACCAATAGGTTGAGCCTTACTCTCCACAAAGCTCTGCACAGCACTGCTTATATGAAGGTAATTGGCATTGCCAATAGTGGTGTTTATAAAAGGAGGTAATGCTTCAAAACTTGCCTGCTCTCTGTTTCCAAAAAAGGCTTTTACATCATCCGTAAAACGCTTTGGGTTGGTAATGGTTGTTGTTCCCTCTGCATAAGTCCATCTTGTATTATTACTAACATTTGGATTCACCCAAAAAAGGTTGTTGTTTGAAGTGGTAGCATAATTTGCAGGAATCACTGCATTGGTACCACTCATTCGGCGAAGGGCAGCGCTTACTCCATTCGCAGGGGAATTAGCTCCGCTATTTCCTGTATTTGAAATGTTAACAATAATGGTATTTCTTAAATCAAGATTGGCGATATCTGGTGAAAACTGAATGCCTGTAGATCCAAAAGTGCCTCCTGTACTGATTGCATTCAAATAAATAGTATTAAAGTAAACCTGGTAGCTATTATCG
>Ga0105048_10009005_pt1 | contig 15927 bp, 15 predicted proteins | sample MAT05_FD_78382 | JGI IMG/M metagenome (GOLD analysis project Ga0105048, IMG submission 78382) | Freshwater microbial communities from Lake Fryxell liftoff mats and glacier meltwater in Antarctica - MAT-05 | ecosystem: Environmental > Aquatic > Freshwater > Ice > Liftoff microbial mat | place...
CATCAAACAGTAATTTCATGCTGATAATGGAGAAATCATAAGCCGACGTTCACGGTCAGCCGCATAAGCAATACAAGCTTTTAAATCTTCTCGCGTTAGATCGGGAAAATCATCAAGAATTTCCGCTTCAGTCATCTCGGAAGCTAGGTATTCAAGCACCTCATAAACTGTAATTCGCAAGCCACGTACACAAGGCTTACCACCGCGTTTATTCGCTTCGATTGTGATATAGTTTCTGTAATTCATAGGTGGCTTTGCATTTTTGCCAATTCGTCTGATAGTACCATGTATTTCTGCTAAAAACTCAATAATTTCCCCGTTAAACATCTTTGAGAAAAGCGATGCCTCCGGTACGCTGCGCGATCGCTCAATATCCAAATAAAGAAATCAATAATTCAAAATACTCACGCCCGAATCACAGTAATCGCACGCTGATTTTCCGTGACCACAACCTGAGTTGACAAACGTTCTTCCATTGGTAGGGCATTTTTACGCCTATCGAATACAAATAACCAACCAAAATCCAACCCCAAACGGGCTAAATAGGATTCTAATTGCTCAATACCCTCAGTTTGGGGGTCACGCTTTTTCTCGCGCCATACCTTTAACTCCATACCTAACGTTACATCCTTGTAACGCAGACATAAATCCATTCTGTTACTACCAATTGCATATTCCCTCTCCAGGGTTCCACCACCGTTAACAACACGATGCAAGAAAGCCATTAATACAATATGCGGTGCGATTTCATGATAGCCAGTGCTACCTAATAACGGTTCTCCATGCTGTCGCCAAAACTTGAGAAATGCTTCAAGTAACGCATCTATATTTAACTCTCCTTCTGGGGTTAACCAAGTTGGTGCAATCATTGGTAGGGAAGCCATTGGTGTCACAGTTAATACCCTGGGTAAAACTTCCCGATAAATTGGATTAGCAATGGTTAATCCACCTTGGGGGTGCATTTTACACAAACCCAAGTCAATCACAAATTGAATATCATCGTTGGGTATATCCCCCAATTCCAAACCCGCTAACATTGGCTCGATAATCGCTTTTATCCTTGGTTCCCGTAAGCGTTCAGCTAAACTATCCAGATGAGTATCTTGACGGGCAATTAATATTTCTTTAGCTTGTAAAATATGCTCTTTGGTAATAGAAATACTTCTATCATTAACCATTTTTTCCACAACTTCTTTAGCAAGAGCATTAACTAACCAAGGTTGTCCCTGGGTTAAATCAAAGGCTGTGGCTGTGGCTTCTGTAGTGAAAATTTGTCCTGTTTCTTCTGTATGTTGTTGATATAGTTCTACAACTTCTACAGCATTAAAATTTCTCAGGGTAATCGAACTGACTTTAATATTAAAAGGACTGGATGTGTTTAATCTGTCACTACCACACGATGCAACCTTATAATCCCGCACATCCCGTAAACCAATTAATCCTACAGATGTGGGAAAATTTTCTGGACGATTGGGAAAACCATCTCGTAATTGCCTTAGCACCGAAATTAGGGTTTCATCTTGCAAAGAATCAATTTCATCAATCAATACTACCAAAGGTCGGGGTGAAGCTTTTGCCCAAGCTTGCAAAAAAGCCCTAATTCTTTGTCCTGGTTCTTCTTTTTGCCATTGTTTAACAGGTGGTTGCAATTCATTGGGCAAGCGGATGGAAATTGTATTATACCAAGTTCCCAAAATCGCCAATTCTGCTGCACCTGGGTCATGATTAAATGCACTTCCCACCTCTACTGATACCATTACTGCTGCATAATTTCCAGTTGCGGTAAGTTGCTGCGCTAGGGCTAACATTGCCGTTGTTTTCCCCGTTTGTCGCGGTGCATGAACGACAAAATAACTACGCTGTTGGATTAGCTCCTCCAAATCTGGTAATCGTATCGTTGGAGATAGCATATAGTGGATATCTTCTTGGCAAGGACCAGCAATGTTAAACCAGCGAGACATGGGACGTTGGCAGTTGGCGGACACTTTGAGTTTAGACTATTTTGGGGTTGGGGATGGCAGGAAGGGCTAATTGGGGATTGTTGTTTGTTTAAGCATCGGGTAGATATACTGAATTATTCCGTCTATTACCCGGATATTGCTATCCACCCAGATTTGGGTATTTATCCAGAGATTTTCTGTATAGTACCTAGATATTGACGATATCCAGAAAAGTTCTTGATATTATGACTAAAGTATCTGTACGGTGGAGTGCTGGTAAAGCGAAATGACAGCTATTGCTATTTGGTTTAATAACGAAAATCCCGAAAACCCTTCTCTGTGGGTCGCTTCAGATAGTCGTGTATCCAACAATGGAAATTATACTCTTATTGATGATGCGGTGAAAGTATTTGCGCTGCCAGTAGTATGCAGGTTTCCTGGTGCAGACGGGTTTTTCTCACAAATAGGTTACGTTCACACCTACGGGTACTGTTTTGCAGGCAGTACGCTTCTGGGTCAAAATACGTTTCTAGCATTAATGCCTCTCTTAAGCAATCTAGCAGCTAGTCAGGCATATACGCCTGAAATGGCTTACGTAGCAGATTTCATCTGGAAGTATTTAAGTAGAGCTTTTAATGATTACAAAGAAATAGCTTGTAAGAATTCAAGTGTTGAGGTTGCTTTATTTGGATGGTGTCACGCTACTCAAAAACAACACATTTTTCACTACCACCCTGATAAAGATGATAAAGGTAATTATATTATCAAACGTACGGATTACACTGATCTAAATGAGAAATCCTTTGTGTATCTTGGTGATGATAGCAGTAATATGAAGCAGAAAATCCAGAAAGCTTTTGATGGAGATAGTGAACCCGGTAGACCTCTATCAAGAATTCCTCGTTATATTATTGAAGAACACATTCAAAATAGTGAATATAAAACTATTGGAGGAAATTTACAGCTAGGGATCGCTGACCAGTTTGGATTTCGACCATTCTCCATTTGTAAACCGAGAGTTTCTGGAAAATCAGAAGCTTATCTGGAATATCTGGGGTACGAACTACATCAGGATATACAAAACGTTGGTTATGCATTTGTTAGTCTGCCTGGGATGATTTGAAATCCTACGGTTATAGCTCAAACGGGCTAACCAGGAACGTTAAACATCTTTGAGAAAAACGATCGCTCAATTTCCAAAGAAATCAATACTTTTATACTTAAATTAAGTTGTAATATTTTAAGCTATAATATTAGTATTTGCGTATTTATATTGAGAAAAAACCGGCTTTATACTTCAACAGCAAGAAAATAATTATACTTAACTACTTGTCTTGAACTTCCTTAACTGCGATCGCAAATCTAGGGTTAGGGAAAAATTAGGTAATACCTGAGAAAAGCAAATAACTTTTAGCAGAGAAAAATAAATGGATTTATTGCTTGCTATCTTTGCTTATGGCGTAGCTGACCGTGGGTTTATCGCCTAATTTAAGGAAAAACCAGGGAATCATTACACATATCCTGGCAAATCCTTACTATATAAGCAATTCCCTAATTTATTTCCATATAACTGCTGTGGGGCCATTGTCCGCCTAATAGTGCATAAATTTCTACGGGTTTAGCGGAGATTGTGATGCCTAATTCATAAGATTTGCCAGTGAAAGCAGCAAAGCGTCTCACAGCTTCGTCATAAAAACGACTATGGCGGTATTTTTTATTAGTTAAATCAATGGCAAAGAGTCCATAGAAGTAGCGAGGGATGCTTTGAATTGTCTCGACAATTTGACCGAGATTTCTTGCCAAAATTGCATTGCGCGGAACTTCTGTTTCCCAAGCTGTATCTAATGCCCAAGATGCACAAGTTAGGTGAGAACCGCCGCAAATTCCGCAAATGCGAGGCGTGACAATTAATCCGGCTTGGGGATCTTTACCGCGTAGGATAACTTCAAATCCTCGGAAAAGTTCGGCGTGTGTCCAGGCGTTGACTACCCGGCCATTTTCGATATCAACTCGGACATCTAAATCCCCTTCGACTCTACCAACAGGCGAAATGTCTAATGATTGAATTCCCATTCTCTTCTCCTATTTTTTATAAGCCAATACCGTTCAGTTAAAGATTTTGGACTTAACTGAACCGTATTGTTTTATAAGCACTAAAGTGCTTACTACGAACTAAACTGTAAAAAAGTCTTCTTCTGCCCAAGCTGGTGCTGCATCTTTTGCAACCATTGTGAGTAAGGCGTAGTCTTTTTTATTGAATCCTGGCGGTAATTCTTTGGGAACTCCCATGACTGTTTGGGTTTTGAATACAGTTCCCGGTTTGAGATCAAAGAAGGGAAATTCTGGTTCGGTGCAACCTAAACAAGGCATTCCGGCGCGAGTTTTGGATGAAACGCGGTTCCATAAGATGCGGTTGCAGGAAGAATGAGTCATGGGGCCGCGACAACCCAAGTCATAAAATAAGCAGCCTTTACGCTGACCAAATTCGGCGGTTGATGCTTTGTAGGCAAAGTGGACGTTGCGGGTACAACCTGTTTGGGTATAGGTGTTGAAGAAGGTTTGGGGACGATTTAGTTCATCAAAAGCAATGTCTGCTATGCGTCCAGTAGCGATCGCAACTAATATCTGCGTAATCCAGTCGGGATGGGCGGGACATCCAGGTATATTAATTACAGGTAATCCGGCTTGTGATACAAAATCTTTCCCTAAAAAGCCGCCTTCTTGACGTTTGAGAAATTGCAAACCTTCCGACTCGCTGGGGTTGGGTGACATGGCGGGGATTCCTCCCCATGTGGCACAATCTCCCACCGCGACGATAAATTTAGCAACTTGGGCGAGGTCTGCTAACCAATCTTTCATGGCGCGATCGGCAAACCGATTCCATTCGCCGGTGCCGTTGGGGGCGTTAACAACACTGCCTTCAAATACCAAGATATCTAAGGGAATTGTGCCAGAAATGCAATCTCGCAGCAGTGTTTGTAAGTTGTTGCCTAGTTCCACTCCCAAGGAAGGATGCCAAAGTAAATTGATGCCAAAGTCGGCAATTAAATCGCAGACTGTCGGTTCTTCAGCGTTGAGGAATGACATGGTGTTGCCGGAACAAGCACCACCTTGTAGCCATAGTACGTTAGTCATCGGCTAGGTGTTTTTGTATTGTTTACCATACGTGATTTAGGAAATAATGCTTGTAGAGTTCCACGTATTTATCAATATTTGTTTTTCAATACTAAGATATTTTTTTATTTAATTCACTTTCATTAAAAAAGAATTAATCATTAACAATAGCTTAGATTTATTTAAGATTCTTTTAAAGGCTTATGTCTGTTATATATATAACATTTATGGAAAATAGAAATAGTAAAAATAAAATCACTTTTTGTTTTTAATTCCTGGCGTTCAACAACCTCAACGTGATTAATTTATTGCAGTTATAGCGTTTCTCGTTTACGTGAGGTACACCCGTAAGGGCACGGCACTGCCGTGCCCTTCCACTTCGCAATATAATGTTGTACCGCATGTAAATGGGAACCGCTATAAAACTATGAGATTATTAATCACAATTACTACCAACTATTAATCCGTGCAAAAGGATGAGTATTTTAAGCCGTCAGATTTTAATACAATAACCAAGTCAAATTCAGCAAAATATCGGGGCGCAAAGTCTTACGCCCCGTCAGCTATATATCAGTTGTTTTAAGATTTTGGTTGTGCAGCTTGCCTAACAACTTGTTCGTCCAAACCTAACGCTTGAGCTATCTGCTCAATACTCAACCCCAAACCTAATAATTGGGGTATCGCTTCTAATTTAGCTTCCTGTCTACCTTCTTGTCTGCCTTCTGCAAGAACATCTTGGTAAAATCTAGTTTGCTTTAACTCATTTGATCCAAACATTTTTCCGATCTCCTGCTGTTTTAGGATTTTGGTTGTGCAGCTTGCCTAACAAGTTGTTCGTCCAAACCTAACGCTTGAGCTATCTGCTCAATACTTAAACCCAACCCTAATAACTGGGGTATCGTTTCTAACTTCCCTTCTTGTCTACCTTCTTGTCTACCTTCTTGTCTGCCTTCTTGTCTACCTTCTGCAAGAACATCTTGGTAAAATCTAGTTTGCTTTAACTCATTTGATCCAAACATTTTTCCGATCTCCTCCTGGGTTAATCGCGGCAACTTGTAGATTAATATCGTCTCTATTAATTGTATTATTTCCCTAATAGTAGCGACATCTAGAATTTGCTGTCGGGCACTGTTGACTATTTCGATAGCTCTTGTTGTCGCAGTTGATTCAGGTTCGATGATGAGTTTAACTGTCTCTATACCGATTGATGATGCTTCAATTGAGCTTAATTCGTCGAGATAGACGCGACTTACTCGTTGTGAGTTGAGTAATTCTGTATATCTTTCGGTATCTCCAGTATCAACGCTGCGATTGGGAAAGATGACAACACCACGCCAATTGTTAGTTAATTCGGTTTTGTCAAGATAATTAAATATTTCGGTAAATAAACGCGAGTAGAACTTTTTGTCTGGTTGAAATTGCACTTCAGCAAAATAAATCGGTAAGTCTGGCGTATTTGGGAGAAAGACACCATCGATTCTAAAGGCAAGTTGTTTGACTTCTACTGAAGAAAATTGATAAACACTAGCTAGTTGCGGCGGTTGGTTAATCAGTTCAAAGAAAGTGCTGGGGATACTCTGAAAGATCCGATAGAAGATGCTGTCTGTTTTCAAGGGAGCTTGTTTTACAGTTGATGAATGTATTTTACACTTCGACGATCCCGTGGCGACTATTTCGAGTACAGTAAATATTATGTATGTCAACAATTCAATAAAAAATATTAAAATTGTATAACACGATGATACAAAAAGTATTTAAAAAATATTAGGTGTTTAAAGCTGACATTAATATTAGCAATTTCCCCCTAGAATTTTAGAAATAGGGTGTTTTATAGTATTTTATTGAGCATCGCATAGGACATTGACTATAAGGGATTAAGTTTCTTCCTTAGTTCCTAGTCTTTAATCCTAGTCTCAAACAAGGGGAATTCCGCCTAAAGGACTCGAAGCCTGCGTAAATCAGTATGGCCCGTGATTAGACATGTAAAAGTGTCTTGATCATTCATGGGTGTTGGACTCAATTCCCAATTGGCTAGAGTACGGCAGAGTTATGACCCCCAGCATTACAGATTCAGCAGTGAAGGCTGCCGTAGCAGCTGTTGCTTCAGAGTCAGCTTCAGCAGAAGAAAAAATCCAAATGCTGATCGAGATAGCACAGGGTTTTCAAAAAAAGCCCAAAGCTGCCCAAGACTTGCGGAATGCAGTTGGGTTATATTACCGGGCCTATGAGATGTGTGGTGAGGAGTATCCCCTACTGAAAGCCAGGGCCCAAGTGGGCATGGCGGGGACGTTACAGGCAATACCGGATGCTGATTACCAACTGTTGATGCAAGCGAAAGTCGGTTATGAAGAGGCATTACCGATTTTACAACAATTAGCTTCACCAGAGGAAGTGGCAGAGACACAGATGAATTTTGGGCTGGTGTTGCAGTCGCTAGTGCCATTTAATTTGGCGCGGATAACCGACAGCATCCAGGCTTATCATGAGGCTTTGCGGGTCTTTACTTGGGAAGATTACCCCCAAGAATACGCGATTTTGTATAACAATATTGCGATCGCTTACCTTTCTATGCCCCTAGCATCAGAACGGGAATACTTGCGTCAAGGGTTAGCTGTGCAATCATTTGAGGTGGCACTAAAGCATATTAATCTGATTGATCATCCTAGAGAATATGCAATGTTGCAAAACAATTTAGGTAACGCTTTGCAATATTTAGTGAGTTCCCATCCTGTGGAGAATAATTTAAGAGCGATCGCAGCTTACGATGAAGCGCTAAAAGTGCGTAATCCCAAAGATACACCTTTAGAGTACGCTAACACAATTTCCAACAAAGCCAACGCGCTATTCAACTTACCAGACGACCACGAAAAACCAGAAGCTGGTAATCCTCAAAATCTTTTGCAAGCGCGTATCTACTATCAAGACGCTTTAGAAATATTTACGAAACACCAACAAGTTGCACAAGTAGAGGTAGTAGTCCAAGCATTACAAGATGTAGAAACAGAGTTAAACAATTCATAGTTCATAATTCGTAGCGGACAAAACAGCATGAGAGATATTTCTACTTACCCAAATGTGATAAATTTTCTCACCAGTTTAGCAGATGGCGATCTTAATATAGCAACAGAATTAGTGTGGCTAATCATAGCAACAGCTTTGTCTATGATTGGCGGTGCAATTGGTGGAATGCTGTTAGCTGGGAAAGACATAGGCTATCATCTTTCAGCAATGCTTGGTGCATTATTTGCCCCTGCGGGTGCAATTCCTGCCATCCTCTTAGGGCTGGCTGCCTTAAATTTCTTAACAAATTATTAGGAGAAAACATGTTAGAGATAGGATGGTTTTCTGCCAAGTTATTTTTCAAAGGAAAGCTCCTACGCGACCCAGTGTATTTTGTCAAGCAAACTACTATTGGTATTGCTATAGGTTTCTTACTGCTAATGTTACTTGCACAAGCACCAATTCCCTTCTACCTACCAATAATATTATCTAGCTTCGTGACGGGTATGATTATGCCGTTCCTCTTCAAGGATTTTAAAACGAAGTGATTTTTCCTTTGTGAATAACCAATGCCCAATACTTCTCTACGAGAGGCTGCGCCAACGGCTTCTCTACGAGACGCTACGCGAACGCTCAGTACAAGTGCCCAATTCCCCATGCCCAACCTTGAAGAATTAGTTCAGGAAATTAATCGTTTTGAGGCAATTATATCCGAGTGGGATGAAAGCCAACGGTGTGTAGCAGTAGGATTAAAAAGGGCAATTGAAGCTTTGCATAAAGCTGCATTGACTAATTTGATTAAAAGCCTAAAACAAGAATCAATGCCAGCTTTGCGTCATGCTGTTGCAGATGAAGTAGTCTATGCAGTGCTACTGTATCACGAACTAGTTAAACCACCAAAACCACCATTAGCACAGCGCATTCAGACAGCCCTTGAAGAAGTTCGCCCAGGTTTAAAAAGCCATAATGGGGATGTAGAATTAGTAGCAATTAAACCACCAAATACAGTAGAAGTCAGATTAATTGGAACTTGCAGTACTTGTCCAACTTCTACTTTAACTTTATCTCAGGGAGTAGAACAAGCAATAAAAAACCATTGTCCTGAAATTACCAAAGTGGTTGCGGTCAATAACAGCCCTACTGTGAACAACGCTAACTCTAGTTTAATCAGTCCATTCTCTGCAAAAATAACTTGTACTTGGATGAAAGTAGCGACCCTTGATGAAGTTCCTGAATTTAGTGTAGTAGCAGTACAACTTGCTGGTAATTCACTAATTTTACATCGTCAAGGTGCTACAGTAAAATGCTACCGTAATTCTTGCAGTCATCTAGGATCTCCCTTAGAAAAGGGTAAAGTTGAAAATAGTATTATTACCTGTCCTTCCCACGGATTCCAGTACAAATTAGAGACAGGTGAATGCTTAACTGCGCCTGATATTTCGCTTCAGTCGTATCCAGTCAAGATTAAAGACGATAAGGTTTTTGTGAAACTGCAAAAATGATGATGGTAAGATAACATTTCAGCAAATATACTTGACCATTAGGAAATCACAGCTATTTTGCTTTTTCATTTCAGTAGTTCGCACATTCATCTTAGTATTTTGTGCAAGCAAAATGCCTGAATGCTTTCTCAATATCTCTGATTTTATTCTCAATTGTGTAGTTCAGGTAATGATTTTAGTGTTTTGAGAAAGCAAAAAGGTATATTACTTTTTCAAAAGGGCATTTGACTTATTCAAACCCCGCAGGACTTACGCAAAAAAGTTCTGAAGTAGGGGTAATTCATGAATTACCCCTACAAGAAATCAGGTTTTTGAGACAATTTTGCGTAAGTCCTAAAAGTATATTTATCAAATGTCAATTAAGTTATGACTTTTGTTCTCAGAGCAAGAAGCTTATACAAAGCATCCTTTTTAAACTTAAAACAATAAAAACTGATCTGATTTTGAAAAGGATGTTGCTTTTAAATGGATTTACATAAGTTTAAATTAAAATTAATTGCAAACTGCTACTATTGATACACATCAATATACGCGAATGCGATTGGATATTAATTATCACTTATCTCCAATTACTCATCAGCGAAAATTGCCACCATACAAAACAGTAAATCACCAAATTTTACCTCTATCACCTCAAGGTGCAGAGGTGATTTTAGGCAACATTATTGAACCACAACAATTAGTCATACCTGTAGTACCTAGTCCCACAACAATGTTCGGGCCTCGTGCTGCTTGTTTGTTATCAGAAACAGGCCCTTTATGGGTATCAGATACAGGACATCATCGATTATTGGGATGGCAGAATTTACCCACAAGAGATAGTCAACCGGCTGATTGGGTAATTGGACAACCTGATTTTTATCATGAGGGACAAAATGCTAAAAGTACACCGGGAAGGGCAACCCTAAGTGTACCAACAGGGATTTGTGCTTGCGGCGAAGGGTTAGCTGTAGCAGATGCTTGGAATCATCGGGTTTTGATTTGGAAAAACTTACCAGAAGGTAATAATGTTCCAGCAGATTTGGTATTAGGGCAAGTTAATTTTACCGATAATGAACCAAATCGAGGAAATCAACAAGCATCTGCTACTACAATGCACTGGCCCTATGGTGTTTTCTATCATCAAGGACGGCTATTTATTGCTGACACTGGTAATCGAAGAGTATTAATTTGGCATCAGTTACCAACAGAAAATGGTCAACCTGCTGATGTAGTTTTGGGACAACCGGATATGATATCTCGCAATGAAAACGGCGGTGATTCCGCAACCGCAGCGAGTATGCGTTGGTGTCACGATATCACCTTTTGGGGAGAAAATCTGGTTGTCACCGATGCAGGTAATCACCGAGTAATGATTTGGCAGGAAATACCCACAGAAAATAATGCTCCTTGTGCAGTAGTTTTAGGGCAAAAAAGCTTTGATTTTGTGGAAATGAATCAAGGAGTTTATTTGCCAAGTGCCAGTAGTTTGAGTATGCCTTATGGTGTGGCGGTGGCTGATAATTGGTTAGTAGTTGCAGATACTGCTAATTCTCGTTTGTTAGGATGGAGAAAGCCAGAGTCAATTTTATCGCTGCAAGGTGTAGTGGCAGATGGGTTAGCAGGACAAATAAATTTTCAAAGTAAAGGTGAAAATCGTAATTTCGGACTGCCTAAACGAGATAGTTTAAATTGGTGTTACGGGATAAAAATTTGTGGCAATACGGCGATAATAGCTGATTCTGGAAATAACCGAATATTGCTGTGGCAGTTTAATTATGGGACTTCCAAGAAATAAACGAACCACAGAGGCACAGAGAACACAGAGGAATGAGGAGAAGAGAGTTTTTTTCGTCAGTTTTTTGGGTATTTTTTTATTTGGAAGTCCCTATGCCGATTGAAGAAATTAGAGTTCGCGGTACTGTTCAGGGAGTAGGATTTCGCCCTACTGTATATCGTCTGGCTAAAGCTTGCGGTTTGCGTGGAGATGTTTGTAATGATGGTGAAGGTGTATCAATTCGGGTATCTGGTAGTGAGGAAGCATTAACAGAATTTGTTGCCAGATTGCAAATAGAATGTCCACCACTAGCAAAAATTAACAACCTAACTAGAACTCCTTATGAAGGGAAATTTAACTTTAATAATTTTGTGATTTCTAGTAGCGTCAATAGTGCAATCAAAACAGAAATTACCCCTGATGCAGCTACTTGTCCTCAATGTCAACAAGAAATATTTGACCCTTTTAGCCGCTTTTTTCGTTACCCATTTACTAACTGTACTCATTGCGGCCCCCGCCTGAGTATTATTCGTGCGATTCCTTACGACAGATGCAATACCAGTATGTCTGCGTTTGCTATATGTCCCGAATGTGCAAAGGAATACCACGATGTTGAAAACCGCCGCTTTCACGCCCAACCTGTAGCTTGCCATGTTTGTGGCCCCACAGCTTGGTTAGAACGCGCCGATGGTAAATCGGTTACTGCTTCCATGTTTTCCATGCTAGATGATGTTGATGCCGTTTGTACGCTGTTACAAAAGGGTGAGATTGTCGCAATTAAGGGGTTAGGTGGTATCCATCTGGCTTGTGACGCAACTCAGGAAACTGCTGTACAAAAACTGCGTCAGCGTAAAAAGCGCTATTACAAACCATTTGCTTTAATGGCACGAGATATTGAGATAATTGAACAATATTGTCCTGTAAACGCTAAAGAAAAAGAATTATTGACAAGTTCTGCTGCACCAATTGTTTTGCTACAAGCCACAGGTAAAAAAGTAGTAGCACCATCGATAGCATCGGGGCAAAATACCCTTGGTTTCATGCTACCTTATACGCCCTTACATCATTTAATTCTGCGGCGGATGAATCGCCCAATTGTTTTAACAAGTGGTAATCTAGCTGATGAACCACAGTGTATTGATAATGACGAAGCAAGAGAAAAATTAGGCGCAATCGCTGATTATTTTCTTTTTCACAATCGAGAGATTATTAATCGGGTAGATGATTCGGTTGTGCGTATTGTCGGTGATAAAGTCCAAACAATTCGCCGTGCTAGAGGATATGCACCAGCACCGATTAGTTTACCACCTGGATTTGACAATGTGCCGCAAATTTTAGCAATGGGCAGTGAGTTAAAAAATACCTTTTGCCTATTGCGTGAAGGAGAAGCGATTATTTCTCAACATTTAGGAGATTTAGAAAATGCTGCGGCTTTCAATGCTTATCAAGAGGCTTTAAATTTATACTTGAATTTATTTCAGCATCAGTCAGAAGTAATAGCCATTGATAAACATCCTGAATATCTCTCAAGTAAACTTGGTAAAGAACTCGCAGATACAAATCAAATTCCAATTCATCAAATCCAACATCATCACGCCCATATTGCTGCTTGCATGGTAGAAAATGGGATTTATTTAGATTCGCCTCCGGTATTAGGGATTGCTTTAGATGGTTTAGGTTACGGCGACGATGATACACTCTGGGGTGGAGAATTTCTTTTAGCAGATTATCGTAAGTTTCAGCGACTAGCGACATTTAAGCCAGTAGCAATGATTGGTGGTGAACAAGCAATTTATCAGCTTTGGCGTAATACTTACGCCCAATTAATAGCTGCTAACCTTTGGGATGATTGCCAACAACAGTATGCTGATTTAGAAATAATAAAATTTCTAAAAACCAAGCCACTCAAACTACTCAATCAACTTATAGAGAAAGGAATTAACTCACCTCCAGCGTCTTCCGTGGGGCGATTGTTCGATGCAGTGGCTGCGGCTATCGGTATTTATAGAGATGAATGTAGCTATGAAGGGCAAGCTGCGATCGCAATGGAAGCTATAGTAGATGTTAGCACCTTAAATAATGATAAAGAAACGCTAATATATCCTTTTAGTTTTAGCTTTTCAGATAGTATTTATTGTATAGACCCGCGTCCAATGTGGCAAGCATTGCTTAACGACTTACAGCAGCAGATTCCCAAACCAGTTATAGCTGCCAAATTTCACAAAGGTTTAGCTAATGCAATTGTAGAAATGGTTAAGCATCTTTCTGAAGAAAATCTAATTAATCAGGTAGCTTTAACAGGAGGAGTATTTCAAAATTGTATATTATTACAGCAAATTACCAAACAATTAGAAATATTGGAAATAAAAGTACTTACTCACAGCTTAGTTCCAGCTAATGACGGCGGCTTATCTTTAGGACAAGCAGTTATTACAGCCGCACAATTAATACATGAGTCTTAATATTCGGCAACTTTGTCTCACAAATAATTCTCTCTGCGTTCTCTGCGCCTCTGCGGTTAGTTTATCTTAAAAAATAAAAAAATGTGTTTAGGAATCCCCGGACAAATTATAGAAATTACCAACGTTAACCATAAATTAGCCATAGTTAACATTGGCGGTGTTAAACGCGAAGTAAATATTGCCTGTATCGTAGATGAACAACATCCCCCCGAAGCTTGTATTGGCGATTGGGTGCTAGTCCATGTTGGCTTTGCGATGAATCGAATTAACGAACAAGAAGCCGCAGAAACATTACAACTATTCCAAGAATTAGCAAATGAATACTTAATTTAACGAACCGCAGAGGCGCAGAGGGCACAGAGAAAAGAAAGAAATACCGTATTGACATAAAACTTACTATTCCCCAATCCTTATGAAATATGTTGACGAATTCCGCGAACCGGAAAAAGCAGAAGCCTTATGCCGCGAAATCGCCAAATTATGCAACCGCCTAGAAAAACCTATCAAAATTATGGAAGTATGTGGCGGACATACCCATTCCATTTTTAAATATGGTATCGAAGAAATTTTACCCGAAGCCATTGAACTAATTCATGGGCCTGGTTGTCCAGTATGCGTTATGCCAAAAGGGAGATTAGATGATGCGATCGCAATCTCTCAAAATCATAACGTAATTTTTGCCACCTTTGGCGACGCAATGCGAGTTCCTGGTTCCAAAATGAGTTTACTGCAAGCCAGGGCACAAGGTGCAGACATCCGTATGGTGTACTCTCCACTAGATAGCCTGCAAATTGCCAGAGATAACCCCGACAAAGAAGTAGTTTTCTTCGCATTAGGCTTTGAAACCACAGCCCCCAGCACCGCCTTCACCATTCTGCAAGCAGCAGCCGAAGAAATTCATAACTTTAGTATGTTTTCCAATCACGTCCTTGTGATTCCCGCCCTGAAAGCACTATTAGATAATCCCGACTTGCAACTTGATGGATTTGTTGGGCCTGGCCATGTCAGCATGGTAATTGGCACTGACCCTTATAAATTTATTTCTCAACAATATAATAAGCCAATTGTTGTCTCAGGATTTGAACCCTTAGATATTCTGCAATCAATTTGGATGCTATTGCAACAGCTAGTAGAAAATCGTTGTGAAGTTGAAAACCAATATAACCGAATTGTCGAAAAAAGCGGGAACACAGTAGCCTTACAAGCCATCAATAAAGTTTTCGCCATGCGAGATAGTTTTGATTGGCGCGGCTTAGGCGACATCCCCTATTCAGGATTAAAAATTCAACCTGAATATGCCCAATTTGATGCCGAACTTAAATTTACCATTCCTAATCTCAAAGTAGCCGACCATAAAGCTTGTAAATGTGGAGAAATTCTCAAAGGAGTCTTAAAGCCTTGGGAGTGTAAAGTATTCGGTACAGCTTGCACCCCACAAACACCAATCGGTACTTGCATGGTATCTTCCGAAGGTGCTTGTGCAGCCTATTACAAATACGGGCGACTCTCCACCATTCCCAAAAAAACAACCACCCAAAAACCAAAAATAACTCAAGAACCTCTCCCCGCCTGCGGCTTCTCCTCAGACTAAATATATCTCACAAATACTTTGCGTACCTCCGCGCTTCCCTTTGCGTTCCTTTGCGTTAAAAAAAATTTAATATGAATATCCCCCCAAACTCAATAAAAAATCCCCTATTCCAAAAAACAGAACAAGTCCGCCGCCGCCAAAATAAAGTGCAAGACACTCATATAACTCTCGCACATGGTAGCGGTGGTAAAGCCATGCGTGATTTAATAGACGATATCTTTATCAGCAATTTTGATAACCCAATTCTCTCACAATTAGAAGACCAAGCCAGCTTCAACTTAGCCCCTCTTCTCCAACAAGGAGACAGACTCGCATTTACAACAGATTCTTATGTTGTAGACCCGTTATTTTTCCCCGGTAGTGATATAGGAGAATTAGCCATCAACGGCACAGTTAATGATTTAGCTGTTAGTGGTGCTAAACCTTTATATCTAACTTGTAGTGTAATTTTAGAAGAAGGATTACCTGTAGAAACCTTACGCCGTGTCGCAGCTAGCATGAAAGCAGCCGCAGAAAAAGCTGGTGTTCAAATTGTTACTGGTGACACAAAAGTTGTACATCG
>Ga0105048_10009006_pt1 | contig 15927 bp, 13 predicted proteins | sample MAT05_FD_78382 | JGI IMG/M metagenome (GOLD analysis project Ga0105048, IMG submission 78382) | Freshwater microbial communities from Lake Fryxell liftoff mats and glacier meltwater in Antarctica - MAT-05 | ecosystem: Environmental > Aquatic > Freshwater > Ice > Liftoff microbial mat | place...
GCCGAGGTGGCGGAAAAAGTGGCCGCCCGCGTCGCGGCCGGGAAGTCGCGGCCCGGGCTGGCGGCCGTCATCGTCGGCGAGAATCCGGCGAGCCACGTCTACGTTCGCAACAAGCACAAAGCCTGTCAGGACGCCGGGCTCGCCACCTGGGTCCACACCCTTCCCGCAACCACCACGCAGCCCGAGCTCCTCGCGCTGGTCGCCGGCCTGAACACCGACCCCGCGGTCCACGGCATCCTCGTCCAACTGCCGCTACCGAAGCAGATCGACGAGGACGCGGTTCTCCGCGCCGTCACACCGGCGAAGGACGTGGACTGCTTCCACCCCGAAAACGTCGGCCTCCTCGCGGTCGGGCACCCGCGCTACTACCCCTGCACGCCGCACGGCGTCGCGCACCTGCTCACCCGCAACGGCTTCGACCCCGCGGGGAAGGAGGTCGTGATCGTCGGCCGCAGCAACATCGTCGGCAAGCCGCTCGCTCTCATGCTCGCGCAGAAGCGCACGGCCGCGAACCCGGCCGGCGGCGACGCGACCGTCACGATCGCGCACACCCGCACCGCCGACCTGATCGGCGTCTGCCGCCGGGCCGACATCCTCGTCGCCGCCGCGGGCGTGCCGCGCGTCATCACGCCGGACATGGTCCGCCCCGGGGCCGTCGTCGTGGACGTGGGTACGAATTCCGTGGCCGGCAAGCTCGTCGGCGACGTACACGAGGGCGTCGCGGCCGTCGCGGCCGCCCTCTCACCCGTCCCCGGCGGTGTCGGCCCGATGACCATCACCATGTTGCTGGTAAACACGCTGGCCGCGGCCGAACACATCGACGGGTGAGTGGTACAATTACCGGTATGCGGATCGCGATCGTCAACGACCTGGGGCTGGCCCGCGAGGTGCTGCGGCGCGTCGTGCTGTCCGTGCCCGGCTACGCCGTCGCGTGGGAGGCCGTGGACGGCGAGGACGCGGTGGCGAAGGCCGCGGCCGACCGGCCCGACGCGATCCTGATGGACCTGGTGATGCCGCGCCTCGACGGGGCCGAGGCCACCCGCCGGATCATGCGGCAGAACCCCTGCCCAGTCCTCGTGGTCACCTCGACCGTCGGCGGGAACTTCGAGCTGGTGTACCGGGCGATGGGGGCCGGGGCGCTCGATGCGGTCGAGACGCCGACGCTCGGCCCCGGCGGCGTGCCGCGGAACGCCGAGCCGCTGGTCGCCCGCCTCGCCAAGCTCGACGCCGCCCTCCAGGGTGAGACCGGTTCCGGGTTCGTCGCCGTGCCCGCCGTCAAGCCGCCGTCGGTGGACATCCCGCGGATCGTCGGCATCGGCGTGTCCACCGGCGGGCCGGACGCCCTCGGTGCGGTGCTGGCGGCGCTGCCGGTCGGCTTCCCCGCGGCGGTGGTGGTGGTGCAGCACATCGCCGCCGAGTACGCCCCGGGCCTGGCCGACGCCCTCACCCCGCGCTGCCGGCTGCCGATCCGCGTCGTCCGCCCCGGCGACGTGCCGCAACCCGGGATCGTTCACCTCGCCGCGACGGACGACCATCTCGAACTCGCGTCCGACTTGCGCCTCCGCTACACGCCGACGCCGAGGTCGGCGCCGTACCGCCCGTCGGTGGACGTGCTGTTCGCCAGCCTCGCCGCCCGCGCCCCGCGGCCGGGCGTCGGCGTGCTCCTCACCGGGATGGGGACCGACGGCGCCGACGGGCTTCTGAAGCTGCGGCAGGTCGGCTGGCACACCATCGCCCAGGACGAGGCGACGTGCGTGGTGTACGGCATGCCGAAGGCCGCCGTCGAGCGCCGCGCTGCGACCGAGGTGCTGCCGCTGGGCCTCATCGGGGCTGCGGTTGTGAACCAGCTGCGGAGCCGCACGAAGGTTTAGCAGCCGAGTTCTCGCCGCACGATGAAGACACGATGGACGCACGATCCGAACCAAGATCGGGTTCGGATCGTGCGTCCATCGTGTCTTCATCGTGCGGCAAGAATGCCTCTCAGCGATTGCCCTTGCTCGCCACTTCGGCGTCGGATTAGACTACCCCCGCACCCGCCACGCGCCGCCGGAAAGGATTCCGCCCGTGACGCGCCCCGCGCCCCCGGACGCCCGCACCACCGCATTCCGCGAAGCCGTCGCCGACGCCGCCGAGCGCGGTCGCCGCGGCCTGCTCGACCGCCGCCAGCCCGACGGCCACTGGGTCGGCGAGCTCGAAGGCGACACGATCCTCGAATCCGAATTCATCCTTCTCCTGGCCTTCCTCGGCAAGGCCGACGACGCGCGCGTCCGGCTCGCAGCCAATTACCTGCTCGGAAAGCAACTCCCGTCCGGCGGCTGGCCGAACTACCCCGGCGGCCCCGCGGAAGTGAGCGTGTCGGTAAAGGCGTACCTGGCGCTGAAGGTCGCCGGCCACGCCGCCGACGAGCCGCGGATGCGCCGCGCCGCCGCCGAGATTCGCAGCATCGGCGGGGCCGAGGCGACGAACTCGTTCACCCGCTTCTACCTCGCGCTGCTCGGCCAACTGCCGTACTCCGCGTGCGCCAGCGTCCCGGCCGAGATCATCCTGTTCCCGCGCTGGTTCTACTTCCACGTCTACGCCATGTCGGCGTGGAGCCGCACCATCTTCGTTCCACTCAGCATCGTGGACGCGTACAAGCCGGTGACAAAACTGCCAGAATCGCAGGGCTGCCGCGAGCTGTTCCTCCAGCCGCCCGAGACTCCGCGGTGGCCGGCGACGCCGACGAAGGCGTGGTTCTCGTGGACGAACTTCTTCCTCGGCGTGGACTGGTGCTTCAAGGCCGCCGAGAAGCTGCGACTGACGCCGTTGCGGCGGTACGCGGTCCGCAAGGCGCGGGCGTGGATGCGCGAGCGGATGGCGGAGAGCGACGGCCTCGGGGCCATCTTCCCGCCGATCGTGTACCACGCCATCGTGCTGAAGTGCATCGGCGTACCGGATACCGATCCCGAAGCCCGCTGGGTGATGAAGCAGCTCGACGACCTGTGCATCCCCGAGGGCGACACCCTCCGCCTCCAACCGTGCCTGTCGCCCGTCTGGGACACCTCGTTGTCACTCATCGGGCTTGCTGACGCCGGCGAGCCAGGCGACTCCGCCGAGTGTGAGTCGGCGGTGCGCTGGCTGCTCGACAAGGAAGTCCGCCGCGAGGGCGACTGGTCGAAGACGGTCCGCGGCGTCGAGCCGGGCGGGTGGTTCTTCGAGTACCGAAACGCCTTCTACCCGGACACCGACGACACCTCGATGGTGCTGATCGCCCTGGCCCGCACCGGCCACGCCACCCGCGCCGCGGCCGCGCCGGCGGTCCACCGCGCGGTCAACTGGCTGCTCGCGATGCAGAACTCGGACGGCGGCTGGGCCGCGTTCGACCGCAACATCGACAAGCAGGTGCTGGAGAAGGTGCCGTTCGCCGACCACAACGCGATGCTCGACCCGAGCTGCCCCGACATCACCGCCCGCGTCCTCGAATCACTCAGCCACTACGGCTACCGCGTCGGCCAGCCGCCGGTCGATCGGGCGGTGCGATTCATCTTCGCCCGGCAGGAGGAGGCCGGCGGCTGGTTCGGCCGCTGGGGCGTGAACTACGTCTACGGCACCTGGCAGGTACTGGTCGGCCTCGCCGCCGTAGGCTTCGACATGACCGCGCCACCGGTCCGTCGCGCGGTCCGCTGGCTGAAGGACGTGCAGAACGAGGACGGCGGCTGGGGCGAAAGTGCCCGCAGCTACGACGACCCGACGCAGGCCGGCGTCGGCGTCACGACCGCGTCTCAAACCGCGTGGGCGCTGTTGGGACTGATGGCCGCGGGTGAGACGGACACGGCCGAGGTGCGGGCCGGTGTCGAGTACCTGATCGGCACGCAGGCCGCGGACGGCGGCTGGGCCGAGGAGCCGTTCACCGGCACCGGCTTCCCGCGCGTCTTCTACCTGAAGTACCACCTGTACCCGGTGTACTTCCCGCTCATGGCTTTAGGCCGCTTCGCGGCAGTGGTCAGTGGTCAGTGGTCAGTGGTCAGTCGGACACACACCCGACTCGACACGCGACACGCCGCCCCCGTACCGAAGGGTGCTACCAACCGCACTCTGACTGACCACTGATCACTGACCACTCACCACTCCCGAGGAGGGACCGATGCGCTTTCCGCTGAGCCTGACCACCGACATGGCCGGCTACATGATCAAGAAGAAGCTCAAGCGCGAGCGGCGGTTCCCGCTCGTGCTGATGCTGGAGCCGCTGCACGCGTGCAACCTCACCTGCACCGGCTGCGGCCGCATCCGCGAGTACGAGAGCACCATCAAGGAGAAGCTGACCGTCGAGGAGTGCCTGGACTCGGTGGACGCCGCCGGCGCCCCGATCGTGAGCATCTGCGGCGGCGAGCCGCTGATCTACCCGCAGATCGGCGAGCTGGTCCGTGGCGTCCTCAAGAAGCGGAAGCACATCTACCTCTGCACGAACGGCATGTTCATCAAGAAGAAGCTCCACCTGTTCAAGCCGACGAGCCGGTTCTTCTTCAACGTCCACCTCGACGGCCTGGAGAAGACGCACGACAAGGCCGTCGAGCGCGACGGCGTGTTCAAGGAGGCAGTCGAGGGGATCAAGGCGGCGAAGGCGGCGGGGTTCATGGTGTGCACGAACACGACGGTGTTCCAGGACACCGACATGGCCGAGGTCGACGCCCTGTACGGCTACCTCTCGCAGCTCGGCGTCGATGGCTTCATGCTCTCCCCGGCCTACGGCTACGCGGCCGTGTGCAGCTCGAACCCCGACGCGGCCGACATCTTCCTGACGCGCGACCAGATCAAGCAGAAGTTCAACGAGGCGGCGGGGCTGTTCAAGAAGTACGCCATGAACACGTCGCCGGTATACCTGGAGTTCCTGCAGGGGAAGCGCGACCTGACCTGCGCCGCGTGGGCGAGCCCGACGCGGAACGTGAAGGGCTGGAAGGGGCCGTGCTACCTCATCACCGACGAGCACCACCCGTCGTTCGGCGACCTGATGGAGAACACCGACTGGTCGGCCTACGGGTACGGCAAGGACCCGCGGTGCGAGCACTGCATGATGCACAGCGGCTACGAGGTCGCCGCCGCGCTGGGCGTGAACAGCCGCCTCGGGGACAGCCTCAAGATGCTCCGCTGGCAGCTGACGTGACCGGCGTGCTGTTCGCGCTGGAGCGCGAGGCGGCGCCGTTCCGCCGGCTGGTGCGCGGGCGGGCGGACGTGGCGGTGCGCGTGTCCGGCGTCGGCCGCGCCACGGCGCGGGCGGCGGCGCAGAAGTTGATCGATCAGGTGCGGCCCGATCGCGTCATCGCGGCCGGCTTCTGCGGGGCGCTCGACCCCGGATTGCGCGTCGGTGACATCGTGCTGTCACCACGAATCTTGACCGTTGATCGTCTGGTGGCGACGCCGGCCGAGAAGGCGGCGCTCCGGGCCGCGACCGGGGCCAGCGCCGTGGACATGGAATCGGCGGCGGCCGAAGACGTGTGCCGCGAGCGCGGCGTCGAGTTCGTAACGGTCCGGGCCGTGTCCGACACCGCTGACACCGCGTTGTCAGCGGAACTGGTGAAGTTGCTGGCGGGCGGGTCGGTGTCGGTGTGGCGAGCGGTTGCCGCGCTGGTGCGGCGCCCGTCACTGTTCGGCGAGTTCTTGCGGCTCGGACGGGATACGGCGCTCGCGGCCCGGAAGCTGGCGGAGGTGATTTCTAACACCATCGAGCGGGGTCGCGTCAGCGCCCCGTGCTGACGCATTGCGAGCAACGTACCCACGGTGCGCTGACGCGACCCCGCTCGCTACCCAACCACCACGTTCACCAGTTTCCGCGGAACGACCTTCACCATCTTCACCGTCTTACCGGCGATCGCGGCCTGCACGGCCGGGTCGGCCATCGCCGCGGCTTCGAGGGCGGCGTCGGACACCTCCGCGGGCACCTTTAGCCGGGCCTTCAGCTTGCCGTTCACCTGCACCGGCACCTCGATCTCGTCGGCCTTCGTCAGCGCCGGGTCGAACGCCGGCCACGGCTCGTAGGCCAGCGTGGGGCCGCGGCCGAGCGCCCGCCACAGCTCCTCGGCGGCGTGCGGGGCGTACGGCGCCAGCAGCAGCACGAACGGCTCCAGTACGGAGCGCGGCCTAGCCTCCAGCTTGTTGACGTGGTTCACGAACTCCATCATCGCCGAAATCGCCGTGTTGAAGCGGAGGCCGTCGGTGTCGTCGGTCACCTTCTGGATGGTGCGGTGCAGCACCCGCAGCGTGTCCACGTCCGGCGTGGTGTCGCTCACCGCGGCGTGCAGCTTCAGCTCCTCGGCGGCGTCGTCCACCATCAGCCGCCACGCCCGCGTCAGGAAGCGGTACACGCCCTCGATCGACTTCGTGTTCCACGGCTTTACAGCTTCGAGCGGCCCCATGAACATCTCGTACAGCCGCAGGCTGTCGGCCCCGTACTCGGCCACTACGTCGTCGGGGTTGATGACGTTCCCCCGCGCCTTCGACATCTTCTCGCCGTTCTCGCCCAGGATCATGCCCTGGTTCACGAGCCGCTGGAAGGGCTCGGGGCACGGGACGTAGCCGCGGTCGAACAGCACCTTGTGCCAGAACCGGCTGTACAGCAGGTGCAGCACCGCGTGCTCGGCCCCGCCGACGTACAGGTCCACCGGCAACCAGTACTTCAGCTTCTCGGGGTCGGCGAGGGCGTCGGCGTTCTGCGGGTCGATGTAGCGGAGGAAGTACCAGCACGACCCCGCCCACTGCGGCATCGTGTTCGTTTCCCGCTTGTACGCCACGCCTTCGCGGACGACGTTTACCCAGTCCGTCGCCTTCGACAGCGGCCCCTCGGGGGTGCCGGTCGGCTTGAAGTCGGCGAGGTCGGGCGGGATCAACGGCAGCTCGTGCGGCGGCAGCGGCACCCGCTCGCCGTCCGGGCCGTGCAGGATCGGGAACGGCTCGCCCCAGTATCGCTGCCGGCTGAACAGCCAGTCGCGCAGCTTGTAGTTCACGCGCCGGCTACCGAGCCCGCGCTCCTCCAGCCAGCCGATGATTTTCGCCTTCGCGGCAGCGGTGTCGAGGTCGTCGAGTAACCCGGAATTAATCGCCCAGCCCTCGCCGGTGAAGGCGGGGAACAGCGTGCAAATCTTGCGGTACTCGGGCTCAAACGAGCCCTTGAGGTTGACCCAGTTCGGCGGGCAGTGGGCGTCTAGCCAGTCGCTCGACGGCATCACCACCGGCCGAACAGGCAGCTCGAACTGCTTGGCGAACTCGTAGTCGCGCTCGTCGTGACCGGGCACGGCCATGATGGCCCCGGTGCCGTACCCGGCCAGGACGTAGTCGGCGATCCAGACCGGGATGCGCTCGTCGTTCACCGGGTTGACCGCGTAGGCGCCGGTGAACACGCCGGTCTTCGTCTTCGCCAGCTCCGAGCGCTCGAAGTCGCTCTTGCGGGCGGCGGCGTCCTGGTACGCCTTCACGGCCGCGGTCTGCTCGGGCGTTGTGATCCGCGACACCAGTGCGTGTTCGGGCGACAGCACCATGTAGGTGGCGCCGAACAGCGTGTCGGGTCGGGTGGTGAATACCGTGATGGTCGCGGTCTTGTCGGCGAGCGCGAAATGAACCTCCGCGCCCTCGCTCTTGCCGATCCAGTTCCGCTGCATCTGCTTGATCGACTCCGACCAGTCCAGGCCGACCAGGTCGTCGATGAGGCGCTCGGCGTAGGCGGTAATCCGCATCAGCCACTGGCGCAGCGGGCGGCGCTCGACCGGGTGGCCGCCGCGCTCGCTCTTGCCGTCGATCACCTCCTCGTTCGCCAGCACCGTCCCCAGCGCCGGGCACCAGTTCACCGGCACCTCGGCCTGATAAGCGAGGCGGTGGGCGTCGCGGTAGGCGCGGATTGTTGCATCGCCGCGAGCGGCTACTTCGTGGGGGATGGGCATGTCGGCGATGGGGCGGCCCTTCCCGACGGCAGTGTCGTACCAGGTGTCGTACAGCAGCAGGAAGATCCACTGCGTCCAGCGGAAGTAGGCGGGGTCGGTCGTATCGACCTCGCGGTCCCAGTCGTAGGAGAAGCCGAGCGACTGGATTTGGCGGCGGAAGGTGGCGATGTTCTGTTGCGTCGTGATCCGCGGGTGGACGTTCTTCTCGACGGCGTACTGCTCGGCCGGCAGGCCGTAGGCGTCCCAGCCCATCGGGTGGAGGACGTGGAAGCCGCGCATCCGCTTGAACCGGGACAGGATGTCGGTGGCCGTGTACCCCTCCGGGTGGCCGACGTGGAGGCCGGCCCCGCTCGGGTAGGGGAACATGTCCAGGACGTAGAACTTGGGCTTCCCCGCGGCTGCCGGCTCCCCGGGGTCGGGGGTGCGGAAGGTCTTGTTCGTCAGCCAGTACTGCTGCCACCGGCGCTCGATGTCGGCGGGGTTGTAACTCGGCATCGGCCTCGGCCTCGGATGGGTTGCCCGGTCTGGCTTACGGCGGCCGTCGCGCGTGTCAACGCGGAGGGGTGATGACCGAAGCCTGGGCCGGGTTCGCGTAGGAGGCTAACGCCGAACAGAATCCCCAGGCCGGAAATGACGTGGGGCCGGCGACACCGTAGCGTCGCCGGCCCCGCGGACACTCGGTTCTGTCCCAAGACTACGAGTCGCCCGCAGCCTTGCCTGCACCCTTCTTCTGACCAGGCGTCGTCGCAGGCGGCGTGGCGCCGGCCTTCAGATCGAAGTTGTGGGTGTTGGAGCCGGATGACATCTCGACGCTCAGCTTGGACGCCACGTTGTACTCGGCCGGGATCACCTGTGCAGTCTCCTCAAGTTCAGTGCCCGGGTCGTTCTCGCTCTTCAGCTTCTTCCCGGTCCCCTTCATCCACGTGATCTTCACAGTGTACTTGCCAGAGACCAGCTTGTCTGTCCGCTTGATCTCGTATCGCCCGTTGGTGATCCGGCCGGACGCTGCCGGTTCCTTTGTTCCCTCGGGGTAAAAGGCGATCCCCCCGTTATCGACAGGTTGGTTGTCGTAGTTCACAGTGCCCGAGACGCCCGCGCCACTCCCGCAACCGGAGACGATCACAGCGGCGAGGACGAACGGAACGAGCAGGAAGCGGAAGGGAGGCCGGGTCATGGCGAAAGCGTCTCGGAGAATGTGAAGGGGACCGGGCGGGGTTGTTCGGCCCCACCCGGTGCTCGGACGGCTCAGTCGAACGACACCGGCAGCCGGTCGTTCGGGTGCTGGAGCTTCTGCAGGGTGAACGGTGAGGCCAGCCCGAGGCCGCTGCAGAGGGCCGCCCCGTTGCACGCCGGGAACGAGGCATAGGTGTCATTCGGGTCGGCGTCCGTGCGGTCCGACAGGAAACGAACCCCGCCGTCGGCGAAGGCGAACTGCGTGCCGCCGGTGTGGAGGCTGCTGTACGCGAGGCGCTCGTTGTTACCGTTGGTCCAGGAGGCCTGGCCCACCGGGAGCCTCGGATTGATGCCGTACCCCGGCCGCCCCTCGAAGCTGGCGGTGGTGGAAGTGGTCCGGGCCGCCCACGTGCCGGCGACGTTCGTGGTCCCGTCTCGCTCGCCGAACAGGATGGTGTTGCTCGCCCCGTCGCGGATGGTGCCGGCGCTCAACGGGTTGGCCTCAGCCCCGCCGCTCACGCGGCCCGGCCCGAGGACTTCCTTGTTGCAGACGTAGTTGCTGGTGCCGAAGCTGTTGTGGTTCGTGTTCAGGTCGCCGAACGGGTCTGACGGGCAGCGGAAGATGGAGAGCTTGGTCTGGGCAAGGGTCAGGACGGCGGCGGACGGCCCGTTGATGCTGAGGTCCGGGGCGGCAACCACGCCCAGGCTCGTGTACAGGTTCCCTAGCTCGATCTGGGGCAGGATCATGGTGCCCCACGCCCAACCGGGATTGGGGGCGACCGCGCCCGTGGACGCGGTCAGCCAGCCCGGGGCGAAGGTCTTGTACACGTCCTGGTAAAGGTGCATGCCCAGGGCGAGTTGCTTCATGTTGTTGGCGCACTTCGTCCGGGAAGCGGCCTCGCGGACCTTCTGGACCGCCGGGAGGAGCAGCCCGATGAGGATGGCGATGATGGCGATCACCACCAGTAGCTCGATCAGGGTGAACGCCCGACGACGCGGGCTCGGAGGAGGCATGTTCGGAAGGACGGTCACGACCTTCTCCTGGGGAGTGGGGGCGAAACGGGATACGGGTAAAGAATGCGAGACGGGCTCTAGGTGCTTATGTTACGTGCCATTCGGGGCCGACGCCAGTCAAAAGGCGGGACTCGCGTCCATTTTTTTCTGACGTCGGTATCACCGTGGCCGGCCCGCCACTACTCCTTCGACGCCGCCCCGACCGAATGGTTTCACGAATCCCCGGGTGTTGACGCACCGGTCGCACGGGCCGTGTCGGCGTCGAGGTGGCGTGCCCCGACCACCCACAGCACGCCGCCGGCCAGGATCATCACCGACGTGATCAGGAACGCCGTGTTCAGGCTCCACACGTCGGCGGCCATGCCGATCAGCGGCGGCGAGATCACGTCGCCGAGCATGTGGATCACGAGGATGTTGACGGCGAACGCGGTCCCGCGGATGTCGGAGCGGGTGACGTTCGCCAGGATCGTGTTGGCCGGGCCGGTGTTCACGAACAGGCCGAACACGGCCACGAACAGCGGCAGCCACGCCCACGGGAACGGTACGAACAGCATCCCCACGAACACCGGGAACGACGCGATCGTCCCCCACCCGGCGACCTGGAAGTACGCCCCGCGGACGCCCTTCGCCCGTAGATTATCCCCGAGCCAGCCGCCGAGCAGCGTGGCCCCGAGCCCGGACACGACGACGATGATGCCGAAGCGGAAGTTCACGCCGGCGACCGTCGCCGAGTCCGCGGTCGGGGCCGCTTCGTAAACCCGCTCGCCGTACTGGCGCAACCGGTCCGGGCCGAGGAGCTCGAGCAGCCGCGCCTTGAACGCCGGGAAGTCGTATACGGTGTCGCCGGCCGCGGGCTGAAGCAGCGTCGTGACCTCGTCCGGCACCACCCGGTCGCCCTGGTTGGTCTTGAGCTCCTGCAGCTTCGCCACCGCCGCGGGGGTCAGCGCGAACCGGGCCTCGCGCTGGAAGATGTACGTGGACGCCCAGTTCGACACGCCCCCGAGCATGAACGTGGTACACGTCATGCCGGCGCAGCACAGCACGAACGACTTGATCCCCACGAGCTCGCGCACGACGGCGAAGTAGCTCGGCGCGGGGGGCGGGGCGGGGCTGCCGGCCGCGGCGGGTGCGTGGTGGACGCGCGGGTCGCGCATCAGGAAGCACAACCCGCCGAGAATGAGGCCGGGGACGACGACCACCTGGAACGCCGCCTGCCAGCCGAACGCCCCCGCCACCGCCCCACCGACCACGAAGCCCAGGGCACTGCCGACCGGAATCGCCATGTAGAACCACGACATCACCTTGCCGCGGTCGGCGACGGGGTACATGTCCGACAGCATCGCCGGCGCCACCGGCCCGTAGGCGGCCTCGCCGACGCCGACCAGGCAGCGCGTCAGGAGCAGGATCGCGTAAGCGTTCGCCAGCCCCGAGCCGCCGCTGGCGAGGCTCCACACCACGACGGCGATGCCGACCAGCGGCCAGCGCGAGCCGCGGTCGCCGAGCCAGCCGAACAGCGGCGAGAACAGCGTGTACGTGACGAGGAAGGCGCTGGTGAGGAGGCCGAGTTTGAAGTTCAGGTTGAGGTCGGTGGGGTCGAACAGGGCGGCGTCGAGTTGCAGCATCGGCAGCACGGCCGACAGCACCTGGCGGTCGATGTAGTTGAACAGGTTGATGGCGAGGAGGAGGACGAGGGCGGACTTCGCCCCCGGCACCGGCTCCCGCGGACCGGCCCCGCCCGGCGGCATCCCCGGCATGACCCCACCCCTGTCCGGAAGCGACCTGTTGATCGGCGGGCCTACGCTACGGTATAATCGCCCCCACGTCGATAACGACCCCGTACCGGGTGTCGCGGGAAAAATCCGTTCGCGCGCGGAATACCCGCCGGGCGGCCGCGAATACCCGGTCAGTTCAACCCCCCACAGGAGTCCGGCCATGTCGATCGACGACATCAAGAAGCGGTTCACGAACGAGATCAAGCTGCGGGCCTACGACGACAAGTACATCGACAAGGGCGAGGAGCGCGAGATCCTCCAGATCGCCATCCAGCTCGGCGTCAACATCGACAGCGCCCGCGGCGCCCTGGCGTCCGTCTGCGAGGACAGCAACTACATCCTCGAGAGCACGATCCTGCGGGACGTGAAGGACCAGGTCGAGACCGCCTCCGGGAACGACGGCAAGGTCGACCAGAAGGAGTTCGACCTGATCTTCCAGAACACCAAGCGGAAGATGCAGGGGAAGAAGAACGACCGCGAGATCAAGAAGATGATCGTCAACGTCATGGAGGAGACCGGCAACAACAAGGTGAAGACCGGCTGGTTCAGCGACTGGTACACCGCCCTGAAGCGCGACCTCGGCATGTAAGGGGTGGTGCCGCACGAGAGCCCGGGGACGGGCGTCCCCGGGCTTCCGCCCTTTACCCGGAGCCCCCGATGGAACGCACGTCGCTGGCCCTGCAGCCGAGCGAGGCCGTCGTCGCCCAGGCGGCGGCGACGATCTACGCCGCGTACCAGACCGCCGGCCGCGTGCCGGAGGGGGCGGAGCAGGACTGGATGCGGCGGGCCGTCCGCGAGGCGCTGTGGATCGCCCGCACCGCCGACGACGCCATCCGCAGCGACGGCGAGATGGGCTGACCTCCCGAAAGCCCGGGGACGGCCGTCCCCGGGCTTCGTGCGCGTGCGGGTTGCCGCCGTCGGGCCGTGGCACTACTAGTACACTTTCCGAATTCCCGGCCCCCGGTCAGGTGACATGGTCGCAACGAAGAATCTCGGTAAGAGCAAGCAGGGCCGCTGCCGGTTCTGCACCAAGGAAGGCTGCCCCCGGCCGACGTTCGTGGACTACAAGGATGTGGGGAACCTCAAGAAGCTGATCACGAGCCACGGCAAGCTCTACAGCCGCAAGCGGAGCGGGCTGTGCGCCCCGTACCAGCGGGCCGTGTCGATCGCGGTCAAGCGCGCCCGGTTCCTGGGGCTTCTCCCCTACGTCGGCGAGTGAGTCGCGCTCGGCGGTCCGAAAGCCCGGGGACGGCCGTCCCCGGGCTTTCGCCACTTCCAGAGCTCAGGGAGTGAGCCCGTGAGTGCGCACGTCGAAGCCGCGTTCGCCGAGGCGGTCCGCCTCCACCAGGCCGGCGACCTCGCCGCGGCCGAGCCCGGCTACCACCGCGTCCTCGAGATGAACCCCGCCCACCCCGGGGCGCTCACCAACCTCGGCGTCCTCGCGGCGAAGCGCGGCGACCTGGTCGCGGCCACGCAGCTCTACCAGGACGCCCTCGCGGCCAACCCCGGGCAGGTCGACGCCCACGTCAACCTCGGCAACATCCTCCGCAAGCTCGGCAAGCCGCACGACGCCGCCGCCGCGTACCAGAACGCCGTCCGCATCGACCCGAACCACGCGCGGGCGTACCTCAGCCTCGGCCTCGCCGTGTCCGACGCCGGCGACTGGGCCACCGCCGTCGACTGCTTCCGCCGGGCGGTGGGGCTCGACCCCGGCCTCGCCGACGGGTACAACCTGCTCGGCGACGCCCTCTACCGCACCGGCCGCCCGGCCGACGCCGTGGGGGTGTTCAAGGAGTACGTCGCCCGCTGCCCCGACGACGCCCGCGGCCACCACAACCTCGGCCTCGCCCTCGCCGGCGGCGGCGCGTACGAGGACGCCGTGCCGGAGCTGGAGCTCGCGGTGAAGCTTCGGCCGGACTACGCGGACGGCTTCAACTCGCTCGGCGTGGCGCTCGAAGCGCTCGGCCGCGCCGACGAGGCCCAGGAGCAGTACCGCGCGGCCATCGGCCTGCGCGAAGGCTTCCCGGACGCCTGGAGCAACCTCGGGACCAGCCTGACGGAACAGGGCCGCGTGCCCGAAGCCGTCGAGGCGCTGAACAAGGCTCTCGCCCTCCGCGCCGACCCCCGCACCGGCAGCAACCTCCTTCTCGCCCTGTGCTACAGCTCGGGTCACGACGCCAACGACCTGTTCCACGCCCACGCCGACTGGGCCGCGCGGCACGCCGACACGCTACGCGGCCCGCCGCCGCGGGTCGCCGACCCGTCGCCGGACCGGCGGCTGAAGGTCGGCTACGTCTCGGCCGACTTCCGCCAGCACACCGCGGCCGGGTTCATCGAACGGCTGCTGACGCACCACGACCGCAACCGCTTCCACGTCACCGGCTACGCGAACGTCACCCGGGCCGACGCGACGACCGACCGCCTCCGCCGCCTCGCCGACGGCTGGCGCCCGATCACGCACCTGTCCGACGCCCAGGTCGCGGAACAGGTCGCGGCCGACGAGATCGACGTCCTCGTGGACCTGAGCGGCCACACCGCCGGTAACCGCTTGCTGGCATTCGCGCGGAAGCCGGCGCCGGTTCAGGTCACGCTGTTCGGCTACCCCACGACGACGGGCTTGAAGGCGATCGACTACCGGGTGTCGGACCCGGTGGCGGACCCGCCGGGCGAGTCCGGCGAGCAGTACGCGGAGGCCGTGTTGCGGCTACCGGAGGTGGCCTGGGTGTACCGTCCGCCGGAGAACGCTCCGGAGCCGAACGCGCTGCCGGGGCTGTCCGGCCGGTCGTTCACGTTCGGCTGCCTGAACAACCCGGCGAAGCTGTCCGACGCGTGCGTGGCGACGTGGTCGCGCGTCCTGAAGGCGGTGCCGAAGTCGCGGCTGGTGCTGCTCGGCGGTCGGTCGGCGGAGGCGGCCCGCGCGGCCACCGACCGGTTCACGCGGCACGGCGTCGCGTCCGACCGGCTGGAGGTGGTGTACCGTCTCCCCCCGGCCGAGTACTTCGAGGCGTACCAGCCGATCGACCTGGCGCTCGACCCGTTCCCGTACAACGGCGGCGTGACGACGTGCGACGCCCTGTGGATGGGCGTGCCGGTGCTGACCGTGACCGGCACCGACTACCGCAGCCGGCAGGGGGCGAGCATTCTGACGAACCTGGGGTTGGCAGAGTTCGTGGCCGACTCGCCGGACAAGATGGTGGAGTTGGCGGCGAGTTGGGCCGACCAGCGGGCGGGTCTCGCCGACCTGCGCGGGTCGCTGCGGGAGATGCTGAAGGAGAGCCCGCTGACGGACGCGCCGCGCTACGTGCGGCACCTGGAGGCGGCGTTCCGCGGGGTGTGGAAGCAGACAGTGTAATTGCCGCTTGCGGCTTCGCGCCGAGCAGTTCTCATCGCTCGCCGCAATCGGCAAGCGGCAACTACACTATTACCCCGCCCGCTGCTGCCGCTCGTCCTCGTACTTGTGCAGCTTGTTGTACAGCGTCTTGAGGCTGATCCCCAGCAAAGGTTTACGCCAAGCCCCGCCGTGAAGGGCACGGAATTGGGGCACGGAATTCAGCATCGCCGGGGGCTTCCCGGCATGGCAAGGCACAGTGACGGCCCGTGGTATCGGAAGGCGAAGGATACTTGGTACGTCTGGCACGGCGGCCGTCAGCACTCGCTCAAGGTGAAGGGGAAGGGGAACCGGGCGGACGCCGTGAAGGCGTGGCACCAGCTCATGGCCGAGGACAAGGCCGAGCCGCCGGGGCCGTCCGTGAGGCCGAGGCCGGTGAGGACACCCCCGGCCCCGCCCGAAGCCGAAGTGACCGTGAAGGCCGTGGCCGACGCCTTCCTGGCAGATGCCCAGACCCGGTGCAAGCCGGAGAGCATGTCCGTCTACCGGTCGGCCCTCGGCCGCTTCGCCAAGCGGTTCGGAAGCCGACCGGCCCTCAGCCTCCGACCGTTCGACGCCGAGGGCTTCGCCAACCGTCCGGATTGGTCGCCCTCAACCCGGAATACCTGGCTGTCCGCAGTGGCCACGGCCTTCCGCTGGGCCGTCCGATCCGGGCTGATCCCGGCGAACCCGC
>Ga0105048_10009007_pt1 | contig 15926 bp, 14 predicted proteins | sample MAT05_FD_78382 | JGI IMG/M metagenome (GOLD analysis project Ga0105048, IMG submission 78382) | Freshwater microbial communities from Lake Fryxell liftoff mats and glacier meltwater in Antarctica - MAT-05 | ecosystem: Environmental > Aquatic > Freshwater > Ice > Liftoff microbial mat | place...
CAGCGACACCATCACACGCTCCCACGTGGCTTCATACCCCTGCAACACGCGCACATGGATGCGTGCGTCAATGCGCCGACCATCCAACGCGTAATTGACGGTCTGGTTGGAAAACTCCAGTGTGCCGCTCCAGAGGTAGTTCATCTCGGTCAGCATCTGCCCCAGTGTGTCATCTCGAAATACCTCGGGCAAGCGCGACACCAACTCTTGCTGGCTGCTGGCTGCAAATAAAGCGAGGGTTTGTCGATTCACCTTTAGTACCTTGAGGCAGGCTGCGCACTGCTGCAGCAAGGCAGGTGTTTGCACCACGTGCGCAGACAAGTCGGTCACGCCCTGGGCGCGCCATCTATCGAACAAGCGCTTGAGCGCGCTGTAGTCTTCCAGCCACAGCGAAATGGGAGCCGATTCAAACATCAGCTCAAAATCTGTCTCAGGGTTCAACTGGGCCATACCAACTCCTCCATAGCGCCATTGTCTACCAGCGCACACGCTAATTCACCCTTACTTTACGCCGCGCACCGTTCACAGACGGGTAAACTATTTACCATGTGCCAACTCCTTGGAATGAACAGCTTGCTGCCCGCCAGCCTGACGCTCAGCTTTAACGGCTTTTCGCAGCGCGGCGGCTGCACCGACCACCATTCAGATGGCTGGGGCATAGCATTCTTTGAGAGCGACGGCCAAAAGCCTGGCAAAGCGGCGCGCTATTTTGTAGACAAAGAAAGCGCCGCCACCTCGCCCATTGCGCAAATGCTGCGCACCTACCCCATCAAAAGCCACAACGTGGTGGCCCATGTGCGCAAGGCTACTGTGGGCAAGGTCGCCCTAGAGAACTGCCACCCCTTTGTGCGCGAGCTTTGGGGCCGCTACTGGGTGTTTGCGCACAACGGCGACCTGAAAGATTTCAACCCCGCGTTGCATGGTGCCTACAAACCCGTTGGCGACACCGATAGCGAGTTGGCCTTTTGCTGGCTACTGCAAGAGCTGAACAAATCACACTTTGGCGTGCCAAGCGTGGAGGAACTGACCCACTCACTGCGCGAACTGGTGCCGCGCATTGCCAAACACGGCACCTTCAATTTCTTGTTGAGCAACGGCCAGGCTTTGTGGACCCACGCCTCTACCCGCCTGCACTATGTGCAACGCCAGCACCCGTTCGCCCATGTGCAACTCAAGGACGAAGACGTGAAGGTGGACCTGGCCGCGCTGAACAGCCCCGAAGACCGCCTGATCATTGTGGTGACCGAACCCCTCACCACCAACGAAAACTGGGTGGCCATGCAGCCCGGGGAGTTCAAGGTGTTTGTGGATGGGGCGGTTTTGGCTTAGGCCAGCGCATCAAATATTGGCTTGGGGAGAAATTTCTCAACGGTGTTTGAATACATTGGTACTCCAATGCTTCGGCGCAAAGATTTCTAAGTACTTTCCCTTAAGCAAGGCCCCATTCCGAGGGGAGTTTGGGCATGCTTTCCCCGTCAGCTTCATGTCAGGATTGTCGTTTTTTCGAATGGCGGCCTTTCTTTTGTCGCACTCCAAAGCGACGACGCGGAACACAAATGCCTATTTACCCAATGAAATTAGGGCTAATAGACAACCAACTTTCCATTCCTAGAATCCGCAAATTCACTGTGGTGCAAGGAATGGAGATTTATGTTGTTAGCAGTTGTTATTGCAAAAAGCCTGATTGAGCTCTCGCTGATGTTCATCGTTGCGCGGTTTGTGCTGGGCATACTGGCCGGGCCTAAGCGTGACAACAATGTCTTCTGGCAACTGCTCGACGTAGCCTCCAAGCCCGCCCTATGGCTTACGCGCCGGGTCAGTCCAAAGCTGATTTTGGACCAACACATTCCTTTGGCTGCCACAAGCTGGTTGTTGATTGCTTGGGTGCTCGTCTTGCAAATGAAGATTGACCTTTGCCTTGCCATGGGAGTCGCCGCATGCCAGTAAACCTTACCCAAGCGATCGCAGGGCCAAGCACTTTGAGTCGCTCTTCCGCGCTATGGCTGCGTTACAAGGCCAAGGCCCTGCTGGTCTTAGGTTTGCGCAGCAGGGCGGTGTCTGTCTTCCAGGAAATTCTGGCTCTGGCGCCAGACGACAAGTTGGCGCTCAACAGCTTGGGCTACGAGGCGATGACCCATGGCCGCATGTTGGAGGCAATGGGCTTCTTCGAGAGGCTTGTGCATCAGACACCCAATGAATGCAATGCCCTTTTCAACCTGGGTTTTGTCAGAGAAGCCCTTGGCCATAGCGAAGACGCCGAGCACGCGTTCCGGACGGCTATCCGCCTTGACGAAAAGATGGATCGCGCCTGGTATGGCCTCGGCCTTGCCTTGGTGCGTCAACGGCGCTTTGAAGAGTCCTTACAGGCCTTTCAACGCAACACCCAATTGCAGTCGATGAGCCCATTTGCTTGGTACCAGATGGCGCGGGTTCACATAGAAATGAACCAACCCGATGAGGCACTGGCGGTGATGCGCCATCTCAGCGGGTTCGAGCCCAAGGTAGCCGCCCAGCTGGAGCGTGAGACCGGACTGAAATTGAATAGCCCGGCATAACCGGGCGGGGCAGGGGGAAGGGTAGACGTGGTTGGTTAGTTCGGTCAAATCTTAACAACAAGGAGACAAAGATGCAGCTCACTGCAAAGCACCGAGAGTATTGGGGTAAAAATTTAAAGATAACAGGGCTGTTGCTGGCTTTGTGGTTCTTTGTAACGTTCGTGTTGATTTACTTCGCACGGGATTTGACGTTCAGTTTTTTTGGCTGGCCGTTCTCGTTCTGGTTAGCAGCGCAAGGCGCGTTGGTGGTGTATTGCCTAATTATTTGGTACTACGCCCGCTACATGAATAACCTTGATAAGGAATACGGCGTGGCCGAAGGAGAATCAACATGAGCGTTTTTGGCGGCGCTGGCCAGACCCAAGGCCAGTTTAAAAGTTCTCTTAACAAAGTTTTCATCTGGTACGGCGGTGGCTTTGCTGCCTTCGTGATAGTGCTGGCCATTCTTGAGCAAATGGGATTGCCCAAGGAGTACATCGGCTACGCGTTTCTGGCCGCTACGGTGCTGCTGTATGGCGGCATCGGCGTGATGAGCCGAACCAACGACGCAGCCGAGTACTATGTGGCCGGCCGTCGTGTGCCTGCCATGTACAACGGCATGGCCACTGGCTCGGACTGGATGTCGGCGGCATCGTTCATCGGTATGGCCGGAACGCTGTACCTGACGGGCTATGGTGGCTTGGCCTTTATCCTGGGCTGGACCGGCGGCTACTGCCTGGTTGCGCTGTTCTTGGCACCTTACTTACGCAAGTTTGGTCAGTTCACCATTCCAGACTTTTTGGGCGCGCGCTACGGTGGCAACATGGCACGTCTGATCGGCGTGTTCGCTGCCATCCTGGTGTCGTTCGTCTATGTGGTGGCACAGATCTTCGGCGTCGGCCTCATCACCGCCCGCTTGACCGGTCTGTCGTTTGAGGTGGGGGTGTACGTTGGTTTGGCCGGTATTCTGGTTTGCTCGTTTCTGGGTGGCATGCGTGCGGTTACCTGGACACAGGTGGCTCAGTACCTGATCCTGATCGTTGCCTACATGATTCCTGTGGTCTGGTTGTCGGTGAAGCACACCAACATGCCCGTGCCGCAAATATCCTACGGCTACCTGCTGGAAAAGGTATCAGCGAAAGAAGAGCAGTTGCTGAAAGACCCGAAGGAACTGGAAGTACGCGGCATCTTCAAGGCGCGTTCCGATGCGGCGGTTGAGAAGCTGAAAGACGTGCCAGCCTCCATGGCAGCTGACAAAGCGGCTGCAACCAAGAAGCTGGACGATCTGAAAGCCGCCAACGGCCCGGCAGCAGACATCAAGGCTGCAGAAACTGCACTGGCAGCCTTGCCCAAGGATGAGGCAGCAGCCAAAGCAGCCTACAACGCTGCGCGCACCTCTAATGCAGCGCGTGCCGCCCCTCCGCTGCGCCATGCCGAGCCCTTCCCTGGCAAGGACGAAGCTGCACGGGATGTTTCGCGCAAGAACTTCCTGGCGCTGGTGTTCTGCTTGATGATTGGTACTGCCGCTTTACCCCACATTCTGATGCGCTTCTACACCGTACCTTCGGTGCGAGAAGCTCGTCAGTCGGTAGCTTGGTCGCTGTTCTTTATCTCGCTGCTGTACTTCACGGCACCGGCTCTGGCAGTGCTGGTCAAGTTCGACATTTACACGCTGCTCGTGGGCACGCCTATGGACCAATTGCCGGGTTGGATTGCGCGATGGAGTGTGGTGGACCCCACGCTGATGGCGGTGTCAGACATCAACAAGGACGGAATATTGCAGCTGGCTGAAATCCGACTTGGTGGTGACATTGTGGTGCTTGCCACGCCCGAGATCGGCGGCTTGCCGTTCGTGATCTCTGGCCTGGTGGCTGCTGGTGGTCTGGCGGCAGCGTTGTCTACGGCGGATGGCCTGTTGCTGACGATTGCCAATGCCTTGTCGCACGACGTGTACTATAAAGTTATCGATCCCAATGCATCTGCAACTCGCCGTGTCGCGATCTCCAAGTCGATCTTGATCGTCGTGGCGCTGGCGGCTGCTTATGTGGCGTCGTTACGCATGGCGGATATTTTGTTCCTGGTGTCGGCGGCCTTCTCGTTTGCTGCTGCTGCATTCTTCCCGGCGCTGGTGCTTGGCATTTTCTGGAAGCGCGCCAATAAGTGGGGGGCATCACTCGGTATGGTGGTCGGCCTGGGAATCACTTTTTACTACATGGCCACCACCCATCCCTGGATGTATGGTTTGTTCCACGGGCAGGCACTGACGCCTGAGGTGCTGAAGGCCAATACCTGGTGGGATATTGCCCCCATCTCGGCCGGTGTGTTTGGTGTGCCACTGGGCTTTGCGGTGATCATCATCGTGTCACTGTTGACCAAAGAGCCTTCCAAGGAAGTTCAGGATTTGGTTGAGCATGTACGGTTCCCGAGCTTTGATGGCTCTACTTCACAGGGTAGCGCAGCACACTGACCTTCTGATGCATGGGGCTGGCGGCCCGCCCGCCAGCCCAAAGCCTTATTAAAAATCCCCGGCTCCGGACAGTAGCCGGGGATTTTTTCTTTTTGGAGGTTAGCCGACACGACCAATCCAATGGCTGTGAGCCGCCAGCCCTTGCACATCACGCCAGCTGTGGCATTGGGCAGCCACCTTGGGCCAGATGCGCAGCAGCAGCTCGCACTCGGCCAGCGTATCTGCAGCTGCCTGGTGGCGCTCTGCGCACTGAATACCGAAATGGGCCATCCAGTCATCCAACGCACGCGCCGCAACATGCTCATGGGTCACAGAACAAAGCTGAGCGATGTCGACCCAGGGGTTGCGCAGGGGCTTGCCCAAATGGTTGCGGACGTACCCGGTTGACCATCGTCGCGTCGAAGTGAGAATGGAATGCCAACAGGGGAGACGCGCCAGCGAAATCAGCGAAGGCTTGCATCGCTTCCTGCGGCGCGAGTCCATCGCGCTGGCGCTGAACGCCGATGCCGTGGGCCAGGCAGAAGATACGTGCGGCATTCACAAAAATTGCCGTTCCAGACAGCTTCAAGTCCAGCAAGCCTTGGTCATCGGTATCCAGCGCGCCGCGCCAGTTCAGCGGGGTGTGGCCGGTAAGGGCATTGAGGGCTAGCTGCTTAAAGAATCGGGGTGTAGCCCGAGCGCTGGCTGTTATCTTGCTGCGCAAAGTTTCCGCCAGCTTGCTGTCGCCTGCCAGAGGTCGGAAGTCAAAGTAGATGGATGCGTTGAGCAAGTCTTGCGGTGACCCTTGGGCTATCCATTGGCTAAACCGCGCGAATATGCTCTCGCGGTGCGGCTTCAATGCCATTGGGCAAGATCAGCGCATTGTCCTGGTCAGTTGCAATCGTCTGTTCGCTGCGTCCTGCACGCCTTGCCCCAGCAGATTGCGGGCAAGACGCCGGATCTCCTGTGCCGCAGCTTGCAGGGCCGCCACGTTTTTGGCTACTCGTGGGGTATGACTGACGCCTTGGAGGCTCAGGCGTTGCGATGCGAAAAGGTCACGCTCAGAGACCATACCGATGGCGATGCCGCCCTTTGTCACGGGAACATGGCGCAGGCTGTAGCGTGACATCAACAGGGCTGCATCTTCCGCCGTGTCGTGGATCGTCAGGATGCCGCAGGGTCGCCCGACAGCATCGACCACCAGCATGGAGCCCACACGCGTTTCATGCATGACTTGCAAAGCATCTAGTAGAGGGGTCTCTACAGCGCAATTGATGGGCGGTGTCCCAATGAGTGTGCCCAAGGGGCTCTCCAGCGTCTGCTGGGCTGCTGCATGCGTGGCGGAGTAATCGGCAAAAGTGGCCTGCAGGGCCTGCCGCGGGCGGCGAGTGCATGCATCGCAGGCGTCGGCCAGGCCAGCATGAACGTATCGCCGCACGCCAAGTAGGTGGCTGTGACGGCGCGCCCGACAAGGGCGGCACTGACCGGGAAGAGGTCGCCGACTTCGTAGGCAAAGACCCCCATTTGCTCGGCCAGGCCCTGCGTGCCGCGAACTGCGCCCTGACGCACGAAATACAGGTGTTGCACCGCGCCGTTGGTGGGCTGGAGCAGGCACTCGTCAGGGGCAAAGTACTGCTGTTGGCTATGACTCAGAAAATAGTCCACATCGGCAGCATCCATTTGCGCAAAAGGCGGATGCTGCACCAAGTCCTACCGAAGATTACTCAGCAGGCTTGGTGACGGTTTTAGCGCAGTGCCTGGACTTGGATGCAGGGCGGGCATTGTGGTCTCAGAAAGAAAAGTAAATCGGTACCCCAAACACTCGAAGCCAAGTATCCCACCGAAAACTGGACCAGCCGAACACGCTCACCTTCAGTCACTACCCAAACGACCCAGAAATTTCGACCTGTCATCGGAAACTACCCGCTACGCAAGCGATGGACACCCCAAGTCAGTTGGTAGGAGCGGCGGCAACTGTCTTATGAGACGCACTTTTTGATGGGTTATCTAGGTTCAAAATCTGGGTTGATGCGGATGAAGTTAATGCCCCTTACCCGCTCGCTGTCGTATACCAATCCACTGATATTGTCTTGGGCATTGCGCTGCACGCGCAAAAGAAAGTCGGGGCCCCGCCACAGGTCGGGTGCCACGCTCTGTACCAACGGATTCGCTAGCCCGCGCGACTGCAATTGCAGTGCTAGTCCCTTGTGTTGCTGCACATCCCAGGTCACACCCAGTTCTTCGCTGACAAAGCTGCCGACCATGGCCGCAGTGTCGGCTTTGTTCGCGTGGTACGGGGCCAAACGGGCAAATTTTTTGACTGACCCGTCATGACAGCTGCGCATCACCATGCCGTGGGGCGTGAGCTGTAGCAAGGTCATTCCGCTGGGGGTTTGCACCACGTCTTGCGCCACCGTGCTGATTACGGTGGCGCCCTCAGCATGCTGCCACAGCAAGTTGCCTTGGCTGTTCAGGGCTATTCGTATGACTTCTGCGCCTTGATCTTCAAGGTACTGACCAACAAAGCCACTGGCATCGATAGCCACAGCGTTGGGTGTTGTAGCCTTTCGTGCAGATTTTCTGCGGGTGTCTGGCAACACATGTCGAGATAACACAATGTCTACCACTTGCTCGACGAGCGCATTGGGATCGGCTTCTGCGGTGTTGCAGGTCAATGCCAGTCCAAGTTGTTGTTCCGGGAACCGCATGTAGGTCGCGCGGTATCCAGCCCAAGAGCCATCATGCAAGATACGTTTAAGGCCGCGGTACCGGTCGATCTCCAAACCCAGCGCATAGGATAGCCTTTCCCCATTGGCGAGTTGCCCAGGCGTTTGCAAAGCGCGCACGACGGCAGGCGGCAGAACGTGCGGGTTGGCCAATTCCGCATCCCACAATACCAAATCTTGCACCGAAGACTGCACCGCACCATCACCCGGTTGGTTCCAGTTGGCCATGTTGATAGCGTAGCCAAGGTCCGTCTGGCGGTAGGCGGTGGCCCTGCGCGGTACCACTTGGGTGTGGTCAGTACGCACATGGCTTACCTTCATGCGCAAGGGTTGAAAGACTCTTTGCTGTAAGAACGCGTCCAAGCCCATGCCGCTCACACGCTCTGCCACCAATGCAGCGAGAAAGTAGCCGCTATTGCTGTAGCTAAATTGACTCCCTGGTACGAAGTTAAGCTTGGCTTGTGCGCGCACCACGCGCAGCGCAGCTGCTTCACCCGTAGGGTCTTCTTCCGCATAACCGGCCATAAGCAGGAGCTCGTTGTAATCCCGCAAGCCAGCGGTATGCCACAGCATCTGCTCCAGAGTAATGTTGTCATGTGCAGCCGATAACTCAGGCAAGTATTGGCGCACACGGTCTTGAAGGCTCAACTTGCCGTCGTGTGCCAGTAGCGCAATGGCCAATGCGGTGAACTGCTTCGAGGTGGAGCCAATGTCAAACACCGTATGGGGTTTGATAGGTACGCTATGGCTCAGTTCAGCAAGCCCATAACCACGGGCGAACAGCACCTTGCCGTTACGGTAGATGCCCAATGCACAGCCAGGTGTGTCGTTGGTGTATTGCGCAAACACCTGGTTGATTTTTTTGTGGTCTACGGCCAGCAAGGGCGGAGCAGCCAGCGCGTAGGCGGTGGTCATGGATAGAAACAGCGATAGGCTGCACCAAAATAGACGGTAACTGGGAAGACGAGGCACGGGCAATTGGGGGGCGTTAAAAGCGTTGATTTTGGCAGATGCGTGCACCGTGGCCGCGCTACCCGGCGACTTCCTGAGAATGGGTATCAACGCGGATCTAATCCAGGCTTGTCGATATCACCAAAAAGAAAAATAGGCTGTAGCCCCCGTATTAATTGACTGTACCGCTATGTATTTTCTAGCGTTTCATGCTTGTCACCACGGTGCGCACGAAGGCCTGCTGGAGATGCGCAAAGTCCCACTGCTCAACAAGACAGCAGGACGTTGCTTCTGCCGGCGTGCGGGTCTGGGCTCCGTCCCCGTCGGCCACCCTGCCCCATCGCAGCACGTTCACCGAGTTGGGCACCCCCGGCCGGGTGCGGGATGAGACGGCCGTACCTGCCTGCACCACCCACAGCGGGCGTGGCAGCCCCTGCAGCTCCAAGGCGTATGGCAGATGAATGTGCCCGCCCATCACCAAGTCTGCCCCAGCAGCCGACCAAGCCCGCGTGGCCGCGCTGTGGCCGCGCATCAGGTTGGCCCGGTCCTGGGCTTGGGTTACAGCCACCGGTTGGTGCACGACGACCATGCTCAGCTGGCGTGGGCTGGCTGCAGCCAGAAGCTTTGCCACACGGTCAATTTGCGCCGCAGACACCTCACCATTCTTGTGCCGCCAGGCCCGTGTGGTGTTGACGCCAATGACCAGCAGATCTTGCGTGGAGTGCACCGGTTCAAGCTCGGCACCAAACGCCGTGGCGTAGCGCGCATAGGGCCGAGTTAAGCGCGCCCAAAGGTCAAAAAGCGCAATGTCGTGGTTGCCGGGGATGGCCAGCACCGGCGCGCCCAGCCGGTCCACGAAGGCTTTGGCTGCCCGAAACTGGGCCGGTCGCGCACGCTGGGTGATGTCGCCGGACAGCACCACCAGATCGGGACTAACTTCAGCCGCCAGTGCCACCAGAGCCTCGACCACCTGCGGCTGCTCGGTGCCGAAGTGGGTATCAGAAATCTGCAGCAGGACACTCATGCCGAAGCTGCTGGTGCCGCCGCCAAGCCTGCGGTTTCGGGTGCCAGAAGCAGGTACAGGGGTTTGTCCAGCACACGGATGTGGATAGGCGAGCGCATGTGGGCCACCTCGCCATCGAACGCCACCACCACATCCCTGCGACCGGGGGTCAGTGTGGGCTTCACCACCATCTGATGGAATTCGAAACCTTCCACGCCAGCGGCCTCGCCCAGCCTGCCCATCGCGCCGTGCAGTAGCAGCCCCACCATCGACAGCGAACTAATGGGCCGCAGCATCACTGCGGCCATGCTGCCGTCGCCAGGCGTACCAGCGAGGGTGTCTTGCGGCTCGGCACCAAACTGCTGCAACTGCAGGCGGTTGTTGCCGACGAACAGGGTCAGCGTCTGCACATCGCGCTCCGTGGCACCCATCTCGATGTGCAGCCGCAAGCGGCGTTGCGCGCGCAGCAGCGTGGCGCACGCTGCCACAAACGCCACCCAGCGGCTGCGGCCAAAGCGCGCCTTGTAGGTCTCGCGGTCCTGCAACAGTTCGGGGTAAACGCCCAGGCTGGCGTTGACCAGGAAAACCTGTTCATTGATGGCCGCCACCTGAACGGGTGTCGGACGCGCGTCCAGCAGGAACTGCATGGCTGCGGCCGGGTCGGTGGGAATGCCGTGAGTTCGGGCAAAGTAGTTGAAAGTGCCGTAAGGAACCACCCCCATCGCGCAACCGGCTGCGTGCGCGGCCTGGGCCACCGTGTTGAGGCTGCCATCGCCACCCACCGCGACCACCGCCGTACTGCGCTTCACAGCCGCCGCTGCGGCTTGGGTGGCCACATGCAGCAGCTCGGCAGGACGACAAATCAACAGCTCACCCGTTCGCCCCTGCGCCGCCAGTGCTGCTTCGATCACGGCCCGCTTGGCATCGATGTCGAGGGCGCCTGCTGCCGAGTTGATGACGAACAGCAGCTCCGCAGCCGGGTCAAGCCTCGGGGGCGGGCTTGCATCCATTAATCGTGCCGCAGCAGGTCGCCAAACACAGTGTGATCGCCATCCCGGCGATCATCGCCTGGCGCGTCGTACAAGACCAACCAGCTCGGCTTGCCACCTGCAAGCTCGGGTGGCAGATCACAAATCGCTTCGGCGCGATTCGTGCCGCGTCCATGCGGCAGCGAAACGGACGACGTGAGCGCCTCTTCAAAGCGGACTGGCTCGCGGTTGGCCTGCAGCAAGGGCCTGGCATTTGACCATTTGAAAACACGAATCTCGCCGTTGAGCACCATCGTTGGCCCCGCCAGGATGTACAGATCGTCACCCGAAAAATGCAAATCGCGAATGCCCAGACCGTCAAGCTGCAAGAAATGCTTGCGCAAGAGGGTTCCCTTGCCATCCAGCGGTGCCAAGCGAAGTTGGTCGCTGCGCGTTTCGACTGCAATTTCAAGCACCGCCGACCAGCCACGCAACACCGGCCCACGCAAGCCGAGCAAGAGCCGATTGCCATCAACGGCGAGCCCTTCAATGTCGAAGCCGTTGTCCTTGCCGGGAATGGCCATGTAGGGCCCGAAGTGCGGGTCATCGGCCAGCGCGCGGGTGAGCAGATTGTCTTGGGCATCACCTTTCAGGCGCAAGGCGCGTCGGCCGTCCTTGGCTTTGCGGACCAAGCACGGCTGGCCTTGTTCATTGGGCTCAATGGGCAGGCAGGCCAGCAACCGGCGGTTGCGGTCCAGGGTTAGCTTGGCCAGGCGCTTGGCGTTGCCGGCGTGGTCGCCATCTGCGCGGGCATTCTTGCGCTTCAAGCCATGCGAGCCCACCACCCACAGCCAGCCGTCAGCCACCGCCATGCCTTCAAGGTCAGCCTCCTCGTCTGCAGCACCGGGCAAGTCCAGCAGCTCGGCCAGCGGGAAGTCCTGCACCTCCCCATACCGCAGCGTTTCTTTGCCAGTCGGGCGCAACCGGCGCAGCCGGTCGATGCCACAGGCCTCGTCACCAGCAACCCACAGCCAGTCGCCGGAGAAGGCGGCACCCGAGAGGTTGGTTTTTACCAGCGATTCAGGGCTGAATTCCAGCCGCACAGCATTTGCAATTCGGGAATTGGGCATGGTTTGGGTCTCCTTGGGGTGGCGCGCTATGGAGCTTGGTCGCGTACAAATCGCGCGTCGGCAGTACAACACTCGCGGCAGAGTAACGCATCGCGTCCGCTGAGTAACTGTGTGGGGGATTCGAGCGCAGGTCTATCCGGTATTCAAGCGCGCTACTGTTGGCCAACACCACTGCGCCAACTGTGCCTTTAGTGACCCTTGCTCTAAACCGCCACCTCCAACGCGTCCACAAACATCGCAGCTACATCAAACCCAGTCTGGTCGGTGATCTCCTGAAAGCAAGTCGGGCTGGTCACATTGATTTCGGTGAGGCTGTCGCCAATCACGTCCAAGCCCACCAGCAGTAAACCGCGTGCAGCCAGAATGGGGCCCAAGGCGTTGGCAATGGCCCAGTCCGATTCACTCAACGGCATTGCCACGCCCTTGCCACCCACGGCCAAGTTGCCACGCACCTCGCTGCCCTGTGGAATGCGCGCCAGGCAAAACGGTACGGGCTTGCCACCAATGACCAGTATGCGTTTGTCACCCTCGGTAATGGCGGGCAGAAACTTCTGCACCATCACAGTCTGGGCACCGTCTTTGTTCAGCGTCTCAATGATGCCACCCAGGTTGAGCCCGTCTTCTTTGACGCGAAAGATACCCATGCCGCCCATGCCGTCCAGCGGTTTGAGGATGATGTCTTTGTGCTCAGCGTGGAAGTGTTTGATTGCCTCTGCCTCGCGCGTCACCAGCGTGGGGCCGATGAACTGGGGGAACTCCAGAATCGCCAGCTTCTCCGGGTGGTCGCGCAGCGCCCGCGGTTTGTTAAATACACTGGCACCCTCGCGTTCGGCCTGCTCCAGCAGGTGCGTTGCATAGAAGAACTCGCTGTCAAACGGTGGATCTTTGCGCATGACCACGGCGCCAAAGTCCTTGATAGCCCGCACTTCAGCGGACGTCCCGGCAAACCACCTATTTGAATCACCCGTGAGCGTAATAGCCCGCATTTGGGCCTGTACAACACCCCCACGTTCCCACCGCAGTTGCTGCGGCTCGCAGGCCACGATACGGTGGCCACGGCGCTGCGCCTCGCGCATTATCGCAAAGGTGGTGTCTTTGTAGATCTTGAAAGACTCAAGGGGATCGGCGACAAAAAGGATTTCCATGGCGTACTACCCGCTGGTTTTATGTAAAAGAATTGAGGACTCTACAGGGCTTGATCTCATCCGAGTTTTGCAGGGTCAAGCGAAAGCCGTTAGGCAGGAGGATCTTGGGCCACAGTTCTACGCCCCATATGCTGCACCAACAGGGCCAATGCACCCGCCACCACGCCCCAGAACGCTGAACCCACACCCGCCACGACAACGCCACTAAGCGTCACCAGGAAGGTGATGATGGCCGCCTCGCGATGCGCCTCTTCGCGCAGAGAGGACGCCAAGGCATTGCCAATGGTGCCCAGCAACGCCAGACCGGCAATGGCGGCCACCAGCTCCTTGGGAAAGGCCGCCAGCACACCAGTGATGGCCGCGCCAAGCAAGCCAATCACGACGTAAATGGCACCGCAGGACACGGCAGCGGTGTAGCGCCGCTCGGGACGGCTGTGGGCCTCTGGCCCCATGCAAATGGCAGCGGTGATAGCACTCAGGTTCAAGGCAAAGGCGCCAAAAGGTGCCAGTACCAAAGTGGCCAGGCCGGTCAGCGTGATGACCTTCGAGATGGGGATTCCCGCATCACCACCGCTGGCGCGTTGGTCGCCAAAGCCGCTGGCCTGGATAGCGGCAACGCCCGGCAGATTTTGCGAGGCCATGGTCACTATGAACAGCGGCAGTGCCAGGCTGACAAATGCGGCAAAACTGAAGCTGGGGGCCACAAACACCGGCATCGCTAAGCCAAATACGACTCTAGCCCCCGTAAAACCTGATGTTATAGCTACAAATATAATAGCAACCAACAGTGTCACTGGCACCGCATAACGCGGCCACCAGCGCTTGCCCACCAGGTAGGCGAACAGCATAGCCACCACCAGTGGCAAGGCGGTCTGAGCCGCCGAGAAACCCGACAGACCAAAGCGCGTCAGCACACCGGCCAGCAAGGCTGAGGCAACAGCCAATGGAATGCGGTTCATAACCCGCTCAAATAAGCCGGTCACCCCCGACAGCGTGATCAACACGGCGCAGACCATGAAGGCACCTACAGCCTCTTGCATGGAAAAGCCCCCCAGCGCACCCGCACTGGCCAGCACCGCCGCGCCTGGCGTGCTCCAGGCAACCATGATGGGCTTCTTTAACCACAGCGATGGCACCAAGGTGCACAGCCCCATGCCCAGGCCCAACGCCCACATCCACGAAGCCATCATCTCGGGCGTCGCGTTGAAAGCTTGTGCAGCCTGGAACACGATGGCCACCGAACTGGTGAAACCCACCAGCACGGCCACGAAGCCAGCGGTGAATGCAGAGAGGCTGAGGTCTTTGAAAAAATACATGCGAACGATTGTGACAGCGGCCCAGCCGCCATACATGTGATCCGAGCAGGCGGGTTGACTGGTTGAAGCGAATGGACTAGGTTGGGCAAGGCACTGGCGGTCCGAACGGGGGAGGCAGACGGCTACTTTCTCTGCCCGCAATTCACCAGTTGAAGGTACTATGGGTTCCACGATTGAAACCGGAGCCACCATGGCAGCACTTGTCAAGAGGTACGTGGCCCACGTAGGCTTCGCACTCGCCATGCTCGTTATTCTGGTCATGGGCGGTACGCTCTATGAAGTAAGCCATAGCCAACTCGAGTCCTCGCGGTGGGTCAACCATAGTCAAGAAGTGTTGCGGGCTTTTACCGAAATCGACGGCTCGGTCAGTGCTGCGGAATCTGCCCAACGCGGCTACCTCCTATCGGGCAACGAAACATTCTTGACTGATCGTGACCGCGCAATCACAAAAACCAATGGCTCGGTGCAATTTGTCAAGAATCTGACAATGGATAACTCCAAGCAACGAGAGAGGACGCAATTACTGGAGGAAATGGTCGCCAAACGCTTTGCGATCATGCATGACACTGCCGAGCTGCGACGTATCCAAGGCCAGGCAATGGACCCGGCAATTGCCGCGTCCGACATCGGTAAACAAACGACGCAGAAATTCTTCGAAATAACCAAAGAGATGCGCACCGAGGAGCTTGTCCTACTGAAGTCGCGCCATGCAACCGCGGAGCATCTTCAAGGCATCTCTTTGTTCGTGCTGATAGGCAGCACGTTGATCGGTGTGGTTGTCCTGGTTCCCGCGTATCTGGGTTTTTTACACCAAGCACGTGCGCGCGCGCAGACCGAAGGCAAACTGCGCGCGATGGCCGACAGCCTGCCCGGCGCCATGTACCAGTTGAGGCAATCCCCATCGGATAAGCCTGAGATCACTTTCTTGAGTGTCAACCTCCGCAGCGTTCATGGGATCGCCTCTGGTCATGAAATCGAGGGCACGCCGGGATGGGATGAGGTGGTGGATGCCATTGACGACCGAGACAAAGCTGAATTCCTCGCAACCTTGGACGATGCCAAGAAGAATCTCTCCACTTTTCAGCACGATTACCGGGTCAAGCAGGGCAGCAACGGCGACAAATGGCTGCACCACGAGGCATCACTGCACCGGGAAAGCGATGGCAGCATCGTCATGAACGTGTATGTGGCCGACATCACGGGGAAAAAGCGACTGGAAATGGCATTGCAAGAAGCCAAGGAAGCGTCCGATTCGGCCAGTCGCGCCAAGAGTATGTTTCTCGCCACCATGAGCCATGAAATTCGAACACCCATGAACGGTGTTCTCGGAATGCTGGAGTTGCTGAGCCTGACCCGGCTCGACGCCGAGCAGTACACCTCGCTGGCAATTGTGCGCATGTCCAGTAAGTCCTTGCTGCGCATCATTGACGACGTCTTGGATTTCTCGAAGATCGAGGCTGGCAGGATGGAAGTTCGCCCTGAAGTGGTGTCGATCGACGACCTGATCGGAGAGGTTCACAACATTTATTCGGGAAACGCCAGCAGCCTCGGCTTGTTGATCAAGCGCAAGGTAGACCCGCATATCAGCCCTGCCGTGCGGGTGGACCCCATGCGGCTGCGCCAGATTCTCAACAACTTCGTCAGCAATGCACTGAAATTCACGTCGCAAGGCGTCATCGAGCTAAAAGCAGAGCTGATCGACCAGGC